>ERZ1031020.365-NODE-365-length-18548-cov-9.745417_pt1 | contig 18548 bp, 12 predicted proteins | sample MGYA00517109_ERZ1031020 | MGnify/ENA primary metagenome ERZ1031020 (study PRJEB33719, sample SAMN04261270) | wastewater metagenome | biome: rural village; feature: human; material: feces | host: Homo sapiens | place: El Salvador | collected 2013-01-07 ... | reverse complement strand
TTTAGCTGCTGCTGGAATTGTTGCATCGGCATATTATTCTAAAAAATATACGGAAGCCACTGCGTATTTGGAAGAGGTGAAAAAGGCACGTGCAAAAGCAAAGCTAGGTTGGACTGCTATGGAAGCAATCAATCAAAGGGCCATTGAACTTGAATCTGTAATGAAGAGACTCGGTGAAAGAATAAACGACAAGTTGCTTTATTTGGAACCATTAATTTATGACTTCCAAACAGAAGATGAATATTATTTGAATACTTTTAGAGAAACTTCTCTATTGGTTAAATCATTAAGTGAAATAGCTCAGGTTCCTTTGATTGATAAGAACGGTATGCTTAGTAATGAGTCTTCTGTTACTTTAGCTAATACACAAAAGATACTAAATAAAAACTTGTAATATGGGAAAGTCTGTTTCTGATTATATGAAGATAGCATGGGGCATATTTGGCAAAAAGGCAGTAAACTGTATGGTTTCGGAAAAAGCAGCCTCTTTTGTCGGAGATATTTGCTCTAAATATCAAGTGGAGGAGAAGTATAAGGAGGATCTTAAGTTTCGTATACGTAGTATTGTTTCGTATTTGGTGACTTGTAGACTTGAGGGTGCACCTATAGACAATAGATATGTATCAGACCAAATTAAGGGTCCGATAGCTCGCTCTTTAGCTAATGCTGCAGCATCGTCTAATAACTATGATAATATGATGGCTGATTTTGTTAATTGGCTTGATGACGAACAATTGGATGATATCGAAAAATGTTTGATAGAAATAGGACATAAAGAAGGTGCAGACTATATACAGTTGTTTAGGGAGATGTTTGCAGAAGTAAGACGTAAGAAATATCACGAAATTGCTGATAATAGCTCTGACGGAAATTATGACTCTTATGAAATTATGCCTGAGAGACAATACGATAAAGGTGTAAGTGATTACAGAAGAGAGTCGGAAAAGGATGACGAGTTCATTAATGGTCTAACATCTTCTATTAATAATAAGATGCTTTCAGTGTCTAATGGAAAGCCTGGTCCTGCACAGATGGTGGAGATGACCAAGTTCTTTATAGATAAATCTGCTGAAGTTGCAAAGTTTTGTGAGGAGCAGAGAACCAAGCGAGCAGAAATAAGAGCAAGGGCACAAGTGGCAATACATCAGATAGATGCTGTGAGAGAATTCTTGCAAAACTATCTTGACAAGACATTTGATGAACGCCGTATGTTGTTTGCTAAGGAATTTGAGATTGTAGATAAATGCCTTGCCACAGGTGATGTACAAGCTTTAGCTGTATCGTTGAATGCAATAACCGATTTGGCAAAGTCAAGTCCTTTCAAAGCTCTTGCCGATATCAAGAGTGTGAAAAATGCAATAGAGAATCATAGCACGTTTGATATTTAGAACTCTTAAACTAACGAATATGAACAAGCTTAAAGAAGGTAAAATCTTAGAAGAGCTTAGACGCCGTGGCAAGATATTTGAGGATCCTTGTCCAAAGTCTGAGAGCTTTATTGGCAAGTTGATAGACTTGTTCTCGAAGAAGAAGTCTTGAATTGTGTAAAATTTGGTGTGGCGGAGGCTGGAAATCTCCGCTACTATCAGATAAACTATATATTATGAAGTTAGCTATTACTTATGCTGAGCTGCAGGATTATGTAGCCAGTCATTTTCATAAAACAGTGAATCTTGGGTATGTTGATGGAGCGACAGTTTCTGTCTCTATACCTATCAAGGTGCTGGGCTTTACAAAGTCTATAAGCATAAATCTTATTGTGAAGAAGATTGAGGGCACCGACTTGTTCTTGTCGTATGACGGCAAGATGGGTATTGACCTGCTTGTTTCGCCAGCCATCTCTTACGCCAAGAAACTCGTACCGGAGAAGGCTGAGTGGGTAGAGCAGATGCCTGGCAATATAGTTAAGCTACGCCTTGGCGATATTGACAAGGCGCAGAAGGTATTGGAAAAGGTGGAGCTGAAAGCCATCCGCTTTACTCCAGAGAACATCGAAGCAGAAATCGGTTTATTGTAATCAAACTCTACGTATAATAAATATGCCTAACAATATCTTTTTTCTGCCTTTTGTTGGCAAGGATTATGCCGACGGAGGCATATTCGGTAAGCGAATCATGGTATTGGGCGAGAGCCATTACTGTGATGAGGGATGTGCGGACTGTGGCGACTGCCGTCTGCATCGAGAGTGTATGGGCTTTACGCAGGGCGTCCTCAGAGATTATCTTGATGAGGGCACGGAGCGGCAGAACTGGATGAGGACGTTCGTGAAGTTTGAGCGTTCACTGGTAGGGGAGGAGACCGACCAAGCGCTGAGGCTGAAGATTTGGGATTCAGTGGTGTTCTTCAACTATCTGCAAGTGGCGATGGGAGGACCTCGCGAGGCAGGAACGTCTGTACAATATCGTCAGGCAGGTGAGGCTTTCTTCGAAGTGCTCAACAAGTATCAGCCGGAATATGTCATTGCCTGGGGCAACCGACTCTGGGACAAAATGCCCGGTGAACACTGGCAAAACGGTGACGACATCGTAGTGGACGGCTATCATGTGGCTACCGGCTGGTATGTCTTGAGCAATGGCAAGCAGGTAAAGGCAATGGCGGTGAACCATCCCTCCGTAGGCTATTCATGGGATTATTGGTACAAAGTGATTAAAGGATTTTATTCTTTATAAAAGATAAACACAGGATTTTTAGCGGTTTTATCTTTTATACAAGATAAATTTGCTATTTTTGCGGAAAATATCTTTTATAATGAATAAATATGGCGACAATTAGGAGACAATCATACATTGACAAGATTGAGAAATATCTTGGGAAGGAAACAATAATAGTGCTTGTTGGTCAGCGTCGTGTTGGTAAAAGCTGTATCTTGAAAATGATATGTGATGACAAGAAATCAGATTCTGGCAATAATGTTATCTATATAGATAAGGAGAAGTGGCAATATGACGCCATACAGACTTATAAGGATCTCAATGAATATATTGAAAGGTATTGGGTGAACGACAAGCACAATTACATCCTTATTGACGAAGTGCAAGACATAGAGGAGTTTGAACGCTCGGTACGTAGTTTTCGTACAGAACCAAATACGGACATTATTATAACGGGTAGTAACGCCAGAATGCTGAGCAACGAACTTAGTACACTCATTGGAGGCAGATATAAGGAAATCTATATACAGTCTCTTAGTTACAATGAGTTTTTGGAGTTTCATAATCTTTCAGACAATGACGAGTCGCTGTCTTTGTATATACAATATGGAGGAATGCCTGGTCTGGCAAAAATCGGTTTGGAAGAGGATGATGCAAGAGAATATCAGATAGATATATATCATACCGTGCTTCTGAAGGATGTGATAATGAGAAACCAGATAAGAAATGTTCCTTTCCTTGAGTGCTTGGTACGCTTTATGGCAGATAATATAGGAAAACTGATTTCGGCTAACAGTATTGCAAAATACATGAAGTCGCAAGGCGAGTCAATCACTTCTTCTGTTGTCATCAATTACATTTCATTCCTGTGTGAAGCATATATCTTGCATAAGGTTAATAGATATGACATACACGGTAAGCGCATCTTTGAGAACAATGACAAGTTTTATTTTGAGGACAATGGCGTAAGGAATGCCATAGCTGGAGGTACAAGGGAAGGGGATATTGAGAAGGTTATAGAGAACATTATATATCAACATCTCGTCCGACTTGGTTATCAGGTTTATGTAGGACAGCTACAGGCTGGTGAGATAGACTTTGTATGCACAAAGCCTGAAGGACAACGTATCTATGTGCAGGCTTCGTTCATTATAGCGGAGCAAGCTACACGTGAAAGAGAATTTGGCAATCTGCGTTCTATTAAGGACAACTATCCGAAGTATGTTATCTCTATGACACCGCTTCTTACAAAGAATGACGATGATGGCATAACACACATTCATCTCCGCAAGTTCTTGCGAGAAGGTTTGTAGAGATTATTACTTACAAAGTCTGTAAGCATAATAAAAGATACCATCAATGCAAGTATTTTAATTGCCGTAAACTAAAAAAACACCATATCTCCCAGTAGGCATGTAACGCGTTGTTGGGAAGTGAGTTAGAGGCTGGTAGATGGCTTCTGTATAACAGATATCTACCAGCCATCTACCTGTGGATGCAGTCCGCAGCAATTGAGTTTTGCGCACCTCTGCTATTATTCCGCTCTCTTCCAATCCAAGAGACCCTTTCCTTCTTCGTCAAGTTCAATGCCCAATCCAATTACTTTGCGCTTGTCAGCCTTGAAAGGTTCCATATATTGACGGTTGAGAATTTGCTCTGTGGCAGCTTCCTTGCCACCGTTGTTACGCAATTTCAGTTCTATGACATAGATGTAGCGTGAGGTCTTCACCGTCATGTCTATTCTGCCTGTTGCTATCATGTGCTCCACCTCAACATTCAAGCCGATGGCATTAAGGATGGTACTGATGATGAGGCGGTAGCGTTCCTCCATATCCATAGAGGCAAGTTTCTTGTTGCTGTATGGAACATCGGCGATGAGGGCTTTTAATGAATTCATAGCTTCGTCTATCTGACCTGTGCCCAATTCTCTGTAAAGACCAGCTTGTAGTGACTGTATTTCGTTTTCAGAGCGCATAGCAAGAGCAGGCAGTACGGTTTCGTATAATGCTTGCTTTACTTCCTCGTTCGGGAACCCTAAGATGTAGCCAAATTCGTCGCTTTCTTTTATAGTGAGGTAGCCAGACTGATATAGGAACAGTTCGGCACCGCCTCCTGATACATCAGACAGTTCCAGGGTGTTGCGCATTACAGAACAATTCTCAAATTTGCTGAGACGAAGTTCTGCATTGTCAACAAACTTTGGGAGTAGTGATGTTGCTCCGGAAGAAGCCCAGAAGTTGATGATTTCTTTAGATTTCAACGCATTGACGAGGCTGTAGGGATTGTAAACATCCACCATGTTGCGACGACTGAAGTGATAGCCGTCGTAATATGCTTTCAGTCGGTCATGAGTCTCCTGTATAGACCAGTTGTTTGCTTCGCTCATCTGTTTGAGCTCAGGCATAAAGTTCTCTTTTATCTCCTCTTCTGTAATGCCGCAGATGGCAGCATATTCAGGCATAAAGCTGATGTTGGACAGATTGTTGAGGACAGAGAAGAGAGATATTTGGGTGAACTTGGTGATACCAGTTATGAAAACGAAATGCTCGTACTCGTCGTCAGCTTTAAGTATGGCAAACACCTCACGGTATACTCCCGTGCATTTCTCATGTTCAGGAGTTCTCCATGAATGTTGCAGGGGAGAGTCGTATTCGTCTATGAGGACTGCCACTCTCAGTCCGGTCTGCTTATAGGCAGTGGCTATAATGGCGTGAAAACGGTCGGCAAGCATGGCGGTAGGATCGGGAGTAATGTTGTATTTCTCCTCGTAATCCTTAAAGCGCAGGTTCAGGTAAGAGCGCAGAGTGGCTTCGTTGGCTCCTCCACGGCTCATGTCAAGACGGATGACTGGATATTGCTTCCATTCTTTCTCCATTTGCATAATCTTCAGTCCTTCAAACAGGTCTTTTCTTCCTTCAAGGTACGACTCCAGCGTATCGACAAGTACAGACTTGCCGAATCGACGTGGGCGGCTCAAGTAGTTATACTTATCTCCCAAGTTGACCATGTTCCATACGATGTCGCTCTTGTCAACGTAGAGATAGTTTTCCTCTCTGATTACTTTGAACGACTGGATGCCTACGGGCAATCTTCTATATCTGTAGACTGTCATATCTCTCCTTCTCCTATTTTGTCTTGTTTATGCCTTATATCTGCGAAGATACGCTTTAAATCGAAATCTTCCAAACTTTTGTGAGGATTTATAAAGATTTTATTGTTGTCGGTAGAACTTAGACGACGTGGCACTATTTTTGAAATCTTTATACATAGCCAATTAGGCGTGTTTTTGTGTAATCAGATAAACGAGATATGCTTCACTCCAGAGCACATAGAGGCTGATGTGGCTCTGTTATAGCCAAACGTTAATCCGTGAACCACTATGGACTTGTACATGTCCCAAATAACATATACCTTTGACGCATTGAAACTTTAGACAATCATTCAGAGAACTAAAAACAATAAATGTCATGGGTGAAATAAATAACAAACAAACTGTTTATCAAGCAATCAAGTCGATAGCGGATAATCTTTGCAAGGAGGACAAGACGTATCTGCGTGCCGACTTAGCTTACGAACTGAAGAAGTATGGCGTCGCTTCCGACTCTTCGGAAGTGAGTAAACTGGTGTTCGACGCCTACAGATTTTTTCATAACGATGGCAATATCTCCATCGCCTTTGTGTCGAACAACTCACGCACCACGCTTGTGGCTGAGTATAAGTTGAACGATAGTTTGGAACAAGGCAACAAGGAGATGGCTTTGAAGATAGCAGAAGCTGAGCTGACCTTGTCTTCTTCGGCTTTGGACAAGCTGAAAGAGGAGGTGGAGCAGAATCTCAATCTGGTTCTTGCGAAGGGAACGTCGAAGCTGGCTGATATCGTTATGGGCACGAACGGCGTGAAAGACATCAGAAGCAAGGCTTCTACGATGTTCGACAAATACACCAAGATGGTGGAGGCGTATCATTATGCTGAGGATAGTGTCAGAGGAAACATCGAGGACTTTACTTCCTTGCGCAGCGATATGGGAATGGTGTATCGTGACTATGCCATGAAACTTATCGACATCTATGGCGACTCCATCAAGATGGTGTCGCCTGATCTGTTCGACTTTAAGCGCATCGAGTGGTTGGACGTGGACGAAATGCTCAAGTATGTGGAACTGGAATATAACAAGCTCTCGGAGAATTGTGCGGCACTGATGGGGCAGATATCTGAAAGTTTCAGGGCTTCACTGCAAAACTCCCTGCAGGCTTACAAGTCAGTGTCGAACGGCAACAAGTCGTTGGGCTTGGCGATGGCAGGTCTGGCGATGCTTGACCATTATATGGATGCCAGTGAACGCACCAACCGTCTGAAGTCTGACTTGTCCGTCTTCCAGACCAGCGTGAAGCATGATGCCACTCGCATCAAGGCTGACATGGGACGTCTGATGGTAATCTGCAAGACCCTTAATGATGTGGTCATTCCGAAGGCTAACGTGTTTCTGCGGTATGGCGAGAAGCTGATGGCTTCCGACTTGAAGGCGATGCTGGATGCTCTGTACGGGGATGAGACGGTCAGGCCTTTGGAGAAGAAGCGCAGAGAACTGCTGCAGCAGTTGAAGGTTCTGGACATGGAGATGAACGATCATCTTCAGAACATAGATGTATATACGTCGCTCATCAACGACATTACTTCCACGTTGGAATCGAAGCGGGCAAGCTATATGGATGCCAAGGCTAAGAAACCGTCAAAGCCTTTCTTCCTCGTCAACTTGCTTACCTTTGGTACGGCCAACAAGAACTACTATCGTAACTATTCAGAATGGAATTCGGTGTGCTTCCCTCTTGTAAGGGAGTATGAGAGTTATCAGGTGGACCTGAAGCTGGACAAGGAGGAACTGGATGCGCATCGTGAGGCCCAGACGCGTATAAAGAATGAATATGCGAAACTCTCGAATGAGCTGAATAAGGTGTCCGGTGATATCAGAAGCAAGATAGTTTGTTCGGACGAACTGAAAATGAAGATGCTGAAACATCTTCGTGACATTGTGGCAATGCTGAAGCTCGGACGAGAGATAATGGAGAGCAAGATAGATGAGAAGTGGGTGCATACGGTGGACATCCCGGACTTCAAGGAAACAGCCAAGTTGCCTACCGACATCGAGCAGAATCTCTCGCAGTTCACAGGCTTGTTGGCGGATAACGTTCATGCTGACCCTGCCATGGCAAAGAATCTGCTTGACGGCGTGGCTGTGTATGCTAATGATCGTAAGAGGATACAGGGTAATGCCACACAGAATACGCCAGCCGAATACAGCGAGGAGGAACTGGCAGAGGTTACTGGAGCGATGGAGCAATCATTGCAGAGGGGCATTGCTCTGTTTGACAGTTTCGCTCAACTCAAGGTGCAGCAGCTTAACGGCCAGTTGGCTTCGGCTGCATACGACAAGGAGCTGAAGAAGCATGCAGACGAGTTTAAGCGTGAGATGGCAAAGATAGACAACAAGAGTGCTTATCTTCGTGAGGTGTTTAAGCGGATAAATCTTGCAAGCAATGAGGATGAGCGTAAGCAGGCCATGTCGCTGCTGAGCGATTTGAGCGGTTACTCGCTCTCGGAACAGGAGTTCACTGACTTTATTAACGGAAAGAAACAAATAGAATTATAAATAACAAATGGAAAGTTCAAGAAGACAGCAAGCCCAGGCTGATTTGGGCATGGATTTCGCAAAGGAAGACCAAAAGCGAGAGGCTGCCCTTGCCAAAGAGCAGGAGCGCATTAACAAAAAGGAGGCGAAGCGTCAGGAGATGATGAACAGGCAGTCGTATCGCCTGATGGCAAGCACGGCAAAGTATATGGATAAGTATTTCTTGGATCCTATTCTTGGTCTCGTCCTTCCTGCAGGTATCGGTGATGCCTTGTCGAGCGTGCTTGCATTCCCGTTCGTCTATTACAGCCTTTGCGTGGTGAAGTCGATTCCGCTGACATTGGCTGTCATCTATAATATATTGATGGATGTCTTGATAGGAGCCATACCTTTCTGTATAGGTGATGTGCTTGATGTATTCAAGCGCTCTTATGTAGAAAACATGAGATTGATAACCGGTTATATTGATGATGACAAGGAGATAATCAATAAGGTGAACAAGAAAGCTTTCTGGACGGCTGTGTTTATTGCCGTGCTTTGCTGGCTGATTTATTGGGTCATCTCTTGGGCTATCAGCGTTGGGTCCTGGATTGTTTCATTGTTCTGATAACTTGCCAGTTTGCCTATAAACAAAACGACCTGAGTTCGGAATATTCCGTAACTCAGGTCGTTTTGTTTATTGTAGGGGGATGACGTTTCGGTCTTTTTAGTACTTGTCGTGCTTCTTCACAGACGTCATCTTATACACCAGCGTGCCGCCCTTCATGATGTCGGCGTGATTGATGTACGGCTTGTTATAGCGCTTGCCGTTGAGAAGAATGTAGTCTACGTACTTGTTTTCCTTAGAAAGACCTTCCGCCTTTACTGTGAATGTCTTGCCGTCAACGAGACGGAGCGTTATTTTCTCCATCTGCGGTGCGCCGAACACATACTGTCCGCTTACGGGATTGACAGGATAGAAGCCCATGGCTGAGAGCATATACCATGCCGACATCTGACCGCAGTCGTCGTTGCCGCAGAGTCCGTCAACGGTGGGACGATACTGAGTGTCGAATATCTCGCGGATAAGCTCCTGAGTGCGTGACGGGCGTCCAGCCATAGCATAAAGGTAAGCCACGTGATGGCTCGGCTCGTTGCCGTGAGCGTACTGGCCGATGAGGCCGGTGACGTCAGAGAGTGTGCTCTCCAGCTTGAGCGAGAAGAACTGGTCGAGCTTCTTGAGGAACGGCTTCTGACCGCCGAAAAGCTTTATCAGTCCGTTAACGTCATGCTGCACCTGCCATGTGTATTGCCATGCGTTGCCCTCGGTGTAGTCGCCGCCGCTACTCTCGGCATGTGCAAGGTCGCTCGGATTAAACGGAGTCTTCCATGATCCGTCAGAGAGACGCGGACGCATAAACTGCGTTGACTTGTCAAAGAGGTTCTTATAGAACTGTGAACGGCGTGTGAAGTAAGCCTCGTCCAGCTTCTTGCCCATAATACGAGCCATGTCGGCAGCGGCATAATCGTCATACATCGACTCCAATGAAGACGATACCGACTCTGCCTCTGTGAGGTCAGTGGGCAGATAGCCGTACTTCATGTAGTTCTCCCAGTCGCTCTTCAGCTTGTGCGACACTGTCTGCGTCTTCTTGATGGCGTTGAAAGCACGCTCAGCGTCGAAGCCGCGGAATCCCTTATGGTAAGCTTCAGCCACGATGGAGACAGCATGGTTTGCCACCATACAGTAGTTTTCCTTGCCCCAGAGTCCCCAGATAGGCAGGAATCCCTGCACCTCAGCCTGCTCGACGAGCGAATTGACCATGCCGTCCACGCGGTCGGGCATTACGATGGTGTAGAAGGGATGAGCGGCACGGTAAGTGTCCCAGCAAGAGAAAGTGGAGTAGAACTGGCCTGTCTCCGCCTTCACCACCTTGTCGTCGGCGTTGCGATACATGCCGTCCACGTCAGCTATCTGGTTGGGCTGGATCAGAGCATGATAGAACGAGGTGTAGTAGTTCTGCTTCTGCTCCTCGGTTCCCTCAACGTCGATGCGTTTCAGGTAATTGTTCCAGTCGTCGTGTGCCGAAGCCTTTACGGCAGCGAAGTCCCATCCCGGCACCTCAGCCTGTAGGTTCTTCTTGGCACCTTCGATGCTCGTCGTTGACATCGCAATCTTTACGAGCAGCTGTTCGCCCTGCGCGATGTCATCAAACGAAGCTACGATGCGGTCGCCCTTCTCCGTATCAAAAGCCTTGGGGAGGACGGTGTGTGAAGTGACGCGATGGTTGAACTTGATGACGAAGAAATAATCCTGCTTCACCCATACCGTGTTCTGCACGTGACCCACGAGTGTCTGGTCGTCTTCCCAATGCGTTTCGCAAAGGTTCACCTGCGAGTGATACTGCTTGTCGTTCCATGACGGACCGTGCTGCAGGTCGATAAGCACAGACGTTGAGTCGGCTGAATCGAAGGTGTAGCGATGGAATGCCACGTGAGGAGCTGCCGTAAGCTCTGCCTTCACCTTAGCGTCAGTCAGATACACGGAATAATATCCCGGTGTGGCGAACTCCTGATTCTTGGCGTAGCGAGAGCGATAAGCGTCCCACTGGCGGATGCGCTTGCCCGTTGACGGCATGACGAGGATGTCGCCGAGGTCCATGCAGCCCGTACCGTTGAGATGGTCCTGCGTGAATCCCCAGATGATAGAGTCGCTGTAGACGTATTCAGAGCAATAGCGCCAACCTACGCCTCCCGTTACAGGACTTGTCTGAATCATGCCGAAAGGACGGCAAGCGCCGGGGAACGTGTGTCCGTTGTCGGCGTTTCCTACGAAGGGGTTGACGTACTTGGTGTAATCTGTGGTCTGTGTGGACGATGCTGCTGCCACTGCCGGAGAGAGAAGCGCAGCAATGCCGACCGCCCACTTGCAGATTAGCGAATTAGTTTTTTTCATTTCTTTTTTGGGTTTGTTTTTGCTTACCATTATATAAATGGTTTGTTCTTATTATATATAAGGTTTGTTCTTTCAGTATATTAATATGTAAGAAGCCACGTCTTACTTACGCTCTTTCAGAAGGTCGCGAATCTCAGTGAGCAGCAGTTCTTCCTTGGTTGGCTTCGGTTCCTCTGGTTTCGGCTTGGCTTCCTCTTCCTTCTTCTTGAGGTTGGACAGCTTGTTGATGCCCTTAACGAGGAGGAAGACGCAGAACGCGATGATGACAAAGTCGATGATGGTCTGGATGAAAGCACCATAATTAACGGTGGCAGCCTGCATCATTTCGTTGCCGATCTTCACTGTAGGCAGTTCGAATTTAAGGTCGCTGAAGTTTACGCCACCGATGAGCCATCCGATAGGAGGCATAATGATATCGTTGACGATGGACGAAACAATCTTTCCGAAAGCGCCGCCGATGATGACGCCGACAGCCATGTCAACAGCATTGCCCTTGACGGCAAATGCCTTGAATTCGTTCAAAATACTACTCATATCTTTTCTTTTTAGTTATTTAAAGCCTTGTTTTGCCAACTGTATATGACAAATAGAGATGTTAGTAACACTATTAATTCGTCTTTGTGACAACTATAGAAAATTTTAAAAAAATTAATACTTTAATTGTCTGCAAAATTAGAAAAAAGTTATTAACTTTGCACACGTGAAAAGAGAAAATCCACGGGCACATTGATTTTTTATTGTTACTTGCCCATAAACGGCGGGGATAACGCTTTAAATTATGTGTTTTTCAAGGATAAGGATAAACCTTTAAATTAAAATAAAGTAAAATGATTAAAGTAGGTATTAACGGATTTGGTCGTATCGGCCGTTTCGTATTCCGCGCAGCTCAGACTCGCAACGACATTCAGATTGTAGGTATCAACGACCTTTGCCCGGTTGATTACTTGGCTTACATGCTCAAGTATGACACAATGCACGGTGCTTTCCAGGGCACAATCGAGGCTGACGTAGAGAAGAGCGAGCTCATCGTTAACGGCAACCACATTCGTGTAACTGCAGAGCGCAACCCTGCTGACCTGAAGTGGAACGAGGTTGAGGCTGAGTACGTAGTTGAGTCTACAGGTCTCTTCCTGACACAGGAGAAGGCTCAGGCTCACATCCAGGCTGGTGCAAAGTACGTTGTTATGTCTGCTCCTTCAAAGGATACAACTCCTATGTTCGTTTGCGGCGTAAACTTCGACAAGTACGAGAAGGGTACACAGTTCGTTTCTAACGCTTCTTGCACAACAAACTGCTTGGCTCCTATCGCTAAGGTTCTGAACGACAAGTTCGGTATCGAGAACGGTCTTATGACTACAGTTCACTCTACAACTGCTACTCAGAAGACAGTTGACGGTCCTTCTTTGAAGGATTGGCGTGGTGGCCGTGCTGCTTCTGGCAACATCATCCCCTCTACTACTGGTGCTGCTAAGGCTGTAGGTAAGGTTATTCCTGAGCTCAACGGCAAGCTGACTGGTATCTCAATGCGTGTTCCGACTCTCGACGTTTCTGTTGTTGACCTCACAGTTAACCTCAAGAACGCTGCTACTAAGGAGCAGATCTGCGCTGCAATGAAGGAGGCTTCTGAGGGCGAGCTCAAGGGTGTACTCGGTTACACTGAGGACGCTGTCGTTTCTTCTGACTTCCTCGGCTGCACATTCACTTCTATCTTCGACGCTAACGCAGGTGTTTACCTCACAGACAAGTTCGTAAAGGTAGTTTCTTGGTACGACAACGAGATCGGTTACTCTAACAAGGTTCTCGAGCTCATCGCACACATGAAGAAGGTTAACGGTTAATTCATTGACCGATAGATAAGTTATAAAAAAAGCACGGATTCTTATTTGGAGTCCGTGCTTTTTTTCTTTTCTCTGTCCTGACTTCGTTACTCAAAAAACACGTATTTTATAACTGATTGATAAACAATATTTGCATTTCTGATGCTCAATACTATGAGTTGAATGCACCGCAAAATCTTTGGTGCGAAATTCTTGAGTTTTGAGCGTGCAAGGATAAACGGTTTATACACAGTGAATTAGAATATTTGTGAGGAAAGTGTGCAAAAAAAAGAAGCTGCAATAAGCCTATTTGTGTTGCAATAGCGCCACTTTTACACTCTAATAGTGCCACTTTTATCATGCAATAGCGCCACTTTTACACTCTAATAGTGGCACTATTGTAGTGTAAAAGTGGCGCTATCGTTAAGCTCGGGTGCTGTTTGCACAGCAAAACACCATAAAAACAGCTTTTTGATTCTCTAGAATTGATTTTTATTTTGTAACAGGTTTTTACCGCTTGTACGATATTTGCATGGCGGACATAAAGACGTTTTATGCATCTGCTTTGTGGCTTCTTTGTTCTCTTTAAATCAACTCTAACCTGTAAGCAGTTGATCTTGTATTGTAACGATAACGACCCGAGACCATGTTGGACTGTGTAGAATCTAACGTTGGTCTCGGGTCGTTGTCATATCTACGGAGTGTGAGCTTTACTTGTTCACAACTTTCTTGCCGTTGACGATGTAAATACCTAATGGGAGCTTCTGAATTTCTGTCAGTGTCATATTCTTGCCCACAAGCATTCCTCGTATTGTGTAGACACATGCATTGTCATTGTCGCTCATAATTTGTGCTATAGCGCAAATCTTTTTATATTTACCGTTTATCGTAATGTCATAGTCGGGCATTGTCTCAGGGATTTCCTCCCAACCCTCAAATTCATATCCTTCCTTTATCGGAACTTCCGGTTCAATGATTATATCGCCGTATTCTACTTCTGTTTCGGCTATTGTTTCTCCGTCAATCTTCCAAGTTACCTTATGAATGTTTACAGAGAAATATCCCGTAACCGTTACATCGTTAGCCGGCATTGTTTCCGGAATCTCCGACCAACCACTGAATGTATATCCTTCTTTCGTTGGATTAGCTTCAGGAGTAATTGTAGCTCCATACTCAATCGTCACCGTCTTGTATTCCTCTCCGTCCACTATATACTTAATAGTATATGAGTTAACAGAGAACGAACCATTAACCGTTACATCATGTGCCGGCATAGTTTCCGGAATCTCCGACCAACCGCTGAATGTATATCCTTCTTTTGTCGGATTAGCTTCAGGAGTAATCATCGTACCATAGGTAACAGTCACCGTCTTGTATTCCTCTCCGTCCACTATATACTTAATAGTATATGAGTTAACAGAGAACGAACCATTAACCGTAACGTCATGTGCTGGCATTGTTTCCGGAATCTCCGACCAACCGCTGAATGTATATCCTTCTTTCGTTGGATTAGCTTCAGGAGTAATCGTAGCTCCATACTCAATCGTCACCGTCTTGTATTCCTCTCCGTCCACAACATACTTTATAGAATATGAGTTGACAGAGAACGAACCATTAACCGTAACGTCATGGTCTGGCATTGTTTCCGGGAGATTCTGCCATCCACTGAATGTATATCCTTCTTTCGTTGGATTAGCCTCAGGAGTAATCGTCGCACCGTACTCTACAGTAACCTTTTTATACTCTGCTCCGTTTAGAACATATTTCAGAGTGTAGCTGTTTATGGCGAAGTTTGCTGACAGGCTGATGTTGCTGTTTATGGTAATGGTGCGCGGATTGTCGGTGTTGCCGTCAGACCATGAAGCGAATTTGTAGCCTTTGTCGGGTACAGCCGTAAGAGTGGCTGAGGCTCCGAGGTCGTAAGAACCGGCACCCTCTACAGAACCATGAGCAGAGTCAGTAATCGTAACTGTCCTTACAGGCTTCACTACATTGATAGTGGTGGTGTTGCCAGCTCCCGAATACTTGTTCGTCAGACCTGTAGTGGAGAGCAGGATGTTGCTGATCTGTATGTTATAGTTGCCAAAAGCAGCATTCTTCTTCACAGGCAGCAATATCGTCATCACATTGCCGTCGCCTTTTGCAATTTCGCCGCCGCCAAGCGAATAACAGAAATAACGCCTCTTGCCGTTGCCTATGCTGCGGCTCGTTGCCGTGAATCCTTTCGCTCTATCCGACCATTCGTACTTGTCGAGGATGTCAAAACTATTTGTGTCGTAATCCACGTCAAACTGTAGACCGTTCACCACATCATTGTTCGACAATGCAATCTGAAGGCGCAACGTGTCGCCTGGTTCCACATCAGCACCCGTGAGCGTGATATAGTTAGGTGAGTATCTGTTTGCCCTAACCTTGATGTTATGCAGTCTGCGGTCTGGATCGTTGGTGTATAACTGTATCAGTTCGTCGTAGTCACGTTCCTCCACATCGTCAAATATTACATCAACGCCAGTTTCTTCATTTGGCTTGATGACGATGGGCAGCTGTGCGCCAACCATCAGATGTTCCGAACTTGACACTATGCGGTCTATGCGCAGCGGAGCCGAACCATAGTTGTTTATACGGAACGAAGCTTTCGCTACTTGTGTGATAGGAGTGCGTCCGAGGTCGATCTCGTCGGTAGCATAGATGCTCGGACTCAGGATGTTGATGTAGCCTTCATATTTGTCCGACAACACATCCGTTAGCTTTCCCTTTATGTTTGCCGTCAGCATGGCTTTTGCGGCTCCAAGCGAAGTGCCGTATCTGCCGTTCAATTTCACCTTGAATGTGGCTACCACACCGTCGTTGCCCGTAAACGGCGAATTGCTGAGTGAGAAGGCAAGCGCATGCAGCGTCCTTCCCTTCATCGAAGCTCCCGTCTGATGGTCCGTCTTACGGGAAGAGAGCTTAAAGCTGCCGTCCACATACTCCAGTTGCTCCGGCATGTTGAAGTCGAACTGGAATCCTGTGATGTCATCCATGTTGTTCATGCGCAAAGCCACGGTGACAATGCTGTCAGCCATGCCCTCGGCATTCTCCACATGCAGCTCGTTCACGGCAAAAGGCTGAGCCTTCAGTTTCACTGTGTTCAGCTTGTAGACGCTGTTGCATAGGAATTTCACCTCTTCCGTTATGTCGCCACGTTCCACGGGGGCATAGTTGATGGTGAACTCTCTGCTGCTGCCAGCCTCAATCTCTATCGGGAATGACTCGTTGCAGGAAAACTCCGTGGCGCTGAACTGCAGTCCGCTGATTATCAGCGGAGCGTTGCCCACATTGCTCACCCTTACCGTCTGCTGATACGAACTTCTGATAGGCACTCTGCCATAGTCAATCTCCAATGTGCTGTATTCTGACTTGGCGCATAATATGGTGGCGTTGCCGTCGGTGGCTGTAATGTCAGGTAGGGTGGTGCCGTTGCTGTCCGTTATCACTACCTTGTCTGCGCTCAGTGTGATGTTCGACGGAGCGTTGCCCAACTTCAGACGCACGGTGGCTATGTCGCCGCTGCCCGGAGCGATGGCTTCCATCGACATGGAATAAACGAGGATGTTCAGCTTGCCGTCCTTCACACCTGCCGTCACTTTGTGCTTGCTCGTCCTGCCGGTGGTCTTGGCGGAGTTCTCCACGAGCTCAATACGCGAGTCTATGGGTATCGCCACCTGCACCGACGATATGTTGTCGCTGTTGGTCAGCCCCACCCGCAGCTCCACGATGTCGCCCGGCTTGCCCTCCACAGATCCTATGTTAACAATATTATCGGCAGCGGCACGTGCCGCCACCGATAATATCATGATACATACAAGCAGGAGATGCTTGATGATGCTTTTCTTCATAAATATATTATATAATGTATCTCGTTATGAAGACATATTTACTTCACCACCTTCTTGCCGTCTACGATGTAAACGCCGGCTGGCAGTTTCTTGAGGTCGCTGCTGCGTCCTGACAATTTCACTCCCGTGAGAGTGTATATGCCTGATACGTTCATGACGTCGGCTCCAAGACGTGTCACGCTTGTCTCCTGACCAGCCTTTGCCTCGACGTTCTTTCCTGCGGCGTCACTCAGTCTGATGTCCATAATCTTGGCGTTGCCGATGTTCAGAATGGCATGCTTGCCGGCAGCGAGAGTCTTGCCGCTCATGCTGTATGCAAGGTATATGAAGTCGTTGTCGCTAAGCCATGACGAAGTCTGCTCGAAGCCCTCCATCTCGTCGGTAGCCTTTATCTGGCTTCCCTTCTCTGTGGCAATCTGAATCTGCACACCTGCGAGGTCCACTGGCGAGTCTACGTATACGATGCCGTTCTCCACGGTGTACGTAGCCGTAGCCATAGCCATTGAGCTTACGTCGGTGTTCGGGTTGAGAATGGTGCGGATGATGCCCACCACGTCAAGGATGTCAATCTGCAGGTCCGTGTTTACGTCGGCTGCCTCGAAGATGAACGGTTTCGGTTCCTGACCTGAAGCATAGTTCACGGTGGTTATCACGTCGGCAACGTCCACGTTGCCCGAACCGTTGGCATCGCCGAGAGTAGAGGTCATCGGAGTGACAGCCACCACATTTGACGGGTCGGTCTCCTTAAGGTCTGTCGTAATCACCTTATACTGATAGCAGTATGTGGTTCCCGGCACCACGTCATAGTCTACGTATTCGAGCGTCTCGTTGTCGAGAAGCTGCTTGTTCACCTTTATCGTGTTGCCCTTGTCTGTATAGCGGTAAAGGTTGTAGCCAAGGAAGTCGTCGAAGCTGTTCTGCACGTCGTTCCACGACAGCGTCACCTTGCCGAGACCAGCCTCGCCCATAAAGCCCGTGCTCAGCGAACCGGCAGCCTGTACGTTTACGTTGAAGCGGCTGTCCTCAACAGGAATCTCGAAACCTTCGTCGTCTTTCGCTCCGTCCACATAAATGCGGTTCAGTCCGTCAGCGCCGGTCTTTCCCGTGATGGTCAGGTAAGTTGTGTAGACGGTGCTGTCTGCGCTCCACGTTCCCTCTTCGGCGATAGGGATCTGTGTGTAAGGAGGACGTACACCCATTGCCACCATCGGAGTTACACTGGTGCGCATCGGGCGGTTGAAATAAACCTCAAACTTATGTTTGCCGACGCCCAATGGCGGAAGCATGTCAAACTCGTCTTGAGCATCGTAACCGTCAACTACAACTTTCCATACGATGCCGTGAGCCTCTGCGTTAGGACGCGTGAGCATGTTGGAGAGGTCGTATTCGGTGGAACTATATTTGTAGTTGTTAATGTCCCAAATGTAATTCCTAACAGTAGACTCTTTTGTAGAACCAAAATAATTTGGTGTGGTAGTAGTGAAAACTTGTGGTTCTTCGCTTATATATGATATTGCATATCCATTACTAAAGTCATTGCTTGATTTTATCCCCAATAATTCTATGCAGGCTCTAGGATGATCTTCATAGCTTTCTTTTTTGTAATTCACATGTGAAAATTCCAGCGTACAGGGAACTTC
>ERZ1031020.362-NODE-362-length-18646-cov-9.873487_pt1 | contig 18646 bp, 14 predicted proteins | sample MGYA00517109_ERZ1031020 | MGnify/ENA primary metagenome ERZ1031020 (study PRJEB33719, sample SAMN04261270) | wastewater metagenome | biome: rural village; feature: human; material: feces | host: Homo sapiens | place: El Salvador | collected 2013-01-07 ... | reverse complement strand
AAATAAGCTATCGGATGGCAAGCTGATAGGGGGTGTTCAACCGTACAGGTCGAAAAAATTCCTCCAAAAGGAGTGAGTTTCTCAGATTTAATTTGTATTTTTGCCATGTCATATTAGAGTTTTGCTTGTTTTCTTTTCGCAACACTAAGATAAGTGAAAATTCTGACATGGCAAAATCCTGAGCAACTTTTTGTTGCTCAGGTACTTAAAAAGTTTAATTTACAATAGTGTTGCGGAATTAAGGAGCTACATTTATGAAGAGTTTCAAAAGACTGCTGCTGGCTTCTGCCATCGCAATGGGCAGTGTGCATGGCGCTAACGCCATCGGAGCATACCCAAGGCCCATCGTGATGAAACAGCCCGACGGCACTACCTTGCTCGTACGGATACAAGGCGACGAGAACTATCATTTTGTAACCACATCCGACGGATTCATGTTGAAGAAAGACCGCGAAGGATTCTTCTGCTATGTCGACTATGACATGAAGACAGGTAAGCGCATTGCCACAAAGCAACGCGCACACAACATCAACGAACGTAACGGAGCGGAACGTCAGGTCGTGGCTAACCTTGTGGCAGCGCAGACCATGAACGCCGACTTCCTTAAACGCACCAACATCATGCGCAAGGCGCCAGCAAAGACGCTCGACCGTAAGATTGTGGCTCCACGCAGAGCCATGGGTCAGAACGCCAAGGTGAAGGAGTCGCAGTATCTCGTGATACTCGTTAACTTCGCTGACAGCACCATGCGTCACTCCAACGACGACTTTACACGTTGGCTGAACGAGCCGGGATATAACACCAACGGTGGTACGGGTAGCGTGAAGGATTATTACCGCGACAACTCGATGGGACAGTTCATCCCAAACTTCCAGGTCGTCGGACCATACACATTGTCTAAGCCTACAGCTTATTACGGCGGCAACTACAGCGACACACAAGGCACCGACGCCAATCCGCGCGACATGGTGCGTGAGGCGCTTGAGCTGGCTCGCAAGAACAATCCACAACTCGACTTCTCGCAGTTCGACAACGACGGTGACGGCGAAATGGACAACTGCTACATTATATATGCCGGATACAGCGAGGCAAGTACTGCCAACGACGACGACATCTGGCCGCACTCATGGAACATGGGTGACGACAAGCCTGAATATGACGGCATAAAGGTGAACAACTATTCTTGTTCGGCTGAGCTTGTAGGCATGCCAGGCGCTCCTGCAGTTCCTTCTATGGACGGCATCGGAACGTTCACACACGAGTTCGGACACGTTCTGGGTCTGAAGGATATGTACGATACGGACAGCTACGACAACGGCGTGGGTCTTGACCCGGGCGACTACAGCCTCTACGCTTCAGGTAGCTACAACAACGAAAGCCGCACACCGCCCTGCCTCATGGCATTCGAGCGTATGCAGATGGGATGGATGAGCGAGGGCACCGACATCAAGGAATTGCTCAATCCGGAAGACGTGACGCTCGAAAGCATCGCCAACAACAAGGCCCGCTTCATCAACGCACAGCCCGGACGCGAAGCAGGAACCGGAATGGAATGGTTTATCCTTGAGAACCGTCAGAAGACTGGATGGGACAAATACATACCGGCACACGGTCTGGTGATTACACACTACGACTACACCAAGGAGATGCAGGAGAAATGGTGGAGCATCAACGGTCCGAACAATTCGGCACAGCACCGATGCATGTACATCGTTCCGGCGGACAACATCGATGACGCCAACTCGCGCAATAGCGACACTTATCCGGGAACAACTGGCAATACGGAATTCACCGACACCTCAAAGCCGGCAGCCATCAACTGGAACAACGAGCCGCTCGGAGTGCCCGTAACCAACATCACCGAGGGCGACGGACTTATCAGATTCCAGGTAAAGGGCGGAACAAGCGAATGGCAGACCGCAAAGACTCTCACTCCTGTGGATGTATGGGACACACGCGCTACGTTTAAGGCTGAATTCGGAAACGTTACGGCTGCCGACATCAAGGAAGCAGGATTCTGCTGGGCACTAAGCAGAGACACCTACGAGCCGAGTCTGGACGACAAGCAGTACACCAGCTACGCAAAGGTGGAGAACATCACCACATCGCCCTCTCTCACCGTGACTGACCTTCAGCCCGGTGTGGAATACGGCGTAAGAGCATACATGAAGCTTGCCAACGACGAGACCGTATACGGCGCCACCCTACCCTTCTCAACGGAATGTCAGACAGCGGAAGTAACCGTAGACAATCCTTTCCACGACGACTTCCTCTCATGGACAAACGGACAGCCTGACTGCTGGCACATCATCGACAACAACGGCGACGGCACCACATGGGTGGCAGACGAATCGTCTAATTCTATTGTCTATTCATTCAACTACTGGAACGACGCCGACGACTATCTTATCTGCAAGCGACGCTTCCACGTTCCAGAGAACGGAACGCTGTTCTTCACCAGAGGTGTGTCTGAACAGACATCCATTGAGAATCTCGAGGTGCTCGTGTCCACAAAGTCGAGCGACCTTAAGGACTTCAATCTCGTGGAGCGCTTCTCATTCGCCGACTACTTCGCACAGCAGCACATGGAGGAGGTGGACCTCAGCAAGTATGCCGGTCAGGACATCTACGTAGCATTCAGATGCTGCTCGGACAAGATGCAGGGCTATCTGTGGTTGTGGGACGTAATGGTGACAGACAAGCTGAAAACTCCAGTAATCACCAAGTTTGAGCGCAACGGCACAGCTCTCCACGCTGAATGGACACCGGTGGAAGGTGCCACGGGATATTATCTCTACTTCGGTAAGGAGACAGACCAGGTGAATCAGGAAGCTGCATTCGCACCGATGTCGTTCTATAAGGAAGTAACCGGAGACGTGGATCTCAGCACTGGTCAGCTGTTCTTCAAGAGCACGGGAAGCGTAACGCTGAAGGAATTTGAGGACGGCATCGAGGACTGCAAGTTCATCGTAACCACAAGCGGACCGCTCGGAACGTCAGAGCTTACCGTTGAAGGCACAAAGGACATGCGCACATGGCAGACCGTCGGACCGAAGACCTCACTCACACAGTACGACTCGGAAGGTCAGGAAGTGGATCTCTCTTCTTATCTCGAAGGAAAGAACTACAAGAAGCTGCGCTTCAACTTCAAGCACGGAGGACGCAACGGTCGCGTCAAGTATCTCACACTCGTCTACAATAACGGTAAGGTATGGGAAGACTTGGCAGCAGGTGGCGTAGGTGTTACAAGCATCGACATTCCAGAAAAGACAGAAGGCGAGTTCGACAAGGGACGCTACAAGATTTGGGTGGCATCAGGATGGCAGAACATCTTCTATGACGAGTCGGCTCCTGCTTACTACGAGAAGACCACAACAGCCATCAGCGACGTAATAGAGGGCACATCAGTGACGCTGACCAACAACCTGAACGACCTCCGTCTGGATGGTCTGAAGCCCGGCAGCAACGTCACCCTTACATCGTCAACTGGCGCCATTCTCTACACTGGCACAGCCTCAGGCACTTCGCTCACCATACCTACATCAGGAATGAAGGGCGTAGCCATCGTAAGCGTAGCAAGCGAGAACGGCACATTCCGTACAAAGACAATCATCAGATAAGTGAAACCTTAACCAGCAATATTGAATATGAAACCAAATAAAATCACATCATTGTTACTGGCAGCGACAGCAGTCTCGCTGGCTTGGGCTTCCGTGGGAAGCTTCAAGAGCGGGATCGGTGCAAAGAACGATGAAAGCGAGAAAGTCAGACCATCGAAGAAACTGATGGAGAAAGCGCTGCACATCAAGGCTGCCACACCAATGCAGGCTCTTGCGCAGGACGCTAACGGAGCACCGTACAATCTCCGTCTCACTGGCGTAAACGAACATACAGTAAGCTTGGCATGGACTTCACCAGAGCCCGTGGACGGCTTCTTAGAGGACTTCGAGGGACATAACGACTTCGCCATCAACTCTCCAGGCAGCATCGGATGGACATACATCGACGCTGACAACAAGCCCACATACACATGGCAGGCCTGTACGTTCCCCACACAGGGACAGAAGATGGCTTACGTCGTGATGAACCCGTGGCAGACAGTTCCTGCCGTAAACGACAATCCTAACTACAAGCCCCACTCTGGACAAAAGATGCTCGTCGATTTCTGTGCTGTAGACGCGCAAAACAACGACTACATCATCTCACCACGACTCAACTTTGACGCTGATTTCCAAATCAGCTTCTGGGCTCGCAGCTACAAGACCGGCGAGAACTATAATGCAGAGCGTATCCGTGTGGGCTACTCCACAACCGGCACACAGCCGTCAGACTTCACTTTCGTCAACGAATCGCCCTACGTGGAACTGCCTGACGAATGGACTCTCGTGGCTTACGACATCCCCAAGGATGCACGTTACGTGACCATCAACTGCGTTTCGGACGACGCTTTCATGCTGCTTATTGACGACATCTTCGTAGGCACTAACAAGATTAGACCCGAGTCTGCCAACATGGCACGCGCCGCAGCAAAGAACCCCGTAGTGGGATTCAATGCATATCGCAACGGCGAGAAGCTCAACTCACAGCCCGTGGAAAGCGTCAGCTACACTGACGAGGTGCCTGACTACGGCGACTATCAGTACACTGTAGCGGCAGTCAAGAAGGACGGTTCGGTGTCAGAGCAGAGCGTGGCTCTTAACGTCAACGTGCCTGACACACGTATGTTGCCGTTCTTCGACGACTTCGACGACTGGACCCTCCATGAGGAGAAGTGGTCAAAGACGCAGGATGACGGAAGCACTGAGTCAAAATGGTCTATCGACTATTATGAGTACGGACTCATCGACCCGTCTGCTACATACAGCTGGTCCACACTCCAGAACTACGACCAGTCGCTCATGACACGTGAGCTTCACACCGCAGACCGTTCCAACACATGGCTGCGCTTCAATCTGAAGCTGCGCAACAGCGAGCAGACCAACGTCGACTATCTCTCTGCAGAAGTATCGTCGGACGGTGGCAATACATGGAAGGAGATTCAGACATTCGACAATGAGAACGGCGGCTTCGAGTGGACAACATTCCAGTATCCGCTCGCCAACCTTCTTTCTTCTGACCTCTTCCGCGTCAGATTCCGCGCTCATGGCAAGGACGCCAAGTGGATTAACTACTGGTATGTGGACGACGTGAAGATCTGGACACCTGTATGGACATCGGCACTGCTTGACGTCAAGTCAGCTTCTGCAGGCAACATTGCTTATTGCGACGTTACGCTCACAGCTGATCACGGCGCTGTCATCAACACCACGACGGACGCTGCCGGACACATTGCCTTCGACAAGATAGAGGAAGGCGAGTATGAGGTAGTGGCTAAGAAGGACGGATATAATATATATAAAGGTAAGTGCCAGATCAAGAACGGTGCCAGCAACCGCATCAACGTCACTATGACCAAGCCTGTAGCCGACCTTTCAGCTAAGGAAGTAGTCGCTGACATCAACGCTGAGTCGAGCCTTGTCAAGACATTGCGCATGACCAATAACGGTGACGGCGAACTCATCTGGCACTTGGCAGCCAAGCCCGCCAAGCAGTCTGGCGACGACACCAACCGTTGGGAGAAGCAGCCTTCGTTCACAGCATCCGGCGACTTGCAGCAGTCTATCGGTTTCGACGGCGAGTTCTATTACTCTACATCATCCATCGAGCTTGGCAAGTTCTGGAAGTACGACAAGGACGGTCGCTTCATCGAGCAGTTCAGCATCCCCGAGATGTACTACAAGCTCTACGACATCACTTACGACGGACGCTACTTCTACGGCAGCGACTGGTCGAACCGTCTCTTCCAGCTCGACTTCGACAACCGTCGCATCGTGCGAATCATAACCGTAAAGGATCAGCCTGACCTCCGAATCACACACTGTAGCTACGACCCTGACCGCAAGGGATTCTGGGTAGGAAGCTTCACCACCATCGGATTCATCGACATGAACGGTAAGGTTCTCTCACGTTTCAGCAACATCAGCACTGACGTGAGCGTATCTATCTACGGCTCGGCTTACGACAACGTATCGCCCGGCGGTCCTTACCTATGGTTGTCAGACATGACGGCAGAATCGTCAGAGCAGATTGACAAGGTGCTCATCCGCCAGTTCAGTACTGCCAAGCGTGCCCTTACAGACGTCAAGCACTCGCTTACCGACGCTCCGGGATACGTACTCGGCAGCCAGAACACCGGTCAGAACTATGTCTGCGGCATCTTCGCCTCTACAGACATCACACCTGGCAAGCTCACCCTTTTGGGATCGCTCAACCAGATGCCTAACCTCTTCTTCCGCTACACTCTTTGCGAGACAGACAAGTGGCTCGACTTCTCGCCGCGTCACGGCAAGCTCGCCCCTGGTGCTTCGCAGGACATCAACGTAAGCTTCAACGCCCTTGAGGACGCCAATGGCAGCAACCACTCTACAGAGGCTGTACTCATGGCTAATCCTGAGATCGGCGACCAGACCGTCAGCTTCAAGCTCAACGTCACCGGCGAGGCTGCTTGCCCGAGACCGCAGAGCGTAAAGGCAGAGGCTGGTGACGCTTGCGCCATCATCTCATGGCAGAAAGGCAATGGTTCTGCCAAGGCAGAAAGCTACAACGTATATCGCAACGACCGCAAGGTGAACGCTTCTCCCGTTAACGGCATGACATTCACTGACCAGCCTCTCGTATACGGTGAATACACTTATAAGGTGACAGCCGTATACGGCGGCAAGGAGTCGGCAAAGAGCGACTCTGTTAAGGTGCTCGTCAAGAACGGCGCACAGTATTATCCGCCGGTAGGCGTGGCAGCAAGCATCAACGGCAACAAGAACGTGAGCCTTACATGGGAGTCGCCGCTCTTCGGAGCTGACCAGCCCGCCACAATGACTTGGGCAAACGGCAAGCATGCTGACGACATCGGCATGACAGACGGCGGCATCTTCTACGCAGGTGTTAAGTGGGACGCTTACGACATCGCCGCTTACCGCGGAAAGCGCATCTCTTCAGTCTCTGTTCAGCTTGTCAATCCTGTGCAGTACATCGCACTCTTCATCCAGAAGGACGGCGAGCAAATCTACAAGAAGCAGTATAAGGGCGACTTCAAGTTTGACGGATCTCTGAGCGCTATCCCAGTGGACGAGGACATCCGCATCCTGCCGGGTCACGAATATATGTTCGGATTCGAGATTAAGAGCGATGCTGGAGTTCAGCCGCTTGGCATCGACGACAGCAAGGCTGTGTTGGATAAGGGCGACCTCCTCTCCACCGACGGCGAGAAGTGGTTCTCTGCAGCCATTTCGGGCATTGAGGGCAACTTCAACATCAACGTAGACCTCACTCCTACCGACATCATAGAAGAGAAGCCGATGGGCTATAACGTATATCGCAACGGCGTGAAGGTGAACAGCAGCCTCATCACATCACAGAGCTACAACGACGTGCTCTCCGCAACAGGCACATTCGCTTACACCGTCACATCCGTTTACAAGAACAACGGCGAGTCGGCAGAGAGCAAGCCCGTAAACGTAGAGGCATACGAAATAAAGGACAAGACAGCTCCTAACGCTGTATATGCTGACGTAGAGCACAACCGCAACATCTCACTCCGTTGGGACAATCCGACCAAGGAGCCGCAGGTGATAAAGGCTGACATCACAAAGCGTCCCGTTACCACAGAAGAGGGATGCCCAGAGTATGTACGTTCGTTCTTCGGTCCGAAGTCGGGCATGGCTGTCGTTACTGACGGAACATACGTCTACACCTCTGTATACAACGAGGACGGACGCATCGAGAAGTACGACTTCGACGGCAACAAGCTCGGCACATACAAGGTGGACGGCCTCAAGGGAATACGTAACATGGCATACGACGGCGAGTGGCTGTACGTAGCTGACAACACCACCAACATCCACCGTGTGAATCCCACTACGATGGAGAACATGGAGGACATCGCCATCTCAGAATACTCTCGTCACATGGCTTACATACCATCACTGGACGACGGTAAGGGTGGCTTCGAGGTCGGCGACTGGCAGACTTCCATCTACGTAACCAAGAACGGTAGCAAGATTGGCACCGGTCCGATTCTGAAGGGAGCTTCAGGTACAGCCTACTACAACGGCAAGCTGTATGCTTTCGAGCAGGGCAATGACGCCAACAAATACACCGTAGGCATCTATGACGAGAAGAACAATCGCGTCGGATCTATCGACCTCGGCAAGTATGTCGAGATAGACAACATCGCAGCAGTATCGGCTGGCGGTATGTCTTCATTCACAGGCAAGGACGGCATCACCTACTTGCTCCTTTCATTGCAGCGTCAGGGCGAACCAGTACAGTTCGTAATCCTCGACCTCGGTGGCTTGACCACAGTGGCTGGTTACAACGTTTACCGCAACGGAGAGAAGCGCAACGCTGAACTGCTCACACGCCGCTACTTTGAAGAGACAGAGACTAAGGAGGGCGAGTATGGCTATGCTGTACAGACCGTCTACATCAATGGCGAGACATCTGACATGTCTGCTGTGTCAACAGTTGACATCATCAGCACCGGCACAGCCAAGACTCCTGTCAACACCAACGCCAAGCAGTCGTCTTACGGCTACAACGTGCTCCTCACCTTCGCTGACCCTGACATGTATCAGAACGCAGCAAGCAAGGACAACTTCGAGGACAGCAACATCGGCGAAGAGGTTTATGGCGTTGACGGCGAGAGCTATCAGTCAGGCTGGACCGTCAATAACGACGAAGCATTCGACGGCAGCAAGTCTGTAACCGTTGACGCTCAGAACAGCGCATTCGGCGTTATCCCTGTAGAGGGCATGCGTTATCTGCGCCTCGCAGCCCGCAACGCTGACGACCACAACGGCGAGGGCACAATCAGTGTCTACTATTCAACTGGTGGCACACACCGCGCCAACTTCATCTTCCTCCAGTCATATAAGACCTCTGAGTCTTGGCAGGACATCCTCTGCGAGCTTCCTGAGGGAACAGAGTATGTGGCATTGACAAAGGACGCATCACAGCCCAAGCAGTACGTTGACGGCGTGGCTCTTTACACCGCCAAGCCGAATAGCAATCTTTACGGATTCAACATCTATCGCAACGGCGAGAAGATTAACGCAAATCCCGTATACGACATCTCTTACGTTGACCGCAACTTGCTCTCAGGCAAGTATAGCTACGAGTTTGAGCTTGTTACCAAGACATCCGCTGTCAGCGAGAAGTCGGCACCGGTAAGCATCGACCTCTATTACGACAACGGTTCGCTTGCTCCTACCAACCTCCGCGTGGCACAGCAGGCAGAAGGCAACCGCCTCTCATGGCAGTTCCCGGCTCTTGGCGAACCCATATATCTGCGTTGGCACGACGGCTACAACTATAAGGCAGGCGGTCTGACCAATGGTGGCGCGTTCTTCGCAGGCGCATGCTGGTTTGCTTCTGACCTGAAGGGATATGGCAATCTCGCTCTGAGCGATGTAGAGGTATACATCAATCAGATTCCCGAGGCGCTCTTCCTCCTCGTCTATGAGAACAACACCCTCGTACGCCAGCAGTTCGTTCCGAATCTGAAGCAGTACTCATTCAACACCATCCACCTTGAGGAACCGCTTAAGATTGACGAAGGCAAGAACCTCCGCGTGGCAGTATACATCGAGCAGAACGAAATCACTGTTCCTCTCGGATACGACCGTGGTCCGGCACGCAGCGGACGTGGCGACCTCTACTCTTCTGACGGTATCACATGGCAGACAATGGAGGATTCGGGTTCTGAGGTAGACGCCAACTGGAACATCTCTATCGGACTCAGCCCCTACTCTAACGTCCTTCCCGGCACAGAGAATAAGGCAGCCAAGAAGCTTCCGGCATTCCAGCCCAAGCGCATGGCTAACGCTGACATGACATTCAAGGCTGTGGACACCAAGGGCGAGGCTTCGTCTGACAAGAACGTCTTTGAGGGATACAACGTATATCGCAACGGCGAGTGTCTGAACGACGAGCTTACCACCGACACTGTCTTCACAGACACGAAGGCTTTCTCTGACAAGTATCTCACTTATCAGGTATCGGCTGTCTACTCGGTAGCTGGCGAGAAGTTCTCTGACAAGGTTACCATCATTGCCACTGGCATCGACGGCGTAAACGGTCAGAACGGCGTTACTCTTAAAGTGGAGGACGGACAGCTTATCGTCCTCGGCGCTCACAACGGCGACCGCATCACAGTGGCTTCTGCTGACGGCAAGCTCATCGCAAGCGCCATCGCCACTGACGACTATCGCCAGACAGTAAGCCTTGCTGCGGCAACCACCGGCACCTACATTGTGAAGGTTGGCAACGCCACATTCAAGCTTAACATCAAGCGCAAGTAAACATATCACGTAAAGCCGGCACAGGCTTTACCTAAATAGCAAGAGGGTGGGACAACGCTGCTTTAATAGCAGTAGTTGCCCCACCCTCTTTTATTATGTCAATACCTCATATTTCTGAAAATCACACTCCGTTTTGTCTTTGTCTCTAAAAAAAAATGTGTAATTTCGCACACGATTTACAACATCACAGTTTTTTCATACATACTTAAATATACACAAAAGATGCATAGCATGCTGCAAAGACTCAAGTATATTGTGTCTTGTTTCCTCATCATGTGGACATACTTCCTTGTCCAGAAACCATTATTCATCCTCTGCAACGCCCAGCGGACCTACTCCGTTTCGGACTACATCGACGTAATGTGGCACGGAGCTTCGCTGGACGCCACCACCACGGGCTATCTGACCATCGTGCCGTTCCTGCTGACGTTGGTGTCGGTATGGTGGCGCAGACTGCCGCTGAAGAAGATCATGACGCCTTATTATGCCGTGATAATGCTGTTGGTGTCGCTGATATTCATTGCTGACACATCGCTCTTCTCGTTCTGGGACAGCAAGCTGGACAAGGCGGTGTTTGTGTATATCGACTCGCCGAAGAACGCTGCGGCAAGCGTGTCGACGGGATACATCCTGCTGCGCCTCCTTATAATTCTGCTGCTTACTGCCGGCATGACATGGACGCTGCGCCGCATCACGCCCCGACGCCTGGACGCCATAGAGGGAATGACGCGCCGCGGTCTTTCCACGCTCGGCTCAGTGCTGGTGGGCGGTCTGCTGTTTCTCGTCATCCGTGGCGGCATCAGAGTGTCTACAGCCAATGTGGGCAGCGTATACTACAGCAACGACCAGTTTCTGAATCTCTCTGCCATCAATCCGGCGTTCAATCTGCTGGCAAGCATGGAGTTCGGCGAGAAGTATGAGGACGAGTTCGATTTCTTCCCCGAGGAGCAGCGTGCCAGCCTCATGAAGGGAATATACGCCACGGCAGACACAGCCACGGTGAGCGTGCTCAACACCAAGCGCCCCAACATTCTCTTCATCTTCATGGAGAGTTTCGGCTCCACGATGATAGAACGTCAGGGTGGCGTGAAGGGAGTGGCGCCTACGCTGGACCGTCTTGCCAGCGAAGGCGTGTTCTTCTCCAACCTCTACGCCAACAGTTTTCGTACGGACCGCGGCACGGTATGCACGTACAGCGCTTATCCGGGTCTGCCCACGCTCTCAATAATGAAGGTGCCCAACATTGCGCGTAAACTGCCCAACATTGCGCAGTCGTTAGGCAAGGTGGGTTATCAGACCGACTTCCTCTACGGCGGCGACATCAACTTCACCAATATGCGCGGCTATCTCATGGCTGGCGGTTTCCAGAAGCTGACGTCGCAGGACGACTTCTCCTTGCACGACCGCAACTATAGCAAGTGGGGCGTGCCAGACAATATCACCTTCAAGCGTCTGCTGGCGATGCTCAAGGAGCGTGAGGGACAGAAACAGCCGTGGTTCACGGCGTTCCTGGCGCTGAGCAGCCATGAGCCGTTCGAGGTGCCGTTCAAGAAGTTCGAGGACAAGCATCTCAACGCTTTCGCCTTCACGGACGACTGCATCGGAAAGTTCATAAACGAGTTCAGAAAGACTCCGCAATGGAACAACACGCTCATCGTGCTCCTCCCCGACCACGGCATCCCATACCCGAAGAAGGGTGAGCGCTTCGCCCCTCACTTCTTCCGTATCCCGATGATATGGACGGGTGGAGCCGTGAAAGGACCGATGGAGGTGGACCGCATCGCCAATCAGACCGACCTCGCCGCAACGCTGCTGGCACAGTTGGGCTTGCCGCACGGAGAGTTCGGCTTCAGTCGCAACGTGCTGGACAAGAGTTACACGAACGAGTTCGCCTTCTACTCCTTCGTAAACGGCTTCTGCTATCTTGACCGCACGGGCGTAAGCGTATACGACAACGCCGCCAACCACGTGTTCTACAAGGAAGGAGCGGCTGGCGACGAGGCCCGCGTGAAGAAGGGCAAGGCCATACTGCAGACGCTGTATGACAAGGTAGGGGAATTGGAAATCAAGAATTAGGAAATATCGGTGATTAGGATTTGGGGTTATTCAATGCCACAAGCAGATTCTCCAAGCTGTTCTCATCTTGAATCTTCACTTCTCGCGGCTTACATCCCTGTGCCTCGCCCACGATTCCGGCCTTTTCCAACTGGTCCATAATTCTGACCGCACGGTTGTAGCCGATAGACAAGCGCCGTTGAATCAACGAGGCAAAGCCCGACCGCATTGTTACGATTATGCGTGCAGCTTCCTCGAACAGAGGGTCGAGCGATTCTGAGTCAAGACCCATTTCTACATGCATATCCATCATTTGATTTTTCTCCATTGTTTTGTTTTTTTATTATAGAATATTCTTGTAGTTATAGCATAAAAGCGAATGTTATCTTCTTTGGCATATTGACTGTGAGTTATATCATTTTATGGTATAGTTGTACAATGGTCGCAGACTGTCACCGGCTATCTCGAAAGCCACAATGTCGTGAGCGTACTCGTTGCTTCCCACTTTAGCAGAGAGGAAGAACACATAGGAGCGATTGCCGTATTCATCGTCAAGACTTACAATCTTCTGCACTTCATGGTGGCTGTAATCATCATTAGGATGGGCAAGTTGCAGCAGAGGTCTATGCTCCTCGTGCAATTTGCCATCTTCTGATTTGAATTTCACCACACAATCTATGTCGGGTGCGGTTCCGCCTTCGCCTGTGTCATGCCAGATGGCTGTCACGAGACTGTCGTCAGAGACTATTGTATGGTAAGTCTCGGTAGAGTCAGACTTACCATAGCTCTTATCGAGACTTTTATCGGAAGACTTGTTCAAACATGAAGAGTATATAGACAATGCCAGCAGGGCTATGCTACAAAATTGGAGCATCCTTTTCACATTCCTCATAGTTTCCATTAGACATATATGCCCGTTTCAGTTTTTCATCTTCAAAATCACTCGTAAACATACATTCTGCCAAAACCTCACCATCCTCTGCGTATTCGGGGTCGAACACAAGTCCAGGGAGAGTAAGCGGTTCTTCTTGTCCATATATGTACGAACCGATATAAACGTATTCCTTGGAAGGTTCTACCTTATCTTTATCCAAAAATACATCTCTTTCGCGTGCAAAATCAGAGTACTCGTCGTCGTATCCTTCGAAATCGTTTAATTCCCACACAAAGCAAAGCTCGTACATCAGGCATTCAAAGAAGAAACGTTCGTTGTTTGCTTCAACAAAGTGGCTATGCGTATCCTCTTGATAAAACATAGGATATAACTTCGGCTCAAACATCCAATTCTTACTTACTTCTTTGACAGTTTCCAGAATTTGCTCTTTGATGAACTTGCTCCAAAGGCTGGTAACCTGATAGGCATAGTCTTTCTTTACTTTCAGATATATTTTCATTTTCTTTTCGTTTAGACCTTTATTCTGATGGAGGAAAAATTTGATTGATGACAACTTCATTGTCGTAATCAAGATATGCCCCGTCTATGTCATGACCTATTGACATAAATTCATCACTCTCTACCCATCCTCCTATGCTCAATCGCTCGCTGGTTTCCTTATAGTAAGCATCCATTATCTTCTCATGGAGGTTAGGAGCTTTTTCTTTTAACCAAGGGTCGAACTTTTCCCAATAGTCTTCTTCCTCCACGTCTTTGAGAATGGTATCCTGGGCTTCTTTCCATAACGTAAGGAGATTCTCTGCTTCTTCGTCAGAGAGTTTGACGGTAGTACCGTCATTATTTCCATTCAAATATATTTCTGCGTTAATCTCTTTCATTGTCTGTGATATAGTTTAACTTTATGATTGATGACTTGCAATCCACTCTTTTGCGAGTGTGGTGGCAAAGCCGTAGAAGTCTTTCACGTGAGCATCTGACCGTAGCTCTTCGTTGTTTTGAAGAAACTCCAGCAGTTGTTCTCTCAACTCTTGGTCCTCAGTCCTTTCAAGAACCACTCTGATGAGTGTAAGTGCACCGTCGTCACCCCAATTTTTGCGTATCATATTCTTTCGGAGTTATAAGACTATTGAAATCGCGAGTCTCAAACTGAGCGGATTCATAGCCATGGATGTTAAAGTCTGGGTAATGGTTGTACTTGTTCTTTGGCACGATAATCTTTTCGAGAGATGTGCAGCCAACGAGCATCGTTGCGTTTATTTCACCAATAAAACCTGTCAATGACGGATTCTCAAACTCAATCGTCTTTAGTGAAGTGCAGCCGGCAAACGCCATTCGCTCCATAATCTTCACATTCTTGTTTAGATATACAGACTCCAAATGCTTGCAACTTGCAAAGGCTTTGTCATAAATACAGCATTTGCAGTCATCACTTATCACGATGTTGAGACTTTTCAATCCAGTACTTCTGAATGCAGACATGTCGACAATATTCATGTGGCTTGGAATATTTATCTCTTCCAAAGCTTTGCAGCAAGCAAAGGCACCTGCTCTAATCTGGCGCAATGTCTCAGGTAAGACTATTTCCTTTAAATTATAACAAAGACCAAAACACTCTTTCCCGATAAATTCTACTCCAGGCATTGTTATCTTGAAGAGTTTGTGGCAGCTTGCGAAAGCTCCTTCGCCCAAGTCGACAACAGATGCTGGCAACACCACATCACGAAGATAGACAAGTCCTTGGAATGCCTCGTCACAGATTGCCTTCACCCCATCTTTCACTTCAAGGTACTCTGGATTGCCGAGTACTCTCAACAAGCGAAGTCCGTCCTCGCTGTAGATTGGTCCGGAAACCTTGTTGCCTTTGGCTTTCTTGATTATTGCTTGATCTTCTTTTGTCAATCTTATATCCATATTTATTGTATTTTTTAGTTGAATCAATAATAGATATGAATAGGGTCAAGGCATAGCAGCACGACGTGCTTTCCCGACTCCTCCGCCAGTCTTTTGGTGCCTACTGTTTCATACCTCATAGGTTAGACCCATTTGGTTTCAATTATTTTATAGTGTAGTTGTACAATGGTCGCAGACTGTCACCGGCTATCTTGAAAGCCACAATGTCGTGAGCGTACTCGTTGCTTCCCACCTTAGCAGAGAGAAAGAACACGTAGGAGCGTCTGCCGTACTCATCGTCAAGACTTACTGTCATCAGAGACTATTGTGTGGCAAGTCTCGACAGAGTCAGACTTATCCACTGACTCATCGAGACTTGTGTTCTGTGACTTGTGCTGACATGATGCGAGAAGCATGGAAAAGGCGATAATGACAGCAACAATAGTTTTCATCATAAGTACTTCGTTAGGAGTTCGGTTAAAGAACCTCCCCATTCAAATGTACTGATTTCGCCTGTCTCTTTGTCTATGTCAATCCACATACTGATTGCATAATTATATGCTCCGAACAGGTTCTTGTCTTCAGGCCGAAGGACAACCGAACTTATCTGATGACGTTCCCATAAGCCATCACTCTTGATAATAGTATCCTTAAAGGTGCTTAGTTTCTTGGCTTCTGCCAGGTACTGCTGCGCTCCTTCTTCGTCTTGTTTTTCCAGACATCTGGCGATGCCGCTGATACAGCCTTCATGTTTTGTAGCTTTGAAAAGCTCGCGATAATACACAAAGTCGTTCTGGCTATTATCCAACACGCATGCAAAGATGCGCTCTTTCCATGTGTTGAATGTTGGCTCGGCGTAGGAGATGTATTTTAGATATTCGGAATTCTCTATGTGGCTGTTGTTCTCGCATATCACCACTACATGCTTTCCAGAAGCTGCGAGCAGTTTCTCTGAAAGTAGAATCACCTGGTCGAAACCGTTTTGCAGTCCTGTGCCATTATATCGTACAACAAATGCCTTCTGTGGCAAGGCTGTCATGTGGGGGATTTGTGCCTCGAAGTCGACCAAAGTTTTCTTATCCACCATTAACGACTTCACCTTTCCTTCGCCCAGAAAGTCCTCGCCTATCATGCTTATGGCATCAGTGTATGTAATGCTTTCTCTATTCCGGCAAAACACCACAAGTGGCTTTTTACGTGGAAGCAGGAAGTATTCCTCAAAAATCGTTTCGTAATTATATGGTGTGAAGACATGCAACTCGTCTTCTGGCAACAGACAGTTGACGCAATTGGCTGCCATATCCTTGTCTTCCACAGCCACCTCTCCGTTAAGACATTTCTCAGAGAACTCACGGAAGAAGTCTCTGTCGAGCAACTGTGAAACTTTCAGCAGCAAGTCGGTGTCGAGACTCGTCTTGCCGAATATCTCGTATGTGGCAGAACTCGACTTGCACAATTCTCTGGCAAAGGCAGCCACCGAAGGATACTTAGCCTTTACTTCCTTCAATATTTCTTGTCCTATATGATATTTTTCCATTGTATTTAATTATGTTTAAGTGAATAATTCTGGGTGCAAAGGTAAACAGTTTTTAGCCTTTGCACCCTATATCGCTATTCGGAAGAGCCGGAATGCGGTGTCGGAAAATCAGGAATGTCAAATCAGGTTAATAATCTTCTTGGATATCTTTACTTTTGTGCCTTTCGGTTCTTCCCTTGAAGCTCGTGTCTTAGCGTTACGCTCATTGAGACGCTGATAAAGATAGATTGTCTCATCGTCCAGAAGTGCTTTTCCCAGCAAGCCCAAGTATTCTTCTTTGCCCTTTATCTTGATTATCTTGTCGTATGCAGTAGAGTTGCTCTTCTTGCCGTTATATTCAGAAACCATAAGTCTAAGTACGCCGTCTGTTCTTATAAGATTAAGTTCGTCGGTAAGTTTAGAGATGTCAACATTATTATATAACTGGTCAAGCGATTCGTCTTCAATGTCTTTGTCTGCCTTCTCAGGTCTTCCCATCATATCCTTAAAAGATTCCGAAACCATTTTCAGATTTGGAATCCTGCCTTTGTCGTCCAGTTCTCTTAGAGTCAGGTCGATAGGCTTCACATGGTCTATGGCTATATCGGATATGTCCTTCACGGTCATGTACACTTTGGTATTGCCCTCTCCGGTTGGGGTATATGCCTTATAGCACTTATTGGATGCAGACAAAGCGACTTTAACTTCGTATGTGCCGTCAGAGTCGTATGTGCCGTCAGTTTTTTTCTTTTTCTCAAAGACGAGAAACACCTGCTGAGCTTTAAACTGTACGCTTTTTATCTCTTTGTTGTCGTCCTCATAGTGCACAAAAATGCCTTCTGCCAGCTTTCTCAACCAATCTGTGAATTCTTTGGTCTTGCCAGCTTTCTTGTAGAGCTTCGCTATATAGCTTAAAGGCAACCATACCTTATTACCGGAAATGCGGTCCTGACGACGTAGACGACCCATAAACTTCGTCATTAGTTGTTCGTGCAGAAATACGGTACGTTTTGCAAAAGCCGTTTTAAGCCAGCTTTCTTCCGTATCACTAAGTGTAGGTGTCGTACAAGCTGAAGCTATTTTCTTCTTTATGCTTTTCTTACTTGCTGCTTCAGAACTAAGCAGCTTCTCCAGAAAGTCTGTAAACTTGTTGCAGTAAGTTTCGTAGCTTCTCAGGCTGCCCCAATTGTAGACGCATACCGAATATCTTAATAAGCCTATCAACTTTATGCATTCGTCTTCGCGATTGTTCGCTATAAGCTTGATAACCAGAGTAAGAAAGTTCTTTTCAGCATCCGTTTCGAATACTTCATCCTTCCCTAAGGCATTGATTACACTACGATACTGGCTTCTCGACTTTTGATTAGCATCTTTACACATGCTATTTTCAAAAGCGTCCAGTAACACTTCTATTGCTTTTTTCATAGTTATTGGTTTAATTGTTTACGTATAAATCGTAGAAAAGATGTTCAAAGTTACAAAATAATGATTAAAAGACAAAATCAATGTTCGATTTTTTTGTAAAAGACCGAATCAATCTCGAAAGCCACAATATCGTCAAATTGCTCTGCAGAAAAAGGGTAATCGTAGGAGGCTATGGCGTCTCGCCGTAGCCACGCAGCCTTGGACAGCAAGCTGATTGAATCTGAATTGCGGGTTCCGCGGAGCGGGACCTATATCATGAAACCCACTGCAAGCTGCGAAGCAGCGCTGCTGTGGGTAAATATGATACCAAGAGAGGGTGAGAGGATGCTTATCCCACAGCTGCGCTCCTTCGGAGCTTGCAGTGGGTTTCTGATATATACGTGTCCCCTCGGGACACAGCGCTGACAGGTTGTTGTTCTGCTATGGGTGGGTGCGTGGCTACGGCGAGACGCCATAGCCTCCTATGTT
>ERZ1031020.361-NODE-361-length-18656-cov-30.945433_pt1 | contig 18656 bp, 11 predicted proteins | sample MGYA00517109_ERZ1031020 | MGnify/ENA primary metagenome ERZ1031020 (study PRJEB33719, sample SAMN04261270) | wastewater metagenome | biome: rural village; feature: human; material: feces | host: Homo sapiens | place: El Salvador | collected 2013-01-07 ... | reverse complement strand
CGCCTGGGTTCAGACGGATGCAGCTTTCTTCGTTGCTGGTCTGCTTGATGAGGCTGCCCTCAGCCTTCCATTGTCCACGGATATCGGTAGGCAACTCCTGCATGGTCATTGGCAGCGCCTTGCCGTTCTCATCGCTGTAGCCCTTGTCTTCGAAAGAAACCTGGGTGCCCCAAGTTCCCATACCTACACGGCAGATGGCTGGCTTCACCTGGGTCTGCTCATACTTGTATGGATTCTCCTGATTCACCTTCAATACACGGGTACCGATGTTGTTCGCCATCACGTTCTGGACGTAGTAAGATGGAGTTCCGAATACCTTATCAGATGTATATTGAATCATATCCGGTGCCCACATACGGTTGTTGAGGTTGGCGAAGATAGGAGCATAGGATGCCATGGTCACAATATCAGAGTTGTTCTCGATGCCCATCATATAGACTGCCTCACCGAGTGCAGCATCGAGCGAGCCCATATTGCCGAAGCCCTGGGTTACGGCATATTCGCCTACATAAATCTCGCTGCCCTTGCGGTTGTAGTTGTCATACTTGTTGAAGTTCTCTGCAAACCAGGCTGGGTTTCTGTAGTAGTGCTCATCGAGCAGCTCTACGCTTTCGTTGCTTTCCCACTTAGGGTTGTCATCGCCCCATGCCACCACGTTGCCGATGAGGTGCATCTTAGGATATTTCGCCAGAACGGCATCCTTGAACTTCTTGAAGCGCTCGTAGTAATGGTCGCTCTGCTGGGCAGGGTCTGGCTGGTTGTTCTCATTGCCAATCTCTAGATACTCGATGTTGTATGGTTCCGGATGACCGTTTTTGGCACGCAGCGCACCATATTTAGAGGTAACAGAACCGTTGGCATACTCCAGGGCATTCATGCACTCGTCAATCCAAGGCTGGATGCTATCCACAGGAGTCATACCGCCGTGCCACAAACCTACGTTTACTACATAGAGAGGCTTGGCGTTCAAATCTTCGGCAAGCTGAAGATACTCATCGAATCCCATACCGTCGCTGGTGCGGTAGCGCCAGTTTACGTTCTTATGACCCGGACGCTCCTCGATAGGACCGATGGTCTTCTCCCAGTGGAATGCATTCTCAGGAGACTCCTGTCCCTCTACGTAGCAGCCGCCTGGGAAGCGGACGAACTTAGGATGGATGTTATAGAGAAGCTGAGCCAAATCAGGGCGCAAGCCGTTCTCACGATTCTTGAAAGTAGGAGGGAAGAGGCTTACCACATCCAGAACGATGGTTCCCTTGCCGTCGGCTACGAGTTCAAACTGTGCCTTGGCATCGTTGGCATTGGCAGTGAGTTCTGCTGTATATTTGGTCCACTTCTTGCCTACCTTGGCATTGAGGGATGTTTCTGCATACACCTTGTCGCCCTTTGCGTTAGTGAGACGAGCCTTCAATCCGCCCTTGTAGCTACCCTTTGCCCAGAAAGAGAGCTTGTAGGTTCTGCCCTGAACGGCGTTGATGCCCCAGAAGCCTTCGTTGATGAGAGAGGCTGTGGCAGCAGGTTTGGCAGCAATAGTAAGCTGGAGAGCCTTGCCCTGTGCCTTGTTGAGCAGACCCTTGTTGATGAGTTGTGTCTGGATCTTTGCACCTTCCTGGGCGGAAGTTTTCCAGGTAGGGATGTTCTTGTCATCATCTTCGAAGGAGCGGTTGCTGATGAGTTCGGCATAGAGACCGCCATCGGCAGCATGGTTGATATCCTCGAAGAAGATACCATATAAATTAGGTGAAACCTTGACGCCTGGGTTAGAGGCATCTACATGGATGGTTACTTGGGCGTTGGCTGCCATGAAAGTGGCGAGAGCCGCCGAAAGTAAAAACTGTCTTTTCTTGTTCATTTGCTTATTTTTAGGCTTGTTTTTATTTTGTTGCTTGTTATTTGCTGGTAGCATGAAGCCGCAGCTTTTGGAAGTTACTTCCTGCTGCGATTCATACACAGCCGCAAAAGTACACAAAATACACGGAAAAGAGGTGGACAAAACGGAGAATATAGTGTAAAAGGTGGATTTTCTGCTGAAAATCCACCTTTTTATCCTCTGTGAGGGTGTGTCATTATTCATCGGATTACGTGGATGAACGACATATCCGGCGAGGCGGAATAGTTTTGTTATTCAATAGAGGTAAATTCTATAGTTTTTCAAATTTTTGCATTTTTTTCTTGGAGTTTTCAGAGAAAAATCGTAAATTTGCCATCAGATATCAATTATCTCAATATTTTGCCATGGGTAAATATATTAACCCCTTCACCGATTGGGGATTCAAACGCCTCTTCGGACAAGAATTCAGCAAGGATTTGCTGATTAGTTTCTTGAACGACCTGTTGGTTGACGAAATGCATATCAGGGATGTCACCTTCAAGGATAAAGAGCAACTGGCAGATTCAAAAGATTTGCGTGGCTGCATCTTTGATATTTATTGTGAAACCGATGATGGAAATCATTTCATTGTCGAGATGCAGAACAGATGGGTGCCATTTTTTGTCAATCGCTCCATCTATTATGCCAGCAAGGCTATTGTCGGGCAGCGGAAAAAGACAATCGATCAGAAACCTGCTCTCTATCAGTTAATGCCCGTCTATGTCGTCTGCCTCATGAATTTCATGCCAAAGGACAATGCAGTGTCGAAATTCAGAACCGATGTAGCCTTGTATGAAAAAGGAAGTCAAGATGTCTTTTCCGACAATCTTCACTTCATCTACTTGTCTCTTCCTTTCTTTGACAAGAAGGCTGAAGAATGTGAAAGTGATTTTGACAAATGGATTTATGTATTAAAGCATATGGAAGCATTAGAGAGAATGCCGTTTACGGCACAGAAGAAGATTTTCAAGCGTCTTGCTGAACTGGCAGATTCCCGCTGCCTGAGTCAGGAAGAGCAAGAGAAATATGATGAAAGCTTAAAGGCCGCCGATGATTACTATGGTGTCTTAATGAGCTATTACATGAATGGTATTGATGAAGGTGAAGCTAAGGGTTTTGCCAAAGGTGAAGCAAGAGGTAGTTATCACAAAAGTCTTGATATAGCGAAGAAAATGCTATTAAAGGGTATGGATGATGACTCTATCATGGAACTGACAGGCTTAACCCATGAGCAATTGCATCAATTGAAATCATAAAATTATCAGATACAAGTTCTCCCCATAAGCCAGGCGATAGATAACTGTACTATCGCTGCATCTTGTAAGTACTATCGCTGTGCCTTGTAAGTACTATCGTTGCTGCATCGCTTTAACGTAAATAGTCTTCGGAGTAACCTTTACTTGTTGCCAGAAAGACTAATAGTATAAGCCGGAAAAGCCTATCTCTCCAGCCGCACAACAGCTGTTGTGCGCTTGCATAACAGCTGATATGCGCTCGCCCAACACCTGTTGTGCAAGTGGAAATCAGCTGGTGGGCGGATATTTATTTTAAATCTTCCTTTCTTCCGTGAGGCGTCCCAGCGGATTTGCAATCCGCTGTTAAAAAATGTTCGACCTTTTCTTTGCGGATTTGTAATCCGCTGTAACTTGTAACGATTATCCGCCACTTTCAAAAATACTCTTCACTCTTCATCGGAGTGGCGTAAGTATTTGTGTATGAGTTGATTTGGTAGGGTGAAGAGTGCGCTCGACTCTTCACCACTCTTCACCCCAGATTTTTTCGCTAGCTGTTTATAGATTGAGGGGGGGATTGCAAATCCCCCGGTTTCATAGGTCGAACATTTTTTTACAGCGGATTGCAAATCCGCTGGGACGCCTCACGGAAGACAGACGCCTCACGGAATCCGTGCGTAATCCGTGGAGCAAGAATGCTCTGTTAACTCAGCGTAATCCGATGAAAAAATATCCAGGTGAAGAGTGGTGAAGAGTGGTGAAGAGTTGAGCCAACTCTTCACCTCTCGGAACCCCAGTGTTTATCGGGGTTTCAGCCGATTTGGTGAAGAGTGAAGAGTAAAAAAGAGAGTGGGGATTTTCTCTCCCGACGTATCGTTTTGTGCCTGGCAATGGCAAGATATTGCCCTGGTAAAGGGCAATATAATGCCGTAGTGAGGCAATAAGCGATGGAAGCGTCTTTACCATCCGTCAGTACTATCATGACGACCTCTCAGTGACGTCTTGACCCCTTGTCAGGAGTATCCTGACAAAAAGAAGGGCTGGACTTTCTCACGAAAACCCAACCCTTCTTTTTAAAACAGCTGTTTTTGAACTTTATTATAAGTAAAAGATGTTATTGTATTTATCACTTATCTTATGTTTATTGCAGAACACGTACCAGTCGTAATGGCATCGCCTTGTAACGGCCGGTGTTATTTCCATTACTACCACTCACGAAACGTACGTTTGAGAAGTTCAGACTCTTGTTGTAAATATCAAAATACTTATACCAAAATCCGTAGTCCGGACTATTAGTGGCAAAACCTTGTGTTCCTGATAATGGTGTTTGAGTCCACAAATCTACATGAATAGGATTTCGTAAAACCTCATTTTCCAAATATCCGCCGTAAGGTAAGTAAATTCTACTTAGTTGCGAGTCTACTGTCTTAATTTCTGCACGGCTGTATGTCTCGCCAGATGGAGTTGTCTCGGGTACTACCTGAATAGTGGGGGGATCAGATCCATTGATCAAATCCTCGAAGACCTTCATCTCAGGGATTTCATATCCGCTAGGTGAAAGAATTGAGGAAAGATTATTAGTCTTACCTGTAGCTATGTAGAAGTAACCACCGATTGCTTTTTCGTTTCCCTCCAGTGCCTTTGTCTCTCTAATGTAAGGACCATTATTCGATGCACCCAGGTTGCGGTCGAGCATGAGATAAATCTTGCCACTATTTCCTTTCACCTTGACCACTTCATAATAGAACCAGCCTTTAACCAACTTACTGGCTTCTCCATCTTCAGCCATCTGATAATTTACATCAGAAATCTGATGGAAGATACCTGTATGATATACATCATAAGTAATCTTTACCCTAGCTGTATTCTTGATGTTGAAAGATGATTTCCAAAGAGAATTATCGTTACTATTTTTCAGGGTCACTTTCCAGTATCCGCTACCATTATCTTCAATTGTAAATCTAGTATCGCTATTTTCAAAGCTGTCACCATCCAACTTCTTGATGAGATAACTGTACGTATTGTTAACTGGGCTAAAATGCAAACCTTCATTCCTAACGACGGCGACGTCGCCGTCATGTATCTCTTTTGGCGTTATACCTTGCACTTTATCTAACCATGTGAAGTAATCGTTTGTCAATTCATTCGATCCATCCCATAATGCAACCGGACGATCATTATCTCTTTTGAAATCATAACCTTTCTGTATAATCTGAGCGGTGAGCATTAAGTCACCGGATTTAAACGTTATTGTACCGGTCCTGCTTTCTTCCTGAGCATCGTTCTGATCTAAAGTAAAGGTCAGGACATACTTTTTACCCTGAGTAGAAAGGTTGGTTCCATCATTTGTATTCGTTTCTACAGCGGTAGGATTTGAATGTATCCAACTGTCTCCAGGGGTAACCGTATAAAAACTACCATCGCTGCTGGTTGCTTCTTCCAAAGTCGTAACTACAGTTACTTTAGCACTGGTAGCTTCTGCGTCTACGTAAACTTTATCGCTTACCCCCAGTTCATAATTCTTGCAGGCTATCATTTTGGTGATGGCAGGATTGTCATCAACTATTTGTGCCTCTATTCTGTTTTCCGGTTGTGCCTTGATGGCTTCCTCCTTAGTACTGAAACCATAATCATTCACCTTGGTTACAGTGATGGTATAGTTATGGTTTCGCAAGAGGGCATACTGGGAAGTCTTGTTTGCATCCTTGTAAAGCCCCACTTTATAGTAACCTTCTTTACCATTGTATTTAGCCTTGATGATAACGTTAGCTACACCTGCAGAAGTTTCAGTTACCGCTACTTCACGTTCACGGCTAGTTCCATCGCCAACATCAGTGCTGCTAAATTCTGTTGTTGCTGCTAAGCCATCAGTAGGGTCTTTATAACCAGCAGGGGCAATAGCACTCTTGGCAGCAGTATTATTAATGATAAGACCAGCATCTTTTTCTGGAAAAACAGCCTTTACCGCATCATCTACTTTCAAGGTAACCTTGGCATATTGTCTCAACAGACTGACATTTGCCGAACCATCCAAGAGCTCCGTTAAAGATACGCTACCCCAACATACTGGGCTGTTTGTATCTATTGCTCTCGATGTAGCAGTTGTGATGTTTTGTAAATCACTTGCTTCTGTCTTTTCGAGATTACTTACGTTTGTTACCAGATGAACCATTTTAGTTCCGGATGGGATATTACTGATTCTTGCCTGATACGTTCCGTCTGCATTCTTGCTTCCAATGTTGACATTTGCCATACCTTTGTAAGTATTGCTTTCGCCATAAAACACAGCAGTAACGTTACTAATGCTTTCAGCAGCCCCCGCTCTAGTATTAATTTTCTTTTCGGAGAAGTTGGGCAACTCAATGTTCAAGGTTACCCCCTCGGCAGGGATTTCATCCCCGCCGAGTCCGATAGTCTCCATTGCATCCTTGCAAGAAACAAGGCAAAGGAGCAATCCCATCCATATCATTAAATGCTTTATCTTCTTCATTTTTTTCCAATATTATTTATTCAGTTACGCCTTTAGGCTTACCTTGATACCATTTTCCACCTTCGTAATAGCCTGTATCGTCTTTGAAACTCCTGCCATTAAAGAGAATGATACTTTGGTCTGTCTTTTTCTCTGAAGTGGTGTATAATCTTATAGATTTCTCGTGTTCACCTTTTATCGCTTTAAGCGTAATAACTGTTTTATGCCATGAACCTACAGTACTTTTATGATAAGTTTTACCCTCTGTATCGAACATGATGAACTGACCATTAGCTGCTATGCCATACTCCATGAACCAACCATAGATTTCAGAACGAGTATATATAGTAATCTTAATATTCTCAATTTCTGGCTTCTCATCATAAGCTTGCCACAATGCATCAGTTGTAGGATCAATGACAATCCAACCTTCACGGTCTTCGTAATCAAAGAGAGGAATACCCGGCTCATTATGGTGTGGACAACGATGTGCATTATAGCCCCAACCACTGTTATAACTATTATTAAACATGAGTAAGGTTTCACCTGGTTTGATTTTTCTATCTCCACTAACGCCAGAATCATGATTTTTTTGAAGAGCATCCTTGCTAAAAATTGAGTAATACCAGCCTGGGTTGGCATAGTCTGCTTTCATCTGATCACCGGGCCAGAAATCTGTATATCTCCAAACTTTATCACTCTTACCATCCGTTTCACCTATCTGGGTATATGCATAGAGGCGATGGTTTTCTTCATGAGGCTGAGTGAACTTATTTGCGTCAGTAGACCATAAAGAGTCATACCATCCATCGTCCCAGTTATTTTTACCACCTTCATCCTTTGTTCCATTATAATTGTTTTCTTGCCTATTTGGACTTGATTCATCATCTCTAATATAAGGTGTGCGATCATTGATAACTCTTAAGTAGATATAGTAATTACCTACTGCTGGTTTAACCGTAATCTTAATAGGCTTTTTAAAGTCATATTCTGCACCATATTTACCTGTAGTATAGCCTCTTGGCTGAACATAAATGGTATGCGTAATGGATGTTTCTACAGTTTGGTCAGCTTTAATACTAAAAGTTCCCTTATCAGTACCAGTCACCGAATTAGCCGTTATAGATGAGATAATCGTAGCTCCACTTTCATTTGTATAGCTTATGCTGGATTTTGCCTCTGAGGCAGAGTGACTAGAAGTAGTTCCACCATCTGTAAACTCTAAGCCACCAAGGTTGGTATTGAAGCTTATAACCTTGGTCATATTATCGCTTCCACTATAGATAGTTATCTCTTGTGGAGTTACATCAAAATATGGTTTTACATCATACTTTACATTAATATATTTCTTAATGTTACCAGCCTTGATCCATACTTTAGCAGTACCTGTATAACCACTATAGGCAGAATAGTTAATATCCTTATTTATTCTGAGCTTAATCTGCTTTGTAAGCATATTCAGTTCTGGTATAATCAGATCTTTACCATCAATCTTTGTCTCACAACCAATATTTTCTGGTGTAATGGTTGCATTCGATTCATAGTTAATGAAATCGTTTGTCGTTGACGTAACACTAGCCTCTGCCTTGCTTACCCACAATGTAGTATGGTTGAAGTCGGCATCTATATATGGTGACTCCCATGGCTTGATGCTTACATTGCAATTCAGCTCCATGTTGCCCAGCGACTTGATTCTGCCGGTAATCTCATAATAGGTACCACGAGGGAAGGTTGGCACTTCTGATGCGTTGTTTTCATCCTTCTTATGACCCAAATCGATGCGATAATCGTTGCTGGCAGAATTGGCTACCTTGCCATTGATGGTTAAGTAGCTGCGGTCGGCAGCAGACGAAATATAACGCTCTGGGAGATAATAGGTGCTCTGGAAGAGCCACTTTTTTGCAGCATCTATTGGGGCAGGTGTGGGATTTCCTTTACCTACAATATCATTCTTATTGTTTGCTTCTGCTTCTAAAGTATGGTCTTCCCAGTCTGTATAATATACAGCTGGAGCATCAGAGCCGCTAGTATATTGTTTACTTGAAAAACCTGTCTTATATTCGTCATCTGCCAAAGATTCTTCTACGAATTTACCGCCCCAATAGAGTTTGGTAAATGGAGAGAGCTTATTGGCTACGATGCTATCGATAAGAATAGACTTGCCACCGAAGTTGTCTTTTACATCTGCCTGGTTTGGGTCGAAAATGAGATTCAACTTCACCTTGACACAGGTAAACTTCATATTGGCAATCACTTCTGTATATTTATTGCCTGCTGGAGTAATCTTGGTTTCTACAAGCTCACCAGTTGTAGCATCCTTCTCAGGCTCATAAATCATCGGGATATTCGTGCAGACAGGCATACCTGGCTTTGTTCCGACACCATAATTCAGTGTTACCTTTTTGAGATCATCCTCATTCTTAATAGGCTGATTACTCAATACATCACTCATATTGGCAACAACATAGATATGATACGTACCAGGAGTGATGGTGAGCTGATATTCTGCAGCTTTCTCATTCAGCATCATGCTTGCCAATGGCGCAGGAAGATTCTCTGCTATCAGCTTTCCCTCATTATTTACAGGAAAGGCGTAGAGGCGAAGATCATTGATCTGGCATTCATCTACCGTGGCATTATAGGTAGGTACTTCAGAGGAACTGCCCCTGGTTGCATCACCGTTCGCACTGAGCACGGTTGGTACCAGTACGTGCAGGTTGCTTGACGAGTTGGGGGTATATCCGTTACCCTCCAACTCGTCATTACAACTAACTGCAAATAAACTAGTCAACAACCAAACTATGAAACCTATATAGATATGAAATCTTCTCATGATAACTTTACCTTTTACTTATTCCATCTCGATGCTTCCATCTCGATGAATGATTTACGATTATAAGTCGGCACGCTGTATGCGCTTGCTCCAGTCGAGGATGGAGATGCCGAGTTGCATATACTGCCACTGGTCGCCTTTGAGGAAGAAGTCGAGCTTGTAGTCGTATTCTCTATCCAGGAACTCCTGTGCCGAATAGTTCATGTTCTCGAAGGCTCCTCTGCCTTGGGCGAGACAATCGGCTAGGTTGATGCGGACCACTTCTTCGCCCGTCTTCTTGTTCCAGATGCTCAGTATCGCATTCTTTTCGTTCTCGGTTACTGGATGCAACACGAGGCGGGAGAACATCAGGGCGGCGTGAGCGGTACGCTCCTGTACGGTACCCTCCGGAGTGGTGAACTCGGTGGTCCAGGTCTTGTATGGGGTGTATGTCAACTCCTCGTCTGGGAGGAGTGAATTGTCGTAATTGATGTAGCCATTGGCATCAGTTATCTGGTAACTGAAGTCGTCGGCATTGATGTTGGTAGGCTCGTTGAGCTGGTGCAGTCGGACGGTGAGCTGCTTGGTATCTCTGACGAGGCTGATGGTATGTTTTGTTACCTGTAAGTCTTTTACTTCTACGAGATGGTCGCTGAGTCCATGCCAAAGTGTGTCGAGTGGGAGAGATCGATTCTCTACGACAGCAGGATTATCCTCCGGGTCGTTGCCGTCATGGCTTTGGGCATTCTGGCGATTCGGACTGGTGCGGTCGAGCCTTACATTCAAATCCTTGATGTCGCTGCCTACCTGGGGAATGGCGATTTGGAATTTGGCTCCTTTAAGCGTACGGGCTTCTTCGTATTTCTTCTGGAAGGCGAAGGTGGCGAAGCGATATTTGCCCGGTTCCAGATTCAGGCGCATGGTATAGTTATGGTCTTTCAGCGGCTGCGATGTTGCACTGTTGTAGGCATCTTGGCGAGTGATGAATTTACCCTGCTGATCATATACGAACACGCAAACTTCGCCTACATGATCATTGAACATGTCGGCACGTTGCACGTTGTAGTCGTACTTGAACTGCAAGTCAACTCCCATATCGCAAGAGGGTAGGTCATCGTGCATCAAGTCGTTGCAGCTGCAGAGCATGCTGCCGAGAGCGACGATGCTGCTGAATGCTGCCGTGCGGCTGATTGCTGTCAAGCTGTCGAATCCCCATTCCATGCGTATATTCTTGATCCAACTATGTAACTTTTTGTTTGCCATGATGCTTTTTGGTTATTATCAATATAATGTTTTAGAATATCAGGTTGTGTTTCTAGCTTCCACTATGGTAAAGCTGAAAACACAACTCGTATGGTTGAACGAAGGCGGGAGCCTAAACTCCGCCTTTCGTTGTTATTACTCGATTACAAATCTACGGTCTGTGAACGCTTAGCCCAGTCAAGGATCTTTACGCTAACGTTGATGTACTTGTCGTTCTCATCGTCTGAAGTTTCTGGCTTGATGGTAGGAACATCAGGATAACCAGGACCACTAACTTTACCAACTGTCAACTCATACCAGTTGTTACGGAGTACACCATAACGGCCAAGATACTTGTTGTTCTGTGCTGCATTGTCAGTACCATAGGTCTCATCTCCCTCATTCCAAGGTGTCAGAACGTCACCGAAGTGTTTAATACGAGCGATATAGTAAGATACACCTGAAGCATAAGTTGCAATACCAACGATAGGGTCTGTTGTTGTTGCTGCTTTCAAACCAAGCTTTTCATTGATAGCCTTAATCTGAGCTTCTGTTACGTTAGCACTATTATGCTGTACGTTTGCTTCTTTCAATATCTTGGTGCCAGCGTTTTCCTCGATATTATTGTCAGTTGCCTTAAGGTCAACTGTAATCTTAGAGGCATCTGCCTCTTTCAGAACTTCTTGAGCTTTTGCCTTAATCTGCGCCTCCAAATTTGTCTTACTCCAAAGGTCAGTATTATTACCTATCTTATAGAATGTTTCGTTATCAGCGAAGTCCTTAGGAGTATATTTGGCCTTGAATACAACACGAGTTGTCTGTCCCTGCATCATATGCTTGATGTCGAATGTATTCTCAAGGCAGTACTGTGGTGTTGCTGCATCTCCTGTGATAGTTGCATTTGCAGCTAATACATTAAATTCGCCTTGACATGCTTCAACTGTTTTATAATCTTTGTTATAGTTAGGGTCAATACCCCAATATACACGCTTGAAGGCTTTGTTTGCTCCATCAACAAAACGGCCCGTAGAAGGAACTGCTTCAGTTGAAGCACTCCAAATTGTGGCGAAGTTTGTGGTTAAGCTTGTGATATTGTGAATAGGGAATGTGCTCTTATTGGTTACATCCAAATTCCAAGCTGTAATATCTACCTTATCTTCACCATATTTCGTTCCCGTTGGTTTTTGGGCTGTAGGTAAGGAAGCAACAGTAACCTTTGCTAAACCGCGCTCTACATGAATAGTAGTTGCTGGGCTTGTTTCTGCAGCCTGCTTGGAAGCATATACTTTATCAATCTTTACAAGTGTGGTAGGTGTACCTGCTGTAAATTGAGGCGCATTTGCCATATAGAAACCATTCGTGTTATCTGCGAATTTTGTGCCATCAGTAGTACTTGTACTATTCCAGTTACTGTATGTCTGGTCTGTGCTAGGCATCTTGACTTTCAAGGCATTCTTCTGATCCTTATTGTTCAGAATGGCCAATGCATAATATTTGCCATTAAGATCAACAGAATTCAATTTCGCGGTGATAGTAGCAGCTGTAGTGATACCATTGTTGCCATCCTTAACCCAAGGAGCCATAGTACCCAAATCTGCTGTCTCAACGAATGTGTAGTCCTTTTCAGAAGAACCAGCCTCCTTGAAAATGAGCAAGGTTACATCCTTGACATCATACTCGTTAGCATCTCCAGGCTTAAATTCCGGATCGCTATCAGCACGTGTGCCATTTGTTGTTGGTAAATTGATGCTCAATGTAGCATAACCTACACCTGATTCATTCTCACCTGAACCATTACCACCATTTACTAAGTCGTTGTTGCTAGAGCAACTTGCTGTCATAGCAGCTATCACTGCTAATCCAAAGAAATGTTTAATTCTCATGATTGATGTGATTTTATTGTTAGTTATTACTTTTATTGTTCCGCCTTCATTTCCCCGTAAATCTTTCTGATGCGTTCAGCTTCCTTCGAGTTTCCTGCCTTGGCAAGATGCTTCTCGGCTGTTACGAGGTCGCCCTTCTGCAAATCTGTGCAGGCGGCATTGAGATTGGCTGTCTCATCATCTGGGAAGAGACGGACGGCAATATCAAATACCTCGTTGAACTCTGGAGAACCAGGCTCATAGGTCTGTGCCACCAGATACATCTCCTGTAATGACAACTGCTGAGGCTTGGTCTTCAGGATTACCTTTGCCTCTTCAATGTCGAAAGGACGGACGGTATAGGTTACCGTATAGTCGCTGTGGCGCAAACGAGGATAAATCTCACTCATGATGTAGCGATAGCTAGCCGGATAAAGCTTCTTGATTTTCTGATCCTTTGCATCAGGTGCCAAGGATGAGTTGGCAACGGCAAGGATGGCTGACTTATCGGCTAAGTGGCTGGTTCCCACCTTCTTCTTGAATCCCTCCCAGTCTTCCGGGGTGGCGTGATAGGTGAAGAGCTTTTTATCGATAGTGTAGAGATTGCATACATAATTGCGCAGGGCAGCCGCACGATTGTTGGCGAGTCGCACATTGTTGTCGTAAGGACCATCCGGCGACGCATAGCCATGAATATCGATATTGGTGATGTTCACATCCTTGTCGTTCTTTACGAGGTCGATGGTGGATGTAATCTTTCTCAGCTCAGTTGCATTCTCACGGAAATCGGCAAGGATATCGCTCTTGTTGAGCTTGAAGCTCAGATAAGCTTCACCCTTTTCGGCTCTCACCTTGATGGCTTCAGCCTTTGGCTTCACGTAATGGTCGCGACAGATTCTCGGTGTCGGCAGGATGTTAGCCATCAGAGTGGTATCCTGATCCATCAGGTTGCCGCATCCGCAGAGGTCTTCCGTCATGGAGAGGTTGAAAGCCTTCATCCACTTCCTGTAGGGAAGGGTCTGCGAGAAGAGCACCTGCTGTTCGGTTTCATTCCTGCGTCTCACTACCACTGCCTGGCTGTTTTTCAGTTTGCTGCTTTTGCGCAGGTATCTGATGTTCTGGTTTTTGCCATTGATGATAATGGGATTCAGGGCGATGGTATCTTCTCCGGCAATAAGCGGAGTGAAAACCAGCTGTTGCTCTGATTTGAGCTGCAGACTATCGAGATGGAGTCGGAAAGCAACCTTGAGACTGTCGCTTTTCTTCTGTGTCAAGACGCTGTCTATCAGAATCTTGCCTCCAGCCAACCGTAGCTGCGAATTATCTATCTTCTGGGCTTGGACAGTCAAAGCGCTCTGTGCAAACAGAATGCAAAGGGGCGAAATGACCGCATAAAGCTTCATTTTCTTCATATTCTTAATCTTAAATAAAAGAGGAGTTGATCTGGTTTTTGCTATCTCGGTGATATTGTTTCTAGAATGCGTATATCAGGGAGAGGGCGGCTTTAGTAGGACCTACATAGTTGCGGTGGTCCTTGTCAAGACATTTTTCACATCTTCCATAGAGCTTGTATGGGCTGTAGATGTATCCTAATCCGATGGATCCTTCGAGATTGAGATGCTCTGACAGCAGCCATTGGTATCCGTAGGTGAGACCACCACCGACATACCAGCCTTCGTAATGTCTTCCTTTCTCTGTCTTTGGCAAGATGCCGAAAGGCAGGTCCACATTTTTTACGTTGTATTCACCTCCAAGGGCATGGATGCCGAAGAAGTGGCCTCCAAATTTCTGGCAGGTGTACCAGCGGTATTCTGGCATTACGTTCCAGTAGCGCAATTTCTTGTCGCCTGAGAACTTCCAGGGATTCAGGGCGCCGAAAAGCTGAAAAGTGCTCTTCCTGCCCGTGCCTATTTCTAGACCAGCATTGAGCGAAGTAGTTGCCAAACCAAGCAGGTTGGTCTTCAGCGCTACCTCTTGCGCTCGGGTTATTACTGATGAGAGAATCAGCAGTAACAACATCGGTGTTCGTTTGAACGATCTCTGCTTCATCATCATATTTTTACTCTGTTGATTTTCTTTCTTAAGGATACTGTTAGCTGTCCTATTCTTTATTGTCATTTACTTATCATCACAGGCTTACCCTTGTAACAAGATGAATGTCACCGGGTTTCCTTTTCGGTTGCAAATATATGATGATTTTCTCAAAGGTGCTTCAAAAAAGTGATGGAAATCAATGGAAATGAAATGCAAACGTTTGCATCGCTGTGCAAAATGTGTGGGAGCACAAAACTGGCGGATATGATATAAGTGCCTGATATATAGAAAATAAAAAGCGAGGGTGTAAATTGCACACCTTCGCTTATGAAACGTTGTTTTTTTGATGAATTTCTTTTTTGTGATTGGAGGAATGAAAGACCGGGAAAATCCGGCTTTTGGGGGCTATTTCAGGACTTCCATCGCCTTCTTCAGGCCTCTATCCACAGCGGATGGATTGTTCTGATAGAGCTTCTCCTTTTCCTCTCCGGTCATCTCGTCGAGCAGATAATCGGGGGTGATTCCCACACTTTCCAGCAGGTTGCCCTGTGCATCCTTGGTAAGCGAGAACGGCATGTAGAAGTAGAGGTAGCTGGTTACATATCCTATCCATCCTCCATTGCTGGCTTCGTTGTCGGAAGTGAGCATCGCCTGCGCTCCGTAACTGTTTCTGCCTATCGTCTTCACGTGGTCGCCCTGACTCTTCAGGATGAGGGTTGTCACCTCCGACATGCTGGCGCTGTAGTTGTCGAGCAGGATGGCGGTAGGGATGTTTCTGCCCAGGCTCTTCGGCGTTACCGTAATCTTCTGCGGAATCCAAGGTGTATAACTGTATGGATTATTGTCCTCTTTTTTGCGCACGTAGGCATAGACGGCTGTCTGGGTGATGAGATAGTCGGTAAGCAGACGGGTGTCTATCACGCTTCCGCCTCCGTTGCCACGGAAGTCGAGAATCAGTTTCTTGATCTCGCCCTTAGCCAGTGGCTCCAGGAACAGGCGGCGGTAACCTTCTACGCAGAGATGATTGTAGGTAAACTTCAGGTCGCTCCAGTAAGCATAGAGTTCCCGCTCGTGCCAGAGGTAATCGGCAAAAGCCTGGCAATACCAGTTGGCAAAACCGGAGGCTGAAAGCATCTGCTGGTAACGGGCATCGCCCTGCAGCTTCTGTCGGATCTGCTCGCCCATACCGCTTGCATCAGCAGTAATAGGCAAGAGCTTGAGGAGATTCGGCGACTTTTCGTAAGCCTCGCTGGCGAAAGCATAGAGACCGGAATAATCGCCCTGGTTGCTGTAAGCCGCCATCTTCTCGCAGGCTTTGGCTGCATCATCTGAAGCCAGATAGTTATCCATATCGGCAAGCAACTGTGTTGCCTGCTGCTCAGCCTTTTCTCGCTTTCCTGCATCTGTAATCAGTTCCTTCGCCTTGTCTGTTATCTTGGAAGCATCCAGATGATAGGTGCTGGCGGCATTGTCAGGGAGATAGGTCTTCTGATATTCGTGGAAACAGTTTTCGTAGAGGGCAAACTTGTTGAAGCCGAGGTAATAGGTGCCCGGCTGCTCCTTCAGGTAACCGCCCATAATGCAGAAACCATCCGAGGTTATCTCGCCGAAGGCTGTACCATCCAGGTTGAGCTGGTCGCGGGTATGGTTCCAGTGGGCATTCAGCGGGAAATACTCCGTCTTGTTGCGGAGCGTGCTGTTGAATCTCACCGTCTCCGTAGAAGAGTGGGAGACGGGCAGGGTAATCTTGACATAGAAATGCTGGTCGATGAGCTTATCGATGATTTCCTGGAAATACTGCTTCGCCTTGGCATTGTCTTCCTGAATCTCCTGCTGGGTGAAAGCGGAGCTATGCTGGAAGGTCTTCAGGGCATCAAACTTGGGTTTGTATTCCTTGTAAACCTGGTCCCAGGTCTGGGAAGATACGGCAGACTGCTCATTGAGGGTGCAGTAGCGCTGGTTCATCACGCTCCAGAAAACCTGGAACAGGTCGCCATACGACTTGACATCGGTATCGGAATAATCGGAAATCGATTTCTCGTTGGCATCATTGTCTGCCACACAACTGGTAAGCGACATCCCCGTGGTGGTTGTCGCCAGGAGAAAGGCGAAGAGGCATCGCATTCCACCTTTTATATATATAGGGGTTCTCATATTTTAAAATGATTTTTTAGAACTTATAGGCAGCCGAGGCTGTGATGAGGCTGGAGTTGCGGCGGGCAGTCTTGCTGGTGCTGGCTTTCTCCTGGTAGATATGCGAGAAGCCGTACTGGAACTGATAGCCCACGCTGGCATCTATCTTGCCGAAGGAATAACCAACCTTGATGCCAGCCTCGCCGCCAAAGAGACTGCGGCGGAGATGGTTCTCATTCTTCCTGAAATCGTAGGTGGTGTTATAGCGGATGTAGGAACCATCGCCCTTGTACCCCTCCATGATGTTCATCGGATACATACCCTTGGTATGCATGGAGGTGAAGTACTCGTAATAGACGCCTACCTGCGGCTTGATCCACAATCCCTTCTCGTGGTAAGGATTATGGAGGAGATAGTAGCCCACATGGAGTGGGATGCTGATGAAGTTGTTGTTGTATCGGGTGTTCCAGGAGTCACCGCCCAGATTCTGATACAGGTAGTCGCGCTGAACGAAGCGGATGCCCGCTCCTACCGCCAGCTGATCTACGATATTGTATTCGGCACCGATGGCAGCCGTGAAACCCGGTCGCACCTTATAATAAGTCTCCGACAAGCCCGACACATCCGTATCGAGCACACTGCAACTGACACCAGCTTCTGCCTCCACCTTCCAGCGGTAGGAGCTCTGCTGTGCCAGAATGCCTTGGCAGCAGAAGCCAAGGGCTATGGATAAATATACCTTTCTCATAGAATGGGGTAGTTTGGGGTGAAAAAATGTCTTAATAGAGAAGAAGCAATCCGGCAAACGCAGAATAGAGTATCATACGGATGGGATTGATCTTCATCACCTTCACGCCGATAAAGGTGGCAAAGAAGAGGGCGATGGAGATGTAGAATCTCCAAGGATTTTCAGGAGTAGAGAAATTCTCGCCATTCATCAGGAGCAGGGCTGCGGCTCCTACCAATCCTACAATGGCTGGGCGAAGACCGATGAAAATGCTCTGGACGGCTGAGGTGTTCATATACTTGTACAGCATCTTGCTGATAAGAATCATCAAAACCAAGGATGGGAGAACCAAAGCAAAGGTTGCCATGGCACTTCCGAGTACAGCCATCATGCCACTCATGCCGGCATTATGGACTGCTGTATAGCCACAATAGGTAGCGGCATTTATACCGATAGGTCCCGGTGTCATCTGAGAGATGGCAACCACATCGGTAAACTCTTGCATCGTCATCCAATGATACTGCGTAACAACCTGTCCCTGAATCAGGGATATCATGGAATAGCCACCTCCGAATCCGAAGATGCCTATCTGAAGGAATACGATGAAAAGCTGAAGAAATATCATATATTATTCTGTTGGTTGAATGAATTGTCCATAGATGTAGCCACCTGCGGCAGCTGCGATAATCACCCAGATCGGGTTGACGCCCAAAAGCCAGATCAGAAGGGCGGATAGAATAGGAATCCAGCAGTTGACGAGCGAAATCCTGGCGCTCTTGGCTAGCGAGAACGTAGGTACGGCTATCAATGCCACGACGGCAGGACGGATGCCTGCAAACAGGGCAGCCACCACCTTGTTGTCTTCAAACTGATGGAAAAACATGGCTATCGCCAATATAATAAGGAAGGATGGCAACGAAGCGCCGAAGGTGCAGACGATGGCTCCCGGTATCTTTGCCAACTTATATCCGAGCAGGGAACTCATGTTGATGGCCAAGGCTCCCGGACAAACCTGGGTGGTAGCGATGGCATCCAGAAATTCCTCCTTCGTCATCCAATGATGCTTGTCAACGACTTCGGATTCTATAATAGGAATCATGGCATAGCCACCCCCAAAGGTGACTATGCCAATCTTCGTAAATGTTTTGAATAATGTAAGATAACTTACGCTATTATTCATTTCTTACCTTTTTACTTTTTTACTTTTTACTTTTTCAAAGCTCTTTCTTCAATCCACTGACGTGCATTGACAAATGCCTCAATCCAAGGAGTTAC
>ERZ1031020.358-NODE-358-length-18812-cov-31.087647_pt1 | contig 18812 bp, 16 predicted proteins | sample MGYA00517109_ERZ1031020 | MGnify/ENA primary metagenome ERZ1031020 (study PRJEB33719, sample SAMN04261270) | wastewater metagenome | biome: rural village; feature: human; material: feces | host: Homo sapiens | place: El Salvador | collected 2013-01-07 ... | reverse complement strand
CTACCTTTCTAGTTTATAAAGTAAAAAAGTGTCTACTGAAATCAGGAAAAGTCAGATTGCAAAAAAGAGCCACAATTGCCTTGCAATAGAGCCTTAATTGTCTTGCAATAGAGCCTCAAATGCCTTGCAATAGAGCCTCAATTGTCTTACAAGAGAGCCTTACTTACCATCCAATAAAGCCTCAATTAAGGTTTACGTTAGGCTTAATTGAACGTTACGTAAGGCTCTTTTGAACAGCAAGTAAGGCTCTTTTGAAACAAGAAAAACATGCAAAGGAATGAAAATATATCCCCAAAAACTTGCAAGTTCAAGAAATAAATCGTATTTTTGCCGCAGGAATTTTAAAAGCAATACACTATGACAGCATTAGAGTTACAATCAGAATACCAGTCACTCGTCAGCATAATAGCTAACGAAGACTACGAGACAATTAGCAAGGCAGTCAAAGCACTCAAGAAAATATTGTCTCCCAACAAAACAAAGGCTAAGAAAATAACCAAGGCAGACTTAGTTATAGACCCAAGAATTGCAGCTATGACCAAAGGCATTCATACGCCTGAGACATTCGACTACAAAAATGATTTGCGCCATATTTTAAAATATTAGAATTATGATTTCAGAAAAAGAATTAAATAGCTATAGGCTGACAAGCATGGAAGAACCAACAGATGAAATGCTGGCTCAGATTATGCATGAGGCAGCCGAAATATACAACAGAGAAAACGAAGAAGCTTACAGAAGTTATTTTGCCAATATGCAAAAACAGGCAAAAGAACAACGACAAAAATTCAATTTGAATTAATGGAGGCAAAAATACACAAACCCGTTTTAATTGTCATTGCAGGACCTAATGGTTCTGGAAAGACAACAATAACCAGTAATTCCCTTTTGAAACATATATGATACCATAAGAAACATACCTGTTTTTTGGCTTTTTCACAACTCTGTTACCGCCGACAAAAGGTAACTCCATAGCACTCAGCACAAAAGATTTTCAATTTTAAGAATATTTAACCCGTAAATCTACTCTATTTGCAATAATTACAGTATATTTGCACCGTGAATTTGCAGATAGAAGAGTAATGGCATAGCATTCACACTTTGCAGTTGCCCTAACCACCTGCTAAAAAACATTTATTATTCGAACTGAACTTAAAAATAAGCATTCGAACTGAACTTAAAAGCGATTTTTCGAACTGAACTTAAAAATAAGTAAAAGTAAAGGTAATAATGAAGTAAGAAGTAAAGATAATAAAGTCTAAAATAAAATTAAAACTATTAATAGATATGAAGGTAATCAATTCCAAGCTTGCTGCCATCGGTTTGGCGGCATTCGTTTTCGCATCATGTAGCGACAGCAATAGCGATCCTACAGATGGCACAAACCCTAAAGTGGATGTTGCAGAGACTATCACTGCAAATCTTACAAGCAGCTCAGTAGCAGAACTCGCTGCTCGCGTTTCAAACTACAAGAACACAACAGCTAATGCCAGAAAGTTCTTCTTCTCAAGAGCAATTCAGACAAGAGCATTTGCTTCTGCCGACAAAGTTGCCATCCCTGCTGTTCCTAAGGAAGCTAGACAGTTGACCGGCGAAGCAGAAGACCTGACTGCCGGCAAGACATATTTGATCACCAGTAAGAAAACACTCGACATGAGCGGTTACAAAGTCGCTGGTACTACCATCTTCGTAAAGGGTAGTTCAAAGTTGATATTCGACAGTTCTATTGCAGGCTGTACCATTTACGTTGACGGCGGTGCCACATTGGAGTACAAGGGCAAAGGTGCCTTGGAGATTCCTGCTGACGCAACCATCATCAACGATGGCGGTTCTATCATTGCAGCAAACGATATTACCGTAGCAGGTAAGCTGTACGCTAAATATACAAATAATGGTGGCGGTATCGGTTCTGTCAACCCTTATAACAAGAACGACAAGAAGGCCATTATCACTCCTAAGCACAACATTACATTCAAGCAGGGTTCTGAGGCCTACATCGGCGGTTCTCTCCATGCTGTTGAGCTGAACATCGAGGAAGGCGCTACCGTAAACGTTACCAAGCACATCATGAACGCTACAACTGTTAACGTAAATGGTGCCTTGCAGTTCGGCGGTTTCTTGAGAACAGCGACTTTGAACGTAAAGGGTGAGATGATTGCCAGCGAGAAATCAGCTATCAAGGCTTCAAAGGTATTCAACGCAGAGGCTGGTTCACGCATCACAGCTGACTACATCAACGTTACCAACGATACCAAGGATGCAACTCTCAACCTGAAGGGCAACTGCCAGATTAATATCAACAACAAGAGCGACATCTACACCAACAATATCGTAACTGATAACGCAAGTGCTGGTCAGATTACCTTGAACGACGATAACGCCATCGCAGTTATCAAGGCTAAGAAGTTCACCAACACAGGTGCCAACCAGATTCAGGCTTTGGCAACATCTGGAAACAATGCAACCTTCCTGCTCCAGTTCACAGAGTGCTATACAGGCGCAACCAAGGAGAATACTTTCGAGGATCTTGATATTGCCGCTTCTTATCTCGACTACGATAAGGCAACTGATGGCAAGGGTGTGCAGGAGAAAGCAGATGGTCCAGACTACAAGGCTTACGGCTTCGAGTGGGCAGGTGATCCAAACGCCATCATTGCAGCGCCAAAGCTTGACTTGGTTGCAGAGGACAAGACTCCTAACAATGGTATGTCTGCTACTTGCATCCAGCCAGGAACAAACGGCAAGTTCTATGTAGCTTACCATACAAACGGCAAGGCTTCTAATGGTGCTATCGAGGCTATCAGTTTGACAAACAACACCTTGGCTATCAATCAGAATGTACAATCAGCCAATGCTACCAATGACTACAACCACATCCTCGTAGATGGCAACACTCTCTGGGTTGCAGGTAGCCAGAGTGGAAACAAGAGCCATGCTGATGATGTAACAGGTGTAGGTCCGTTCATGGGACAGATTTCACTGAACAGCGATGGTACATTCGCTGACAAGATTCAGATTTCTGCTATCGACAAGAAGACCAAAGGTATGGATGCCAACTGTGTAGCTAACTTCAAGAGCAACCACATTGTTGCAACCACCAAGGGCTTCACTATCTTCAATGCCAAGATGAACAAGTGGAACGAGGGTAGCACAGAGGGTAAGTATCTTGTTACAGCAAACGACAAGCTCTACGCATTGACAGTTGATGGCACACTGACTGCATATAACGACAACGAAATGCAGGACGTTGCAGCAACATATAATGTCGGTGCAATCTCTCCTAAGGGCAACAAGGCTGTGATTGCAGTAGATGAAGCCAAAGGTGAAATTTACGTCTGCAAGGGCGAGAATGGTATCTCAAAGATTGCTGCCGATGGTACAGTTAGCCAATTCTTCGATTGCCCAACAATGAAGGCACCAGTACATGCAGACAAGCAGGGTGACGTGAAGGGTTGCGCTAATGGAGTTTACGTTACAGCTAACAACGTATTTGTAGCTTGCGGTTCATACGGTCTGGTTGTTCTCGACAAGAATGGCAAAGAAGTTTGCCACCGTAAGGCATACAACGGCAAGTCTGCCAACTTCGTAACAGTAGATGACAACAACAACATCTTCGTTGCATACGGTCAGAGCCGTGTACAGGTATTCAAGCTTACAGATACCAAGAAGTAATACGAATAAAAGAAATAATCCTTGTTCTCTCCCACTCCTTGCGAGTGGGAGGGAACATTCACCTTATTAGAGCTAAGTTGACTAGCTGAAACAAGAAATACGTTCAACAAGAATGTTAACGATAAATGTTAAGTAAATGAATATGAAAGCTATAAATATTAAACTTGCAACGTTCTCATTTGCAGCAATGCTTTTGGCATCTTGTAGCGATTCCGGCAACGATTCTGTCATAGACCCTATCGGTAAAGCTGCTACTATCGTTGGCTCCAACGTAACCACAGAGTATGCAGAACAGCTGGCATCAAGAGTACGGAACTATAAAGGTGCATACGCTACCACAACTACAAAAACTAGAGCTCTGGCAACCAGAGCAGAAGCAGCAGAGCCAACAGTTCCTGCAGGAACTCCAAATCTTTCATCCATTGAAAAAGAAAAATGGAACAGTCATTCAGGAAAAACCTATGTTGTACCAGCTGGTGAAACCCTCAAAGCAGATGGTTACAACATAGAAGGAATGACCATCTATGTGAAAGGTACATTGGAATATAATTCTGCCTACGGATCAGGAGCCTCAATCAATGTATTGAGCGGAGGAAAACTGATTGCGAGAAATAGCAATGAAGTATTTTTAGATACTAAGGTATCCAACTGGGGCAAAGTCGAATTTCCAGCAAACCAGAAAGAATATCTCATCAAGAATACATTCTATCAGAATGCCGGGGATTTAAACGTAAAAGGACACGATTTGAACATACAAGGCGGAAAAACCTCTTTGTTCTTTGTCAAAAACTCCCTCATTGCTGATAATGTTACCATGAGCGGAGATGCCCAACTGTATGTAACAGACAATGCTACTTTGACAGGAAAGTTCGAAATGTCAAACCAGTCACAAGCATGGGTAAACAACAGCATGACAACCACCAGCTTGAAAATTCAAAATACAACCATGCTCCATAGCGGTTGTGCCCTCAAGGTAGAAGGAGATATTTATGCCACCAATGGCACAAATCTCTACGTATTGTATCTGAAGGCAAAGTACTACAAGCAAGATTCTGGTGCAAAACTCCACTTGCAAGACCAGAGTATGGTTGACATCGAAGGCAAATACGTGAATCTGAACCAAGAACAAGGTTATGCAGACTTACCAGACAAGGACGGTGTAGCTGTGATCAAGGCAAATACCTTCTCCTACAATGCGCCAGGAAAACAGGGTGATGGGAGTCCGGGGGGAGCCAAGACGGTAGATTGCTCAGTTTTCTCCACATCAGGAGATAATGCCCATATCATCTTGGATGCAAATGGTATCTATCGTGAAGGGGAAACCACTCCGATTACAGATGACAATACAACTATTGTATGGAACAATGATGCCGATGTCCTCTTCAAGGATGATCCAGAAGCCAAGAACTACGTCATCAAGAAGACTGAGTGCAATCCTAACGGTTACAATGCAGACAAGGAGCCTACAAAGGAGCCTACACTCAACTTGATTTCAAGTATCGACTATAATCACGATCACGACATCTCGGCAACATGTATCCAGTCGCTCAACGGAAGACTGTATATGTCTTACCATACCCGTGACAAGAAACACGGTGGCTGTATTGAGGTATTCAGTCCTGTAGAAAACAACAAGGTAACACTGGAGCAGTATCTCTGCGATGACCAGAAAGATCTCGACTTCAACCATCTGCTGGCAGTCAAGCTCAAGTCTGGCAAGCGCATGGTTTACTTACCAGGAAGTTCCAACAAGAAGGGTGCTATGCTCGCATACATCCCTATCCAGGACAAAAACCATCTGCTGGCAGACCAATCAATGTCTATCACAACAACCATCAATGGCAAGGACACCGTGATCTACGAGAAGCCATTGCAGTTCATCCAGATGAATCCTGCAACAGCAGAATATAAGAAAAAGGGTTATGATGAGAACTGCGTGGTCTATAACGACGAAACCAACCATCTGATCGTTGCAACTACCAAGGGCTATCTGGTTTACAATGCAGATACCTATAATGAGCTTGACAAGATCAACAAGCCAGGAAAGGTAAAGCACATAGCCATCGGCAATGGTAAGATCGTTACAGTTTATCTGAACAGAGAAGCAACCAACGAGACAGAGGCTATCCCTGCTACCGTGGAAATCTTCGACCAGAAGGCAGAAGACCTCAGCAACCCGATCAACAGCTTCGCCATCAGCACCATTGAACCAAACAACGGTAAAAACGTGGTTCGTGTAGATGATAACAAGATTTACGTTTGCCGTGGTGCTGCCGGTATGTATGTTTACGATATGGAAGGCAACGAACTCTGGCACTACCAGATGCCTAGTCCTACTATCACGGAAGGTGACAAAGCCGGCAAGTATAAAGGTCATGCCAATGGCTGCTACGTAGGAAAGAAGTATGTATATATCGCATACGGCGGATTCGGACTTGTAGTTCTCGACAAGGAAACTCACAAGGTGGTTGCACACCGCGACTTAGTCCACTCTGCCAACTATGTAATAGAATACAAGGGCTATATCTACGTTGCCTACGGTCAGAACAGACTGCAGGTATTCCAACTCAAGAATGCCGATCCTGAGGTTTCTTACTAAATAAGGAATCTGATATATGTTCAATTCATAAGAAATAGATAAGAATTATCATTGAGCAATAGAATTTAAAAGACACTAGTTGAATGCAGCTGCAACAGCTTGCGGCTGCATTCATAGTGTTTAAACTAAGAGAATGATGAAGCGAAAATTGATACTATACACTACTGCTGTTCTTCTGATAACTATCGGAGGAAGGGGTGTTATGGCTCAAAATCTGAAGCAAAAGACCCTGAAAAAAGCATTCAGCCCGAAGATGCTCGTTTATGAAAATCTGAAGAATGAAAATGTACTCAAGCACTTCAAGAATCGCTTCGCACAACTCGATACCCTACTCAACCACCCTATCTGGGTAAAATCCCCGGTCATCAACCTGGGACTCAACAGTCAGCACACGGCTGACATCAGAAACACAGACTCGCTCTACTGGTCTAAGACTGCCCACGAGCAACTGGCAATAGCAAAACACAACGGACTGGAAGTAACCGGACAGGTGTATGCCAGACCCGATGCCTACTTCGATGCCGACAACGACAACGAAGACCAGGTATCTAAATACAAGGTAAAGACCCAGGCAGAACTGGGATGGAACATCATCAACAGCAAGTTCTACCAGGGCAAGGAAAAGAAAGCCAAAGTAGCTTTGGCTAACGAACTCTCCAGGCTGCAAAGCAAGAAGAGAATGACTGCAGACATCTATGAAAAGGCAGCTGAAGAGCTGACCGAACAATATAACTTCTACATCGGTACCATCATCGCTCACCGACTGGACAACCTCGACATCATGAACGAGGCATACCAATACATGCTGGAGAAAGACCGAATCAGCAACGACAAGATGCTGAAGGTGATGAACGAGAAACTGGCAGCAGAATACGATATCTCCATCCTCTGCTCCAACCGCGACATCTCCAACAAGCCCATCTACCGCATGAAGCCAACCCGGATTCTGGTAGATACAACAGCTCTCTGGCACCACATCGACGAGGAAAGCATCGACGCAAGAATCGTGATGGTAAAAGAACAGATTGCCGACAACGACAGCAAGTTGGCTAATTACTTATCGACAACAAGAATCACGCCTTTCGCCAGATGGTCATCCTACTGGCAAAGCAACAACAAGATAAGCAACAACGGTGATATCGGAGTGCGGTTCACCATCCCGATCTACAACGAGAATCCACGCAAGCGCAAGGCTCTCGAAACAGAAAAGGAAATCATCAGAAGCAGCAGAAGCACCGACGTCAAGGAAATCAAGCAGTCGGTAGGCATCCTGCTGAAGAGAATAGAGAATTTGAACCACGCCATCGCCACAGAGGCGTTCCATATAGAACAGACCGGCAAATACATCGATATGAGAAGATTTGCCTACAAGAACCAGAAGCAGGGGTACAACTACCTGATGCGAATGGACGAATATACGGGATTCCTCGAAAGCATGGAGAGAATGTATAAGCTGATGTTAAACCGCGGACTTGCCATCATCAATATCGAGAAGGCAGTCAGCATCTACGACAACAATACTATCTTCAGGGAAATAGAACTATGAATGAGTTTCAATATAATAGCACGCCGCAGGAACAGGCAATGTCTGACATGCTCAAGTCGCAGAGCCACCGACTGGCAAGGCAGCAGATCATCTTCGCACTGATCTTCCTGCTCGTCATCGTACTGGCGGCATACTATATCATCACAAGAATGATATGGGTCATCTACGACGGATACATCACCATCGATGAGAACCCGATTTCGGCAGTTGACGACATCTACATTCTGAAGGTGAACAAGGAAATAGGCGAGGTGGTACACAAGGGTGACACCCTCTACTCCTACGTACTGCTGGGAAACATCGTGAACCAGTATGACCCCAACATCCTGCCTACGGCTGTAAAGGAAACGCACGACATGGAGGTACAGGCACAGCTGGCAAAAGAAGAAATCCCGGTGCTCCGTACCCGTCTGGCAGAACTGAAAAAGCAGAAGGCTTCAGAGAGCTCGGATATCTACTACGGACTCACCGACAACACCAAGCGCAATGCCCTGGATGCAGAGATTGCCGAAGTGGAAGAAGAACTCAGGAAGCAGGCAAACAAGGTGGAAATCTACGCCAGGGCAAAGAACACCACCTATAACTTCATGGCTAGAAGAGGTGCTGCCACCAACAATGCGGATATGCCCTACTCCAGCAACACGAGCATCTACAGCCATGGACTGATACACTACTGCTGCGCTCCAGCCGATGCCTATATCACCAAGATCAATGTAAGCGACAGGACGCTGGTATTCAAGAGCCAGGAAGTCATGACTATCCAGCATACCGACTACGCTGCATGCCATCTGGGAGTAATCATCTACGTGCCCAACGACAAGGTGAAGTATATGGAGAGTCCTGATGATGCAGACGTCATCATCAACAAGGATCTGGAGCTGAAAGCCAAACTACAGATGGCGGGTCTGAGAGTAGAGGAAATTCCGAAGCATCTGCAGAGTAACTTTTCGAATGATGCCAATGCAGTGGTTGCCGTGTTCACACTGAACCCTGGACAGAGAGTTCCGGCATGGGTGATGAGCAACAAGCTGCCAGTGAGAGTGAGAATCAACAAGATCAGCGCTATGCTCGATCCAAAACCACTGCCGATGTACACCATCCCAGTGGAAAAGAATCAAAATGTCGTAAGAAGTTCGAAGCTGATTTCGACCGACAAATCAAAATAAAGAACCAGAAGAAATGATTGGACTAAAAAGAAACAAACGTGGAGACATGGTGCTCACCATCGACAGCTATGTCGATATCGACTCGACACCAGATATCCAGTCCGACTACTTCGATTGCATATATATCAATACGAAGAGTGAGCGAGCGTTCAATGCTATCCTGTTTGGAGCCAGCCCTATCCTATCGTACAAATGCAGCTACAAGCCGATATTCGTCAACACGGCGGTATCGGGCAAGGGGCAGATCATCGAATTCCTCATCGATGCCTTTGTCAGCGATATGAGCAATGAGAAAGTATATGAGATCATTGACAAGATCAAGGCTGCCAAGGAGAAATATGGTATCAAACAGGAGGTGGTACGCCCAACTCAGCCTAACCAGCTCTTCTCCAACATCCTGAGGTATCTGCTCTCCAGAGACCAGAGAATCGTGACTCACAAGCTCATGGAGAAATCGTCATTGGGATACATCAATCCTATCTTCGAGCACTATCACAGCATAAGCCTGTTTCATCTTGCCGAGATGTTCTCCTTCATAGATACGCTGGAGGAATATGGCGCACTGCGCAAGCACAAATACCTCATCAAGGAACATCTCTGCCCGAAGTGCAACCACAGTCACCTGCTATACACGGAGTGCTGCCCGAAGTGCGGAAGTTCGAATCTGAAGATCCAGAACATCATCCACCACTTTTCCTGTGCCAACGTGGCACCGGAAAGTGCATACAATGTGGGAGGAATGCTCATCTGTCCGAAGTGCCACAAGAGACTGAGACACATCGGTGTGGACTACGACCGACCAGCAGTGATCTATTCCTGCAACGACTGCGAGAACTCGTTTACCACGCCTATCACCAAGTCAACCTGCTGCTATTGCGAGAGTACCTTCCCGGTCAATGCGCTGGTTCCCCGTGATGTAGAGGATTACGAGATTACAGATGAAGGTATCCGTGCGCTGACCCAGAGCGGAATGCTCTTCAGCAACATGACCAATACTTACGATAACTATATGGAGTATAGTCTGCTGCAGAACCGTCTGCGCCGCCAGCTTCTGGAAACCTACCGCGATGATCAGATATCGGTAATCGTAGGCAAGATCTGGATTCTCAACCCGAAACAGGAGACCATCAAGATCAAGGATGCCATACAGGCAAAGTTCTGCCGCCTCTTCAACAGTCACAAGGTATCGTACAACAACAACATCTTCTACGTTACCTATACGGCATTTGACGAGAAGTCTGAGTTGGAAGCACAGCAGCACCTGAGCAAGGAGATGTCGAAGGCTATCAGAAAGGTATCCAATATGATAGAACCCGACGAAATCATCTGCTGTGTACTCAATACCAAGCACAAGGGAATGAGCGGACAATATGATGACTTCTTCGACAAGATGAACTTCATAGAGCTGACTCCAGATGACTACTGCACATATTCGGAGAATCCGATAACAGACGAAGAAACCGTGAAGCAGCAGAAAGAACGACTCGACATCGCTCCGGAAGAAGACGAAACCGACAAGGCACTGAAGAGAGTGAAACTCTACAAGGATCTGGTAGGAATACTCGTCGCCATCGCCGGTATTCTCGTCCTCATCGTCATTCTGGCACTCACCATACTGAGATAAGAGAAGAAAGGAAACTGAAGATATGTTTAGTATAGCAGATACGATCAACCGCTTCTGGGACTGGATTGCCACACTCTCGTTTGCGAGCATTGCCAACACCTATTGGTTCCTCTTCTTCATCGAGGTTCCAAGATACTACCTGCTGGAGTATCTGGTGATCTTCAACCGGCTGATGACTCGAAACAAACGAAACAAGGAAAAGGAGCTTGCCCGCTTCTATCTCTATAGAGAAAACCCGCTCATCAGCATCCTGGTGCCGGGTAAGAACGAAGGCAAGAATATCTATAAGATGGTGAAGTCGCTGAATGAGCAGACTTACCGGCACTACGAAATCATCGTGGTGGACGATGGTAGCAACGACGACACCAAACTGATATGCACCGACCTCTACCGTGCGGGACTCATCACGCACTATCTGAGATTGGAAACCCGTGGCGGCAAGGCTGCTGCCACCAACTACGGAGCGAACATGGCACAGGGAAAATACATCGTAAGCCTCGACGCCGACTCTTCGCTCGACCGTGACGCACTGGAAAATGTGCTTCTGCCCTTCTACCTCGACAACGAGGTGAAAGCCGTGGGAGGTTGCATCGAGGTGAGAAACTACAAGGAGACAATCTGCTCATCGCTCCAGGCATTCGAATACCTGAAGCGAATACAGGTGGGCCGAACCGTAACCAGCGCCCTGGGTATCTACCACATCATTTCGGGTGCCTTCGGCGCTTTCGAGCGCAAGACACTGAAGGAAGTGGGATTCTGGGACATCGGACCAGGACTCGACGGAGACATCACGCAGAAGATCCGCAAGGCAGGCTACAAGGTGAAATTCGCCGAAGATGCCATCTGCATGACCAATGTGCCAACCAAATGGTACAAACTGTATCATCAGCGCATCAGATGGTCGAGATCGCTCGTGAGATTCCGTCTGCGAAAGCATCTCGACATCCTGCTGCCTACCAAGAACTGGAGCATCCTCAACTGGTTGTCGAATATGGAAAGCGTGGTGTTCGACTGCGTATTCAACTTCCTGTGGCTGTGGTATATGATTCAGCTTGCCATCACCTACAACAACCATATCGTGGATGTGATGCTGCTGGGCTACTTCATCCGTGTATGCCTGTCGCAGCTGGCATTCATTCTGGTGCTACTGGTAACAGAAAGAAAGAAAACCGCCTGGTTCCTCTATCGGTTCATGCCGCTCATGTCGCCATACACAGGCTACTTCCTGCGCTTTGCCCGACTGTCGGCACACCTACAGGAACTGTTCTTCCGCACCTCTTACAAAGATGCGTGGAACCCGAAGAAGACTTCGCGCTATGCACAGCTGGAAGGAATCTAAGGCAACCCATAGGATTGCAAAGAACACAGTACCTTGCCGAAAGGCAACAGGATAAGTAAGAAATAGTAATAATAATTAAAACAATATAGATATATGACAAACAAACCTTACGAGTTTAAGGTTGGAGTGATAGGATTGGGCTACGTAGGTACCCCCCTAGCATGCTTATTCTCAAAGAAATACGATACATGGGGTTATGATAACAATGCGAAAAAGGTAAACAGACTTATCCAGACGCAGATGAATCAGAACAAAATGCTATCGAAGGCCTTGGCTCAGGGACTTAAACTGACTAGCGACATAGAAATGCTCAGGAAGTGCAATGTGTATATCATTGCGGTTCCTACACCTGTCAACAAGTCGAACAAGCCAGACATCAGTTGCGTAAGATGTGCCACCCGCTCCGTAGGTGCCATCCTGAAAGAGGGCGATATCGTGGTATATGAATCGACTGTATATCCCGGGCTCACCGAGGAAGTATGCGCTCCACTGCTGGAGGCAACATCCGGCTTGAAGCTCAACCAGGATTTCTATGTAGGCTTCTCTCCGGAACGCATCAATCCGGGCGATACCGTACATACCATCGAGAACATCGTGAAGGTGACCAGCGGTTCTACCCCCGAAGCTGCCGAGATTATCGATTCGCTCTACGCTTCCGTACTGACCCATGGTACCTTCAAGGCAAAGAGCATCAAGGTGGCAGAGGCTTGCAAACTGATGGAAAACTGCCAGCGCGACGTACAGATAGCCTTCTTCAATGAAATGCAGAAGATATACGACAAGATGGGCATCAGCATCCAGGACGTTACGGCTGCCGCAAGTACCAAATGGAACTTCGTGCCTGCTACCCCGGGACTGGTGGGCGGTCACTGCATCGCTGTGGATCCCTACTATCTCATCAACAAGGCACAGGAGGTGGATGTGGTTCCATCCCTCCTCTCTACGGCACGCGAGGTGAATGAGCAGATGGCAATATGGATGGCAGGAAAGATCAAGAGTGCCAGCGAGGTAAGAAACTTCGTTCCGGCAGAGACCAACGTTCTCATCCTGGGCTTCTCGTTCAAGCCAGACAGTGATGACATCCGTAACACCAAAGTAGCCGACCTGTATATCAATCTCCTGGGTACAGGATACAGAACCACCCTCTACGACCCACTGGTGGACGCAGAAGAAGTAAAAGATGAATATGAAATCAAGGTTACCGACAACCCTTCCGTGCTCGATCAAAAGTATGAAATCGTAGTCATCGGTACCAACCATAAAATATTTAATAACCTAGACATGAATAAGATTCTCACCGATAAGGGTTTCGTGTGTGATATCTACGGAATCCATAAGGTAAAGGCTTAGGATTGTCGCAACGAATTGCGAGAAATGAAGAGTAAATGTAAAGTATTAGTAGTAGATGATATTCACGAGAATATTGAATTAGTTGCTGATATGCTGAAAGGCTTAGACGTTGAGATTCAGAAAGCGGATGGTGGAGCTAAAGCTATCGAACTGGTAGATAGCTTCCAGCCCAACATCATCCTGCTCGACCTGATGATGCCCCAGGTAAACGGCTGGGACGTCATCAAGTACGTCAGAGCCTCTTACGACAAATCGGAGATGGCAATCATTGTGGTTTCCCTGCTCAACAACAAGGACAACATCGACGACTGCTATGAAATGGGGGTGAACGACTATATCTGCAAGCCTATCATCAAGGCACAGCTGGTCAGCTCTGTAGAAACCCATAAAGAAAACATAGTTGAGCCTACCCCCAAGGCAAGCCCAACTATGGTAGCATTGCATAATAAGAATCATAATAATCAGGCAATCTTCGGAATGTAATTGCCCCTACTGCATATCATAAGGAATACGCTCTGCCGGGTCTATAATGCCTTCTGCAATATAGATTCGGCATGAGCCACACGTTCTCTGCCAGGAGGTTCTATGCCATCTAGCGGATAAGGGATTCCCAGCTTCTCATATTTGTAGATGCCCATCGTATGATAAGGCAATACATCTATGCGCTGGATATTGCTGAGCGTAGAGAGGAAGTCTCTCAACTCTTCCAGGTATTCATCCTCATCGGTAATGCCCGGAATGAGGACGTGGCGAATCCATACCGGCTTGTGAATCTCGCTGAGATAGCGGGCACAATCGAGTATGTTCTTATTGCTATGAAGCGTCAACTTACGATGCTCTTCATCATTGATATGCTTGATATCCAGAAGGACCGTATCTGTAACAGCCATCAGACGCTCGAATTTCTCAAAGAATACTCCTTCTTTCTTAAATGGTTGTGCCGAGGTATCAAGACAGGTATTGATGCCACGCTGATGGGCTTTCTCAAACAGTTCGATGAGAAAGTCTATCTGCATCAGGGCTTCTCCACCGCTTACGGTAATACCGCCCTTGTCTCCCCAATAACTCTTGAATCGCTCTGCCTTGTCCAGCAGGTCATCGGCTGTCCATTCCTCTCCTCCCCCCGTCTTCCACGAATCCGGGTTGTGGCAGAACTGGCAGCGCATCGGACACCCCTGCAGAAAAATCAGAAAACGGATGCCTGGTCCATCTACAGAACCAAAGCTCTCTATGCTGTGAACAAATCCTTTCATGCAGCTTTCTTCTCTTGATAATTATCCCAAAGAATAAAAGCAAGCCCAGGAACGACAATAAGAGCAGTGACGACACCCAAAAAATCAACTAAATCCATAATTATTTCTTTTTATTTTTAGACTTTATTATAAAATACATTCCTAATGCAGCTATCAAGACCATAAAGAAAACGCCCCAAGCATACAACCTAGTTCTATCTATATTATCTTGCATAATTCCTGCTAAAATGACACCACCAAGAATGAGCTTGACAACATCAAAACAGAATTTGTAACCCTCTTCATAAAGGGCTTTCTTTTGTTCAATATTTAGTTTCATACCGCAAAGATAGTAAAATTATCAATTTCTTGCTCTATTTTGCAGTTAAATAAGCTAAAAATGCCCGCTAAATATCCTCGAAAAGAAAATCTAGCGGGCAATATTTATTCTTCTAATTGATTAGAGTCTCTCGTGAGCCTGACGAGCGATAACGTCGAGCTGCTGCTCACGTGTCAAGTCGATGAACTTAACAGCGTAACCACTCACACGGATGGTGAAGTTCTGGTACTCTTCCTTCTCTGGGTGCTCCATCGCATCCTTGAGCTTGTCGATACCGAATACGTTCACGTTCAGGTGGTGAGAACCCTGGTTGAAGTAACCGTCCAATACACCTACCAATGTCTGGGCACGCTCCTCATCGTTGTGACCGAGAGCACCTGGACTGATGGTCTGAGTATTAGAGATACCATCGAGGGCATACTCGTATGGCAACTTAGCTACTGAGTTCAATGAAGCCAAAAGACCGTTCTTCTCTGCACCATAAGATGGGTTAGCACCTGGAGCCAAAGGAGCACCGGCTGGACGACCATCAGGCATGTTGCTGGTGAACTTACCATATACTACATTTGACGTGATAGTCAGGATAGATGTAGTTGGCTCTGAATTGCGGTATGTGTGGTGCTTCTTGATCATGTTCATGAAGGTCTTGAGCAACCATACTGCAATCTCATCAGCACGCTCATCATCGTTACCGTAACGTGGGAAGTCACCCTCGGTCTTGAAGCTGAGAGGGAAACCGGTCTCATCACGGACGATGTTTACCTTGGCATACTTGATAGCTGAGATAGAATCAACTACGTGGCTGAAACCAGCGATACCTGTAGCGAAAGTACGACGAACATCTGTATCGATGAGCGCCAACTCTGCTGCCTCGTAGAAGTACTTGTCGTGCATGTAGTGGATGAGGTTCAATGTCTTCACATAAACGCCAGCCAACCAGTCCATCATATCCATGAAACGTGGCATGAACTCATCGTATGTCAATACATCACCCTCAACGGCGCGATACTTAGGACCGCACTGCTCGCGTGTCTTTGAGTCAACACCGCCAGAAACAGCGTAGGTCAAGCACTTAGCCAAGTTGGCACGTGCACCGAAGAACTGCATCTCCTTACCTGTCTGTGTAGCAGATACACAGCAGCAGATGCTATAGTCGTCACCCCAAACTGGGCGCATTACATCGTCGTTCTCATACTGGATAGAGCTTGTCTTGACAGAGATGAGAGAAGCATAGTGCTTGAATGCCTTAGGCAAGCGAGAGCTATAGAGTACTGTCAAGTTTGGCTCTGGTGAAGGACCCATGTTCTCCAATGTGTGGAGGAAACGGAAGTCGTTCTTGGTAACCATTGAGCGGCCATCCTGACCCATACCACCTACTTCGAGAGTAGCCCAAACTGGGTCACCAGTGAAGAGCTCGTTGTATGAAGGGATGCGGGCGAACTTCACCATACGGAACTTCATAACCAAGTGGTCGATGAGCTCCTGAGCCTCATCCTCTGTAAGAGTACCCTCGTTCAAGTCGCGCTGGATATAGATGTCGAGGAAGGTAGAGATACGACCTACAGACATCGCAGCACCATTCTGAGTCTTCACTGCTCCGAGGTAACCGAAGTACAACCACTGTACAGCCTCACGAGCGTTCTTAGCAGGCTGGCTGATATCGTAGCCATACAACTGAGCCATCTCCTTCAAGCCCTTGAGCGCCTTGATCTGCATAGAAACCTCTTCACGAAGACGGATAACGTCGTCGATCATCTCACGGTCACCCATGTTAGCGAGGTCGTTCTGCTTCTCCTTGATAAGGAAATCGATACCATAAAGAGCCACACGACGGTAGTCACCTACGATACGGCCACGACCGTATGTATCAGGCAGACCAGTGAGGATGTGGTTATGGCGCACGAGTTTCATCTCAGGGGTATAAGCATCAAACACGCCGTCATTATGAGTTTTGCAATACTTGTGGAAAATCTCGTGCAGCTTCTCTGATGGCTGGTAGCCGTATGTAGTACAAGCCTGCTCTGCCATCTTGATACCACCGTAAGGCATGAAGGCACGCTTCAAAGGCTTATCGGTCTGCAGACCAACTACCTTCTCCAACTCCTTAGTACCCTCGCCGATATAAGCGGCACCATAAGCTGTCAATCCTGAAACAATTTCTGTTTCCATATCAAGCACACCACCCTTGGCACGCTCCTCCTTCTGGAGTTCCTTCAACATACCCCAAAGGGTGTTGGTAGCCTGAGTAGGTTCTGCCAGGAACGACTCATCGCCGTCGTAGCTAGTGTAGTTGTTCTGAACGAAGTCACGAAGATTCACTTCACTCTGCCACTGGTTTCCCTTGAAACCTCTCCATTCTATTTTCATCATTTTCGTTTATCCTTTATTTTATAAGTTAATAAATATATATAATTGTACACACTGTCATTCTTCTAAACCAGTCAATTTCCACCTTATTATATATAGGTAAATTTCACCTTATTATATATATAGGCAAATCCCACCTTATTATATATAGGGGGATAAAAAAGCCCGAACACGTTTGTGCCCGGGTTTTTATACACCTTGTCCGCAAGGTGTCTGTACGTTGATGTTACCAATGAGTCCATTCCCACCAGCATTATCTTTCTTGGCCTGATAGCCTATATTTATCGTCGTTGACTTGATCATTTCTGTTACAATTTGATTTCGAGTGCAAAGATACGATATTAAAACGAGAAAAGAGAAGAATGGGACAAGAATTTCTCCTCTTTTCACTAAAATCCTCATTAATAAGTATCAGATACCCTAAAAAAGTCTATAATTACTCTGTTTTTAACGAATAATCCCCCTTTAAGATTGATTTGTGCTCTTTTATATGCGTAAAAACACCTATCTTTGCAACGCATTAGATAAACAATAATAAAAAACAAACGATACAACATAATGACATTATCAACTTCAATCAAGACATTAGCCTTTGCCTCACTATTGGCACTGGCACCGGCTCAGATGATGGCGGCACAAAAAGGTGGCACCTTCACTACCGGCGACAAGACATTCCTTCTCAATGGCAAACCTTTCGTGGTTAAGGCTGCCGAGTTGCACTACCCTCGTATTCCTCGTGCCTACTGGGAGCATCGCATCAAGATGTGCAAGGCTCTTGGCATGAATACCGTCTGCCTCTATGTGTTCTGGAATATCCATGAGCAGGAAGAAGGCAAATTCGACTTCACAGGCAACAACGATGTGGCAGCTTTCTGCCGCCTCGCCCAGAAGAACGGCATGTATGTCATCGTTCGCCCGGGTCCATACGTTTGTGCAGAATGGGAAATGGGGGGTCTGCCTTGGTGGCTCCTCAAGAAGAAGGATATCCGTCTGCGTGAGCAGGATCCTTACTTCATGCAGCGAGTAGAAATCTTCGAGAAGGAAGTGGGCAAGCAGTTGGCTCCACTCACCATCCAGAACGGCGGTCCTATCATCATGGTTCAGGTGGAGAACGAATATGGTTCTTACGGTAAGGACAAGCCATACGTAAATGCCATCCGCGACATCGTCCGCAAGAGCGGATTTGATAAGGTGAGCCTCTTCCAGTGCGACTGGTCATCCAACTTCCTGAACAATGGTCTCGATGACCTGACCTGGACCATGAACTTCGGTACAGGTGCCAACATCGACCAGCAGTTTAAGCGTCTCGGCGAGGTTCGTCCTAACGCCCCAAAGATGTGCTCTGAGTTCTGGAGCGGCTGGTTCGACAAGTGGGGAGCCCGCCACGAGACCCGTCCTGCCAAGGATATGGTAGAAGGAATGGACGAGATGCTGAGCAAAGGCATCAGCTTCTCTCTCTATATGACCCACGGCGGAACCAGCTTCGGCCACTGGGCAGGAGCCAACTCTCCTGGTTTCCAGCCAGACGTAACCAGCTACGATTACGATGCCCCTATCAACGAATGGGGATTGGCTAC
>ERZ1031020.346-NODE-346-length-19380-cov-27.622096_pt1 | contig 19380 bp, 20 predicted proteins | sample MGYA00517109_ERZ1031020 | MGnify/ENA primary metagenome ERZ1031020 (study PRJEB33719, sample SAMN04261270) | wastewater metagenome | biome: rural village; feature: human; material: feces | host: Homo sapiens | place: El Salvador | collected 2013-01-07 ... | reverse complement strand
GTACTTTCTAAGACTTTCCTTATGTAAAGGTTCGTTTACTATAGGAAAGATATAGGATATATATAGACTCCTAGAAAAAGCGATTTCCTACTCACCCTAGTTACCCCCTGGCGTAAACAAGATAGTTACGATAGCTAAGTATTATGGTTACGATAGCTAAGTATCATACTTATGGATCATAACCCTAATAGATATTTCTCTACACGCAAATTTATTATTGTTTTTTCGGAACACGAATTACACGAATTACACGAATAAGTTGCTTGAAGACGAAAGATTCGTTAGATTCGAGAGATTCGTGTTCAAAAATCAAAATTAAACATTAAACTTTAAAATAAAGACAATGGATTTACGAAGTTACACCAAGCAGGAGTTAGCCCTGCTCTATTTTCCGGATTCCGACCCGGACGTGGCAAGAGCCCATCTGATGAGATGGATAGTAAGATGCACCCAGCTCTATGAGCAGCTGCTGAAGAGTGGATACACCAAGAACAGCAAGGAGTTCAATCCCCTGCAAGTATCCTATATTTTCTACCATTTGGGAGAACCCTGATATTTATCAGTGATAATCGTTGAGTATCGTGGAGCAACATTGAGCATCGGTGAGTTGGGAATGAGAAATGTTGTATCTTTGCATTGTGATTCAGAAAGAACCACGGGCAATGCGCAGCGCCGATTAACTTTAATAATTTAACCATTTAAACGTTATGATCAGAATTGTCTTATACCAGAACACGAACCAGAAGATTGCCGAAGCTTACGGCAAATGGTTTCCACGAGTAGTATCCGATGAAACCATCGGACTCGAAGAGCTCGCCGCTCACATGGCTAGCCACAACACCCCTTACAGCAAGGGTGCCATCCTCGGTATGCTGACCGATGCAGCAGCCTGCACCAAGGAGCTGCTCCTCTTGGGTAAGAATGTGAAGTTTGCCGACATAGCTATTTTCTCCCTCGGACTGAAGGTGAAGGGCGGTGCACCTACCAAGGAGAACTACAACGTGGGGAAGTACATTTTGGGACTGAAGTTGAGAGCCAGAGCCACTGGCGAGCTCAAGACCGAAAATCTTGACACCTCTATCAAGCTCATCAATCTGGCAGCTCCTGCAACGGAGAATCCGGGGAATCCGGATGATACCGGCAAGGACACCCCATCAGGAGGTGGCAGCCAGACCACAGGTGGTGGTGGCAGCCAGACTGGTGGCAGCGGAACCACGGATAGCGGTTCTACAGATGAAGGCGGCGGCGACAACGTAAATTTTTAGCCGATAATCGTATCATCCGATAGAAGGGAGCCGTATGGTGTCAGGGGCATTCCGAGAGCATCAAGAGGCAGGAATCATCTGCAACAATCATCAAAAGCAAGCTCTGCACGGGTGCCTGGGTTATATAGCTTCCTTCTTAGGATATTTCCCTAGTTATGAACATTTCAGTAGAATCAAGTTTTAGTAAATCATCAGCCTATGAGAAAAGAAACCATCAAGAAGATCATCAATCTTATCATCACGGTACTTACAGCCATCGCCTCTGCCGTCTGTGTGCAGAGCTGCAAGGGATAGTAAGTTAACACTTAACATTTAACATTAAAAATCAAACACTAAGCGCAATGAGAAAGATCAATTTAATCGTCATCCACTGCAGTGCCACCCGAGTTACCCAGGACTTCACGGTAGGCGAATTGGAGGCGTGTCATTTAGCCCGAGGTTTCCGTGACATCGGTTACCATTATTACATCACGAAGGACGGAGTGATTTATCCGTGCCGTCCGGAGTCGGAGCCTGGAGCTCATGCCCGTCATTACAATGCCCACAGCATCGGCATCTGTTACGAGGGTGGTCTGGATGCCGATGCCCGTCCTGCCGACACCCGCACGCCAGCGCAGAAGGCAGCGATGCGAGAGCTTCTGAAGAGTCTCTGTACCGACTATCCAGAAGCCGAGATTCTGGGTCATAGAGATCTCCCTGGTGTTCACAAGGAGTGTCCATCTTTCAATGTCAAGAAGTGGCTCACCTCTATCCATTTCCACATATAATTCTCCATACTCTTCTCATACTTTCATTTTCACTCCCCAATCTTATGTCCCGCATAAGGTTGGGGCTTTTTGATAAAAAGTGCATACCCTCCAATCACCCCATAACATACTAACGGTATAAGAAAGGCAATCGCCATACAGCCCGTAGTATCCGCAATATACCCCATGATTACAGGAGCAACCGCACCACCCACTATCGTCATGATAAGCAACGAAGAAGCAAGCTTGGTCTTTGTACCCGCATCCCTCAATGCCAGCGAGAAGATAGTCGGAAACATGATGCTCTCTCCCAGATACAGGGCGAAAAACGCAATGAGCGACAAGGTTCCGCTACATACCACCACTATCAATGTGGCAACAAAGGTGAGGATGGCACAGGCCAGCAGCACCAGCCTTGGCTGGATATAATTCATGATGACACCACCAGCCAACCTGCCGATAAAGAACAGACCCATTCCGCCAAAGGCGAGATACAGACTGGCAGTCTGCTTCTCAATATGAATACTCTCCTCAGCATAGTTGATGAAGAAACTGTTCACACCCGTCTGGGCAGCCACATAGAGAAACAAGGTCAGCATACCAAAACCGAATGCCATCACTCGCATCGGCTTCTCCTCCACCATCTCGTTCGTATCCGCCTCATGCGCTCTCCTTGGGTCCGGCAACTTGATTCTTGACAGGACCAGTGCCACAGCAAGCACGAAGATACCCACCAGGGCATAAGGGATGGCGATGTTGACACCCGAGAACAGAAGCTGTCCGCCAACCAGCGGTCCTACAATCCATCCGATACCATTGAGCGACTGTGACAGGTTGATTCTGCTCTCCGCCTTGTCAGGATGTCCCAGTACCGTAGCATAAGGATTCGCACTCGTTTCCAGACAGGTCAGTCCGCATCCTATCACAAACAGCGACAGAACAAAGAAGTAGAAACTGTTGATCCTGCTTCCCGGTATGAACATCAGAGCACCGATACCGAAGAGAACCAGTCCTGTTATCACTCCCCTCCTGTAGCCCCACTTCCGGATAATCCATCCGGCAGGCAGCGCCATCAGAAAGTAGGCACCATAGACAGCAGCCTGCGTCAAGGCCGACATCGCCTTGCTGATATGGAACGACTCCTGGAAATGTGGATTCAGCACCTCCAGGATGCCATGGGCAAAGCCCCACATAAAGAAGAGACTGCTGATGATGAGGAAGGGCACCAGATAGTTATGCCCTTCGTATCTGAAGATGGATGGCTTCGTCATGATTCTCTGCAAATTTAAGACTATCCTTTACAACCAGTGCCAGATAACCACCGCCACCGGCTCCCGGCATCTTCCATGCCAGAACCTCCTCCATGCTGCTGTAGCGGTCAATCATCGGCTGCACACTCGCCTCCGGTTCTATCACACCATTGATAGACGGATTCACCATACCCGGGAACATCGCAATCTGGGCCTCGAAAGATGCCCTGTATGCTGCAGCAAAGGCATCGAGGTCGTGCGCCAGAATTGCCTTCCAGCAGGCATCAGCTGCATCAGCCAGCGCCTTCACCTTCTCAGGCGTGATATCCTTACCTTCCACCACACTGCATCCCGGTCTTCTCGGTTCCATCGGAATCATCACCAGATGGTCTTCCAGGAAACGGAGAGTCATCTCATCCTGCGTACTCTCTATCTTCTCCGGCCAGAAGTTGTTGTCATAATAATGACGCACCAGACCGGGAACACAGATACCGATAGAATCCTGGGCACCAGAGATGATACCGTCATGACGCTCCGGATTGTTTTCAAAGCAGAATACCAGTCGGGCAAGCATCTCCGGATCCATCTTCGGCAACTTCACCGGCCATATCTTCTGAATCATCTTACGGGTAGAGGTAGACAGACCGCAGCGGTCGCGCACCTCAAAGGTCGGTTCCAGCGAGATGGTAATCGCCCATCCCGGATGATACATGCTTACATAAGGCTGGTCAATCCAAGTACCAGCCAGATCCAGACGGGTAGGAATCCCCACTTCCTGTGCCGAATTCTCAGATACGTTCGACAACGCCTTCTTCAAGTCAGAAGAAGACCGTGCCTTCAACCCCGCATGAGGCGTGCGCTGGAGTTCGACATATTCGATGCCCCTTTCCTTACAGATCCTACGTTTCTCATCAGATCCACCTTCAGCGTTCACCACAAACACATCCGGTTTCACCTTATCAAGAGTTGGCAGGAAGTCGATGACTCCGCTTCCCTCATTGATATACGCATCCTTCACCGCCTTGATATTCTTGACCATGAATAGCCTTTCCTCCTGCGGAAACATAGGCTTGCGATGCTTATACTCCAGATAAGTAGCATCCGATCCGATACCCACATACAGGTCACCATACCGTGATGCCTGCTGGAAAAACTCCACATGACCGGAATGCAGCAGGTCATAGCAACCGCTTACAAAAACTTTTTTCTTCATTTGTTGTTTATCACTAATTATAGAGTCTCCGAAATCAGAATAGAGGAGATGTGAATGAGGAGTTTCCTCTAAGTTGTCTATTCTTTCTTTTCTTTTTTCCATTAGTAATAGTTTATGTCGTAAATATGTGATTTATTTATCTTATCACCGCCCTTGCAAACTTCCACAATCCAAGATGCTTCAATTCTCTCTGCAATGCATCCTTAATCACCAATAACTCATCATTATTCACTACATAATAGTAATAATTGCTTGTTTAGATGCGAAAGTATATAGTTGTCGCCAATCCATATTGGCGACAACCATACTCATGTCAACCTTGTCTCTAAGGCTGTACCTTAAAAACAAAAAAAATGCCTGATGATTGTGACATACAATCATTCACAAGTTATCACTTCTTGTACATATCTTCATAATACTTCTGATACTCCCCAGAAGTAACATGATCCATCCATTCCTGGTTCTCAAGATACCATTTTACGGTCTCCTCGATACCCTCCTCAAACTGCAGAGATGGCTCCCAGCCGAGTTCCTTCTGCAACTTTCTAGAGTCGATGGCGTAACGCATATCGTGACCCTTTCTGTCTGTTACATAAGTGATGAGATCCATATCCTCGCCTTCCTTTCTGCCGAGCAATCTATCCACGGTCTTGATAACCACCTTGATGATATCGATGTTCTTCCACTCGTTGAAACCGCCGATGTTGTAAGTCTCGGCAATCTTACCCTTGTGGAAAATCATATCGATGGCACGGGCATGATCTACTACATACAACCAGTCGCGCACATTCTCACCCTTACCATATACTGGCAATGGCTTGCGATGACGGATGTTGTTGATGAACAGCGGAATCAACTTCTCTGGGAACTGGTATGGACCGTAGTTGTTAGAGCAGTTTGTCACGATGGTAGGCATACCGTATGTATCGTGGAAAGCACGAACGAAGTGGTCTGAACTTGCCTTGGATGCTGAGTATGGAGAGTGAGGATTATACTTGGTAGTCTCCAGGAAGAACTCCTCGCCGTAAGCCTCGTGGTTCTTATCGCTAGATGCCTTGGTGGTGAAAGGAGCAGGAATGCCCTCAGGATGAGTCATCTGCAATGCGCCATAAACCTCATCGGTAGAGATGTGGTAGAAACGCTTGCCCTCATATCCCTCTGGCAGACTCTCCCAGTAAATCTTTGCCGCCTGGAGCAGAGACAGGGTACCCATCACGTTGGTATGAGCGAAAGTGAATGGATCCTTGATACTTCTATCTACATGACTCTCGGCAGCGAGATGGATGATACCATCCACCTTGTAGTCCTGCATCAGCTTCAACATCAGGTCGAAATCGCAGATGTCGCCCTTAACGAAAGTATAGTTAGGCTTGTCCTCAATGTCCTTGAGGTTAGCCAGGTTGCCTGCGTATGTCAACTTGTCGAGGTTGATGATGTGATACTCAGGATATTTGTTCACGAAAAGTCTTACTACGTGTGAGCCGATGAAACCAGCACCGCCCGTGATAATGATATTCTTCATCTTCTTAATATTCTAAATTCTTTTTTAATGTTTGATCTTTCTCTTCAAGGATTGAAAGGAGATACTTGCCATAGTCATTCTTCAACATTGGCAGAGCATTCTCACGCAACGTATCACTATCTATCCATCCTTGGCGATAAGCAATTCCTTCCAAGCAAGCAACCTTCAAGCCCTGGCGCTTCTCCAAGACTTCGATAAAGGTTGAAGCCTCAGAAAGGGAATCATGGGTTCCGGTATCAAGCCAGGCGAATCCTCTTGCCATAGTCTGTACCTTCAGCTGCTTATCCTTCAGGAACTCCTGGTTTACTGTAGTGATTTCCAACTCACCACGAGCGGATGGCTTGATATGCTTGGCTACTTCCACCACCTTGTTAGGATAGAAGTACAAGCCTACTACAGCATAATTGCTCTTTGGATGCTCCGGCTTCTCTTCGATACTCAGACAATTGCCTTGCTCATCAAACTCTGCGACTCCATATCGCTCAGGATCGCTGACACGATAACCAAAGACGGTTGCCTTGTTGTTCTGCTCTGCATCTACTACAGCCTGATGCAACATCTGGTTCAAACCGGCACCATAAAAGATGTTATCTCCCAATACAAGACAAGCAGAATCATTACCGATGAACTTCTCACCGATGATGAATGCCTGAGCCAATCCATCAGGAGAAGGCTGCTCGGCATACTCAAACTTCACTCCAAACTGGCTACCATCACCCAAAAGACGCTTGAAACCTGGCAAGTCGAATGGAGTTGAGATAATCAGTATCTCACGGATACCTGCCAACATCAAAACCGAGATAGGATAATAAATCATCGGTTTATCAAAGATAGGAATCAGCTGCTTGCTGATTCCTTTTGTGATAGGATACAAACGAGTACCGCTACCACCAGCTAATACTATTCCTTTCATGGTAAAATGTATTTAAACAGGTAGGTTCTTCATCCAAAATTCTATATATTATAAAATTTCAGATAATCCCCTAACCTGTTTGATATAATTCTTGAGATAATCAAATGAACAACAAAATCAGTTATTCTGCTTATCCATTTTTATATAAGCTTCAGCAGACAAAGAATCGAGACATATACTTAATTGCTCTAAATTAACATTGAGATTACCTGAATGTGACAAACAATTTGTTTCGAAAGATTCACTCTCCTCAACAGTGTTTGCCAAATCCAAAGAATCTATTTTTGTTTTAAAACGAAATAGTAACTCACCATTTGGCAGTTCTTCTTCTCCCATTAGAGCTCTAGCTTCCAAAGCCTATCTTTTTTCTCCCATTAGCCATTTATTTATTACAGAAAGAAATGCTCGTCTAGTATTCTCATCCATTTTAAGTATTTTTTACTTACTGCAGAATTCCACAATCAACTTCACAATCTTGTCGATTTCCATATCAGACAATTCATAAAACAATGGCAATCTTACTAAGGTATCACCATATCTGTCACAATTTGGCAACTCTCTGCCATCGTGCTTGTCCTCATAATACTTACTGCTATGTAATGGCAGGTAATGGAATGTAGTCTGCACATCATTCTCCTTCAAAAATTTCATCAAAGCAGTACGATACTCCAAACTTGGACAGAGCAGATAGAACATGTGAGCATTGTTGGTAGCATACTCAGGGATATAAGGCAACTTCACTTCATTGCCAATCTTACCATTCAAGCCCTCGAAATAACGATTCCAGATATGCTTGCGCTTACCCTGAATATCATCAAGCTGCTCCAGCTGAGCCCAAAGATATGCAGCATTGAACTCTGATGGCAAGAATGAAGAACCCATATCTACCCAACCATACTTGTTGACCATTCCACGATAGAACTCGGCACGGTTGGTACCCTTCTCCCAGATAATCTCGGCACGACGAACAAAACGCTCGTCATTGATGACGCACATACCACCTTCACCACTACTGATATTCTTGGTCTCATGGAAAGAGAAAGCACCCAAATGACCAATGCTACCCAATGGACGGCCTTTATAGAATGAATCGATGCAATGAGCCGCATCCTCAACTACCAGCAAATTATGCTTCTCTGCAAGAGCCATAATAGCATCCATGTCACAAGCAACACCTGCATAGTGAACCACAGCTATCACCTTGGTCTTCTCATTGACCAATGGCTCAATCTGCTCAACCTCCATATTAGGATTTTCTGCAGAACTGTCTGCAAATACAACCTTTGCACCTTCACGAAGGAATGCCAATGCTGTTGATACGAATGTATAAGAAGGTACAATCACCTCATCGCCTGGCTTCAAGTTGCAAAGCATAGCGCACATCTCCAAGGCATCAGTACCAGATGTAGCAAGAAGACATTTCTTGAAGCCATACTTCTGCTCAAAGAAGGTATGACACTTCTTTGTAAAATCACCATTGCCACTCATGGTTGTTGAATGACAAACTTCCTCCAAATACTTCAATTCTCTTCCAGAGAAATAGGGTTTATTAAATGGAATCATAACTTATAAAAATTTAATATTATTTGCAAATTGCACGTGAACACAATATTTTGAAAGATATTGCGTTTATCAAATATGAAGCAAAACAAAGACACAAAGAAGAACTTATCCGAACGCATCCAAGATGTGTTTGCGAAGTCTCTTGCCTTTATTCTTTCCATATATTTTCGTATAACCGGTCAGAAAGAACTCTAACCCTTTAATGCATTCAAGTAATATTGAAGCATCTTTTCAGCTTCAGTCTTTGAATCAAATCCTGCATCAGCCACTTCCTTGGCATGACTTCTGCGAACAGGAATATTCTTCTCAACAACAGGGATAATTTTCTCGGCCCACGCTGCTGCACCTTCATCCAAGTTGATAAAATGGCCCAGTTCACAAGCACTAGCTTCTGGAGTAACAGCCGTTGAAAAGAACATAGGCAAACCGCAACTTTGGCTTTCCAATCCCACAACAGGCAATCCCTCATAGCGGGAAGGCAACAGAAAGGCATCGAAAGCGTTATAGAACTGCTGGATATCCTCTCTTCTTCCAAGCCAGGACATGGCAGGTTCAATACCGGTTTCCTTGATACGCTCTTTCATCTTCTCCTCTAAGACGCCAGCACCAATGATAACAAACTGAGCGTTTTTCTGACGCTTATAGATTTCACTCATCACATCTATCAGAAACAGAGGATTCTTCTGATGCTCAAATCTTCCGATAAAGCCATATACCACCTTATCCTCCCAACCAAACTTCTTACGAGTCTCGTTACGGAGTTCTGGCTGATAAGAATTAAACTCAGTATTGATAGCCGTCTTGAAGATTGCTATCTTTCCTTCATCAAAAGCCTTCTTACCGAACTGGAAGATACCACAATCCTCTCCACATGCCATGTAATGAGTGGCATAGAGATGAGAAAGCGGACGAAGCATATACTTTACGTATGTTTTCCACTCACCAGGAGCTGCCATTGATAAAGACTCAGAGATACGAACCTTTACGCCAGCTTTCTTGGCTGCATACATAGGGAAGAAATTCATCATACTGTTGTAAGCATGAACCACATCATACTTTTCTTTCTTGAAGAGTTCATACAAGGCATCAGTATGCCCCTTGAGTTTCTTGAAAGATGGCACGATAAACACACGACCACCTAATGCTTCAATCTCCTCCTGTGGAATGGCATTAGAATCATCGTTGCATACGATATCCATCTGTACCTGGGTCTTATCAATATGGCGGAAGTACTCCATAATAAGATTCTTCTTTCCGCCAGACAAGATAGGGCCACCTATAACTGCTACTTTAATCATAATTGTTTTTTGATTTTTCTCTATGCACGAATGGCATTGAGTAAATATTCACTCGAAGCTTTTCTAAACTGAGAAACTCCACTCTGTATTTTTTTCCAATCAATATCAAAAGCCTGCTTACTATCCATATCCAATACCAATCTATCCATCAGTCCCAAACGGGTAAGCAAGGATGTAATTCGAGTATTCGTAGAAAGAGAAGCCTTTTTGTTGAAACGCTTGAACGTAAAGAAAGGACGGGAATAAATAATGCTGAATACTGTGCCATGGAAGGAATCCGTACATACACATTCTGCATTCTTGACCAAATTCACGAAATCAGCAGGTGAAACATGCCAAGGAGCCATATCAACATAATTCTCATCAGAAGCAATGTATTGATCCAGGTGCAGCAAGGCGACAACCTTTAATCCTTTTTCATTTGCAAGTCTTCTTACAAAGTATCTTTGTTCTGGATTATTACCCATAAAGTAACAAAATACATATTTTTCCTTTATCAAAGGTTCGTTGCTAATTACTTCGTTCCAACCATCCGCATCCAACAACAACGCAGGGTCGTTTACCAACTGTACGTCTCTTCCTGCAAGCTTTTTGATAATATTCTGTCCTGATGTTTCACGAGCACTCAGATAATCTATGCGCTTCAAGTAATGACTATATATCTTTTCATATTTTGCAGGAATACTTGCGATACCAAAACTTGTAGCATACGAAATCTTTTTAACATCTTGTGGCACCCAGTTCAAGGTATAATAATCAGCCATTATATTAGAAGGCAGCCATAACTGATCACTTCCGACAACAACGGCATCATATTCATTTCTACTAGCCTTAGCCATATCCTCCCAAGATTCAAAAGCTCTACTGACCTTGAAATGGTTCTTGCAGAACTCATCAAATGCAGCATCTCTTTCCGCCATACCAGACTTCAACTTCTCATTTGATTTCTGCTTGAGTTTCTTTTCTATCAGCTTGCTCTTTTCTTTTACTATCGAAATATCGAAGATATTGCTCAAAAAGTAACGCCATTTGCGTTTGTTGATATCCCCCTTCAAATTATCGAAGTTGATAGCATCAGAATCAATGCCATTTTTCGTAAGAAATCGTTGGGTAGCAAACGCTTGCAACATACCACCATAATCATGGTAGTCATAATTAATCGCTAATGCAACTTTCATATCTATCTTTTTAATTCTTACCTAATATTTTCTTCACGAATCTTTTGGATTCATTATAAATTCCTAATCTGAAAGCAGTTTTGCGCAAGAAAGAATTGAGACGGACTTTGAATGTCGTAGGAAACCATTTATTGATGAATGCACCAAATTCCATAGTTTGGTAGTCCTTAAAGAAATCTGCTCGCTTTGGATTCATAGGAACAGATTTAACCATTGCTATTTCATCAGCAATAAAATAATCCAGATTCTTATATTCTTCCAATCTGACAGAATCCTTAATAGCATTCAAAATACTCATACCTTTGTCCGTATGTACCAAGATGCGATTAGTACCATTATCATCAAAGTTCTTCGAGAACAGCTTGACATCATAGCAATCCCAAATAGTAAAATCAGAAACACGATAGCGTTTCTTAAATCTACAATCATAGCAAGAAGGACGAACATTTATATCACTAAAGAAAGAACGCATAAACTGGTCACTTTCTACACCTTTGTGATAATCAAGTTCCGGCTTTTCATTGAAAAGAGAAAATGATGTATAGTTATAGCATAATCTCTTTTCTCTGAAGAGTATTTTATTAAACTTACCACCAATCTTTCTTTGCATGTAAGTCAGGTAATCCGCAAAGATTCCAGGACTAGGAATACCATAACACACAACATCAATCAAAAGGAGTTTATCGTATGGCTTGCGTAAGTAATGAACCAAACCTTCTATCTGGCATGGTGTACCGCTCATTGCCACCCATTTGCCTTCCTGTAGGTGTTTCTTGATTTCCTTAAAAGTATCCCCTATTTCACTCTGTACATACTTACTGTTACGAAACTTACCCAACTCATCCAAAGAAGTAGCAGCAGAATGCTTGACCTTAAAGTCTGAATAATCCACAGTCGCACCATAAACGATACCACCTTGATTAATCACCCATGAAGCAATTGCCGTAAAGGAACCTCCAGATGTACTTTCCTTTCGAATGGTTTCATCCTTAATTTGCAAAAGAAAGCCATGTTGTTCATTCTTCTTTTCAGGTTCTACATTGGCAACAGGACATACTTTCTCACATAAATGGCAGTCTATACAATTGTCAAGATCAACATGAGGATAAAGAAAACCTTCTTCATCTTCAATCATTGAAATACAGTGCTTTGGACATATATTTTCACATGCCCAACAACCACAGCAGTCTTGTTTCTTATTTATCTTTATCATTTAACGTTGCATTCTCACATTTAACAATCCAATCAGGTATATCAAATGCCGTTTCATAAAAGCGCTTACCTGTCAAGGATGCAAACTCAGTAAATGGTCTACAAACACCATGTGCTCGTTTTACCTGGTATGCCCATGGATAGTCCCAATGACCAAAAGTGAACATGATTTTATTCTTGTATGGAAGTTTATCAAACTTCTCCATCAAATCAGCTCTTTCCAGTCCATCATGACCAGTTGCAATAACATAAATGTGATCCCAAATGAAACGTTCCCCTCTTCTTTTCCATTTGGTGACAGCATCATCATATGTTTGGTAATGAACAAAATTAAAAATAACATTGTTCAACTTACCATGTGGATGATTAATTTGTGGATTTACATATTCTACAAAATTATCCCCCCCTTCAATGAAAGAATGAGGATTATTTAATAGTTCTATAAAACCATCGCCATCAGTTGCCAGATTCACAAGAGGAGAATTAAATCTTTTACCTGCATCATGGAGGAAAACCCCACCAATACAGTTATTACACAAAACACTAAATTCATAAGGAGCAAGTTTTTTACGCATCACTCTATTTCTCAACTTTCTGGAACCTGTAATCTTTGCTAAAAGCTTACAGAATTTCGTAAAATATTGCATTAGTACTATTTTCATAATCAGACTATTTTATACAGAATATCTTCTTGAAAAACTTAGAAAGAGCCCAATAAGTTATTTTTATCATATATTTAGCTTGGTGATAACCTAAGAAAACAAACACATCCCAACTATTACCTCCGTTTTCTTTGATAAGTCGAATACGCTCTTGCTTCATTTTAGCAGCAGGCGCAGATGAGGTTCCACCTGTTCTAAAGGTCATCACGCAAACATTCATCATTTTAACCTTCAAATCCTTGAATTTATAGAAACGAACAAATAAGTCTAAATCCATTTCATATTTAAAATCAACTTTATATAATCCTGCACGCTGATACAATCCAGGAGTAATAAAAGATGATTCATGGCATATCATAGCTCTACAAGGAGGTATTGCAAAATGATGATTAGGATACATATACTTCTTTGTATTTCTTACTTCATTCCAAACCAAAGTATATCCTCTATACAAATCAACTCCCTCTTCATACTGTTCAGCAACTTTTTGAAGAGCATCGGGCATCATAAAATCATCAGAATTAATAATACCTATAATATCACCAGTTGCAGCTTTGATACCTTTATTAAAAGCATCACTGATACCTTTATCAGGTTCTGAAACAAAATAATCAATCTTATCACGATATTTATCAATAATTGCCAAAGTATTATCTTTTGAACCTCCATCAATAACGATATACTCTTTGTTTGCATAAGATTGATTGATAATACTAAGCATCGCTTCTTCTAAATGAGCTTCACTATTATAGCAAACTGTTATAATTGAAATTTTTGGCTTATCCATTTTTATGCAATAATTTAAATTTTATTCTTTTAAAAAATAGTTCTTTGTCCATGTAAATTAACTTAAATATAAAATACATACACTTATAAAGCAGATATTTATTACCGACAGAAATATCATTTCCACCTAAAGACTTAGGTAATCGAAATTTCTCTAAAATATCTTCAACTTTATTTTCATATATTTCAATTTCATTTATTTGAATATTTTCTCCTATGAAATAAAGTTTTAACTTAGTTGCTTCCGTCCCTTCGTCAAACATGATACTGAGTTTGTAACTGTTATTAACCTCCACCAGTTTATCATATCCTAAGTCTGAAACAACATGAATAGCAGAAAGTTTAGATGTTTTATTTTGGTAAATAACAACTTCATTTAAGTACTGAACATTCTTGAATGTATATTCAACAAACGGATGAATATCATCCGCTTTAGGATGCCAGCTATGCTCTAAACTACCATTCTCCTCCCATCTATTGTCACAGATATTATCATAATCTACAATTTTAAAATCATTCAAATACGACTTATCACCAGATGAAACTTCTACCTTGCAATTGTATGTCAAGCTATCGGTGCGTCTTTGAAAATAGACAGAATCTGCATTCAATATTTGATCAAACCTACATGCTGCTCTTTGAGAATGATGTGCTAATAATGCTTTGAAAATGGGACTTTTCCAAAACGAAGAATTAATATTTTCACGTGGAGTTTTTATACATTTTCTTTCTTCCCAAAGATATGGAAAAACACACCCCTCATCTGCAAGAGTTCCTTGATATGCTGGCAAAGTTTGAACAGCAGGATAGGTAAAAAAATCTCTAACAGAATCATAGACACCAATATAAGCGAATGCTTTTAAAACATAAGGTCTATAATTTTGTACCTTTATAAGTTCACCCATCACCTCATCAAATATGAGAGATAAACATCTATGTTCTGGATGCTTGTCATTGTCGACACATACTATTAAATCCGCAGTAACATCAAGTATCAAATCCTTCAAATCAGATTTCAAGTGATTTCTTGTATACGCAGTCTGTTCGTTATATTTCGTATAATGAAAAGCAGGACATTCATTCGATACATTATAGGTACTAGAAAATCCAGCCACAGATTCAACAACAGTATTGCCTTCATTATGATACAAATGCACCCCTTTATAGCCATCTCCATAACCAAGATAAACCAAATTTTCATACCCCAAGATACGCTTTGCATTTAAAGCTTCTTCTTGTCTTTTTTTTGTTAGAGCCGAGATATAGTCACCATTAGTTACTATAGCAACGGTAACATGAGCCTTTGCATCCTTAAACCACTTAAACAAGTTACCTGCTACATTTATCTCATCATCAGGATGAGGAACCAAAACTAATACTTTATACATGACATCCTAATCTTTTGTACAATTGATAATAAGCCTCTAAACTCTTATCCTTATCAAATCTATCATGTGCAAAATCCATACATTTATCAACATAAAAAGATTTATTATTAGAACATATATCTTTTATCGCATCAATAATTGGATAAAAATTCTCTTGTTGATTAATTACTAAACCACATCCAGGGCCAACTAATTCTGGAGAAGCTGTATTATTGTACACTATAACAGGCGTACCACAGCTCATAGCTTCTACTGTAACCATACCAAAAGTTTCACCATAGGAAAGATTTACACAGACATTAGCAGCAGAGTAAATATTTCTCAGTTCTTTAATGTTCTCTGTTCTATGAATATGTATTATTCTAGAGGGCATGAACAAGCTACCAGCATCTCCTACATAAACAATTTGATATTCTTCAGGTAAAATGTCAGCTAAATACAAAAGTTCTCTGTAACCTTTTCTATCACTCATTTGCGAAGCTACTATCAATACAGTTTTTTGGTTAGAAGAAATGCCATATAAACTTTCTACTTTTGAGTCTCTTTCATAGAAAAATTGCTTTCTGTCCACCCAATTATATATGGTAACACAATGTCTATCTGAAAAAATCTTAGATATTGCTGCTTCCTGAGTAATCCATTTTGAAACACCTACTACATATAATTTATCATAAGATACTTCATGAAACCAATGGTATTTATCTGCTTGACATTTAGTAGAAGTATCAAAAAAAAGAGTAGGGTTGATTCTATCACTTTTCAGTTGAGGACAATCTTTACAAGTATGTTGAAACCTATTACAATTTGCAAAAATTGGATGCACACATTTTCCTGTAAAATACCAACAGTCATGAAGTGTCAACACTAAACCGATATTATTTTTTGAAACATAATTAAATAGTAATCGTAAATTTATATAGTTACTATGAAGATTATGTATGTGGATAACATCAGGATTGATGGTTTTCAAACGTTTAATCATCTTTTTTGTTTCAAACCAAGAAAAATACCCTTGCAATCCTGTCAATCTAGACAATAAAGCATGTAGCTTATGGTCAAGCATTCCTCCAATTTGGATATTGTCCGCAGAAGCTTTTCCATTAGCATAAACAAAAAACGACTCTTCCTTTTTAAATGATACATAATCAGCTATCTGCTTTGCCAAGCGTCCGTTGCTTCCTGTACCATATGTAGCATTAATTTGAACTATTTTCATTATCCAAATGTTATAACAAGTAATTTATCCATCTATCTATTCGTAATCTCTCAATTGTCTGTTGCGGAACAAAATGCTTTTCTTCTTTAACAAAATCAACATCCAGGATCGGATTATCTCTATCAACTATTTTAATCTGAGCTGAATTATAAAAAGGCATTTTAACAATATCTTTGTTTGTAGTAATTACCTTTTTACCAATCGCCAAAGCCCACAACAAACGAGGAGTAACACCTGTTTGTTTTTCTATATCAGTATCTATCACGCATCTAGAAGAGAGCATAATCTGCTGTACTTCTTCAACTGATATTTTTTCGGTTATCACATATTCAGACTCTATATTTTTATAATAATCCTTATATATTTTTTTCCATTTAGGAGAGATTTTGCGCCAAACAACAATTAAAGGATTTGTACTAAAAGCAGGTTTCTTTACATAGATTCTAAAATCAACCTTTAAACCTACAGCTTTAGCCTGTTTAGCAATGTTCTCTACAATTCTCAACCTGTCATCATGGTCTGTACCAACAATAGAAAGATCACAATTAATGCCACTGTCAGAATTTACAGGAGTCCAATATATTGGAAGGAATTCCGTATAATCATACTTTTTAGAATCATCGAAATCGAAAGAAAGAACCTTATCGAAATATTGTGCATTTCTAAAGTAGTCATAAATCATGGAAGAATCCCAAATATAGAGCGTAGACTTTATATGTGGATTCATACTCTTCAATCTATTTAATAGATATGGACAAAATGTAACTCCCTGTATATCTATATAATAATCAAATTTTTGATTTAACTCTGGAATTTCATTAAATTTGGCTTTCCAATAATTAGTGTAAACATCAAAAATATAATTATAAATTCGCTTATAACACCTATTAACAGGATTCATCTCTACTCTATGAGTATCTGAAGGCAATGTATCTCCTGGAATAAATACAACTTCATGCCCTTGCTTTTTGAACTCTTGAAGAATAGGAACATATAAATCAAGATAAGTTTCTGCAACAAATAATATTCTCATAAACTTTAAATCGAATTTAATATTATCTCATATAACATATGGAATTTAGTACTCCAATAGTCAAGCATATACATATTTTTTATCTTTGCATCCGACAAAACTAAGATTTGTACACAATAAAGAGTTTTTCTTTTAAATTATGGACGAAGAATTGCAAATATTCAATCCATAACAAACATAAAACAAAATCATTTAACAAAGAATCTAGCCAACCTATATCGTTATATTTTTGCTTTGAATCTTTTTAAGACAAAAGAATAGAAGCTTTCTATACTTGAAACTGATTTTTCTATTGTATATAAGCTGCAAACAAGTTGATAAGCATCATGTCTCATACTTTCAGTATTCATAGAAAGCGATTGCTCTATACAACTTATGAGTTCTTGTATATTATTAAAACGAAAACCAACTTCTCTGTTCAATAACTCAACTCCGTTATCCATCTGCTCTTTTATACCAGCTTCGTTCCTCGCAATTACAATGCAATTATTAAGCATAGCCTCAACACAAGTAAAACCAAATCCTTCATAATGACTTGTTATAATTAAAGCCCTTGATTTACGAAGTATTTCATAAATGTCAGACCGTATACCTAAGATTTTAACTTTGCGTTCGAGTCTATTTTCACAAATAAATTTATGACATTTTTTATAATAAGAATCATCAATGTCATAAAAGCCGATAGCTTGCAAACAAATAGAATCATGTTTTTTTGATATTTCTGAAAATGCAACTAAAGCATCCAAAAATCCTTTTTCCTCTTTACAGAGATTACCAATGTATGTTATATAATCTTCTTTGATTTCATTTATTTGCGGTTTGAAATATTCATGGAAGACTCCATCATATATAACAGTATCGAAATCAGGGCGTAAATTAAAATAATTAAAAATTCCTTTTGATATAGCTATATTAAAATTGCCTGGAGAATGTACTTTTTTCAACCAGGCTCTTTTGGAATACATTACATGCATATTATACCCCCAATCTTGATATTCACGAAGATGCCAAACATGTGGTATACCAAACTCCTTAGAGACATCAAATCCAGCAAGTAGCGGTCCATTATTAGTATGAACTATGTCTGGTTTGAAGTTTAAGAATATCTGTCTTAAATATTTTTTTAATCTATAATGACGATAAACTCTCCCTATATTGCGTATTATTCTTCGTAAGACATTCTTTTCCTCTGAGTAAATAAAAATTTCAAAAAAATATTTATCGTAACAAGCTATATTATTATCGCGTAAATATTTAATGAGCGGAGAATCACCTTTTGTGTCAATAGGACAGACAACAGCAAGATTATGCCTATCCTTTAGGATACTAATAATATTAATTAGGGCTATTGTTGAACCACTAATTGCATTTTCGTGAGCTATAAATAGAATATTCATTATTTGAAAAATTTAAAGTTTTTCTACAACATATTATATAGGGTACAATCCAAGAATAACTATTAGGGTATGAAGCCTGAATAAACGTTATTATTATTAAAAAGAAAAAGCCTTTATTATATAAACTTCTAAAATTATTACATCCTAAGAAATAGTAAAATAGGAAGAAAAAAAATGTAGACATAATCCCATATTGTATAAAAAATATCTTATATCCAGCACCAGCAATACCATTTTCTCGTCCTGTACTATTGCCATTAATTATTCTTATTTCATCAGGTGATACTCCCATTAATAAATCACCAGACCGAGCATATTTCGAAAAATAAAAATCAAGTTGTCCTAAACTACGATTATTACCTTTAATTCCCTTATTGGAATCTACTTGTAATCTATTAAATATATTTTCATTAAGGTAATTCTTTCCATCTTTGTAATTAGAAAAGAACAAGAAACTTCCAAGAAGCAAGGCAATAAAGCAAACATATCTACCAAAATCGGATTTCTTTGATTTTAAATAAATTCCATAACCTATTATTGTTGTAACATATCCTGCCAAAGAAAATGAAATGACTAAGGACAGCAGCATAATTTTATTATACCATTTTTTAAAATTATATTCATTTAGATAAAGCATAAAAGCCAATAGGGTTCCAATATATCCAGGTTCCAAAAAAACTGATTGAAACTTTAAGCCTTCAGAATTATAAAGTACACCTCTAATAAGGAATATATAAT
>ERZ1031020.344-NODE-344-length-19526-cov-12.737764_pt1 | contig 19526 bp, 13 predicted proteins | sample MGYA00517109_ERZ1031020 | MGnify/ENA primary metagenome ERZ1031020 (study PRJEB33719, sample SAMN04261270) | wastewater metagenome | biome: rural village; feature: human; material: feces | host: Homo sapiens | place: El Salvador | collected 2013-01-07 ... | reverse complement strand
CTAACGTAATATTAATTAGGTCGGCTCTGCTGACTTTTTCAAGTGGACTCATTTTATGATTAACTACAAACTTAAGATGTGGGCATTTCTACTGATTATGCTCATCGCCATGCCAGTTATGGCGAACGATTTCAACAGTCAGCGAACGGATTTTCGCGACGAAAGTATTTACTTTATGATTACCACCCGTTTCTACGATGGAGATCCGCAGAATAATGTATTGTGTTGGGATAACAAACAATGCCAGATTGATACAGGCGACCCATGTTGGCGAGGCGACTTCCAGGGCGTTATCGATAAGCTCGACTATATCAAGGCACTTGGCTTCACAGCTATCTGGATTACTCCAGTAGTGCAGAACGCATCAGGTTACGACTATCATGGCTACCATGCCATGGACTTCACACACGTTGATTGCCGCTACCAGAGCGGTGACGGCTCGAAGAGCGGTGACGTGATGTTCCAGGAACTCATAGACAAGGCACATGCCAAGGGCATCAAGATTGTGCTCGACATCGTGCTCAACCACACTGGTAACTTCGGCGAGGAGAATCTATGCAAGGAGTTTGAGCGCAACACCAAGCTTCGCAACCAGGCTGAAATCGACGCTTGTATGATTCCGAACACCAGTGTTCTTGGTTCTGATTATCTCACAATTCCTGGTGGAAAACAGTACCAGCGCCGTCTGGCCCTGATGAAGAACACCGATGGAACCAACCACGACTCACACAACTACTGGCACCATGTGGCCACACAGTGGAACTGGGACGAGCCTAACCGTTGGTGGGGACAGATTGCAGGCGACTGCGTAGACCTTAACACCGAGAACGACGCCGTGGCAGAGTATCTCGTAAAGTGCTATGGCGAGTTCATCAAGATGGGTGTTGACGGTTTCCGTATCGACACATCTGGCCATATCTCACGTCTTACATTCAACAAGGTTTTCATTCCTCAGTTCAAAGCTCTTGGCGAGCAGTATAAGAGCAAGCGTCTGAACCAGGCACCTTTCTTTATGTATGGCGAGGTTTGCGCACGCTTCGGCAGCGTACAGTATCGTGGCCAGGACTGTCTCTCTCCTTACTTCTATACATGGACGTCAGACCAGGACATCATGAATTCATGGAACAGCGATGCCACATGGTGGGACAAGCAGGTGGTGCCCGAAGGTGCAGCTCCTCTTGGCAACATGAATCTCTGCCTTAAGGACGTAGCCGATTCGCCCACAAGCAACAACACTTTCATGCTTAATGGCGCATGGCATAAGCCCGACTACACACAGAGCAGCGGCTTCAACGTGATTGACTTCCCCCTCCACTACAACTTCTCAAACGCAGGTTCTGCATTCCGCCTTGCAAAGGATGGCGATGCTAAATATAACGACGCAACTTATAACGTGGTTTATGTAGACAGCCACGACTACGGACCTCAGCCCAACGACCGCGTGCGCTTCGGTGGCAGCGATGCACAGTGGGCAGAGAACCTCTCGCTTATGTTCACATTCCGTGGCATTCCTTGTATCTATTATGGTTCAGAGGTTGGCTTCCGTCGCGGTCAGGTTATTGACGATGGTCCTAACGGTCCGCTCTCTAACACAGGCCGTGCCTATTTCGGCGGCTACATCACAGGCGACGTTGAGGCTACCGACTTCGGTCAGTACACCGCTTCAGGCAACGTTAACGCCACTCTCAACCATGACCTCGCTCAGCACCTCATCCGTCTGAACAAGATTCGTCAGGCTGTTCCCGCCCTGCGTAAGGGTCAGTGGACCGACGAGGGTTGCACGTCAACGAATGGTATCGCTTTCAAGCGTGCTTCTGAGAACAGCTATGCTCTCGTTGCCCTCAACGGCGGCGCCACATTCACAGGTTGCCCCGCAGGCACATACACCGACATCGTAACCGGTAAGACATATTCTGGTTCTACCATCACCGTTGACGCTCCAGCAACACAGGGTCAGGTGCGCGTGCTGGTAAAAGACTGGAAGGGTGGCATTGTAGGCGAGGATGGTCCTTTCATCTACACTTCTTCAGCAAAGAGCAAGGACGGTCAGGCATACGACGGTCAGGAAGAGGCTGGCACAACTATATATTATGGCAGCGAGGATGCCGAGCAGGACGGAGCCGTTGTGTTCGATCCTAATGGCGGCAGCTTCCGCACAGAGACCGTTACCGTTACGGCTTCTCTCAACGACGGCGCAACAAGCGGATGGTATCAGATTGATGGTGAGGACAAGGTAGAGATCTCAAGCGAGGGTGCTACATTCACTATCGGTTCAGACATGAAGTTTGGCGACACCAAGACAGTTAAATGGGGTGCAACCAACGACGAAGGTACAGAGTACACTGGTTCGGCAACATACAAGAAAGTAGACCCCAACGCTTCTATCATCGTTTATGTTAAGGCAGACAAAGCTCCTAACCTCTATGTTTGGACAGCTGGCGGTGAGAATGCAAAAACTCTCAATGGCGCTTGGCCAGGAAACAAGATGACAGCAACGGCCACTGTTGAGGGTGTAGAATATTACATGTTCGTGGTAGATGGCGTAGAGTCGTTCAACATGATTCTCAACAATGGTGGCAGTGCACAGACAGCTGACATTACAAACATCACAGCTACAACATTCTTCTCTTACGATGGTGGCTCTGGCTACAAGGTGCTTAGCGATATTGCTGCTCCTGAGCCTAACCCGAATCCGAATCCTGATCCAGAACCAGACCCGACACCTACCCCAGAACCGACTGGCAAGTACTATGTATACTTTGCAGCTCCTACATCATGGACAACAGTTAAGACATGGGTATGGAACTGCAACTTGGGTAATGACAACTATACTGGCGGCACCTGGCCAGGCGAGGATTGTGTCAAGACTTCAAAGACATACAACGGCATGACCATTTGGATGTGGGAGTATAAGGGCGACAAGACCGAGATGCCTACACACATCATCTTCAACAATGGTAGTGGTGAGCAGACAGCCGACCTTATCTATCAGAACGGCAAGTGCTACGACTTCAATGGCGTTAATGGTTCAATCAGAGTTCCAACAGCTATCAACGGCATCAACGCTGCAGCCAAGACAATGGTTAAGGTATACACACTCAATGGCGAATGTGTTGCTGTAATGTCCGACCTCAAATCTTCAACCTACACTCTACGTCCGGGCATCTATATTGCCAACGGAAAAAAGTTTGTAGTACGTTAAAATGAGGGACAGATAAAAAACAATGCGCCCTGTAAAGGCAAAAGCGATAATTATCAATGCTTTTGCCATTACAGGGCGTGCTGCTATACTTTGGACTTCACCTCCTCTTCTTGGTTTCTATAGCCCTATAACATTATTTATAAGGCTTTTCCTTCGCCAAACCGAAAATTCTCAGTACCTTTGCACCCGAAAATTTAGACAGTATACATAATGTGGAAGAATTTGGCTGCTTGCAACCACACAAAAAAATGCTAAAACTGCAAATTCTAATTCAGCAACGCGTCATTCGCGATAACCTTGCGGCGTGTGGCTCACCCCATTAAAGGATAACAATTAGATAGCGGTAATTGGTGTTTTTCCACTATTTTTTTAACTTTTAAAAATTGGAAAAAATGAATTATCTTTTTTCATCTGAATCAGTTTCTGAAGGCCATCCCGACAAGGTGGCTGACCAAATCTCCGATGCACTTGTCGATCAGTTCCTCGCTTACGACGAAAAGGCACATTGCGCCATCGAGTCATTCGTAACTACCGGTCAGGTGGTTGTCATGGGAGAGGTGCGCAGCAACGTCTACATCGACCTGCAGACCATCGCCCGTAAGACCATCAACAAGATCGGCTACACAAAGTCAGAATATCAGTTTGACGGCAACTCATGCGGTGTCCTTACTGCCATTCACGAGCAGTCGGAAGACATCGACCGCGGCGTTACGCAGGAGAAGGAGGAAGATCAGGGTGCCGGCGACCAGGGAATGATGTTCGGTTACGCCACCAACGAGACCGAGAACTACATGCCCGTAACGCTCGACCTCGCACAGCTCATCATGCGCACACTCGCCGACATCCGCAAGGAAGGCAAGGAGATGACCTATCTCCGTCCCGACTCGAAGAGCCAGGTGACAGTGGAATATTCTGAGGAAGGCATCCCGCAGCGTATCGACACCATCGTAGTGTCTACACAGCACGACGAGTTTGACGATGATGACGCCCGCATGCTTCAGAAAATCAAGGACGACGTCATTAACATCCTCATGCCCCGCGTCAAGGCACAGATACACAGCGACAAAGTGCTCGCACTCTTCGGCGACGACATCAAGTACTTCGTCAATCCTACAGGCAAGTTCGTAATCGGTGGTCCTCACGGCGACACCGGTCTGACCGGACGCAAGATCATCGTCGATACATACGGCGGTAAGGGAGCACACGGAGGTGGAGCCTTCTCAGGCAAGGATCCTTCAAAGGTGGACCGCTCGGCAGCTTACGCAGCCCGCTACATCGCCAAGAACATGGTGGCAGCAGGTGTGGCAGACGAGATGCTCGTCCAGATAAGCTACGCCATCGGTGTGGCAAAGCCTGTTAACATCTACGTAAATACATACGGACGCTCACGCGTTGGCGTCAGCGACGCAGAGATAGCACAGAATATTTCAGAATTCTTCGATCTCCGTCCGAAGAAGATAGAGCAGACGCTGAAGCTCCGTCAGCCTATGTATCTTGAGACAGCCGCATACGGTCACATGGGACGCAAGAACGAGGTGGTGAAGAAGACATTCACATCACGTTACCACGAGACAAAGACCATGGAGGTGGAACTCTTCACATGGGAGAAACTCGACCGCGTGGACGATATCAAGAAGAAATTCGGTATCAACAACTAAGAATTAAATAAACAAAAAGATGAATATTCTCGCTTCCGACTCTATACATACCGAGGAGATAACCCTCGGTGAGGACGGCATGCCCATTTCGGCAATGCAGAGGCGCGAGGGACAGCAGCACCGTCAGCCCACGCCGGCTGAGGTGCTTCGATGGCTGCCCAAGGACGCCACGCCAGAACAGCAGGACTCTGCCATACAGGCCAATATCAAGCCGTCGGAGATAACGTGGAGCGAGCAGCCTGACACGCTGCACCTGCCGGGACAGCCGAAAGGACGCTCCTGGCGCGACGTGAATATGCCGAAGTATTACCGTGAGTCGTACTTCACCGGCAAGCCGTTCTTCAATCCCGACCTCTTCGGCGGACGACTCGGCGTGGCTGGCGACCCTGTGCCCTACAGCATAGCGCGCGACAACATCATCACCGCCCTGCTGCTCGGATGCTTCATCCTTGCTATGCTTGCCTTCGCCAAGACCAAGCGCTTCATCGTAAGGCAGGCAAAGAACTTCTTCCGCCCGCCCGTAAGCCAGAATATGACAGCCGTGACGGAGACCTCCAGCGAGTTCCGCTTCCAGTTCTTCCTCGTGCTGCAGAGCTGCCTGCTCTTCTCCCTTGTCTATTTCTTCTACGTGCAGACGCAGGGAGTGAGGACTTTCCTTATTGATCAGATACAGGTGATAGGCGTATATGTGGCGGTGATGCTGGTGTACGTTCTCGTCAAGACAGCCGCTTTCTCAATGGCAGGATGGGTGTTCTTCGACCGACGGCGCAACGAGGAATGGCTCAAGTCGTTCCTCTTCCTTCTTGCCATGGAAGGAGTGTGTGTATTCCCGATAGTAATGCTTCAGGCATACTTCGAGATGCCCGTGCAGACCACCCTCATTTGCACAATGGCGGTGTTAGTGGTGTTCAAAATACTCGCATTGTATAAGTCGTATCTCATCTTTTTCAGACACAGCGGCAATTCTTTGCAGATTTTTTTGTACTTTTGCACGCTTGAAGCCATCCCGCTCGTAGCGCTCATGGGATCGCTCGACATTTTGACAGGATTCTTGAAGGTCAGCGCCTAAGGAATCCTGCGTATTGTCGCATATAAATGTATAGACACAAAAAAAACGTTCAACAATAGAATAAGCTATTCAAAATAATACAAATGATAAAGAAGATTCTGATATCCCAGCCAGAACCGTCAAGCGAGAAATCGCCGTACTACGACATTGCAAAAGACTTCGGAGTCGAGCTGGTATTCCGCCCCTTCATCAAGGTGGAAGGACTCAGCCCTAAAGAATTCCGTCAGCAGAAAATCGGACTGCTTGACTACACCGCAGTAGTGTTCACTTCACGCCACGCCATCGACAACTACTTCAAGTTGGCAAAGGAGATGCGCATTACTATTCCTGAGGACATGAAGTATTTCTGCGTTACTGAGACAATCGCTCTCTACATCCAGAAGTACGTACAGTACAGAAAGCGCAAGGTGTTCTTCGGCAACACAGGAAAGATTGACTCGCTCATCCCAACTATGGTGAAGCACAAGACTGAGAAGTTCCTCGTGCCCCTGAGCTCGGTTCACAACGACGACGTGCAGAAGCAGCTCGACGCCAAGAAGCTCAATCACAAGGAATGCGTGATGTACCGCACCGTCAGCAACGACTTCACTGAAGAGGAGGCAAAGAATTTCGACTGCGACATGCTCGTGTTCTTCAGCCCCACCGGCATCAAGGCGTTCACAAAGAACTTCCCCGACTTCAAGCAGGGCGACATACGCATTGCAACCTTTGGTCCTACTACCGCTAAGGCAGTGGCTGACGAAGGATTCAGACTCGACCTCGAGGCACCTACAAAGGAGCACCCTTCAATGACGAGCGCCCTCAGAGGATATCTTGAGAATATAAAGTAAGCATAATACTTATATATAACAAGCCTACCGATAAGAAAATGAACAAAACATTCTCCCTTTCACTGGACGAACGCATCAAGAGCAAGAAGCAGATTGACCGCCTCTTCAAGGGTGGCGGAGCTAAAGCCATGTCTGCATATCCGCTCCGCGTGGTCTACTTGGCTGAGCCGATGGGGGAGGATGAGAGCACGGTGGCGCAGATGATGGTAAGCGTGCCGAAGCGATACTTCAAGCGAGCCGTAAAGCGTAACCACGTCAAGCGTCAGGTAAGGGAGGCGTATCGGCTTAACAAGCATATCCTCCTCGATGCGCTTGCAGCGGACGAGGCGGCGGACAGCCGTCGCAAGATGTCGCTCTGCTTTATATGGACGTCGGACCAGCTTGTGCCCACGGCAACAGTGGCAGAGAAGATACAGAACCTTCTCACACGCATAGCGGAACGCACGGCTGGCAACCATAAAACCACCCCTGCAGAATGAAAAAGATATCGCGATTCCTCGCATGGCTCGTGATACAGCCCATACGCTTCTATCAGCTATTCATAACGCCCTATACGCCGCCCTCATGCCGCTTCACACCGACATGCTCCGAGTATGCAAGGCAAGCCCTCGCAAAGCACGGATTCTTCAAGGGAATGGCGCTGGCAATATGGCGCATCCTAAGATGCAACCCTTGGGGAGGCTCCGGCTACGACCCTGTGCCGTAGCTCTCGGGCACGCCCGAGAGAGTTAGGAATTAGGAGTTAGGAATTAGGAGTTACCTCTCAGTCTTGATTCCCCAATTGCTCAGAAAGGGCCAAAGAGACCCAGAAAGGCTTAAGCTTAAACTTAAATAAAACACAATGGCAAAAAACTTTGTTGAAGAACTGCGCTGGCGCGGCATGCTCGCGCAGATTATGCCCGGTACTGAGGAGTACCTCAATACCCACATGGTGTCTGCGTATTTGGGCACCGACCCCACTGCCGATTCTCTGCATATCGGCCATCTTTGTGGTATCATGATGCTGCGTCACCTGCAGCGCTGCGGACACAAGCCCTATCTTCTCGTAGGCGGTGCCACAGGTATGATTGGCGACCCGTCAGGAAAGAGCCAGGAGCGTAATCTCCTCGACTCGGAGACTCTCTACCACAACCAGGAGGCCATCAAGAAGCAAGTGTCTAAGTTCCTTGACTTCGACGGCGCAGAACCCAACAAGGCAGAACTCGTTAACAACTACGATTGGATGAAGGACTTCACCTTCCTCGACTTCGCACGCGAGGTGGGCAAGCACATCACCGTAAACTACATGATGGCAAAGGACAGCGTGCAGAAGCGTCTTAACGGCGAGGCACGTGACGGACTCTCATTCACCGAGTTCACTTACCAGTTGCTCCAGGGTTACGACTTCCTTTATCTCTATCAGCATCACGGCGTACGCCTGCAGCTCGGCGGTAACGACCAGTGGGGCAACATGACTACCGGTACTGAGCTTATCCGCCGCACACTCGGCAACGAGACAGAGGCTTACTGCCTTACATGCCCGCTTATCACAAAGTCAGACGGCAAGAAGTTCGGCAAGACAGAGAGCGGCAACGTATGGCTCGACCCGCAGCGCACCACTCCTTATGCTTTCTATCAGTTCTGGCTGAACGTCAGCGACGCAGAGGCAGAGAAGTACATCAAGATATTCACCGACCTCGACAAGGAGACCATCGACACTCTCATTGCAGAGCACACAGAAGATCCGGGTCGTCGTGTGCTTCAGAAGCGACTCGCTGAGGAGGTTACCACACTGGTACACTCAGCTGACGATCTCGCTCTTGCGCAGGAGGCATCAAGCATCCTCTTCGGTAAGGGAACAAAGGAGACCCTTCAGAAGTTCGATGAGGCAACATTGCTTTCCATCTTCGAGGGCGTTCCTCACTTCACACTTGCAAAGGACCAGCTCGGACAGCCCGCAGTTGACCTCTTCACACGCGACGACGTTAAGATTTTCGCTTCAAAGGGCGAGATGCGTAAGCTCGTTCAGGGTGGTGGCGTATCGCTCAACAAGGAGAAGCTCGCTGCTTTCGACCGTCCAGTAGGTGAAGAAGATCTCATTGACGGCAAGTATCTTCTCGTACAGCGCGGTAAGAAGAACTATTATCTCATCACTGTAAAGTAATACTCGTTACAGCGAAATAATACGCAAAAATTTGGCTGCAAAGCAAAAAATCATTACCTTTGCAGCCACAATTGTCCTATGGTGTAATGGTAGCACAACAGGTTTTGGTTCTGTTTGTGGTGGTTCGAATCCGCCTAGGACAACAAAAAAGGAGACATTCCCTCGGGAACGTCTCCTTTTTTGCTTTCAGACTATTTGTCTTTATAAGGTCGAGCCTTATTAGTTGAGGGCGTCTGCCAAAGCTGCACCAGCCTTGAACTTAGCCACCTTCTTAGCTGCGATAGTGATCTTCTCCTTAGTGTGGAGGTTGATACCCTCGCGGGCGGGACGCTCGTTCACGCTGAAAGTGCCGAAGCCGATGAGCTGCACGCTGTCGCCCTCTACAAGTGCGTTCTTGATAGCATCGAGAGTTGCCTCCAAAGCCTTCTTTGCCTTTGCCTTGTCCAACTCAGCACCTGCTGCTATCTTCTCGATAAGTTCTGTCTTGTTCATAATTCGAATTATTTTAAATTGTGTGTTTGTTTTTTACCAAAATGGCGTAACTTTCAGTATTCCAACGACAAATTTAGGCTATTCCTTTCACAATCCAAACAAAAAAGCGGAAAAAGTGCATAAATAACTCAAAAAAAAGTAGCTGAAAGGTCTTTTTAACCCATATTACGGGGATTTTTATTAATTTTGTCCATCCGTAAAGCACCCCTGCCCCGCATTTACGTATGATATAACAACCACAATGTAAGATATGAACAACATTCCAACAATCACACGAAACCTACTCGTAATAAATGTCGTTGTCTTCCTTGCCACCTACGCATTCCGCGGGCTTGGCATTGACCTTAACGACCTCCTCGGCTTGCACTTCATGCTTGCCCCTGACTTCCACTTTTACCAGCTCTTCACCTACATGTTCGCACATGGAGGATGGAGCCACATATTCTTCAATATGTTCGCCTTGTGGATGTTCGGTTGTATCGTGGAGCGCACATGGGGACCGCGCAAGTTCCTCTTCTATTACATAGCCTGCGGTGTCGGAGCCGGACTCTTTCAGGAGCTGGCACAGTTCGCCCAGTTCTATATGCTTGCAGCCGACCAGTTGCCCGACTTCCGCTTCTCTCAGGTGTATGAGGTGGCAGCAGCCAATGCGCGTTACCTGAATCTGTGGACCACAGTAGGCGCTTCTGGTGCCATCTATGGCATCCTTCTCGCTTTCGGAATGCTTTATCCCGAGGAGCGTATGTTTATCTTCCCGCTGCCCGTTCCCATCAAGGCCAAGTGGTTTGTTGTAGGCTATGCAGCCGTTGAGATGTTCATGGCATTGTCCACACCGGGCGATGGCGTGGCTCACCTCGCACACCTTGGCGGTATGGTCATCGGCTTCTTCCTCATTCGTTACTGGCGTCGTCATCCCGGCGTTGGCTACAACAGTAGGGGAGGACAGAGCTTCTTCGATTCGCTCCGCTCTTCATGGGAGCGCCGCAAGCATGGCGGCAACGCAGGAAACGGAGGCGGTCAGTCCTTCGGCGGCTCTTCTTACGGTGGCTCTGCACATCGTGAGACCGACTGGGAATATAATCAGCGCCGCCAGCGTGAGCAGGCAGAGATAGATGCCATCCTCGACAAAATCCGCCGTTCCGGCTACGACAGCCTTACACGTGAGGAAAAGCAGAAACTCTTCGATTATAGCAAGCGCCAATGAAAAACCTACAGGACTTTACAGTAAGGCTGATTGCGGGAGGAAACATCGCCACCATAGTCTGCATGCTGCTTATAGGCTTCAGTGACCGCATCAATCCCGTCAGTCATCCGCTCCTTGCAAACATCGGTCTTTTCTTCCCCGTCTTCCTTGCCATTAATGTCGGCTTTCTCTTCTTTTGGCTTATCGTAAGGAAGAGGATGGCGATAATTCCCGTCGTCGGACTCGTCTTGGGCTTCGTGCCGGTCCGTACATACACGCCGCTCAACATGCCCGAGGAAGCGCCGAAAGGCAGTCTTAAGGTGATGTCATACAATGTCTTCAACTTCTCGACATGGACATCACCCGACGAACCGTGCCCTATACTCGACTACGTGGAGGCACAGCGCCCTGACATCCTCTGCATGCAGGAGTTCTGCTCTGACGGATGGAAGAAAGACCGTATCTTGGAACGCCTTGGCAAACTCTATCCCAACAGTCGCATTACTGACCCGAAGGGCGGCGACCCGATAGCCATCTTCTCCCGATTCCCCATCATCCGCACCGACACCATTCACTATGAGTCGCGTGCCAACAATTCTGCTGCCTACCACTTGCTCACCCCCGGTGGCGACACCACCATCGTCGTGGTCAATCACTTCGAGTCTACCGGACTGTCCAAGGACGACCGCCGTCGCTTTAAGGCTATGCTAAAGGGCGACATGAAGCGCAAGGAAGCCGAGAGCGAATCGCGAAACATCTGGCGCAAACTGGCTGAAGCATCCGCCATACGTGCCCCGCAAGCCGACTCCGTAGCCGCATACGTGGAGCGACATGAAGGTAAGAGCATTATCCTTACGGGCGACTTCAACGATTCGCCTATATCCTACGTGCACCATCGTCTCGCTTCAGTACTGACAGACTGCTACGTTGCCAGCGCCAACGGTCCCGGCATCTCCTATCATTACAACGCCTTCTACGTTCGCATTGACAACATCATGTGCTCTTCGCACTGGGAACCATACGCCTGTCGAGTTGACAATGGCATAAAGGCGTCCGACCACTATCCGATAATATGCTCTTTGGAGCGTAAAAAAGAATGACGGGGAACGGAAAAACCGTTAAACCATAGCGATTTAACCCGCAAACGGCAATCTAAACATTACTAAATAAAAGAAATAGAGTTATAAATTTCGCAAAACGAGAGAAAATAAGTAACTTTGCACGCTAACTGTACTTTAGGAAAAAATAAATAATAAATAAAAACTAACAAAAATGCAGAACAAAGGTATTGTAATTGTAACAGCCGTCCTTCTGACGCTTGCAAGTATCTTTTATCTCTCGTTCTCTGCCGCCACTAAGTATTATGACGGCCAGGCTGCGAAGATAAAGGATCCAATCGCACAGCAGGACTACAAGGACTCCGTGAAGTTCCTCGGGCTGTACTCCTATCAGAAATGCCTTGAGACACAGATCGGTCTCGGTCTTGACCTCAAGGGCGGTATGAACGTCATCCTCGAAGTGAGTGTTCCCGACGTAGTGGAGAACCTCGCCGACCACAAGACCGACGTAGCTTTCACAAAGTCAATGAAGGAAGCACGCGCCGAGCATGAGGTAAGCCAGAGCGACTTCATCACTCTCTTCATCAACGCATACAAGAAGAACGCACCGGGCCATCACCTCTCTGAGATTTTCGCCACACAGCAGCTTCAGGGCAAGGTGTCGCCTAACTCTTCAGACAAGGACGTGGAGAAGGTTCTCCGCGCTGAGGTGCAGGCAGCCATCGACAACTCTTTCCTCGTAGTCCGCACACGTATCGACAAGTTCGGCGTAGTACAGCCCAACATCCAGAAGCTGGAGGGCCAGCAGGGACGTATCATGGTGGAGATGCCGGGTATCAACGAGCCTGAGCGTGTGCGCAAGCTCCTCCAGGGAAGCGCCAACCTCGAGTTCTGGGAGACATACAACTCTGACGAGATTATTCCTTTCCTCCAGCAGATCGACCAGCGCGAGGCTAACGTACGCTCTGGCAAGGACGAGGCAGCAGACACCACAGCTGTAGACACAGCAGCTGCTCCCGCAGCAAAGAAGGCCACTGCCAAGTTCCAGATGAAGAAGAAGGCAGGTGCTGCCGAGAAGGAAAGCGCCAGCCAGATGGAGCAGGCAAAGAAGGAGCATCCGCTTCTCTCTATCTTCCAGCCCACAGGCAACGGTGCGCTCAGCCTCGTAGGCTACGCTTCAGCACGCGACACTGCCGCTGTTAACAAGATTATCTATTCTGCACTCGCTAAGCAGATTCTTCCTTCTGACTGCCGTCTCCTCTGGAGCGCAAAGCCTGCTGACGGCATCCAGGCTAAGAACATCTACGAGCTTCACGCCATCAAGGTGACAACCACCAACGGCCGCGCTCCCATCGAGGGCGACGTAGTGACAGACGCTAAGGACCAGTTCAACAACCTTACCGGTACGCCTGAGGTTTCGATGACCATGAACTCTGACGGTGCACGCCGCTGGGCAGCCCTCACAAAGGCCAACGTAGGCAAGGCCATCGCCATCGTACTCGACGGAACAGTATATTCAGCTCCCCGCGTAAACGGCGAGATCTCTGGCGGTCAGTCTTCAATCTCTGGTAACTTCACCATTGAGGACACCAAGGACTTGGCCAACACACTTAAGTCAGGTCGTATGCCTGCCCCCGCACACATCGTGCAGGAGGAGGTCGTAGGTCCGACACTCGGTGCACAGTCAATCCAGCAGGGCTTCATCTCGTTCATCGTTGCCTTCATCATCCTGATGATTTACATGGTAGTGATGTACGACTTCATCCCGGGTATGGTTGCTAACGGCGCACTCCTGCTCAACCTCTTCTTCACCATGGGTATCATGGCGTCCTTCCAGGCCGCCCTTACAATGCCTGGTATCGCCGGTATTGTGCTTGCCCTCGGTATGGCGGTGGACGCCAACGTGCTTATCTACGAGCGCACCAAGGAGGAACTCAAGAAGGGTCTCGGCACACGTCAGGCTCTCTCATTAGGTTACAGCAACGCCTTCTCAGCCATCTTCGACTCGAACCTCACATCTATCATCACCGGTGTGATTCTCTACGTCTTCGGTACAGGTCCTATCCGCGGCTTCGCCACGACGCTTATCATCGGTATCTGCTGCTCATTCTTCACAGCCGTGTTCCTCACACGTCTCGTTTACGAGAACCGTATGGCACACGATAAGTGGACAAAGCAGACCTTCTCTACCAAGATTTCGCGCAACTTCATGGCCAACAAGAACTATGGCTTCATGTCGTCGTCAAAGAAGTCGTTCTCAATATTCGGCGTTATCGTCCTCGTAATGATCGGCAGCTTCTTCGTTCGCGGTCTGAGCAAGGGTATCGACTTCACCGGTGGTCGCAACTACGTAGTGGTGCTTGAGAAGCAGGTAGAGCCTGAGGAAGTAAAGGCAGCCCTCACACCGCTCTTTAAGGGAGCTACAGTGAACGCCCTCGCCCTCGGTACTGACGGCAAGACCATCCGTATCTCTACCAACTACAAGATTGAGTCGAACAGCCCCGCCATCGACAACGAGGTGGAGAACATCCTCTATAAGGGTCTGCACGGTGCTAACCTCGTAACCCAGAAGAGCGTTGAGGCATTCAAGAATCCTGACGTACGCGCAGGCGGTTCTATCGTATCGTCTACGAAGGTAGGTCCGGCAGTGGCAAAGGACATCACACACGGTGCCATCATCTCTGTGATTTTCGCCCTCGCAGCCATCTTCGTCTACATCCTGATACGTTTCCGCAACGTGGCATTCTCGTTCGGTTCTACCATCGCCCTTGCCATCGACGCCACCATCGTCATCGGCTTCTTCTCGCTGCTTTGGGACATCGTGCCCTTCTCGCTTGAGGTAGACCAGACGTTCATCGGCGCCATCCTTACCGTTATCGGTTACTCTATCAACGATAAGGTGGTGGTATTCGACCGTATCCGTGAGAACCTCGGTCTGCACAAGAAGATGGATCTTCAGGATCTCTTCAACAAGTCGCTCAACGAGACCCTCGCACGTACCATCAATACGTCGCTCTCAACACTCATCGTGCTGCTCTGTATCTTCTGCTTCGGCGGTGAGAGCACTCGCAGCTTCTCGTTCGCAATGTTGCTCGGCGTAATCTTCGGTACACTGTCTTCTATCTTCATTGCCGCTCCTCTGGCATACGTCATCCTTGGTCGCAAGATCAAGAACGAGCCGGTTGCTGAGGCAGAAGTAGTAGAGGTAAAGTAAAGACCATTCGCTAAGAATATATAATGTATAAGGCGCAGTTCCCACAAGGAGCTGCGCCTTTTTCGTTTTGGTTGATAAGTCGCTCAGCGTCTTAATAATAAAAAACAAGCAAGCTTGGATGTTTTTATTATCAACAATATCGTCTATTGTATTGATTTTTCATAACTTTGCAGTCAGAAATCAAAAAAACACAATAATATAATGGAAGAGAAGAATTTTAAACGTACCACCGTGACAGCTGCTTTGCCTTATGCCAACGGTGGCGTTCACATCGGACACCTCGCCGGAGTGTATGTCCCCGCTGACATCTACGTTCGCTATCTGCGCCTAAAGAAGAAGGAAGTGATGTTCATCGGCGGCAGCGACGAGCATGGTGTGCCCGTGACAATCCGCGCCCGCAAGGAGGGCATCACCGTTCAGGAGGTGGTCGACCGCTATCACAATCTTATCAAGAAGTCGTTCGAGGACTTCGGCATTTCGTTCGACGTCTACAGCCGCACGACATCCAAGATTCATCATAAGTTTGCTTCCGATTTCTTCCGCACGCTCTATGACAAGGGCGAGCTGGTGGAGAAGACAGAGGAGCAGTTCTGCGACGAGGTTACGGGTGAGTTCCTCACCGACCGCAACATCGTAGGCACATGTCCGCGCTGCGGTGCAGAGGGCGCTTACGGCGACCAGTGCGAGAAGTGTGGCGCCACACTCTCACCCGAGGAGCTTATCAACCCCACCAACAAGAACAATCCTGGTCACGGACTCATTAAGAAGGCTACGAAGAACTGGTACTTGCCGCTCAACAAGTGGCAGGACTGGCTCAAGAAGTGGATTCTTGAGGACCACAAGGAGTGGCGTCCTAACGTATACGGACAGTGCAAGTCATGGCTCGACATGGACCTCCAGCCCCGCGCCATGACACGCGACCTCGACTGGGGTATTCCCGTTCCCGTGGAGGGAGCAGACGGCAAGGTGCTCTACGTATGGTTTGACGCTCCCATCGGCTACATCTCCAACACCAAGGAGCTGTGCGACGCGCAGCCCGAGAAGTGGGGAACGTGGCAGAAGTGGTGGCAGGATCCTTCGTCACGCCTCGTCCACTTCATCGGCAAGGACAACATCGTGTTCCACTGCATCGTGTTCCCCACAATGCTTAAGGCTCACGACGACTATATCCTCCCCGACAACGTACCAGCCAACGAGTTCCTCAACCTCGAGAACGACAAGATTTCTACGTCACGCAACTGGGCTGTATGGCTCCACGAATATCTCGTAGACTTCCCCGGCAAGCAGGACGTGCTGCGCTACGTGCTCACAGCCAACGCTCCTGAGACAAAGGACAACAACTTTACTTGGAAGGACTTCCAGGACCGCAACAACAACGAGCTTGTAGCCGTTTACGGCAACTTCGTCAACCGTGCCCTCCAGCTCACAAAGAAATACTTCAACGGCATCGTGCCCGAGTGCGGCGAGCTGCAGGACGTAGACCGCGCTGCCATCGAGGAGTTTAAGGACGTGAAGCAGAAGGTGGAGGCGCTGCTCGACACCTTCAAGTTCCGCGACGCACAGAAGGAGGCTATGAACCTCGCCCGCATCGGCAACAAATACATCACCGACTGCGAGCCTTGGCACGTGGCCAAGACCGACATGGAGCGCGTGAAGACCATCCTCTACATCTCGCTCCAGCTCGTTGCCAACCTCGAGATTGCCTTCGAACCGTTCCTCCCGTTCAGCTCTGCCAAGCTCCGCGAGATGCTTAACATCAAGGAGACAGACTGGGCACAGCTCGGCAGCACCGAACTGCTCAAGCCCGGACACCAGCTCGGCACACCGGCTCTCCTCTTCGAGAAGATTGAGGACGACGCCATCAACGCTCAGCTCCAGAAGCTTGAGGACACGAAGAAGGCCAATGAGGCTGCCTCTTACGTGGCTGCTCCAGTGAAGGAGAACGTAGACTTCGACACATTCGAGAAGCTCGACATCCGCGTGGGTCACATCAAGGACTGCCAGAAGGTGAAGAAGAGCAAGAAGCTCCTCCAGTTCACCATTGACGACGGTTCGGGCACGGACCGCACCATCCTCAGCGGCATCGCCGCCTACTACGAGCCGGAGCAGCTCATCGGCAAGGACGTGCTCTTCGTGGCCAACTTCGCTCCGCGCAAGATGATGGGCATCGAGAGCCAGGGCATGATTCTCTCAGCCGTAAACTTCGACGGCAAGCTCAACGTCACCTCCGTACTCGGTGAGGTTAAGCCGGGTAGCCAGGTAGGATAAAAGAACATAACCATATCTATATGATAAAAGCGGAGGTCCGAGAAAGACCCCCGCTTTTTTTATGCTTTATAAATTGCAGGATGGACACTACGCCGTGCCTAATTGCTAACTATGAGTGGCAAACGGCGTGATGTGTAATGTATTTTAAGAAAATTAACATTAAAAAGACATTACATAATATATTTTTATGGGTGGCAAATATTGTCATTGTACAGGAAAATGCCTAACTTTGCCGATGGAAAAAGATGAAGCGTGCTTACGGCCGATAGTGATGCCCACGAGCCCCGTCTTTTTTCAACATTAAAGGAACGACGAAAGTCGCCTGCGCAGAAACGACGGCCCTGATCAGGCAATAGTGGAGCCAGGCCAACCGAAGTTGATCTATATTCACATCTAAATTATATTTTTAAAAAAATGGCAAAGTTAGATTTGACTCAGTACGGAATTACTGGTTCTACAGTAATCGCTCACAATCCGTCTTACGAGAAGTTGTTTGAAGAGGAGACAAAGGCAGGTCTCGAAGGTTTCGAGGTAGGTCAGCAGACAGAGCTCGGTGCTGTCAACGTAAAGACAGGTATCTACACCGGTCGTTCTCCTAAGGACAAGTACATCGTAATGGACGAGAACTCTAAGGACACTGTATGGTGGACAACAGAGGAATATAAGAACGACAACCATCCGATGTCTGAAGAGGTTTGGGCAACGGTTAAGGATATCGCCAAGAAGGAGCTTTGCAACAAGAACCTCTACGTAGTAGATGGTTTCTGCGGAGCCAACAAGGATACACGTATGGCAGTTCGTTTCATCGTTGAGGTTGCATGGCAGGCTCACTTCGTAACAAACATGTTCATCCGTCCGACAGCTGAGGAGCTCGAGTCATTCGAGCCTGACTTCGTTGTTTACAACGCATCAAAGGCTAAGGTTGAGAACTATCAGGAGCTCGGCCTCCACTCAGAGACTTGCGTTGCCTTCAACGTAACATCTAAGGAGCAGGTTATCATCAACACATGGTACGGTGGTGAGATGAAGAAGGGTATGTTCTCTATGATGAACTACTTCCTCCCGCTCAAGGGCATGGCTTCTATGCACTGCTCTGCTAACTGCGACAAGAACGGCGAGAACACAGCCATCTTCTTCGGTCTCTCTGGTACAGGTAAGACCACTCTTTCTACCGACCCGAAGCGTCTCCTCATCGGTGACGACGAGCACGGATGGGACGACAACGGCGTCTTCAACTTCGAGGGTGGCTGCTACGCTAAGGTTATCAACCTCGACAAGGAGTCAGAGCCCGATATCTACAACGCTATCCGTCGCGACGCTCTCCTCGAGAACGTAACTGTTGACGCTAATGGCAAGATCGACTTCGCTGACAAGAGCGTTACAGAGAACACACGTGTTTCTTACCCGATCTTCCACATCAACAACATCAAGGAGGGTTCTTCTGCACCAGCTGCTAAGCAGGTTATCTTCCTCTCAGCTGACGCATTCGGCGTACTGCCTCCCGTTTCTATCCTGACACCGGAGCAGACACAGTACTACTTCCTCTCAGGATTCACAGCTAAGCTCGCTGGTACAGAGCGCGGCATCACAGAGCCGACTCCGACATTCTCAGCTTGCTTCGGCCAGGCATTCCTCGAGCTGCACCCGACTAAGTATGCTCAGGAGCTCGTTAAGAAGATGAAGAAGAACAACGCTAAGGCTTACCTCGTTAACACAGGTTGGAACGGTACTGGCAAGCGTATCTCTATCCGCGATACACGTGGTATCATCGACGCTATCCTCAGCGGCGACATCGACAAGGCTCCTACAAAGCAGATCCCGATGTTCGACTTCAAGGTGCCGACAGAGCTTCCTGGTGTAGCTACAGAGATTCTCGATCCGCGCGACACTTACGCTGAGGCTTCTCAGTGGGAGGAGAAGGCTAAGGATCTTGCTGCTCGCTTCATCAAGAACTTCGCTAAGTACACCAACAATGAGGCTGGTAAGGCTCTCGTTGCTGCTGGTCCTCAGCTCTAAATCCCAACATTCCGTGTGCTGCGCTTAACCACAGCGTAGCCGCAGAATGACAAGACATAGGCAAAAATCTTTTATGGTCCGACTCATGCATTAAACGTGCAAGAGCCGGACCATTTTTTTGTAATGGGGTCGTTCTGGGATAAACAGGAATTTATCTAACGAAGTTGAGAGTTGAGAGTTGAAATTTGAGAGTTCTTGCTAAGGCAAGCGGCAAAGCCGAGCGATGATTACCTTATTAAGTATATAATAATCAATATATTAACTATCATACATATCATAACTCTCAACTCTCCATTTTCAAATCTCAACTAAATAAACTGCGATTTACACAGCAGACGAGGCAAACATAGGAGGCTATGGCGTCTCGCCGTAGCCCCGCAGCCTCCCATAGCA
>ERZ1031020.343-NODE-343-length-19599-cov-12.695815_pt1 | contig 19599 bp, 8 predicted proteins | sample MGYA00517109_ERZ1031020 | MGnify/ENA primary metagenome ERZ1031020 (study PRJEB33719, sample SAMN04261270) | wastewater metagenome | biome: rural village; feature: human; material: feces | host: Homo sapiens | place: El Salvador | collected 2013-01-07 ... | reverse complement strand
AAATGGCTAAAGAAGTTGCTGGATTAATCAAATTACAGATTAAAGGTGGCGCTGCGAATCCTTCACCTCCAGTAGGACCTGCTCTTGGTTCTAAGGGTATCAACATTATGGGATTCTGCAAGGAGTTCAACGCCAGAACCCAGGATAAGGCAGGCAAGATCATTCCTGTTGTTATCACCTACTACACCGATAAATCATTCAGCTTCGAACTGAAGACTCCTCCTGCAGCAGTACAGCTCAAGGAGGCAGCCAAGGTAAAGAGTGGCTCAGCCCAGCCTAACCGCCAGAAAGTTGGTAAAGTAACTTGGGAGCAGGTAAAAGCAATCGCTGAGGACAAACTGAAGGATTTGAACTGCTTTACAGTTGAATCAGGCATGAGACTGGTTGCTGGAACAGCAAGAAGTATGGGTATTACTGTAGAGGGAGACTTCCCTGAGAATGTTTAATAACTTCAATTCGAAAAAATGAAACTGACAAAAAATCAAAAATCAGTAGCTGACAAGGTTGAAGCAGGGAAGGCATACACACTGAAAGAGGCTTCAGAGCTGGTAAAGGAAATCACCACTACCAAGTTCGACGCTTCTATTGATATTGATGTACGCTTGGGCGTTGACCCGCGTAAGGCAAACCAGATGGTTCGTGGCGTCGTTTCGCTGCCTGCCGGAACTGGTAAGGTTACACGCGTGCTCGCTCTCTGTACTCCCGATCAGGAAGCTGCTGCTAAGGAAGCAGGTGCCGACTATGTTGGTCTTGACGAGTATATCGAGAAGATCAAGGGTGGTTGGACTGACGTAGACGTAATCATCACAATGCCTTCTTGCATGGGTAAGATTGGTCCTATCGGCCGTATCCTCGGTCCTCGTGGACTTATGCCTAACCCCAAGAGCGGTACCGTAACAATGGACGTTGCTAAGGCAGTTAAGGAAGTAAAGCAGGGTAAGATTGACTTTAAGGTTGACAAGGCTGGTATCATCCACACGTCAATCGGTAAGGTGAACTTCACTCCGGAGCAGATCTATCAGAATGCCAAGGAGTTCATCGCTACAATCATCAAGCTCAAGCCTGCTGCTGCTAAAGGTACATACATCAAGAGTATCTTTATTTCTAGCACTATGAGTAAGGGTATCAAGGTTGATCCGAAATCAGTTGAGTAACTCTAAAAGTTTTGTAAAATGAAGAAAGAAATCAAAGATACTATTATTGCTGAGCTCGGTGAGAAGCTGAAGGAATATCCTCACTTCTATCTCGTCGACCTTGCTGGACTCAACGCTGAGGCAACAAGCAACCTTCGTCGCAAGTGCTTCAAGAACGAGATCAAGATGACGGTTGTGAAGAACAACCTTCTTCGTGAGGCTTTCCAGGCAAGCGAGATCGATTTCGAGCCCATGTACGGAGCTCTTAAGGGCACAACCGCTGTTATGTTCTGTCATACAGCCAACGTTCCCGCTAAGCTTCTTAAGGAATACAAGAAAGAGGGCGTTCCCGCACTCAAGGCTGCTTATGCTGAGGAGACCATCTTCGGTGCTGACCAGCTCGAGGAACTTGTAGCTCTCAAGAGCAAGAACGAGGTTATTGCCGACATCGTGGCATTGCTGCAGTCTCCGGCAAAGAACGTTATCTCTGCTCTTCAGTCAGGCGCAAACACTATTCACGGTGTGCTTAAGACTTTGGGCGAGCGTCCTGAGTAATTCAACTCCAAGTCACAAAACATTAACATTAAAAACAATTAAAATTTAAATAAAATGGCAGATATCAAAGCTATTGCTGAAGAATTGGTAAATCTTACAGTAAAGGAAGTAAATGAGTTGGCAACAGTCCTCAAGGAGGAGTACGGAATTGAGCCCGCAGCTGCAGCTGTAGCTGTAGCAGCTGGTCCCGCTGCAGGCGGTGAGGCTGCTGAGGAGAAGTCTTCTTTCGACGTTATCCTCGCTGAGGTTGGTGGCGCTAAGCTCCAGGTAGTAAAGGCAGTTAAGGAAGCTTGCGGTCTTGGCTTGAAGGAAGCTAAGGATCTCGTAGACGGCGCTCCTGCTAAGATCAAGGAAGGTCTCTCTAAGGAGGAGGCTGAGAACTTGAAGAAGGCTATCGAGGAGTCTGGTGCTAAGGTAGAGCTCAAGTAATAAAACATTACGTTGACTACTCGGACGTCTGTGGTTGACGAGTCGCGTAATGCGTTTACGCACATTAAATTTATCAACCACAACGTTTCTTGAAAACTTATATGGTTAGGATCTTCCAAGTAGGCGGGTCCTAACCTTTTTGTGTCTTTTCACATTCACTGATTTTTTCACTCACCCTTTAAATACTTCTGATGGCTTCAAAAATTGTTGATAACAGAGTAAATTTTGCCAGCGTCCATAATCCGTTGCCATATCCGGATTTCCTCGATGTGCAGTTAAAGTCTTTTAAGGACTTCTTACAGTTGGATACTCCGCCTGAGGAACGCAAGAATGACGGTTTGTATAAGGTGTTCTCTGAGAACTTCCCTATCACCGACACACGTAACAATTTCGTTCTTGAGTTCTTGGATTACTATATCGACCCGCCGCGCTACTCCATTGACGAGTGCCTTGAGCGTGGTCTGACATATAGCGTACCCTTGAAGGCTAAGATGAAACTCTACTGTACGGATCCCGACCACGAGGACTTCGGCACATTCATCCAGGATGTCTTCCTTGGCACAATCCCCTACATGACGAGCAACGGCACTTTCGTTATCAATGGTGCTGAGCGCGTCGTAGTATCACAGCTTCACCGTTCGCCGGGCGTATTCTTCGGACAGGGCGTACACGCCAACGGAACAGTGCTCTATTCTGCACGTATCATTCCGTTCAAGGGCTCTTGGATTGAGTTCGCCACCGACATCAACAACGTCATGTACGCATACATCGACCGTAAGAAGAAGTTGCCGGTAACTACGCTTCTCCGTGCCATGGGCTACGAGCAGGATAAGGACATCCTCCAGATCTTCGACCTTGCCGAGGAGGTAAAGGTGAACAAGAAGAACCTGAAGGCTTGCATCGGCCGCAAGCTCGCTGCACGTGTCTTGAAGTCTTGGAACGAGGATTTCGTTGACGAGGATACGGGCGAGGTTGTTTCAATCGAGCGTAACGAGGTGGTAATGGAGCGTGAGACAGAGCTTACTGAGGACAACATCGAGGATATCCTCGAGGCAGAGCCCACATCAGTTCTTCTCCACAAGGACGCAGACGCTGCTTCCAAGTATTCCATCATCTTCAACACTCTCGGCAAGGACCCGTCGAACTCTGAGAAGGAGGCTGTGCTCTATATATACCGCCAGCTCCGCAATGCCGATCCTGCCGATGACGCTTCAGCACGTGAAGTGTTCCAGAACCTCTTCTTCTCTGACAAGCGTTACGACCTCGGTGAGGTTGGACGTTACCGTATCAACAAGAAGCTCGGTCTCGACACCGATTCTGAGGTTCGCGTCCTCACAAAGGACGACATCATAGAGATTATCAAGTATCTCATCCAGCTTGTTAACTCGAACGCCACTGTGGACGATATCGACCACCTTTCCAACCGTCGTGTCCGCACAGTAGGCGAGCAGCTCTCCAACCAGTTCTCTATCGGTCTGGCACGTATGAGCCGCACTATCCGCGAGCGTATGAATGTCCGCGACAATGAGGTGTTCCAGCCCACCGACCTTATCAACGCTAAGACCATCTCCAGCGTTGTTAGCTCGTTCTTCGGCACCAACCCTCTGTCACAGTTCATGGACCAGACCAACCCGCTCGCCGAGGTTACGCACAAGCGTCGTCTCTCAGCCCTTGGTCCTGGCGGTCTCTCTCGTGAGCGCGCAGGTTTCGAGGTTCGAGACGTTCACTATACACACTATGGTCGCCTCTGTCCTATTGAGAGCCCTGAGGGTCCGAACATCGGTCTTATCTCTTCTCTCTGTGTATACGCCACCATCAATGAGCTTGGCTTCATCGCCACTCCGTACCGTAAGGTTCACGATTCATTGGTTGACCTCGACAACAAGAACGTTGTCTACCTCACCGCTGAGGAGGAGGAAGGCCACATCATCGGTCAGGGTAACGCTCCGCTCCGCGAGGACGGTTCGTTCATCCGCGACAATGTAAAGTGCCGCCAGAACGCTGAGTTCCCGGTAGTGCCGCCTTCAGAAGTTGACCTTATGGACGTATCGCCGCAGCAGATTGCTTCAGTATCTGCCGGTCTTATCCCGTTCCTCGAGCATGACGACGGTCACCGTGCGCTCATGGGATGTAACATGATGCGCCAGGCAGTACCTTTGCTCCACAACGACGCTCCTATCGTGGGCACCGGTCTGGAGAAGCAGGTGTGCGAGGACTCACGCACTATGGTTACAGCCGAGGGCGAGGGTGTTATCGAGTATGTAGATGCAACGACCATCCGCATCCTCTACGACCGCACCGACGACGAGGAGTTTGTAAGCTTCGAGCCGGCGCTCAAGGAATATCGCATTCCTAAGTTCCGCCGTACCAACCAGAATATGACCATCGACCTCCGTCCTATCTGCAACAAGGGACAGCGAGTGAAGAAGGGCGACATCCTCACCGAGGGATATGCAACAGAGAACGGCGAGCTTGCACTCGGACGTAACCTCCTCGTGGCATACATGCCTTGGAAGGGATATAACTATGAGGACGCCATTGTGCTTTCAGAGCGCATGGTTCGTGACGATGTCCTCACATCAGTACACGTCGACGAGTACTCACTTGACGTCCGCGAGACAAAGCGCGGCGTAGAGGAGTTCACAAGCGACATCCCCAACGTCAGCGAGGAAGCCACAAAGGACCTCGACGACAACGGTATCGTTCGTATCGGTGCACGCATCGAGCCGGGTGACATCATGATCGGTAAGATCTCGCCGAAGGGTGAGAGCGATCCGTCACCGGAGGAGAAGCTGCTCCGCGCCATCTTCGGCGACAAGGCAGGCGACGTCAAGGATTCTTCTCTCAAGGCCAACCCGTCACTCAGCGGCGTTGTCATCGACAAGAAGCTCTTCGCACGTGCCATCAAGACACGCGAGTCGAAGAAGCAGGACAAGGTGATACTTGCCAAGATTGACGAGGAGTACGAGGCAAAGAACGACGACCTCAAGGACATCCTTGTTGACAAGCTCCTTACTCTTATGGAGGACAAGACCTCTATGGGCATCAAGGACTACTCAGGTGCAGAGATCATCAACAAGGGCGCCAAGGTTACTGCCACAATGCTCAAGAACCTTGAGTATGACGGCATCCAGTCGAACGGATGGACAGACGACGAGCATACCAATACGCTCATCTCTAAGCTCATCATGAACTACATCCGCAAGTACAAGCTCCTCGACGCAGAGCTGAAGCGTAAGAAGTTTGCCATCACCATCGGTGACGAGCTGCCTTCAGGCATCCTGCGTATGGCTAAGGTATACGTAGCCAAGAAGCGTAAGATCGGTGTAGGTGATAAGCTTGCCGGTCGTCACGGTAACAAGGGTATCGTATCTAAGATTGTACGTATGGAGGATATGCCGTTCCTCGAGGACGGACGTCCCGTTGACTTGGTGCTCAACCCTCTGGGTGTGCCTTCACGTATGAACCTTGGACAGATTTTCGAGGCTATTCTCGGTGCTGCAGGCCGCAAGCTCGGTGTCAAGTTCGCTACACCTATCTTCGACGGTGCTAAGCTGGAAGACCTTTCAGAGTGGACAGACAAGGCAGGACTGCCACATCTTTGCTCTACTCACCTCTACGACGGCGAGACAGGCGAGCGTTTCGACCAGCCTGCTACAGTCGGCGTGACATACTTCCTCAAGCTCGGCCACATGGTCGAGGACAAGATGCACGCACGTTCCATCGGTCCGTACTCACTCATCACTCAGCAGCCGCTCGGTGGTAAGGCACAGTTCGGTGGTCAGCGTTTCGGAGAGATGGAGGTTTGGGCCATCGAGGCATTCGGCGCCAGCCACGTACTTCAGGAGATCCTCACCATCAAGTCTGATGACACCGTGGGACGCTCCAAGGCTTACGAGGCCATCGTCAAGGGTGACCCGATGCCTACACCGGGTATCCCTGAGTCGCTCAACGTGCTCCTGCACGAGTTAAGCGGTCTTGGTCTTAGCATCAAACTCGATTAATCCGTACATCCCTAAATTAAAGAAACATATGGCTTTCAAGAAAGATACAAAAGTAAAGACTAATTTCACGAAGATCACCATCGGACTTGCTTCTCCCGAGGAGATTTTGGAGAACTCGTACGGAGAGGTGACAAAGCCGGAGACCATCAACTACCGCACCTACAAGCCGGAGCGCGACGGTCTCTTCTGCGAGCGCATTTTCGGTCCGACACGCGACTATGAGTGCGCCTGCGGAAAGTACAAGCGCATCCGTTACAAGGGCATCGTCTGCGACCGTTGTGGTGTGGAGGTAACAGAGAAGAAGGTGCGCCGCGAGCGCAGCGGTCATATCGAGCTGGTAGTGCCGGTGGCACACATCTGGTATTTCCGCTCTCTGCCTAACAAGATCGGCTACCTTCTCGGAATGCCTACCAAGAAGCTCGACCAGGTGATCTACTACGAGAAGTATGTAGTTATCCAGCCGGGTGCTCTTGAGGGACGTACCGATCAGGATGGTATTGAGCTGCTCGGCTCACACAAGATGGACCTCCTCTCAGAGGATGAGTACATCGACATCATCGACAACAAGCTGGGCGCTGCCAACGATGCTCTCGACGACAGCGATCCTAACAAGTTCATCGCAAAGATGGGTGCGGAGGCCATTTACGACCTCCTCGCCAACCTCGACCTCGACTCACTCTCTTACGAGCTTCGCGAGCGTGCCAACAACGACTCGTCACAGCAGCGTAAGACTGAGGCTCTGAAGCGCCTTCAGGTGGTAGAGGCATTCCGCGGCAGCAAGGACGTCAACCGTCCTGAGTGGATGATCATGAAGATCATTCCCGTTACACCGCCGGAGCTTCGTCCTCTCGTTCCTCTGGACGGTGGACGTTTCGCCACTTCCGACCTCAACGACCTCTATCGTCGTGTCATCATACGTAACAACCGCTTGAAGCGCCTCGTAGAGATCAAGGCTCCTGAGGTGATTCTCCGTAACGAGAAGCGTATGCTTCAGGAGGCTGTTGACAGTCTCTTCGACAACTCTCGCAAGTCGAGCGCCGTAAAGAGTGACGCCAACCGTCCTCTTAAGTCGCTCTCTGACTCGCTCAAGGGTAAGCAGGGACGTTTCCGTCAGAACCTTCTCGGTAAGCGTGTCGACTATTCAGCACGTTCGGTTATCGTCGTTGGTCCTGAGCTCAAGATGGGCGAGTGCGGTCTGCCGAAGCTTATGGCAGCCGAGCTTTACAAGCCGTTTATCATCCGCAAGCTCATTGAGCGCGGCATCGTGAAGACTGTAAAGAGCGCCAAGAAGATTGTTGACCGCCGTGAGCCGGTTATCTGGGACATCCTCGAGAACGTAATGAAGGGCCATCCCGTCATGCTCAACCGTGCCCCGACACTTCACCGTCTCGGTATCCAGGCGTTCCAGCCGAAGCTTATCGAGGGTAAAGCCATCCAGCTCCACCCGCTTGCTTGTACTGCGTTCAACGCCGACTTCGACGGTGACCAGATGGCTGTTCACCTCCCGCTCAGCAACGAGGCTGTACTTGAGGCACAGATATTGATGCTCCAGAGTCACAACATCCTGAACCCTGCCAACGGTGCTCCTATCACCGTGCCGTCTCAGGATATGGTGCTCGGTCTTTACTATATCACAAAGATCCGTCCGGGCGCAAAGGGCGAGGGTCTGACATTCTACGGCGACGAGGAAGCCCTCATCGCACACAACGAAGGCAAGTGTGATCTCCACGCTCAGGTAAAGGTTATCGTTAACGACCTCGTTGACGGCAAGCCTCAGAAGCGTATGATCGAGACATCTGTAGGACGTGTAATCGTCAATCAGATTATCCCTGAGGAGGTCGGCTTCTTCAACGATGTCATCTCTAAGAAGACCCTGCGCGGACTTATCTCTGACGTTATCAAGGCTGTAGGTATGGCACGTGCCTGCGAGTTCCTCGATGGTATCAAGAACCTCGGTTATCGCATGGCTTACGTGGCTGGTCTTTCGTTCAACCTTGACGACATCATCATCCCGCCAGAAAAGAAGAGTATCGTGGAGCGCGGTGCTGCAGATGTTCGCGCCATCCAGGACAACTACAACATGGGCTTCATCACTGAGAACGAGCGTTACAACCAGGTGATCGATACCTGGACCCACGTCAACAACGACCTCGCCAACATCCTTATGAAGGAGATGACCGAGGCAGACCAGGGCTTCAACGCCGTATTCATGATGCTCGACTCCGGTGCCCGTGGTTCTAAGGACCAGATCAAGCAGCTGTCAGGTATGCGTGGTCTTATGGCCAAGCCTATGAAGGCAGGTGCAGAGGGACACCAGATTATCGAGAACCCGATTATCTCTAACTTTAAGGAGGGTATGTCAGTGCTCGAGTACTTCATTGCTTCCCACGGTGCCCGTAAGGGTCTTGCCGATACCGCTATGAAGACTGCCGACGCCGGTTACCTTACACGTCGTCTTGTCGACGTATCGCACGACGTTATCATCTCTGAGGAGGACTGCGGCACACTCCGTGGTCTTGTCTGCACCGCTCTCAAGAACGGTGACGAGGTTATCTCTTCACTCTCAGAGCGCATCATCGGTCGTGTTTCAGTACACGATGTCGTTGATCCTACCACAGGTGAGGTACTTGTTTCAGCCGGTGAGGAAATCACAGAGGCTAAGGCAAAGGCCATCGAGGACTCTCCGATCGAGAGCGTCGAGATTCGTTCAGTGCTCACCTGCGAGAGCAAGAAGGGTGTCTGCATGAAGTGTTACGGTCGCAACCTTGCCACACAGCGCATGGTTCAGCTCGGCGAGGCAGTCGGCGTTATCGCTGCACAGGCCATCGGTGAGCCGGGTACACAGCTTACTCTTCGTACGTTCCACGCCGGTGGTGTGGCAGGTAACGCTGCCGCCAACGCATCCATCGTTGCCAAGAACGACTGCAAGCTTAAGTTCGAGGATCTCCGTGTTGTTCCGTTCGTCGAGAACAATGGCGAGAAGGACGTCGACTGCCACATGGTTGTCAGCCGTCTTACCGAGCTTCAGTTTGTCGACCCGAATACAGACATAGCACTTGCTACGGTCAACGTTCCTTACGGTTCGTCACTCTACTTCAAGGAGGGCGACGTAGTCAAGAAGGGCGACCTCATTGCCAAGTGGGACCCGTTCAACGCTGTCATCGTTACAGAGTATGCAGGTACGCTCCGCTTCAACGACGTTATTGAGGGCGTTACCTTCCGTGCCGATACCGACGAAGCAACAGGTCTTACCGAGAAGATCATCACCGACTCGAAGGACAAGTCGAAGGTTCCGACCTGCGACATCCTCGACAGGAACGGCGAGGTTATCGGTACATACAACTTCCCGGTGGGTGGACACGTAGTCTGCGAGGACGGTCAGACCGTCAAGACCGGTATGACTCTTGTGAAGATTCCGCGTGCTGCAGGTTCTGCAGGCGATATCACCGGTGGTCTGCCTCGAGTAACAGAGCTCTTCGAGGCTCGTAACCCGTCTAACCCTGCAGTCGTTTCAGAAATCGACGGTGAGGTTACAATGGGTAAGGTTAAGCGTGGCAACCGCGAGATTATCGTTACATCTAAGACTGGCGACCAGCGCAAGTACCTTGTATCGCTCTCTAAGCAGATCCTCGTTCAGGAGCACGACGCCGTTCGTGCCGGAACTCCGCTTTCTGACGGTAGCATCACTCCGGGCGACATCCTCGCCATCAAGGGCCCCACAGCCGTACAGGAGTATATCGTTAATGAGGTCCAGGACGTTTACCGTCTCCAGGGTGTGAAGATCAACGACAAGCACTTCGAGATTATCGTCCGCCAGATGATGCGTAAGGTTCAGATTGACGAGCCGGGCGATACCACATTCCTCGAGCAGGAGATGGTTGACAAGCTCGACTTTGCTGAGGAGAACGACCGCATCTGGGGTAAGAAGTACGTCACCGACGCCGGCGACTCAGACGTCCTCAAGGTGGGACAGATTGTCTCAGCCCGCAAGCTTCGTGACGAGAACTCAAGCCTCAAGCGCCGTGACCTCCGTCTGGTTCAGGTTCGCGACACCATCCCCGCAACATCTACACAGATTCTGCAGGGTATTACTCGCGCCGCTCTCCAGACCAAGAGCTTCATCTCGGCTGCTTCGTTCCAGGAGACCACAAAGGTGCTCAACGAGGCTGCCATCCGCGGAAAGGTAGACTACCTCGAGGGAATGAAGGAGAACGTTATCTCCGGTCACCTTATCCCCGCAGGTACTGGTCTGCGTCAGTGGGAGAAGATCATTGTCGGTTCAAAGGAAGAGTACGATCGCATCCAGGCCAACCGCAAGAACGTCACTGACTACTCACAGCAGAACAAGTCTGAGGACTAATCAGACCCACACACATGACATACACGCGTATATAACGCATAATATATCATAGCTTAAAGAAGCGCCCTGAAAAGGTGAAGGCATCAGACAATGAATGCCAAGCCTTTTCAGGGCGCTTTCTTTATATATAGTGTTCAGATGTGCGTGCCAATCTGTTCTAAAGTACGCATAACGCCCCCCCGTTTTTATTTTTTTTAAAAATATTCATATAAGTTTTGCAGTTTTGTAAAAATGTATTACATTTGCAGCGCAATCTAAAAAGTGTTGCCAATACATTACAACCTAAGAGAGATTATATTTAAACCTATATTATACCTAAAACAAAACTACAGATTATGGAAAATGTAAAGAAGTGTGCTCCAAGCCTTCCTTTTACGAAGAGCGTGGTTGCATCGTTTGCTGTGGGTATGTTGCTTTGTGCCACTAACGCATCAGCAGCCAACGAACTCGCACGTTCTGTTTACTCAACCAACCTGACCCAGCAGAATAACCAGGTGACTGGTCGCATAGTCGATTCCAACGGTGAACCCCTTATCGGCGTTAGTGTCGTAGAGAAGGGCAACAAAGGTAACGGAGCCGTTACCGATGTGGATGGTAACTTCACCCTCCGCGTTTCTCCCAAATCCACCCTCCTTATTTCATACGTAGGCTACAAGTCGCAGGAAGTGTCTGTCAACGGTCGCAATGCCGTTACGGTTACTCTTTCTGAGGATGCTGAGCTTCTCAGCGACGTCGTGGTTATCGGTTACGGTACCGTAAAGAAGGCAGACCTTGCCGGTTCGGTTGCCGTAATGGACAACAAGGCGTTCAAGGACCAGCCTATCACACAGGCTTCTGACGCTCTCAACGGCCGTATGGCTGGTGTGAACGTAGTGTCAGACGGTATTCCCGGCGGTTCTGTAAAGATTCGTGTACGTGGATCTAACTCTATCACAAAGAGTAACGACCCGTTGTACGTAGTGGACGGTATGGTTCGCGAGTCAGGTCTTGACGGCATCAATCCTGAGGACATCCAGAGCATGCAGGTATTGAAGGACGCTTCTTCTACAGCCATCTACGGTTCGCGTGGTGCCAACGGTGTAGTTATCGTTACCACAAAGACAGGTCGCAAGGGCGAGAGCCGCATCACCTTCGATGCTTCTTACGGCTTCTCTAAGGCCACCAAGCTGCCTAAGATGATGAGCACAAAGGCTTATGCTCAGGCTCTTGTCGACTATGCAGGAAAGACAGAGAACGAAGTCAAGGAATTCCTTGACGGTACAAATCCCGGCGTTGACTGGGAGGACACAATGTTCCGCACTGGTCAGACACAGAACTATAAACTCGTCTTCACAAAGGGTACAGACGGTATGCAGGCATACGTTTCAGGTAACTACATGAAGCACGAGGGTACACTCGAAGGCAGCCAGTACGAGCGTTATTCAGCAAAGGCAAACGTCAAGACTCAGCTCAACAAGTGGCTTAACGTTACTGTTGACGTCAACGCTTCTCGTGGCGTAGGCAAGGGTGTGTCAAGCCTCCCCGGCGCCACCAGCAACCCGTTGTGGATTGCCTTCAACTCGTCTCCCGCGATGAACATGTACGACAAGAACGGCAATTATGCTCAGGACCAGTACTGTACCATCGAGCCTAACGCATACGGTATGCTCGTAGGCAACCAGAGCGAGCGCCGTCACGACGTATTCAACGGTCACATCGACCTCCAGTTCAACATCCTCCCCGGCTTGACATTCACGACAAGCAACGGTGTTGACTATATGAATAATACATCTTACAGCCTTTCTTCCGGCAAGGTGTCGCGTACGGGTCAGGTGAACATGGGCAACAGCAACTCACAGCGCACATTGCTCCAGTCTACCAACAACCTTACATACACCAACTCTTGGGGCGACCATCACCTTACAGCTACAGGCGTATGGGAGGCTACAAAGAGCACCTCTACCAATATGGGTATCACCGGCCTTAACCTCGTCACTGAGAACGTAGGCTGGTGGAACGTCAAGAACGCCCGCACCCAGCAGGCTGTCAACGGCTATTCAGAGTGGGCACTCCTCTCTGGTGTAGGTCGTGTAATGTACAACTTCGCTGACAAGTATATGCTTACCGGTACGTTCCGTGCCGACGGTTCAAGCCGCTTCACCAACAACAAGTGGGGCTACTTCCCATCAATCGCAGGTGCATGGACCGTCACCAACGAGAAGTTCATGGAGAGCACACGCGATCTGCTCAGCAACTTGAAGATCCGTGCAAGCTACGGTATCATCGGTAACCAGGACATCACTCCGTACTCAACACTCGCTCTGCTTTCTCCGACAGACACATACTACGGAACAAGCACTCCGTCTGTAGGTTACAAGCTTGACAGAATCGCCACTCCCGATATCAAGTGGGAGAAGACCAAGCAGTTCGACCTTGGTGTTGACTTCGGTTTCTTCAACAACCGCTTGGAGCTGAGTGTCGACTACTTCAACAAGCAGACCACCGACGCCCTCCTTTCTACCACCACATCCAACGCACTTGGTGGCTTCACCTATATGGCTAACCTCGGTAAGGTGGCTAACCATGGTGTTGACATCACCCTTAACGCCCGCGTCATCGAGACAAAGGACTTCCAGTGGCAGACATCTATCAACGGTACATACCTGAAGAACGAGGTGAAGAAGCTCACTGACCAGCAGCCGGTCATCCACACCGGTAGCTTCCAGTCTGTAGTGGTTGAGCCTTGTATCATCAAGGAAGGCGAGGCGCTCGGTTCATTCTACGGACAGGAGTGGGCTGGCATCGACAAGGAAGGCTACGACACATACTGGTCAACTAACGAGGCTGGTGAGCGCGTGGCTGTAAGAGACCCGAAGGATTCAGACCGCAAGGTTCTCGGCAAGTCAACACCTGACTTCACACTCGGATGGAACAACACCTTGTCATACAAGAACTGGAGCCTCAATGCGTTCTTCAATTCTGCATTCGGCGTACAGCGTCTCAACGCCCTCCGCTTCGCTATGAACTCAATGATCGGCAACTCACGTATGTTCACTGACGCTGACTTCCTCAGCGAGATAGGCAAGACAATGCCTAACCCGACAGTTGCCAACAACAACTACATCGGTGCTTCGTCTAAGTGGGTGGAGAACGCCAACTACTTCCGCTGCGAGAACATCACATTGGCTTATGAGTTGCCGAAGAGCATGACCAAGTTTGCAGACATCCGTCTGAGCTTCAGCGTCCAGAACCTCTTCACCATTACCAACTACAAGGGCTCTAACCCTGCCGGCTACAATGGTGACGGCGACGCAACTGGCGGTATCGACTGCGGTACTTACCCGACTCCGAGAACATTCACATTCGGTGCACGATTCAACTTCTAACCAATTAAAGGAAACATAAGTCATGAAAATTAATATATTATCAGGCTGCGTCCTTGCAGCTTCAATGTTGCTCACTACATCATGTAGCGACTTCCTCACAGAGGACCCCAAGGGACAGCTGACCAATGAGACGCTGTTCAAGACAAAGGCCGACCTCGACCTTGCCGTTAACTCATTGTATTCGAATATACAGGGCTTCCAGTGCAACTCCAACACTATGATCGTACAGTGTATGGGTGATGACGTAACGTCAACCACTGGCTCTAACAAGGCTGCATATCTCTCTGCCGACGTCTTCGAGGACCCGACCGACCTGAAGGGCGTAAACGACCTCTGGAGCTGGTACTACAACATCATCAAGGCATCTAACTACGTCATCGACTGCGCCAAGTTTATGAAGGCAGACAAGTCAGAGCTGGGCGAACAGCTCGGTCAGGCTTACTTCTGGCGTGCTTACGCTTACTACGGACTCGTACGTACATGGGGTCAGGTGCCCATCTCTCCTGAGGAGGTCATCTCTGTAGACCTCAAGAACAACACTGACGCAATTCCCTGCGCCACTGTAGAGGGAATCTTCAACTACATCGTGAAGGACCTCAAGGCAGCTGAAGAGTGTAATCTGCCAGAGAAGTATTCTGCTCCTAAAGCTATCGGCGATGCCAACGTCTTCGTAACGTCTCAGGCTGTCAAGTCAATGCTCTCTGCAGTATACATGTCAATGGCTGGCTATCCGCTCAACAAGACAGAGTATTATGCTCTCGCTGCTGACAAGGCCAAGGAAGTTGTCGATGCCGTAAAGGCACGCAACGTACAGACATTGCTCACAGACTGGAACAAGGTTTACAGCTATGGTGATGACAATCACAACGAGTGCATCCTCGGCATCTACTATAACGCCAACACCGGTAGCTGGGGATGGGACGACTCACAGCTCACTTGCTGCCACGTTCCCAGTTCGCTGCCTTGGGGTGGCTGGGGCGACTTCCTCGCCGAGCGTTACTTCTGGTCTAAGTATCCTGCAGGTCCCCGTAAGGACGCTGTTTACGCTAAGACATATCTCACAAGCAACGGCAACAACGTAGACTGGTGGGCAACTGTTGACGGCGAGCCTTACTACAAGAAGAAGGGTGACGACGGTAAGGACAAGACCAATGCCGTATTCTCTGACTACCGTCCGATGTTCACCGGCTTCTCAGTGAATGCTGACGACAAGGGTGCTGCTGTCAAGACCGACTTCGACTGCACCAAGCCTATCTATGCAGGTATGACTCTTGGCAAGCGCCACCAGCTCATCCGCTATGCTGAGGTGCTCTGCTGGTTTGCTGAGGCTTCGGCACGTTCAGGCAAGTACATCTCTGAGGCTAAGGAGGCTCTCAAGCAGGTACGTGCACGTGCTTACAGCGACGCTGCTGCCGTGACAGCCATCGACGGTATGTCTAACGACCAGCTTGCTGAGGCTGCTTACAACGAGCACAGATATGAGGTAGCTGGTAACGTACTCGGTATGGTAACCTGCCGTGAGGACGAGTTCCGTATGAACCGTCTGAAGGAAGTGTTTGATTACCGTGTAGGTCCTCAGAGCGACGTCCTCGTTCCTGCCGGCACTCTTACACACTCTGTCGACGCAAAGGGCAATCCTTTCGAGTACAAACTCAAGCAGGACCTCGTTCTTCCTGAGAACATGCAGGCTAAGGGTGCATGGAGAGGCGACAAGTCTGTCTATCACATTTATCCTCCTACAGAGGCAGAGCGTAACCCGAACCTGAAGCGATAAGCTCATCCCTTTACTTAGCCGGCTTCTATGACCGGCTATAACAATCAAGAGCGTCAGTGTTGCGAAAGCAACGCTGGCGCTCTTTTTGCGTTTGCATGTTGACACACCGTCCGACACAATATTTGCATTTCTGATGCTCAATACTATGAGATGAACGCACTAAGAAATCTTTGGTGCGAAATTCTCGAGTTTTGAGCGGTTTGGGCTAATGTGTTTGCGCACAGCAGGTTACGCGATTTTCTGACGAAGCGTTATGAAATCATACTCGCAAAACAGCCGTTTTTTGCTGCAATAGCGTCACTTTTACACTACAATAGTGCCACTATTATCATGCAATAGTGCCACTTTTACTGTCTAATAGTGGCACTTTCGGAGTGTAAAAGTGGCTCTATCGTATGGCGTGGGTGCTGTTTGCACAGCAAAACACCATAAAAACAGCTTTTCGATTCTCTAGAATCAATTTTTATTTTGTAACAGCTTTTTACTCTTTGTACGATATTTGTGTGGCTACTCTCAGCTAATGCTTGACTGTTCGTGGGTGAGTGGCTACGGCGAGACGCCATAGCCTCCTAAGTTTGTTCTGCTGGTTGTAGTTTCTTTGTGGTGCTTCTGAGGCTGGCGACCTCCGTTACTGTATGACATTATGAGCAGCGCCGTGTCCCGATGGGACACGTATCTATCTGAAACCCACTGCAAGCTCCGAAGGAGCGCCGCTGTGGGTAAGCAAAGACGCTCACACTCTCTCTTGGTTCCGCGAAGCGGGACCTATGTACTGTCCTCAATATCATTGTGGCTGTGTCAGTCCCGCTTCGCGGAACTGTTAGGGAGGGGGTGTTGTCGTCCGTACCCACAGCTGCGCTGCTTCGCAGCTTGCAATGGGTTTCTGATGGTAGGTCCCGCTTTGCGGAACCTTGCTGCTTGTGGTTCCTTAGTGGTGCTTCGGAGGCTGACTGTAATACGTAACTTTTTACCACTGGCGACCTCCGTTACTGTATGACATTATGAGCAGCGCCGTGTCCCGATGGGACACGTATCTATCTGAAACCCACTGCAAGCTCCGAAGGAGCGCCGCTGTGGGTAAGCAAAGACGCTCACACTCTCTCTTGGTTCCGCGAAGCGGGACCTATGTACTGTCCTCAATATCATTGTGGCTGTGTCAGTCCCGCTTCGCGGAACTGTTGTGGTGGGGTGGTTGTCCGTATCCTCAGCTGCGCTGCTTCGCAGCTTGCAGTGGGTTTCTGATGGTAGGTCCCGCTTTGCGGAACCTCGCTGCTTACAAGCCCTAGCTGCTAGTCTGCCACATAATATAGCAGACAAGGCAAAAAACAAAACAGCAGTATGCACATCTTATAATGTACATTTGAAAAATGTTTTGAATTGATAAGATGAAATATGATGTCTCTTTTGTTTGATTTTTTTCTTTGTAGAGACAAATTGCTTAATTTATTAAAAAAAAACTTTCAGAAAATTTGGATTATGTCGGTCTTTTGTGTATATTTGCGTGCATATTGAATATTTGTTTAATTTTTAAGCAACACTAAGTTAAGCGAGTTTTACAATATGATGATTTTGAGCAGCTAGTTTTTACTCGTATAAGCATGAACTTTTATTGCTCTGGCATTTTTTTTAATTATTTATAGTGTTGCAAAATTGAGAATTATGAAAAAGTATCTACTAATCTTTATCGCGATTTTCATTCCGATTGGAGTGTTGGTTGCACAAGAAACGACGAGGTTGCATATGTCGTTCAATGAAAAACAATTTGGTTTCTCGTTTAACTCAATTAATGCGCTTGAGATTTCGTTAAACGACCCTGAATTAGTGTCTACTTATGGTAATGATACTAATGAACCTTGTTTGCCTCTAATTGATGTAGAGGTTAAAGTACCGCAAGGAGCGACATTTGAAAAAGTTTTTTATGATGAAACAAGAAAGTTATTATTTGAGAATGTTTCTATAGAAGCTAATCCTAATGTTGTTCCTACCAGTGAGATATTATCAACGGATATTAAACCTAATGTAAATTATTCACTACGAAAATATCCGGCAGAACAAGTAAAGTACGTAACATCTTCGAATTTCGATGGTTATACTATAATGCATTTTCAGGTGTGTCCTTTTGTATATGATGCATTGAACAAAAATCTTTATCTTTTGGATAATGTTAATATCGATATTAATTGTAAAAGAGAAACGGCATCCAACACAGATAAACGAGAAAGGTTTGTGAATTTTTGCAATGAAAATAAAATCAATTTCGAGAAATACACTTCTTCATTATCTTCTGTGAGTGATGTCAACGGCATAGGTGATAGTATTGATTATTTAATAATAACATCAAAGGATTTGTCTTATTATTTTCAACCATTTGTACAATGGAAGATTACAAAGGGCATAAGAACGGCCATTACAACTATTGAAGAAATTAAAGAAATGGACAAGAGCTCATTTCTTTCTCTTGCAGACAGGATTAAAGCATATTTGTTATATTTGTACCACATAAAAGGATATAAGTTTAAGTATCTATTGTTAGGTGGTGATGATTCTATTGTGCCTTCTAAGAAATGCTATAGTTATGTCATGGGAACTGATCAAAAAGAGATGGTACCTACTGACATCTTTTATGCGTGTCTTGACTATAAAAAAGACCCTTTCTGGGATGCTTCGGGCAATGGCGTTTGTGGTGAATTAGAGGATAGTGTTGATTTCTCACAAGACATATTTGTTACTCGTCTGCCTGTAAACACATCAACCGATGTTAAAAATACTCAATTGAAATTAGTCATGTATGAGCAGAATCCTTCTATTAATGGATGGCATAATTCAATACTTATGTCTGGTTGTAAGTTATCTTTTAATAAAAATGACGGACATAGTGATGCAGAATACGCGGGAGATATTATATACAACAATAGTATCGGTAAATATTGGGATGGTGAAAGGGTTAAATTATATGATACACATTCTGATTTAGATAGTATAGACACTTTAACACCTTCTAGTTTTATTAAAGCGTTGGCAAACGGGTATTCATTTATTGATATGATAACTCATGGTAATTATACATGGTGGAATCTGCCCAACAATCAATGTTATGATCAAACATTAGCTTGCGACATGAAAAGTAAGCAATACTCTGTAATAACTACAATAGCTTGCAGAACCAATGGTTTTGATATGGAGGAACCGTGTCTTAGTGAGGCTTTTATAAGGAATCCCAATAGTGGCGTCATCGCTTATTTGGGAAGTTCGCGAGCGGGTTGGTATTATGAAAATAATTTCAAATATTCTGGCCCATCCGCACAATATGAAGAAGCTTTTTATAAGTATCTTTTTTCAGAAGAGTTAAAGGATAAGAACTTTGGTAAGGTAGTCGCCTATGCAAAAAACTCTAAATTGGCAAGTTGTGGTACCTACAACTGTGGAAGATGGCTTCTTTATAATTTAAATCCAATTGGTGATTCAGAAATGCCAATCTACACAACAGTTCCAAAATCTTTTTCAGACAGCAGAATAAGGTATACGAGGAGCAAGATTATTATCCGCACTGGCATAGAAGATTGTAAAATCTGTGTAATGAGTAGTAAAGATTATGGTAAAACGTACTACAAGGTTTATAATAATGTAGAAAATATAATATTAGATAAGGTTAATACGGATTTGAAGATTTGTATTACAAAGCAGAATTATATACCAAAAATTTATGAGATAAAAGCAAGTTTATTTAATAGAATTAACGCAACGATAACAGACTTGGTAAATACCGGTAACAAGTTTGTGGCAGAAGTAGAACTTGGAGAAAATGTCAAAGATGCAATGTTAACGATTTCTTCAGCAGAAGGGAACAAAGTTGCATCGTACGATGTTTCATGCGAATCTCCATATGTTCAAATGGATGTTTCTTCTATTAGGGCAGGTGTCTATATTGTATCGTTAATAACTAATGGTATTGTCGTAGATTCTAAACAAATAATAAAAA
>ERZ1031020.337-NODE-337-length-19779-cov-8.639373_pt1 | contig 19779 bp, 19 predicted proteins | sample MGYA00517109_ERZ1031020 | MGnify/ENA primary metagenome ERZ1031020 (study PRJEB33719, sample SAMN04261270) | wastewater metagenome | biome: rural village; feature: human; material: feces | host: Homo sapiens | place: El Salvador | collected 2013-01-07 ... | reverse complement strand
ATAATATATTCTAAATATCTTTGCAAAGTTAATAAATAAAAAATATAATTACTACCTTTGCAGAATATAATTTATAGTTTTCGTACTGATTATGATTAGCAAGAACAAGATAAAGTATATCCATTCACTTGAAAACAAGAAGGGCCGCGACTCACAAGGAATGTTCGTGGCTGAGGGTCCGAAGGTGGTGGCTGACATTTTGGCATTACACAAAGAGAAGCTGCGCATGCTGGTAGGCACAAAGGAATGGCTTGACAATAACATGAAGCTTATTCCGAAGAACGAGGGATGCGAAATCGTGGAAGTAACGAACGAAGAACTGTCAAAGACAAGTCTGCTCTGTCATCCGCAGCAGGTACTTGCTGTCTTCGAAAAGTTAAACACCCAGATAGACATCAACGACATAGCTAAGAAACTGACACTCGTGACCGACGGCGTGCAGGACCCAGGAAACCTGGGCACCATCATACGCATAGCAGACTGGTTTGGTATAGAAAACGTGATCTGTAGCACGGACACGGTGGACGTATACAATCCAAAGGTGGTGCAGGCAACGATGGGAAGCCTGGCAAGGGTGAACATCACGTACATGGACATGGAAAAACTCTTCTCCATCGTACCTTCAGACCTTCCCGTTTACGGAACTCTGCTGGAAGGCAAGAACATATATGAAAAACCACTTACAGACAACGGCCTTATCATTATGGGCAATGAGGGCAAGGGACTGTCCGCTCTCAGCCGCTCAAAGATAACCAGAGCCATCCGCATACCCAATTATCCAGAAGGACGTGAGACAGCTGACAGCCTGAATGTGGCTGTGGCAACTGCTATTGTAGCAGCAGAATTCAGACGTTCGTTAAATATTAAACAAAACCTCATAACGATATGATTATAAACGAATTGATAAAGAGTCGTAGTCACGCAGGATGTATCAGTTCCTCGGCTAAGCTTTATTCGGACAACCTCTCCACGATATTCAAGAAGACATGGCTCATAACCCTCTTGGCATCTATATGTTTCTCGGCAATCTCTTTCCTGCCGACAACAGTAATGCCGGGAGCGATAAGCCCAATGATGTTTCTGGGCATATATGCATGCTACTTGCTTTTGCTCGTAATAGTATCGTCATGCGCCATGGCTACCTTTGCCAAACTGGTGAACGGAGAATCATATAAGCACACGCTGACGAAATGCACAGCTGTAACAGCCACGCAATTAGTGACACTCATCGTAGCCACTACGGCTGTCTACTGCAGCCATCAAAGTCTGTTAAAGTGGACGGCAAGTCTTGGTGCAGCTTCCTCACAGGTGCTTGTCGCTTTGGGTGTATTGGTAGTAGTGGCGGTATTTTTCGTTCTGCTTTCTCCATTAGCTTACACTCATACAAAATACATTCTTGAGAACGGCTCAAAGTATGCGTCATGTTTCGGCAAGCCATATAGTTTCGGTATGAAGAACTGCGGATATATAATCCTTTCCGTCATTGTTGCTTTACTTGAACTCGTATTGTCAATATTCTTATTCTCAATACCTTTCATAGTATGTCACTTCTCAAGTTTCGCTGATTTTCTCGGAACATTCGACGGCGACGCAAGCGGTCTTCCTTCATACTTCAACATGCTGGTATTCGGAACTAACATCGTATTCTGCTTCCTGACATATTACGTCGTATACAGCATCTTCCTGCTGTTCTGCTTTGTTTATGGCAACATTGAAGCAAAACGCATCGGAACGGCCAAAGACCAATCACCCCAAGACGCAGCAAAGGATGAATAAAGTGATTGTAGCTATCGGCTCAAACTATGACAGCAGACCGAGGATAGAGGCAGCAAAGAAGTCGCTCCAACGACTAATACATAATGCCGGATTCACGCCTGAGAAAGAGACTGTGCCAATCGGCGTCAGCTTGCCTTGCGCCAACTACATAAACCTGCTCGCCTATGGCTATACCGACATCAGCATAGACAGCCTTCGTGAGCATCTGAAGGACATAGAGAAGGCATGCGGCGACAAACGCGAGGAACGCCGGAAAGGCAAGGTGGCGATGGACCTTGACATTCTACTCTATGGCAGCATCCGCCACCATGACGCCGACTGGCAAAGAGACTATATTAAAGAGATGATACATTCTATACATCATTTTCTGCAGGACGTAAACAACATCAAACAACAATGAAAAATCATATTATGCATAAACTTATTCTGGCTGCCATAATGCTCGTCATTACAGCCTCAGCCAACGTAATCAAAGCACAGCCACGATTCGACGAATGCTTCGCCGACTCTACACTTCGCCTTGACTATATATTCTCAGGCAACGCATCACATCAGAAAATTTCCGTTGACAAACTTTGCCTTATGCCACGATGGTATGGCAAGAAAGCACATCTGGACGAACTGCCTATGGAAGGCAACGGACAGATAACAGTACGTGACGCTAAGACCAACGCCGTGATATACCGCAACTCCTTCTCTACGCTTTTCCAGGAGTGGCTGACATACGACGAGGCAAAGCACGTGGACAAGGCTTTTGAGAACGTATTTCTTATTCCGATGCCTAAGAACACGGTGAAGGTAACTGTGGATTTGATGGACAATCGTCGTCAGGTGATGTGCAGCATGACACATACCGTTGCGCCCAACGACATCCTCATCAGACATATCGGCTTCTCACATGTTACACCATACACCACAATTCAGGCAGCCAAGGACACTACCAAGTGCATCCATATAGCCTACGTAGCAGAGGGCTATACAGAAGCAGAGATGGACGTATTCCTCAAGGACGTGAAACTTGCCAACGAAGCGATGTTCAGCCACGAGCCGTTCAAGGAATTGCGCGACCGCTTTAATGTCGTGGCTGTATGTTCGCCTTCTGCCGAATCCGGAACAGGCGAGCCATCGAAGGGAGTATGGAAGTCGACCGCTCTTGGCAGTCATTTTGACACGTTCTATTCTGACAGATATCTCACAACGCTTAACCTCAAAGACCTTCACAATGTCTTGGCAGGCACGCCCTACGAGCACATTATTGTGCTTGTGAATACAAGCGAGTATGGCGGAGGTGGTATTCTCAACTCATACAATCTCTCAATGACCCATCATCCATTGTTCCAGAAAGTGGTAGTGCACGAGTTCGGTCATAGTTTCGCAGGATTGGCAGACGAATATGCTTATGAGCAAGAACAACTGTCAATACATCCTCTCGACATCGAGCCTTGGGAGCCAAACATCACTTCACTCGTAAACTTCAAGGGTAAATGGGAGAATCTCTTGCCGAAGAAATATGAGGTGCCGACACCTGTCGTAGGCAACAAGAAGAAGATTGGACTTTATGAGGGTGCAGGCTATCAGATGAAGGGTATGTACAGAGGTCAGGAAGACTGTCGTATGAGAAGTAACAACGTACCCTATTTCTGCACCATCTGCCAGAACCATCTGCGAAATCTTATACGCTTCTATACAGAATGACGAGATTAGGGAATAAAATGTTAAGGGAATGGCAGAACCATAGAAGCATAATACTGCTCTTATTGGTTTTGGCATTCCCACAAACCTCTTACTCGCAAACCAAATACGACAATATTTCAGACAAGGACAAACTGAACAAAGCCGTGGATTACTTCCAAAGCGGCAAGTATCACGAATCAATTATCCTTTTCAAGCAACTCGAAAAGAGATTCAATCTCAACTATCGCTTCCGTGCATATATGGGCGTATGTTATTATTACGACCATGAATATCGTCTTTGTGACAGCATCATCAGTTCCGTCTCAGACAAGCTGGAGGTATTCGCCCCACACGAGCGGTCTGTATATTATTATTGTGCAGCTGTCAGCTCCTTAGAAACGGGGAAGCTAAAGCAAGCAATCAACTATTTTGAAAAGACGCTCCTTCTATGTTACGACAACGAAAAAGGCTACATTCTCGGTCATATAGCGAAATGCTATCTTGGTCTCGACAAGGTGGATGTGGCGCAGGAATACCTGTTGAGCGCAAGGGCATACATAAATAGTTACGGCGGCGAATGGACGATGCAAAAGCTTGAACGCGAAATCAGATCTTGCATTGGCGGACGTAACGACGACGAGTAATGGCATAAGATTTGCTATAGTTATAATCAAAACAACTATACATTTTTAAATATAAAAACACACATGATGAACCAGTTTTCACCAAAAGTTTCCCAAGTTTTGGCATTCAGCAGAGAAGAAGCCCAACGCCTTTCTTGCAAAACAGTTAGTGTGGAGCATCTTGTTTTGGGAATGTTAAGGGATAACACAAATCCATTGACACCAATATTACAGACAATGAATATTGATGAAGCATCGGTCAAGCGCGAATTGGAAGCCAAGGCTTCTGACAATATAACTAATACATCAGAAGATTCGGTATCGTCAATATCTATGGACGAGCATGCGGGCAACGTACTGAAGCTGTCCGTACTGGAGGCAAGACTCCAACACTCGCAGGAAGTGGAGCCGAAGCATGTGCTTTTGGCTATCTTTCACGACCAGACTCCGAGTGGAGCCAAAGAGGTATTAGAGAATAACGGCTTGTCATACGAAACCGTAAAGAACTTTTTCATGCAGACAAACACCACAATAAAACACAACAACACTCCGACAAACGGTATCGGCCTTTCTGAAGAAGAGGACGAGTCAACGTCACGTCATTCTGTCGGAAACGCATATAACAACCCTTCAGGTAATGGTCGTCCTTCAAGCGGAACTTCAACACCCGTGCTGGACAAGTTCTCTACGGACCTTACGGCTGCTGCCAAGGAAGGTAAGCTCGATCCCGTCGTAGGACGTGCTGTAGAGATGGCAAGAGTGACGGAAATCCTGTGCCGAAGAAAGAAGAACAATCCTATTCTTATCGGCGAACCTGGTGTGGGCAAGAGTGCTATTGCCGAAGGACTGGCACAGATGATTGCCAAGCACCACACCTCTCCCCTGCTTTTCAACAAGCGAATACTGCGTCTGGACATGACATCCATCGTAGCTGGAACAAAGTACAGAGGACAGTTTGAGGAGCGCATTCAGGCTCTGCTTCGTGAGCTGGAGAACAACCCTGAGATTATTGTCTTCATAGACGAGATTCATACAATTATCGGAGCTGGCAGCACGCCAGGCTCTATGGATGCAGCCAACATCATGAAGCCGGCTTTGGCAAGAGGACTTATACAATGTATAGGTGCTACCACACTTGATGAATATCGCAACTCTATCGAAAAGGACGGAGCCTTGGAGCGCCGTTTCCAGAAGGTTATGATAGAACCGTCTACAGAGGAAGAAACGTTAGAGATTCTTCAGAACATAAAGGAACGCTACGAAGACTACCACCACGTACGCTACACGGATGAGGCTTTGCTTGCCTGCGTGCAGCTCACCACACGATACATCACAGAACGCCAACTACCCGACAAGGCCATTGACGCTATGGACGAGGTAGGTGCTAAGGCTCATTTACAGCACGCCGTAATTCCTCAGGAGATTCTTGACAAAGAGAAACTGCTGAGCGAGACTATGCGACTGAAGAACGCTGCCGCTGCAGACCAGAACTTCGAGCTTGCAGCAAGTTATCGTGACCGTGAATGCCAGCTGGAGGATGAGCTTCAGAAGCTTAACAAGGACTGGATGCAGAACGATAACGGCGTGCGTGAAACCATCGGCGAGACAGAGGTGGCTGCGGTTGTGGCTCAGATGTCTGGGATTCCTGTTCAGAAGATTTCAGAATCCGAGGAAGGCATGCTTCGCCATCTTTCAGACACTCTAAAGTCGTCCGTTATCTCTCAAGACAAAGCCATCGACAAGATATCAATATGCATCCAACGTAGCCGTCTTGGACTAAAGGATCCCAATAAGCCAATCGGAGTGTTCATGTTCCTTGGACCTACTGGTGTCGGCAAGACTTACCTTGCCCAGAAGTTGGCAGAAACGATGTTCGGCACAAAGGACGCTCTTGTCCGCATAGACATGAGTGAGTACTCGGAGAAATTCAACACATCACGTCTCGTTGGTGCACCTCCGGGATACGTTGGTTATGGTGAGGGCGGTCAGTTGACTGAGAAGGTAAGGCGCCATCCCTACTCTATCGTACTCCTTGACGAAATAGAAAAAGCTCATGGCGATGTCTTCAACCTTCTTCTTCAAGTACTTGATGAGGGTCGTATGACAGACGGCAACGGCAGAATGGTGGATTTCCGCAATACCATCATTATTATGACCTCTAATGCTGGAACACGTCAGTTGCAAGATTTCAGCCATGGCATCGGCTTCAACGCAGTATCGCTCTCAGGTGCAGCAGACGAAAAGAGCAAGGAATACGCTCGTTCTGTAATACAGAAGAGTCTGAACAAGCAGTTCGCTCCAGAATTTCTCAACCGTCTGGACGACATAATCACCTTCGAACAACTTGACGCCGCTGCAATCCGAAAGATTGTAGACATAGAGTTGACACGCCTCATAGATCGCATGAAGGAAATCGGCTACTCAATAACAGTTAGTGATGCCGCGAAGGACTTCCTTGCTACAAAGGGCTATGACCAGCAGTTTGGAGCACGTCCTCTAAAGCGAGCCATACAGAACTACATCGAAGACGAACTCTGCGACTTTCTCCTTTCCGGTAATGTCAAGAAGGGAGCAACGGTAAAAGTAGAGAAAACAGAAGATGCAGACAAGCTGAACATTTCAGTCTGCAAATAAGCAATAAGGTTTCAAAAGAAAAATCACCATTAATCGTCCATAGAACGGTTAATGGTGATTTTATATATATACGTTAATACTCCTAACATCGGTATAATCAGACACCTAACATAGGTATGATCATAGGAGTAAGTAATGAGGTAAGGATACCGTTAATGGTAAGGCCAAGGCTGGCATAAGCTCCATGCACCTCGTTCTTATCCATACAGGTGGCAGTTCCTAAGGCATGTGCTGCGGTTCCCATAGATAGACCTTGAGCTACCGGCGACTTAACATGGGCAAAACCCATAGTGCGATATCCGCATATTGCACATAAGAGCCCCACACCAACAACGACTGCGGCTGTAAGCGATGGTATACCACCTACAGCCTTCGTCACCTCCATAGCAATAGGAGTGGTGACTGACTTGGAAGCTAATGACAATACCACCTCCCTTGAGGCTCCAAGCTCTTTGGCAATAAACACGACGGAAACAATACCTACGATGCAACCTGCAAGCTCAGACAAGAGGATTGGTACAATCTGCTTCTTGATGGTGGATAACTGCATATACAAAGGTACTCCTAAGGCTACAACAGCAGGCTTAAGCCAAAACTCTATCATTCGTCCACCTTGATAATAGGTATCGTAACTGACTCCAGTAAGTTTCAGAAAAAGTATCATGCAGCATATAGCCACTAATATTGGATTCATTATCACCCAACCCGTACGACGACGTAGCAACTTACCAAGAAAATACGTACCGAAGGTAAGGGAGATAAGGAAAAAGTCGTTTGAAAAATATTCCATGATTGTGAATGTTCGATTGTTTATGTGAATATTGATTACTTATGCTTAAATATATCATGCGACTTGTCTTTTGCCTTTCCATAGAACTGGTGCATCCATCCGGTTACAGCCAACACCAAAATGGTGGAGATAACGGAAGCTGCAAGGATAGGTACAAGCTCAGCCTTTATCAAGTCGAAATAAAGCATGACAGCCACTCCTGGCGGTACGAAGAAGAAACCGATGTTTCCGACAAGGAAGTCGGAAATACTACGTACCCATTCCAGTCGTATCACCTTCAACTTCAACAACATGGTCAACAGCAGCATTCCGACGATGCTCGAAGGCAACGGAATGCCAGTTAAATAAATCACTAATTCTCCTAACGCGAGACAGCCAAGAATTATGGCCAACTGACGAATCATCATATATCCTGAAAATCTAAAAAATTATATTATGTCTTGCATAATCAGGAACTCACTAAAAGTTCCTTTAGTTATCTTTTTCTGGGCTTCAGCTTCAAGGCTGGTATGTTGACCATATCGCCTGCTTTCAGCTCTCGATAGTTATTGACAGCTTCCACGTAACACTCCATTCCTTCACCAAGATAGAACTTGCTTAAGGACTTCAAAGTCTGACCTTTCTGTAACTTTACGCGCTTGCTGACGCCTACAATCATATATGCTCCTGTACGTATTCTTGGATCAGAATCGTAGGAGAGAGTAGACTTGTGTGCAGCCTGCGCACCAGCATCCTTAACTATGGATGTCTCTTTAACAGAAGACGGTTCCTGCTCAGTTACAACTTTGCTTTTAGGCACAGATGGAACTACAGCCATAGTATCAACCTTTTGTGATACAGCCTTAACAGCTGCGGCTGGCTTTGATTTAACTTTCGGAGCAGGATTAACATTTACGCGTGCCTTGCTCTCAAGTTGCTCTATGCGACGGATATTGTCGTTCGCAAACTTATTAAAATAAAAGACTATTCCCGCTATTGCGACCAAGACTACAACAGAGAACGTCAAGACGTAACGCCATATCTTCAAACGTTGCCTATGACACTCATTACCTTGAACGTAGTTGTCCGCTTCATCAGCTTTATCCTCTGATTCTTTCGTGGGTTTACGCATCAAAGCGACAGCAACATCGCTTGCAGCATGAGCAGCCGTCTGTGCTGAGCCTAACTGGGCATTATCATTGGGATGTTCTTTACCTACCGGAATATCTTCTGAAGAAGACTCCTCTGAAAGAGAAGGTTCTTCTGATGAAATAGGTTCATCGGAAGAAGAAGGTTCTCCTGAAGAAACCGGCTCCCCGGAAGAAGAAAGTCCTTCTGAAGAAACTGGTTCCTCGGAAGAAGATGGTTCTTCTAAGGTAACGGGGGGCTCAGAAGGAATATCTTCTGAAAGAATTTCATCGGAAGGTACATCATCGGAAGGTACATCATCGGAAGAAGTTTCTTCTAAAGAAGTTATTCCTTCATTCTCTTCCTCGTCCACTTGCGAGAAATCGATTCCTTCATTAACGACAAAAGTTTCGAATTGGGCAAAAGGACTGTTTACCCTATCACGCAGCATAGCCTCAGGTGTGAAGACAATCTTATAGCGTCCGTCTATTAAAATTCTCTCACCTGTATTGACATCAACGCTAACACGAGGGTTTACAGATTGCATACGGAATGTTCCAAGGCCCTTTACCTTGACACTCGTAGCATCGCTACCGTTACGGAGTTCGTCGGTAATGACGGCAAACATCTCCTTCAGGAAATTCAGAGCGTCATTATCGGACAAACCGTACTTATCGGTAAGACTTTTGGCAAATTCATTCAGACTTGTCATTTCTGCTTTTATCGTTTAACATTCTCTTTACTACTGGCGCTGCCTTAAAAGCAAGAACAATCTTTGGAGGAACCATCATCTTCTGTCCCGTCGACGGATTGACGACAATCCGTTCATTGCGTTTCTTCACTTCGAAGACGCCAAAGTCGTCCACAGATACGCCATCGCCGTCATCGAAGCGTTGAGCCATCGACTCTATTACGCTTCTTACGAGCTTCTGTGTATCGTCGAGCGAATAACCGCAACGCTGCGAGAGTTCTGATATATATTCCTTATTGTTCATCTACTTTTATAGTTTTATTTCACGACATGACCATAGAGGTCAAAGTCGTCGCTGTCCGTTATATGGACATTATAGAAGGCTCCTGTACGGAGACGCTTGTCAGACTTGATAAGTACCTCTGGATCCACCTCCGGCGAGCAGAATTCGGTTCTGCCGATATAGTAGTCGCCTTCCTTGCGGTCTATGATGGTACGCAACGTGCTTCCCACCTTGCTTGCCTCTACTTCTGCGCTAATAGCCTGCTGTACGGACATAAGTTTGTCCAGACGGCGTTGCTTCACTTCTGCAGGAACGTCATCCTCATAATGTTCAGCGCTATATGTGCCTTCCTCTTCGGAATAGGCAAACGCTCCCATTCGCTCAAACTTTGCCCACTTGACAAAATCAACAAGCTCCTTAAAGTCTTCTTCTGTTTCGCCAGGGAAGCCCACCATGAGAGTGGTACGAAGATGCAAACCTGGAACAGTCTTACGAATCTGCTCAATAAGTGCCATAGTCTCTTCCTTGGTCACATGTCTGTGCATGCGTGTGAGCATGTTGTCAGAGATGTGCTGAAGGGCTATATCAAGGTATTTACATACATTATGGTTGTCGCGGATGACGTCAAGCAACTCCATGGGGAACTGGTTGGGATAAGCATAGTGCAGACGTATCCATTCTACGCCCTTTATGGCAGCCATATCCGAGATAAGGTCTGCGATATGACGCTTGCCGTCAAGGTCTACACCATAATATGTCAGTTCTTGCGCGATAATCTGAAACTCCTTCACTCCCTTAGCCACAAGGCTACGCACCTCGTCAAGGATTTCCTCCTTAGGACGGCTTACATGCTTGCCGGTAATCAGAGGAATGGCACAATAGGCACAACGACGGTCGCATCCCTCGCTAATCTTAACATAGGCATAATGCGACGGTGTAGTAACACAAGGCTTAACGTCCTGACAAGGCTGTGCCGGACTACCGAGATCGTCGATTAGCTGACGGAAGTCGAACTTGCCGTAATACTTGTCCACCTGCGGAATCTCCTCTTCCAGTTCTGACTTATATCTCTGCGAGAGACAGCCCATGACAAAGAGCTTGCCTATGCGTCCCTCTTCCTTAGCCTGAACAAGCTCCAGGATGGTGTCGATGCTTTCCTGCTTGGCATCCTCTATGAATCCACAAGTATTGATAACAACTATCTCGCCGTCAATCCTCTTCGGATCGTGCTTGCACAGATAGCCGGCTTTCTGAAATTTATCGATGAGCGCCTCGCTGTCCACAAGGTTCTTTGAGCAACCCATCGTTATAACGTTTACAAGTCCTTTCTTCATTCTTATTGTCTAAAATCAGTCTTTCTTGAAAAGAGAATCTACAAACTGTCGCTTATTGAAAAGCTGTAATGCCTCCATCGACTCTCCCAGTCCGATGTATTTCACGGGCACCTTCAGCTGGTCGCTGATGCCGATTACCACACCGCCCTTGGCTGTTCCGTCAAGCTTGGTTATGGCAAGTGACGTAATCTGCGTAACCTGCGAGAACTGCTTGGCCTGCTCAAAGGCGTTCTGTCCGGTACTTCCGTCCAGCACGAGCAATACTTCGTCAGGAGCTTCAGGCAGCACTTTCTTCATCACGTCCTTTATCTTCTTCAGCTCGTTCATGAGTCCTACCTTATTGTGGAGACGTCCGGCTGTGTCTATAATTACAACGTCTGCATTATTTGCCTTTGCAGAAGAAAGCGTATCGAAAGCTACGGAAGCGGGATCAGAACCCATCTGCTGCTTGATGACGGGCACTCCCACTCTCTCGCCCCAAATGCATATCTGCTCCACGGCAGCAGCACGGAAAGTGTCGGCAGCTCCGAGATAAACCTTCTTGCCGGCTTTCTTAAACTGGTAAGCCAGCTTGCCGATGGTAGTGGTCTTGCCTACTCCGTTAACACCAACCACAAGGATGACGTACGGGCGATGGTCAGAGGGAATGTCCCAATCGTCATTCTCACCAGTATTGTTCTCAGTAAGAAGAGCCGCAATTTCGTCACGCATAATGCCGTTAAGTTCCTTTGTGGAGATATACTTGTCGCGAGCCACACGTTCTTCTATACGCTTGATGATCTTCAATGTTGTCTCTACACCTATATCTGACGTGATAAGGGCTTCCTCAAGATTGTCGAGCACCTCTTCATCTACGGTAGACTTGCCGGTAATGGCACGCGCAATCTTATCAAACACGCTGTGCTTGGTCTTCTCAAGTCCGTTATCGAGGATTTCTTTCTTGTTTTTACTAAAAAGTCCAAATATTCCCATATGCGATTTCTAATTATCTTGCAAACTTACATAAATTTGGTGAATTATTCGCCTGTTTTTTCAAAAAAGTGGTATATATACATAATAAACGCCGAGAGAATCAGTCCCGGCGTTTATTATAATTATAAATTTCAGTATTATATCAATCAAATACCTTGAAAGTGTAGCCTTGGCTTATCAGCCATTCCAACGATTCGGGGAGTGCCTTATGCAGTTTCTCGATGCTCTTAAGCGAGTCATGGAAAGTGATGATTGAGCCGTTTCTGGCATATTTCTTCACGTTAGCCACTACATCGTCAGCGGTCATCCACTTCGAATAGTCGCGCGTCACCAGATCCCACATCACGATGCGATAACGACGTCGCAGAAACAGATACTCCATGTGTGACATACATCCGTGTGGAGGTCTGAAGAGATGCGCCTTTATCAGCTCGTTGGCTTTCTCCGTATCGTCAATATACGTCTTGGTAAGGTGCTTGAAACCTCCAAGATGGTGGAAGGTATGATTGCCCACTTGATGTCCGGCGTCCACTATCTGCTGATATAGGTGCGGATACTTGCGGACATTGTCACCCACCATAAAGAAGGTAGCACGAATGCCATAACGTGCAAGCGTCTGGAGAATGAACGGTGTGGCTTCCGGTATCGGACCATCATCAAAGGTCAGATATACGGAACGCTCATTGTGGTCCATCCTCCAGGTGGCACGTGGGAATAACCACCTCAACCATATTGCCGGTTGTTCGATTATCATTGGCCTTCGTATATTGCTCCGCCCTTAGACTGATAGATGCTGTAGTACTTGTCCACAGCGTCCATGCGCTTCTTGGCTGATTTCACGTCAAAGAGCGATGTGATGTCAGAGATGTTCTTAAGAATATACATCTGACGCATCATGCTGTCCTGACACATGTCGAAGCGCGAACCGGTCTGCTGGATGTAGTAGTCAGCATACTCCTTCTCGCGGTTCCATACCTTGTCGAGCACACGCTTTGCATCTGCCTTCTTTCCAAGGAGAGCGTAAGCCTTTGCGATGTCAGGTGCTCCAGACATAAACGAAAGCGGAATGTTATACTCAGGAAGCACCTTCTCTGCCTTACGCAGAACCTTCAGCGCCTTGTCGTTCTTACCCTCGGCGATAAGCTCAAGAGCCAGCTGAGCGAAGAGATGACGATGTGTGAGACACATACGCATCACGGTCTCGTCAATGTAGAGTCCGGGCGTTTCCAGACCGCCGAACTTGAAGCGGTTCATTACATTATTATATGTCTTCTCCGTATCGAAGTTGCGAACGCCAGGGTTGCGTGTGGTGAACGGTGTGATACGGTAAGCAAGACCCTCCTGCACGAAGTTGTCGCCAAGGTTCATATAGTTGTCCGAACCTACGGTTGTTGCTACGTAAAGAGGACGCTTCCAATTACACTCGGCAAGCATCTCAAGCATCATAAGGTCGTTCTTGTAGAGTGCTCTCTTGCCTGCCAACGAGATGACCATGCGGTCAGGTATGGTGTCGCTTGCCATCATCATGCCGCTACGACGAACAGCATCCTTGTCAATGGTGATGTATACGGTATCGGTCGGGATGACGTGCATGTCAGCATCCTTTGAGCGAACCCAATACTTCATGATGTTCTTCAGCTCGAATGGTGAGCTACCGAACTGCTCGGCTGCTTCCTTCGGGTGCTCGGCATAGAAGCTGAGAATCTGCTGCTTGAGCGACGGATTCACCTCCACGTAGTCGTTGGTGCCTGAGCAGAAATCAATACGCGGCCATGTGATAGGCACAGAGGGTGAATCGTATGCCGGACGCTTCATCTGGTCAATATACCAGTCGGTCTGGAGATAACTCAAATTGCAGACGCGGGCATCTGTACGCACGCCTTCCACCTCCTGATTATACCAGAGCGGGAAGGTATCGTTGTCGCCGTTGGTGAAGATAATCGGATTGCCCTTATCCTGCAGGGTATTAAGATAGTTCTGACCGAAGTCGCGACATGTGTATCTGCCGCTACGGTCATGATCGTCCCAAGTCTGTGAAGCCATCTGCACAGGTACGGCGAGGCATGCCACGCCTACAACAGCAGCTACTGCCACGTCATTGCCCTTAAGCTTCTTCTTCAGAAGGTCATAAATGGCGAGCACTCCGAGACCACACCAGATAGCGTAAGCGTAGAAAGAACCTGCATAAGCATAGTCGCGCTCGCGTGGCTGCTGAGGTGTCTGATTCAGGTAGAGGACGATGGCAAGACCTGTCATAAAGAACAGGAAGAACACCACCCAGAACTGGCGGATTCCTCTGCGTCCGCGCCATGCCTGCCAGAAGAGTCCGACAAGGCCCAAGATAAGCGGCAAGCAATAGAAGACATTGTGTCCCTTGTTGGCCTTAAGGTCAGAAGGCATCTTGCTTTGGTCGCCGAGCATCCAGTTGTCGATAAACGAAATACCTGTGATCCAGTTGCCATGCTCAGGTTCTCCCGAACCCTGAAGGTCGTTCTGACGTCCTGCAAAGTTCCACATGAAGTATCTCCAGTACATGAAGTTGCATTGGTAAGAGAGGAAGAAGCGGAGGTTCTCCCATTGTGTCGGTACCTTTACGATAACGTCTTCACCGCAACGGTCATAATGCACCTCATTGCCCTTTACACCGCCAAGCCAGCTTTCGTAAGCCTGAGCGTGTGCCGAGCTGTGCATACGCGGGAACAACATGTTCTGTGCATAGACGAGCTTGTCCTTGTGCGAAACTATGAAGTAAGAATCTTTCTCCGTGTCGCTGGCCTTCTCCTTACGCTGCCAGATCGGGGCACCCTCTGTACGCTTGGGCACACACATGTTGCCGTCAACATCGAATGCCACCTGCGACGTGTAAGCCTGTCCGTAGAGCAACGGAGAGTCGCCATACTGGTCGCGGCTGAGGTATGAGCCGAGTGTGAACACGTCCTCAGGCGAGTTCTGGTCCATCGGAGGATTGGCAGAAGAGCGGATAACGATTACTGCATAGCTGGAATAGCCGATCATAAGCATCAGCAAGCAGAGGAGCGTGGTGTTTTTGAAGCGTGCGCTGACGTAAGACACCATCTTCTTGTCCACCTTCTTGCGGTAGTTAAGACCGAGATACAAGGCTACGAGAATCAGCACACCCACAATACCAGCTCCCCAGCCAAGGCCGCGGAACGGAATGCCGAGCATACCTACAGACAACACGAACGCCAGATTCTGACGCTTGAAGTTACGGTCTGTATATGACTCCCAGATTGCCCAGATGACGATAGCAACAAGGAGGATGATATAGATGATCTCGCCCGTATTGAACGGACAGCTAAGCACATTGACAAACAGAAGCTCAAACCAGCCTGCAACATTGATGATGCCCGGCACAACGCCGTAGAGCACGCCTGCAACGATGACGAAACTGGCTGCCAATGCCAACAAAGAACCCTTCAGTTCGATGTTCGGGAACTTGCGATAGCAATAGACGAGGACAATGGCGGGGATGCACAGCAAGTTGAGCAGGTGCACACCGATGGAAAGTCCGGTCATATAGGCTATAAGCACGAGCCAGCGGTCGCTATGAGGCTCGTCTGCATGGTCTTCCCACTTCAGGATCAGCCAGAACACGATGGCTGTGAAAGCTGACGAATAAGCATACACCTCTCCTTCTACAGCTGAGGACCAGAATGTGTCAGAGAATGTATAGATAAGCGCTCCCACAAGTCCGGATGCCTGAATGGCAATGAGCTTTCCTGTTGTAAGATCCTCCCAGTCACGAAGGATGAGCTTGCGTGCAAGGTGGGTGATACTCCAGAATAGGAACAGAATGGTTGTGGCGCTAAGAAGCGCACTCATTGTATTGACCATTCGGGCCACCTGCGACGAATCGCTTGCCAACTGTGAGAAGAGATTGGCGGTAAGCATGAAGAACGGCGCTCCAGGCGGATGGCCCACCTCCAACTTGTAACCAGTAGTAATAAACTCAGGACAGTCCCAGAAACTGGCTGTCGGCTCAATTGTGGAACAATACACGAAGGCTGCGACGAAAAACGTCAGCCATCCAAGCACATTGTTCACTAAATTGTACTGTTTCATTTAAGTGTTATAAAAAGAAATTGTTTATATTCTGTCGTATGTATTAGATGCAAAGTTACAAAAATATCGTTAAAGGGTATTGGCTTACATATAGAGTTAATAAATTTTAGCACATAAAAAAGCGGATGCCGACAGATTGTCTATTGTCAATCCGTCAGCATCCGTTATAAAAATCTCGTCATTTCCCGGCGCAAGAATGACGCCAAGAAAGCCTTAGAGTGTGATTACTCGCCGAAGTAACGCTTGTAAAGACCCATGAAGCCTGCGCAATGGCGAGCCTCGTCCTTAGCCATCTCGTGTACGGTGTCGTGTGTGGCGTCCATACCGGCAGCCTTAGCGTTCTTTGCAATTCTGAACTTATCCTCGCAAGCTCCGCGCTCTGCTGCGATACGAGCAGCAAGATTAGCCTTTGTGTCACTCAATACGTCGCCGAGAAGCTCAGCGAACTTGCTGGCATGCTCTGCCTCCTCGAAAGCGTAACGCTTGTAAGCCTCAGCAATCTCAGGATAGCCCTCGCGGTCAGCCTGGCGGCTCATAGCGAGATACATACCAACCTCACCACACTCACCATGGAAGTGAGTCTCAAGATCCTTGATCATCTCCTCTGTGGCACCCTCCATACGGGCAGCGCCAAGGGTATGAACAGTTGCGAAGGCGGGACCCTCAGTCGGGTCGTTCAGCTCCTGGAACTTGCTCTTGGGAGCCTTGCAGATCGGACACTTCTCGGGAGCCTCAGTTCCCTCATAGATGTAACCACAAACTGTGCAAATAAATTTCTTCTTCATAATGCTAAATGTTTTGTATATTAATAATGTTATTGTTATTTTACTTCGTCGGAAAAAGCTGCTTCTTCCAGACATTCGTTACATATTCCTTTATAATAGAGCTGTACGTCCGTAACCTTATGCCCGGCTATAGAGTCCTGCTTCAGGAGGGGCGACACTTCGTCGAAGATGTCATACACCTTGTTGCACTTGGTGCAGTAAAAGTGGGCATGCGCCGATATATCGCCGTCATAACATACACGATGTTCGTTGATGGTAATCATTTGCGCGGCATCGTTTTCTGAAAACAAACGTAGCGTATTGTAAACCGTCGTGCGGCTCAGCGTGGGAATCTTCGAGCACAAGCCGCGATACACATCGTCCACCGTAGGATGGGTTGCATGAGTAAGCAGATATTGCATGATGGCAAGGCGCTGTACAGAAGGCTTGATTCCATGATCTGTAAGTCTTGTGTAGGCTTCTTTCTGTTTCATCTCATTCACTTTTTCTATTTCACATTGCAAAGGTAAGCATTTATATTTTACCGTGCAAGTAAAAGTTGGAAAAATTACAAAATTTAAAGTGTAACAATTGTTAAACCATAGTTGTATTCCTTATTATATATAGCAGACCAATGGCTTTACATAATACACGAAAAGACCATAAAAGCCAAGGACAAAGTGTATTGGCCTTGATTTTTATGGTCTTTCCTTTATATATTGCCATGTATCTCCTACTCCAGCAACTTCACCATGTTAAGATCCGTTATCTTACCGTCGGGATTTATCTTTGCCGAAATGCGATACTTGTTCTGCACATTTGTGCCGTCCGTATGCGACACGTTCTGACCTGCCGTAAAGCTTACGCTATACTCGTACTGTCCGTCGCCCACCTCCTTCTTGTTGATGGTATAGTCGCCTACAGTACTCCAGTCCATTGACGCAATATCCGTCTTATAGATTTTGTGCAAGAATGTCACTACGTCGTTTCGTGTGGCGTTGGTCTTGCCAAGGAACGAATTGATGAGCGAACCGAATGCGCTTGTTACGGCATCCTCGTCCTTGTTGTTGATACTGCTGAAGAACGAGTCGAAAATGCTCCTTACCATCAGTTTGTCCTCTGGCTGCACGGTCTTGGCATTGATGCCCTTTATGTTCTGGTTGGCCTCATCCACGTGCTCTCCGTCAGCATGCTGCTCCAGGTATGTTTCCATAGCCTCCACGGTATTGGCAGCCTGTGCGGCAGCCCAGTCGATGGAGTCAATCTTATGTATGGCGAGCGACTTGAAGGGCGAGTCGGGATGCTGCTCAAGATATTGCTCAAGCGCCGACTTCGAACCGCTTACCACGGCGTTGGTCCATTCCTCGTCCGACTGCTTCAGTTCTGAAAGATGCTTTTCCATATTCTGGATGTGCTCCTCTGAGGCTTCGTCCATATAGGTGTCGAGATAGTTCTGCACCACCTGCACGTCCGTGCTCGAGAGGGCGTACTCGTAAGCCTGATTCTCGCGCTCCACGCTCGACTGATGATAGAAGAAGTAGCAGATGCCACCTATCAGCAAGGCAGCAAACACAGCCACGGCTGCTACCAGAAGATTGTTTCGCTTCGTCGGCGTCGTCGTATTTTCCGTGACAGTCGCAGGCGTATTTTCCGTGACAGTCGCAGGCGTATTTATGCCAGCGTTTTCGGTTTGTCCATTGGTTGGATGTCCGCATTTCGGACATGCGGGCTGATCTTTGAAGTAGACCTGTCCACAAGCAGGACATTTCGTCAGTTTGTCTTTGATAGCCACGCCGCACGACGGACAGTATGGAGCCTGGTCGCTAATCTCATGACCACACTCCGGACATTTAATCATTGCCATATATATGTATGTATTGTTGTGATAATTCGAATTAATCTATGTTTTGTGACATCACGCTCCGTCAATGATGTATGAAGCGTATCTCCCTCAGACTATGCCGTCCCACAAATCGGCTCTTGTCCACATATCCGTTTATTCCGTCGATATGTCCCTTTCCCGTATACTGCCAGATGATGTAGTCGGCATCGTCGTTAAGCACCGGCATACGTGATGAGTATTGGGCTATCATCAGCTTATATCCCTTCAGCTTTCCAGAGAGATAGTTGTTGTAGAAGTTGGTGCCGGTATAAACCAGAGGTTTCTGCTTATAAGCCTTCTCCACCATGTGAAGGAATGTGAGAAGGGAGTCGCAGAACTCGTCTGTGGACATTCCCTGCTTCACCTCCACGTCAATCATCGGAATAAGATCCTGCTCCTTCGGACGACATTGTGTCATGAAGTTCTGCAGTTGCTTGGTAAGGTCTGTCTTCGGACGGAAGAAATGGTAAGAGCCCACCTTCAGTCCGTAACTGTGCGCCGTCTTTATGTTCTGCTCGAATCGGCTGTCTATTCTGTCGCCACCTTCCGTGGCTTTGATGTATACGAATGCCATCTTGGTGTTGTTGCCGATTGTCTCCCAGAACACGTCTCTCTGATAATGACTGAGGTCTATGCCATGGATGTGAGAGCAAGTGTCCTCACATTCCACCAAAGAGTTCTGCGCAAAAAAAGGCGTGGACAACAGCACGCCAAGTAAAACAAGTATATTTCGTTTAATAAAATTTTTCATAATTGCAAAGGTACTGCAATTTGGAGAGACCACAAAGAATAATTATCAACTTTCCAAAATTTTATGATTTTTTTATTGACAGTAAGTAGAGTTGCGGTTCATTGCTCATAAAATGGCTCATTACGATTGATAAAGTGGCTCATTACGATTGAAAAACGTAAGCGTATCGTTTTGATGCAATCATATCATTGAGATTTTTTCATGTGACAAAGGTAAAGGAATGAATGATTATGAGCTTACAAATAGGCTGCAAGGTGGCAACAACGAAATATTTCGACCGAGAAAAGATTTCAAGCGGCCATCAAGAGATAAACGATTCGAAGAAAACTGACATGGAAATACAAGCAAAATGGGTGTTCTTCCGCTTGAAAGTACATATAAAAAGAGTTTGAGAGAAGAATGAGGAAAGTTTACT
>ERZ1031020.312-NODE-312-length-21026-cov-6.729531_pt1 | contig 21026 bp, 13 predicted proteins | sample MGYA00517109_ERZ1031020 | MGnify/ENA primary metagenome ERZ1031020 (study PRJEB33719, sample SAMN04261270) | wastewater metagenome | biome: rural village; feature: human; material: feces | host: Homo sapiens | place: El Salvador | collected 2013-01-07 ... | reverse complement strand
GCAAGTCGAGCTTGACGCGGCATTCATGGATGGTGACACGCTCGAATTCGGAGCGGTCGGCGCCGCGAGGAACATCGCGAACCCCGTCTCTGTCGCCCGGAGCCTCGCCGCGTCGGACGCCAACAACCTGCTCGTGGGGGACGGCGCCACCGAGTATGCTGTGAACCAGGGCTTCGAGATCAAGAACATGCTGACGGACCGGGCGAAAATCTACTATCGGCGCCGCCTCGAAGCGGAAGGCCGCGTGACGCCGGGCGAAGAACGCCACCTGGGCGAGCCTGAAGCCGAGCAGGAGGCCGCGCGGGGCGCGATGCCCGGCCGCGACCGCGAGCGTGAGAATCCCGCGGGCCACGACACCGTGGGCGTAGTCGCGCTCGACGCGAGCGGTTCGATGGCAGCAGCCACATCCACGAGTGGCTTGTTCATGAAGAAGCCGGGACGCGTCGGCGACTCTCCCGTGCCCGGTGCGGGATTCTACGTCGACAGCAAAATCGGCGGAGCGGCCTCGACCGGATTGGGCGAGGACGTCATGAAGGGCTGCGTAGGCTACGAGATCGTTCGGCTCATGGGCGAGGGTCTCGACCCTCAGTGCGCTTGCGAGCGGGCCATCGCCACCTTCACGCGCAAGCTCCGTGCCCGTCGCGGTCACGCGGGAGATATCTCCTTCGTCGCCGTCGACAGCCGAGGTCGCTGGGGAGCGGCCAGCAACATCGAGGGATTCTCGTTCGTCGTCGCGACGCAAAGCGACCCTGCACGCGTTTACCTCACCCATTCCCAGCCGGACGGCAGCTGTGTGCACGAGCCAGCGAGCCGGGAATGGCTCGAGGAGTACATGGCCTCACGGACCGCGCCGCTTGCGTGATCTAGCACACAGCCCCACCTGGTCGCCCGTCGCCCATGGGACCGCCCCTACGAAAGGACCGATAAACGATGCACGACACGAAAATCGTTCACACCCCCATCGACCGTGCACTGGAACAGAGGATTTTCGACTTCGTCGACGCGCTTTCAGATGAGCTCATAGCTGCGATACGCGATATCGTCAGAATCAAGAGCGTCCAGGGCGACGCGTCGGACGGCGCCCCCTTCGGACTCGGCCCACGCGCAGCGCTCGACGCCACGCTCGATCGCTGCCGTCGAATGGGATACGAGACACGCGACCTCGACGGTTACCTCGGCTACGCGACATGGGGCACGCCTGGGGATGACGGCTATGTCTGCGCTCTCGGCCATCTTGACGTGGTCCCCGAGGGCGAGGGATGGAATTATGGTCCCTACAGCGGACACCTCGAGGACGGCGTGATATACAGCCGCGGCGTCCTGGACAATAAGGGGCCGATCTACGCCTGCCTCTATGCCATGGAGGCGTTGCGCCGTGCCGGGATCAAACCCGTTCGTGAACTGCGCATTATGTTCGGCTGCAACGAGGAATCGGGGTTCGGAGACCTCGTCCACTACCTCGAGACCGAGCCGGCGCCCGTCGCGGGATTCACCCCGGACTGCAAGTATCCGGTCGTGTACGCCGAGCGCGGGCGGGCACTCGTCAGGCTTGTCCTCCCGTCGGCCGAGCTCAACCACTACATGGACTTCGTCAACACCTACGTTCTGAACGCGAAGCCGAGCGGCGAGCGACTCGGCGTCGCCGTGCACGATGACGAGTTCGGCGACCTCGAGGTGAGGAACTACCGCCTGCTTGACGCGGACGGGATGCCGGCGGTCGAGCTCGCCCTGAGCTATCCGGCAAATGTCTCTGTGAACGAGCTGCTCGAGCGGCTTCGGAGTACGGTCACGAAAGACAACGCCACTGTGCATCTCGTACGGAACTTCGACCCTGTCCGCTTCGAGCGCGACTGTCAGCTCTGCCGTGATCTGCAATACGCCTACGAGCGAGTGACCGGCGCCGACGGCACCCCCGTCACAACCACCGGCGGCACGTATGCCAAGCTCATGCCCAACATCGTGCCCTTCGGCCCATCCTTTCCCGGCCAGAAGGGCATCGGTCACCAGCCGAACGAATGGATGACCGTCGCGGACATCATTACGAACGCCAAGATCTACGCACTCGCCTTCTACCTGCTTGCATGCAGCCGTTGATCCACCAGATCTGAGGAGCATTCCATGTCGTCAAAGAAACACCGAAAACGCAGTGACCGTAGTCAGGACCACTGCTCGCAACCGAGTCCGCGCCCACGGCCCGGAACAGCTCGGGCCGTGCAGATCGAGCCAGCGTCACTCTCCCACCGCTTCTTCGCGTACCTGATCGACTGGTATCTCGGTGCTCTCTGCACGATGATCCCGATCTCCGTCATCGCGCAGTGGCAAACGGGTGACATGACGATCATCAACCTCCTCGACATCCCCTCCCCGTGGGGCCTCGTCGCGGGGGCCGCCGGAACCCTGCTTGGGGCAACGTACTACGTCGCCTTCCCCGCGCGCGTCTGGAAAGGCCAGACCCCAGGCAAGCATCTGTGCAACGTCGTCATCGCCAATCCCGACGGTACGGCACCGAGTGTACGGCAGCTGCTGATTCGCCAGGTGCTCGGACTGATCATCATCGACGGGGCACTCGTTTCCGCGAGCTCCATCTGGCACCAGATGCTCACCGTCGCCACACGCATCAACTTCGTGACCCCGCTCATGTACATCGGGTTCGCCCTGTCGGCGATAAGCATCCTCATGATCGTCCTGAGGCGGGACCACCGCTGCATTCACGATTTCTTGGCGGGCACCGAGGTGCTTGCCAAACCAAGGCCGTATACTGAGGCTGAAGCCGATCGGAGGGCGCACACGATTGACTAACTCGCGGTGTCAAGCCGGCCACCGCACCCCCCTCACACATATGTAAACTTCCGATTTGGAGGCACACGATGAAGATTGTCATGATTTACGACCAGATCCAGTCCGGCATGGGCGCCAAGGATGACAGGATGGTCCCTCTCGGCATTCTGAAGGAACCGGTCGGTCCCGCGATCATGATGGAGCCTTACTTGAAGGAGCACGACGGACACGTCATCGCGACGCTTTACTGCGGCAACGGCACCTATATGGCCAATCCCGACGAGACCGCGCGCAAACTTGTCGCGATGGTCGGCAGGCTCAACCCCGACGTAGTCATCTGCGGTCCCGCTTTCAATTACGCCGAATTCGCCGAGATGAGCGCCCGCGTGGCCTCCGACATCGATGCGACGGGAACGATCCCCGCCGTCGCCGCAATGTCAGAGGAAAACGCCGACACCATCGCCCGCTACTGCCACGCCGTGCCGATCGTCCGCACCCCCAAGAAGGGTGGCGTCGGACTTAACGCGGCGCTGAAATCGCTCGCGAAGCTCGCGGCAGGACTAGCCGACGGAAAGGACGTCTCAAGTCTGCGCGAGAAGATCTGCTACTGATTCGACTGACCACCGATACCGCCGGGCCAAGGGGGGACCGCATGAACCCAACCCATGATTCCGAGAGCTCCGATCTCCTTCGGGAGGGCCGGACGAGGTGCCGCCGACGTTTCTCCGAGCCCGGTTCGGGGCCCCGTCGCACCTCCGAAGCCGTCAGGCGGGTGCGCGCGATGCGAGAGGAGCGCGTGCGCAAGGTCTACGCGCAGCTTGAAGATGCCATATCAGCAAACGAGCAGGGGGAGCGTGCGGGAACCCAGGAACGCATCGGCCATCCACGCGCGAAAATAGACTTCAAGGCGGAAATCGCGCGACTCAAGAACCTGAGACGTCAGGCGCGCGTCCGCTTCATCATCACGCTGCTCTCCGTCGTAACGTCAGCACTACTCCAGGCCTATGCCATGAAGGCGTTCGTCCAACCGTCCAACCTGCTCTCGAGCGGCTTTACCGGCCTCGCGATCCTAATCGATCGCATCACCTCCCTGTTCGGCGTCTCGTTCCCCACCTTCGCGGGCATGATCGCCCTAAATATACCGGTCGCCATCATCAGCTGGAACAGCATCTCGAAGCGCTTCGTGGTGTTCTCGATGATTCAAGTCCTACTCGCAAGCTTCTTCCTTCGCGCTCTCTCGTTCCAGCCAATTCTGCACGACACAATCTTGACGGTCGTTTTCGGCGGGTTCCTCTACGGCCTCGCGATCGCGATCGCACTTGTCGGAGGGGCGTCGACAGCAGGAACCGATTTCATCTCGCTCATGGTCTCAAACAAGATCGGCAAGGGTATATGGGGCTTCATCTTTGCCGGTAACTGCGTCGTTCTCGTGATCTTCGGCTCCATGTTCGGCTGGACCGCCGCTGCCTACTCAATCATCTTTCAGTTCATCTCGACCAAGACGATCGAGCTGTTCTACCATCGCTACGACCGTGTGACCCTGCAGATCATAACCACGAAGCCCGACGAGGTACTCGAGTCCTATTGCAAAAAATACCATCATGGCTCCTCCTGCTTCGAGGGAATCGGCGGGTATAGCCGCGAGACCTATTGGCTCATCAACACTGTCGTGAGTTCCTACGAAGTAAACGATATCGTCGCACTCGTCCGAATCGTAGACGGCGGCGCCGTGGTCAATGCGTTTCGCACCGAGAACTTCTTCGGAAACTTTTATCGCGACCAACCAAATTAACCGGCACGCCCCCCCGCCGAAGTTCCGCCTGGTGGGCAGAGGTCTCGCCCGGTAGGCCAATATCCCGGCTAATGCAGCCCCCTGCCGCCGAGAAGAAATCCGCATCCGCCACGCGTCCGGGACGGAGGCGCGCCGGATCGATTGAAACATGCGCCCAGACGAGCGCCTCCCGCCGATCCACGTTGTAGCCGGGGCCCTGCGCACAGAAGGCGGAGCCCAGTGTGTTGGACAGGCCTACCGTCGCATCATTGACCGCCCCGCCTCGCTTCCGCAGCGTTATGGCAGGGGCGGTAGCCCACATATTCAAGCGCAATAGAGTCCCGTCCATCGGAATACGCGGCCATCTCAAGCGCATATGAGCCAATCTCCGAGACGGTCGACGAGTGACGCGCACTCCCCCGCAAGAGTCGGGGCTACGGGCTTGCGCTGGACCTCACCCATAAGTTAGATGTGAACCTCCTACAGCCGCTCATGCCAAGTCCCCCGAGCAGGGGATTCTCGTCGATGGGCTTGAGCTCCGCAGAGACCTCATAAGTGATCGTAAACGATTCTGCATCGTAGATACGCACCTGATTGATTATCCCCGCCCACGCGCCGCCGTGATCGAAGCCGGCGCGCCAATCCTTCGCGCGCAGAACGCTGCCTGCCACCTTCAACCCACGCGTGATGCTCGCCTTGGGCACCGCTACTCGCGCGGTACACGTGCGCGGAAAACACGTCCGGCCACGTCCATTCCTCGAAGAGGGCAGCAATCCCTTCGAGCAGTTCGATGATGCCCGCACCGCGCAGAGCCGAACCGAATAAGCAGGGGAAGATTGCGAGTGCGGTGACGAGCAGGCGAAGCATGGCTGCGGAGAGGTGCACCTTCATGGCCGTTCGTCTCCCCTCCCATCGCTTATGAGACGAGGCGTGTTTCGGAAGTATGCAGCAAATTTAGGACGTGCCGAACACACGGGGGTTTGCGATAATAAACCCGCAGGTAGATCGATTGGACATGTACAGTGTGGTTGGACTATCGGGATTTTACGGCATACTTCCGAAATCACGCCTCAAAATGATTCGTTCCTCCGTCCCCAAGGGATCAACGGAATGCAACAGGTTGAGCATACGCAAGCGAGCGGCCCCCTGAGCGTACAAGGTGGCATGAAAAAGGCAGGGCATTGACCTTTTGGTCATGCCCTGCCTTTTGAATGACAGATTGTAGCTCAGGGGGCCGCGCAACGACGGAGGTCGGCGCCGTTCGTTAGAACGGCGGAACTAATTACTCCTCGTCGTTGCCCTTGGCCTCTTCGGCGTCGTCGGTGTCCACGAGCTGGTTGAGCAGCTCGTCGAGGGAAGCCATGTCCTCGTTGATGGCACCGTTGGCGGGAGCCTTCTTGTCGTCGATCGGGGCGCCCAGGAGCTCCTCGTCGGCGTCGGCGTGATGCGTCGGCGTGGCAGAGGTGCCCAGCAGGATGTCGTCCGGACCGTCGGGGCTAAAGACCATCTGCAGCAGCTGCGAGAGGTCTTCCTCGTCGGCAACGTCGTCGTTGTTCTCGAGGATGTAGAGCAGGTCGTGGGCCTCCAGGCCGTCACGGAGCTCCTCGATCGCCTTTGCACCGATACCGTCGATGCGCAGCAGATCCTCCTCGGACTTGCCGACCAGGTCGCCGACCGTCTCGATGCCGACCTCGCTGAACTTGTTGGTCCAGCGCTGCGACACGCCCAGGTCGTCGAACAGGTACAGGCGGGCCTTCTCGGCGGAGATGGTGTGGCCGTTGCGGGTGAACGAACCGTCAGCACCGCCGAACTCGTCGTAGCCGGCCCAGTCGAGCTGCTGCGGGAGCTGCTCGTCCAGGTCCTTGAGCTCCACGGGGGCCCACTCGGGCAGCGACTTGGCGTTGGGCGAAGCCGGGCCGTCGATGTCGACATAGCCGTCGGCCGTGCGATACGTCAGCTTGGCGTTGGCGTACGGCTTGAGGCCGGTACCGGCAGGGATCTTCTTACCGACGATGACGTTGGACTTAAGGTCGAGCAGGTGGTCGACCTTGCCCTCGATGGCAGCCTCGGTAAGGACGCCGGCGGTGCGGATGAACGAGGCGCTCGACAGCCAGGAGTCGATGTTGGACGCGACCTTGAGCGTACCCAGGATGACGGGCTCGGCCACGGGAGCCTGACCGCCCAGACGGGCGACGCGCTCGACCTCGTCGGCGAACTCGTAGCGGTCGACGTACTGGCCGAGCAGGTACTTGGAGTCGCCGGGGTTGGTGATCTGAACGCGACGCAGCATCTGGCGTGCGAGCACCTCGATGTGCTTGTCGTTCAGGTCGACGCCCTGGCTGGTGTAGACGTCCTTGACGCTCTCGACGAAGGTGTGCATCGTCGACTCGATGTCGGTCAGCTTGCGCAGGTTGCGGAAGTTGACGAAGCCCTTGGTGATCTGGTCGCCGGCGCGAACCTCGCAGCCGTCCTCGATCTCGGGCATAAAGCGCACCGAAGCGGGGACGCGACGCTCGTCGAGGACACGGGTGTGATCCTCGGAGTCGGTGAGCGTCAGCACGTACTCGGACTTCTCGGGCTTAATCGAGAGGTGACCGGAGTACGGAGCCAGCTCGGCCTCGCGACCCAGAATCTTCTCGTTGACGTTGCCGACGATATCGAACATACGGCTGACCGTAGGCAGACCCTGCGTAATATCGTCGACGCCGGCGACGCCGCCGGAGTGAATGGTACGCATCGTAAGCTGCGTACCGGGTTCGCCGATGGACTGGGCGGCAATAATGCCGACCGCGGTACCGATGGCGACCGGACGACGGGTGGAAAGATCCCAGCCGTAGCACTTCTGGCACACGCCGTACTTGGAGCGGCAGGTGAGCAGCGCGCGGAGCTTGACCTTCTTGAGGCCCGCATCGACCATCTTCTGGATGTCGGCGACCTTCTCGATGTAGCCGTCCTGCTCAAAGAGCACGGTGCCATCGGGAGCCACGACGTCCTCAATGAAGCAACGGCCGACGAGGTCGGTGTTGAGGTCGGTGGTGCCGGGGATGATGAGGTTGTAGGTGACGCCCTCGTGCGTACCGCAGTCCTCCTCGCGGACGATGACGTCCTGGGCCACGTCGACCAGACGACGGGTCAGGTAACCAGAGTCCGAGGTGTGGGATGCGGTATCGACCAGGCCCTTACGGGCGCCGTAGGTCGAAATGAAGTACTCGAGCGGCAGCAGGCCCTCGCGGAAGTTCGCCTTAATGGGAAGGTCGATCGTCTCGCCGGACATGTCTGCCATCAGGCCACGCATGCCGCCGAGCTGACGCAGCTGGGTCTTAGAACCACGGGCGCCGGAGTCGGCCATCATGTAGAGCGGGTTCTCCTCGTCGAACAAGTCGAGCATGAGCGCTGCGACCTTGTCGGTACAAGCGGTCCACTCGTTAACGACTTCGATGTGGCGCTCCGTCTCGTTGATGAAGCCCTCCTCGAAGTACTCGTTGATCTGGTCGACGTTAGCCTGGGCGCGGTCGAGCAGCTCCTGCTTCTCATCAGGGATGAGAGCGTCCCACACCGAGATGGTGAGGCCGGCGCGGGTAGCGTAGTGGAAGCCGGAGTACTTGATGGCGTCAAGAATCGGGCCGACCTTGGCCTCGGGGTAACGATCGCAGCAGTCGGCAACCAGCTTGGCCACATCGCCCTTGACCATCTTGTAGTTCATGAACTCGTAGTCTTCGGGCAGGCACTGGCGGTTGAAGATGATGCGGCCGATAGAGGTCTCGAAGCGCGCGGTCTTGTTGCCGGTGACATCGTAGTCGACGAACTCGTTCTTGCCGTTCTTGACGCGGAAGATACGGGTGCCGTCCTCGTTGATGACGTTGGCGTTCTCGGCGGACACGCGGACCTGGATCTTGGCCTGCATGTCGACCTCGGAGCGGCAGTCATAGGCGTGCAGCGCGTCGTCGAAGCTGGCGAACACGTGGTTCTCGCCGGGCAGACCATCGCGGACCTGGGTCAGGTAGTACACACCGATGATCATGTCCTGCGAGGGGATGTTGACCGGCTTGCCGGATGCCGGCGAGCGCAGGTTGTTCGCAGAGAGCATGAGCACGCGAGCCTCGGCCTGAGCCTGGCTGGACAGCGGCACGTGGACAGACATCTGGTCGCCGTCGAAGTCGGCGTTGAAGGGCGAGCAGACCAGCGGATGCAGGTGGATAGCCTTGCCCTCGACCAGCACCGGCTCAAAGGCCTGGATGGACAGACGGTGCAGGGTCGGTGCACGGTTGAGCAGCACGACGCGGCCGTCGATGACCTCTTCGAGGATATCCCACACAAAGGTGGCACCGCGGTCGATAGCGCGCTTGGCGCCCTTGATGTTCTCGACCTTGCCGAGCTCGACCAAGCGCTTCATGACGAAGGGCTTGAAGAGCTCCAGCGCCATGGTCTTGGGCAGACCGCACTGGTGAAGCAGCAGCTTGGGGTCGGTAACGATTACCGAACGGCCGGAGTAGTCGACACGCTTACCCAGCAGGTTCTGACGGAAACGACCCTGCTTGCCCTTGAGGGCCTCAGCGAGCGACTTGAGCGGGCGACCGCCACGGCCAGAGACCGGGCGACCACGACGGCCGTTGTCGAACAGGGCGTCCACGGACTCCTGGAGCATGCGCTTCTCGTTGTTCACGATGATCGCAGGGGCGTCCAGGTCGAGCAGGCGCTTGAGTCGGTTGTTACGGTTGATCACGCGACGATACAGGTCGTTGAGGTCGGACGCGGCGAAGCGGCCGCCGTCGAGCTGGACCATCGGGCGCAGATCGGGCGGAATGACCGGGATGACGTCCAGGATCATGTTCGCGGGGCTGTTGCCACCCTTCAGGAAGGCATCAACGACCTCAAGGCGCTTGACGGCCTTCTCGCGCTTCTGCTTCTGGGAGTCCTCGTCGGCGATGATGGCCTTGAGCTTCTCGGCCTCGGAAGGAAGGTCGATGGCAGCGAGCAGGTCGCGGACGGCCTCGGCACCCATACCACCCTTGAAGTACATGGAGTAGTAGCGGGTCATCTCGCGGAACAGCGGCTCATCGGAGATGAGGTCGCGCTCGGTGAGCTTCATGAAGGCGTTGAAGGCGTCCGTACGGAGCTGCTTCTCGTCCTTGCACTCTTCCTCGATGTCGACGATACCGGAGGCGATCTCCTCGGGGGTCAGCGGCTCCTCATCGGAGAACTCGTCAAAGTTCTCGGGGTTGCCCTGCTCCTTGAGGGACTCGATCTGGCGGGCGCACTCAGCATCGATCTCTTCCAGATCGGCGGCGAGCTCCTCGCGCAGGTCGTCGGCGTCGGCCTCGCGGGCCTCATAGTCGACCTCGGTGATGATGTAGCTGGCAAAGTACAGAACCTTCTCGAGGTCCTTGGACTTGATGTCGAGCATACGGCTCATCGGGAAGCTCGTGGGGCTCTTGAAGTACCAGATGTGGGACACGGGAGCGGCGAGCTCGATGTGGCCCATGCGGTCGCGACGCACCTTGGCCGAGGTGACCTCGACGCCGCAGCGCTCGCAGACGATGCCCTTAAAGCGGATGCCCTTGTACTTGCCGCAGGAGCACTCCCAGTCCTTGGCGGGACCGAAGATCTTCTCGCAGAACAGGCCGTCCTTCTCGGGCTTGAGGGTACGGTAATTGATGGTCTCCGGCTTCTTGACCTCGCCGTGCGACCAGGAACGGATCTGGTCGGCGGAGGCAAGGGAGATCTTTACCGAGTCAAAATCAGTAGCTTCGAAATCTGCCACAGTCAACTACTCCTTATCAGTGGTCGTGGCGGCGACAGCCTCGGGTGCCTCGGCGGTCTCGGCATCCTCGGCCTCGACGTCGGCGTCAACGCCGGCGAGCGCAGCCAGGTCGTCGAGAGCGGAGGTCTCCTCGGCGGTCACAGGGGCGGAGGCGTCCTCGTCGGCATCGTGCATGGGCTCGATGTCCAGTGCGAGGGAGCGGATCTCCTTGACGAGAACCTTGAAAGACTCGGGGATACCCGGGACAGGAACGTTCTCGCCCTTGACGATGGACTCGTAGGTCTTGACGCGGCCCACGGTATCGTCGGACTTGACGGTCAGGATCTCCTGCAGGACGTTGGAAGCACCGTAAGCGTACAGTGCCCAAACTTCCATCTCACCGAAGCGCTGGCCGCCGAACTGAGCCTTGCCGCCCAGAGGCTGCTGGGTAACCAAGCTGTAAGGGCCGGTCGAACGGGCGTGGATCTTGTCGTCGACCATGTGGCCGAGCTTGAGGATGTAGGACGTACCCACGGTAATGGGCTCGCGGAACTCCTCGCCGGTGCGGCCGTCGAACAGGCGGGTCTTGCCGCGCTCGTCAAGCTGGGTGACGAACTCGGGGCGCATGTGATCGCCAAAGGCAGCGGTGGCCTTGTTGAGCATGTTCTTGTTGGCACGACGAATGACCTCGGCGATCTCGTCCTCCTTGGCGCCGTCGAAGACGGGCGTGGCGGTGAAGAACGGACCGGGGACGTACTTGTCGGAGTCGGCCTGCTCGGTATCCCAACCGCAGGCAGCAGCCCAACCAAGGTGGCACTCGAGCAGCTGGCCGACGTTCATACGCGAAGGAACGCCCAGCGGGTTGAGGATAACGTCGATCGGGGTACCGTCAGCCATGTAGGGCATGTCCTCGACCGGCAGAACGTTACAGATAACACCCTTGTTGCCGTGGCGGCCGGCGATCTTATCGCCCTGCTGGATCTTACGACGCTGGGCGACGTAGACGCGCACCTGCTCGTTGACGCCGGGGGCCAGGTCGTCGCCGTTCTCGCGGCTAAAGCGGACGACGTCGATGACGCGGCCGTACGCGCCGTGAGGCATCTTAAGGGAAGTGTCGCGAACGTCGTGAGCCTTGGCACCGAAGATGGCGCGCAGCAGGCGCTCCTCGGCGGTCAGAGCGCTCTCGCCCTTAGGCGTGACCTTGCCGACCAGGATGTCGCCAGGGCCGACCTCGGCGCCGATGCGGATGATGCCGTCCTCGTCGAGGTTGGCAAGCATGTCCTCGGAGAGGTTCGGGATCTCGCGGGTGATCTCCTCGGGGCCGAGCTTGGTGTCGCGGGCGTCGATCTCGTGACGGGTGATGTTGATGGTCGTCAGCAGGTCCTCGGCCACCAGGCGCTCGGACACGACGATACCGTCCTCGTAGTTAAAGCCTTCCCACGGCATGTAGGCCACGGTGAGGTTCTGGCCCAGTGCGAGCTCGCCGTGATCGGTCGAAGGACCGTCGGCCAGGGGCTCGCCCTGCTCAACGGTGTCACCGACGCGCACGAGTGGACGGTGGTTGATGCAGGTGGACTGGTTGGAGCGCTGGTACTTGGCCAGGTGATACTCGTCCATGCCGCCGGCATGCTTGACGATGATCTTGGCGGCGTCGGCAAAGATGACCTCGCCGGCATTCTTGGCCAGGGTGACCTCGCCGGAGTCCAGAGCGGCGCGACGCTCCATGCCGGTACCGACATAGGGAGCGGCGGGGTGAACCAGCGGCACGGCCTGGCGCTGCATGTTGGCGCCCATCAGCGTACGCTTGGCGTCGTCGTGCTCAAGGAACGGGATCAGCGTGGCTGCGACGGAGAGCATCTGACGCGGCGAGACGTCCATGTAGTCGACGTCCTCGACGGGCACGTCGGCGGGAGCGCCGAAGGAGCCATCGAAGTCGCGGGTACGGGCGATCACGCTATGCGGACGAACGATCTTGCCCTCGGCATCGGTCGTGATGAACTCGTTGGTCTTGGGATCGAGCGGCGTGTTGGCCGGCGCGATGACGTGCTTCTCTTCCTCGTCAGCGGTCATCCAGTCGATCTGGTCGGTGGCAACGCCGTTCTCGACGCGGCGGAACGGAGCCTCGATGAAGCCGTACTCGTTGACGCGGGCGTAGAGGGCGAGCGAACCGATCAGGCCGATGTTGGGGCCTTCGGGGGTCTCGATCGGGCACATGCGGCTGTAGTGCGAATTGTGAACGTCGCGGACGGCCGTCGGCACGTTGGTGCGGCGGCTGGAGCCGGACTTGTGGCCGGCAAGACCACCAGGGCCGAGTGCGGACAGACGGCGCTTGTGGGTCAGACCGGTCAGGGGGTTCGCCTGGTCCATGAACTGCGAGAGCTGCGAGGAACCGAAGAACTCCTTGATGGAGGCCACGATCGGGCGGATGTTGATGAGCGACTGCGGGGTGATCTCGTCGATGTCCTGGGAGCTCATGCGCTCACGGACGACGCGCTCCATACGGCTCATGCCGATACGGAACTGGTTGGCGACGAGCTCGCCGACGGTGCGGATACGGCGGTTGCCGAAGTGGTCGATGTCGTCGACCTTGAAGCCCTGCTCGCCGGCAGCGAGGGACAGCAGGTAGCGCAGCGTCGCGACGATATCCTCGTCAGTGAGCACCGTGACCTCTTCCTCGGTGGTGAGGTTGAGCTTCTTATTGACCTTGTAGCGACCGACGCGGGCCAGGTCGTAGCGCTGCGGGTTAAAGAGCAGACCCTCGAGCAGGCTGCGGGAAGCGTCCACGGTGGGAGGCTCGCCCGGGCGCAGGCGACGGTAGATCTCGATGAGGGCATCCTCGCGGGTGAGGGCGGTATCGCGCTCCAGGGTGCGCTTGATCACATCGGAGTTGCCCAGCAGCTCGATGATGTCGTCATTGGTGACGGCGATGCCAAGGGCGCGCAGGAACATCGTGGCGCTCTGCTTGCGCTTACGGTCGATGGAGACCATGAGCTGGTCGCGCTTGTCGACCTCGAACTCGAGCCAGGCACCGCGGGACGGGATGATCTGGGCCTTGTAGATCTTCTTGCCCGAATCCATCTCGGAGCTGTAGTACACACCCGGGGAGCGGACGAGCTGCGAGACGACGATTCGCTCGGTACCGTTGATGATGAAGGTGCCCTGATCGGTCATCATGGGGAAGTCGCCCATGAAGACGAGCTGCTCCTTGATCTCGCCGGTCTCCTTGTTGGTGAGACGGACGTCGGTCAGAAGCGGAGCCTGATAGGTCATATCCTTCTCGCGGCACTCCTCGACGGTGTGCGCGGGGTCGCCGAACTGATGCTCGCCGAAGGTAACCTCGAGAACATGGTTCTGGCTCTGGATGGGGCTGGATTCCTTGAACGCCTCACGAAGGCCCTCGTCCTTAAAACGCTCAAAGGATTCCCTTTGAACAGAGATAAGGTTGGGGAGCTCCATGGCCTCCGGGATTTTCCCGAAGCTGACGCGCTTGCGCTCAGTGGCAGTGTATGCGTAGGTCACCAGGTTTTTCCTCCTTCACGGAAATGCTCGGTGGGTTGGCGAGGCATAGCTTCGCCAGTTATCGCAACCTAATAGTTTATCAGGTACCGACCGTTGGGCAAGAAAAGCCTTGACGCGATTGAGTTTTTGGAGTAGCAAAGTTTTTCGACAGAAAAGGTGCAGGTAGATAGGTATGTATCGAACATCTGTTCATATATTTTATGTGAACAGAGAGCCAGCAATCGCAGCTCTTATAAAAACGGGTGCAGACCGAAGTCCGCACCCGTACCGTTTCAGCCATGACAGATCAGCAGGTAGAGGGCTGACAGCGAACGGGCATCAGAGCGAACAAGTTGACATGAAAAGAGGACGGCATTGACCTTCTGGTCATGCCGCCCTCTTTGAATGGCAAATTGTCGCTCTGATGCCCGTGCAGCGTCGAGCCGTTACGCGGTTTGGTAAAACCGCGTTAACGTTTTAGACCGCCGCGCTCGTCGATAGCGTCCCAGAAGGCGCTGGCAAAGCGAGGATCGCTTGCGGCCATGAGGGCGTTGGTGGCCATCCAGCCAGACGGGGTGCCGGTGTCGTAGCCCGACAGTGGGTCGATGACGACAGCGTACATAGCCTCGCGGTCGAGCGAGCGGGCCATGGCGTCGGTAAGCTGGATCTCGCCGCCCTTGCCGGCCTGCTGATCGGCGAGCAGGTCCATGACCAGCGGGCTCAGCAGGTAGCGACCGACGATGTACAGGTTGGACGGAGCCGCCTCGGGAGCGGGCTTCTCAACCAGACCGCCGATGCGCCAGACAGCGCCCGGCTCTGCGTCGCCGGCGTCCTCAAAACCCTCGAGCGAGCCAACACGATCGCCAGCGATGACACCATAGCGGCTGACTTCCTCGGGAGCGCACGCGGCAACGGCGATAACCGAAGCGCCACCGTGCTCCTTGGAAACGGCAAGCATCTTGTCGCAGATGTCACGGTTAGGCACAACGTAGTCGCCCAGAAGAACCAGGAAGTTCTCCCCTGCCACGGCGTCGGCAGCAGAGCGAATGGCATGACCGAGGCCCTTGGGCTCGTACTGATAACGGAAGTCGACCGGCATGCCGCCCGCGTGGGCAACAGCGTCGGCGTAAGCATCCTTACCGCGCTCGCGCAGCAGATTCTCGAGCGAGCGATCGGGCTGGAAGTAGCTCAGCAGCTCGGGCTTACCGGGAGAGGTAACGATAATGGCGTCGTCGACCTCCTCGGGGTCGAGTGCCTCCTCAACGACATACTGAATGACCGGCTTGTCGAGCACCGGCAGCATCTCTTTAGGCGTGCATTTAGTGCCAGGCAGAAAACGCGTGCCGAGACCGGCGGCGGGGATGATTGCCTTCATGTTATTCAAGGATCCTTTCGCAGGCGCAGAATACGCCCTGTGCGTGCGGCACAACGGCCGCAGACCAAATTGCGATACCGGAGTATCTTACCGCCGGAGACATCCGTCGCCGTAAGGCAAACGCAATTCTTCAGCAGGTCAACGCAAATTATTGGTCGAATGGTGCAATTTTTGGCCCCAGCGGTAACGGGATTGGCACGGCGAAGACAGCGGCGTTCTGCGTGTCGAGCAATGGGAATGAGGGGCTATAACAAAAAAGACGGGACTCGCATAGCGAGCCCCGTCTGCAAAGAAATCTGGCAAGAAGGCCTGATTACTTGAGGGTGACAGCAGCGCCAGCAGCCTCGAGCTTCTCCTTGGCAGCCTCGGCGTCCTCCTTCTTGGCACCCTCGAGAACAGCCTTGGGAGCGCCCTCGACGACCTCCTTGGCCTCCTTCAGGCCAAGGCTGGTGAGCTCACGGACGGCCTTGATGACCTGGATCTTGTTGTCGCCGAAGCCCTCGAGCACGACGTCAAACTCGGTCTTCTCCTCGGCCTCGGCAGCGCCAGCAGCAGGAGCGGCGACAACAGCGGCAGGAGCAGCGGCGGAAACGCCGAAGGTGTCCTCGATAGCCTTGACGAGCTCGGAAGCCTCGAGAAGGGTCATTTCCTTAAGAGCATCGATGATCTCATCGGTGGTAAGCTTAGCCATTTCTAAGTCCTTTCGGTTTCCGTGTCTGTGCACGGAGATCAGTTAAAACACGGCGCGAATGCGCCAGGGGTGCGGCGTTGCCGCCGCGGGTGAAAACAGCGGCTAGGCTGCCTTCTGCTCGGAGACCTGCTGGATCGAACGAGCGAGACCAGAGGAAACGCCGTTGACGCAGACAGCGATGTCGCGAGCGAAACCGGAGATGAGACCGGCGATCTGACCGAGAAGCTGATCCTTGGTGGGAAGCTCGGCGATAGCCTTAACATCATCAGCGGAAACGGCCTTGCCGTCGGAGATACCACCCTTGATCTCAAGGACACCCTTGGAATTGGCGGAGAAGTCCTTAAGGGCCTTAGCGGCCTCGACCGGCTCGGTCTCGTAGAACACATAAGCGACGGGGCCGGCGAGGATCTCGTCGATCTCGGGCTGCTCCTGGTTCTTGAGGGCGATCTTGACCAGGTTGTTCTTGTAGACCTTCATCTCGGCGCCGCACTCGCGAAGCTGATGACGCAGCTCCTGAGCCTGCTTAACCGTCAGACCGTTGTAGTTGACGACGAACAGACCGGCGTTCTCGGCGATACGGGACTCGATCTCTGCAACCTTGTCGATTTTGTACTGCTGGGGCATGAATTACACCTCCTCGAATTCTTTCCGGGCACGGTCCGCCACAAGGACGTGACGGGGGCATGTCCAAAAAGAAAGCCCCCGCGCTGCATGAGCGACGGGGGCGAGAAGACATATCTACTCGACCACCTCGGCTGGCGGGATACCCCATTAAGCTCGCGGGCGATGCCCGTTTGCACCGGCTGTCTCTGGCAGCGGATTCGTGCGTAAACCGGAAGTATTATGGCGGGGACCCCGGCGTCGGTCAACGGACACGAGGATTCGTACACAAACCCTGCATACGCTCCGGTCCGAGGGGCCGGGTTGAGATTTTCGCTCGGTCAAGTCCTGGCTCGCTCGAAGAGCACATTAAGTGCTCTTCGGCTCGTGCGGAATCTACGAAAATCTCAACCCGGCCCCTCGGACCGGAGCTGCGGTAACTTTGCTGCGAATCCTCGTGTCCGTTGATCGACGCGCCCCACGCATAACCCTTATGTCGGTAGGCTGATGCGTTGCGTCCCTGATGGCTACAGGGTTGAAACGAAGTTGGACAGGCGGCGGAGGCCTTCGTCCAGATCTTGGTCGGAGACGCAGTAGCTGAGGCGGATGTGGCTTTCGGTGCCGAAACAGTCGCCCGGGACTAGGGCTACGTTTGCTTCTTTGATGGCTCTGATGCAGAAATCATCGCTGGTTAAGCCGTACTGTTTGATGCTGGGGAAGGCGTAGAAGGCGCCGGCTGGTTCCACTACGTCGAGGCCCATGGTGTCTAAGGCTGCGAGCACACGTTCGCGGCGAGCTCGGTAGACTTTGAGCATGGGGGTTGGGTCGACGGTCAGAGCTCGCGTTGCGGCGTCCATCTCGAAGGAGACGGCACTCGATACTAAGTATTGGTGGGCCTTTGCGATCTCGGCAATGACGGGCCCTGCCGCTGCGAGCCAGCCCAAGCGCCAGCCGGTCATGGCCCAGGGCTTGGAAAAGCTCTCGATGACTACTGTCTGCTCGCGTAGCTCCGGGTGGCGCTGGGCAAAGCGCTCGTAGCCATCCACATAGACCAGACGGTTGTACACGTCGTCGCAGACCACGTAGATGCCCGTCTGTTCTGCCACGTGTGCCACGGCGTCGAGCGATGCCGCGTTGAGGATGCAGCCCGTGGGATTGTTGGGCGAGCAGATGACGATGGCCTTGGTCGCCGGTGTCACGCAAGCACGAAGTGCGTCTTCGTCAATCTGGAATTGCGCAGGCTCCGTATCCAAAAAGACCGCTTTGGCGTGATTGGCCACGACAATGCTCTCGTACAGGCCAAAGGCCGGCGTGGGGATAACGACCTCGTCGCCGGGGTTAAGCATAGCCATGAATGTTGCCGACAGGGCCTCGGTCGCGCCGTCGGTCAGGATAACCTCGTCGGCCGAAAATGTAAGGCCCGCGTCCCCCATGTAGGCAGACAACGCCTCACGCAGGGCGGGGCGACCGTTGTTGGGCGGATAGTGCGTGTCGCCGCGGTCCAGCGCGGCGGTCACCTCGGCGCTAATCACATCGGGCGTGGGAAAATCGGGCTCGCCGAGCGCGAGCGCAATGCATCCTGGGTGCTGGGCAGCGAGCGCGTTAATCCGACGGATGCCGGAGGGCTTGAGCGTGGCAAGCGAGGTATTCATGGGCAGACGCATGGCGTTCCTTTCGTAAGGGTTGCACTAGGATAGCGCGGCGAGGCGCCGCCAGACGGTGTAACCTAAACGGAAACCAACCGGAAAGGAGGCGGCATGGAGACGACCGCACGCGGCGATAAGCCAAAAACACTGCATAACATCGCGTTTGTCAGTATTCCCGAAAGCGCCGATCTTGAGTTTTTGCTCTGGGACCTGCAGGACGCCATCGCCGTCTATGCACAGCTTTCCGGCACCGTGCTCCCCCGCCCGGTCGACTTGAAGGCGGATGATGCCGGTGCAGTCGATGGCATGGTGCTCGCTGTTGATGATGCCTTTGATGATGAGGCGATGTTCGCTGTCGAGCAGATACTCGATCGCTTTGGGGATACAAAGACGCGTGCCTATGTTGTTGTCCAGGCCGACGTCGGCGGCCTCGAGCGAGCACAATGGCTCGTCGTGCGTCTGCGAGCGGCATGCGACCTTCGCGAGCTGTCATGGTGCGGCGGCGTTATCGTCTGCGCCGGCAGCGGCATCGCAGCGCTTCGTCGCTCACCGCGCATGGGACTCTTGCGGCGACCGTTTTCGGAAGCGATGGACAAGCTCGTAGGCGCCGTTCGTATGGGCTGTTCGGTTAAGCATGCGCAGCGACTTGGTGGTGGTAATGCCGAGGACGTCGACGCCGACGGCATGGTTTGCGCCGAGCCAGCCGTGCCCGCGCCGATCTGGCGAGGCGTTCTGAAACACCTCGGCGCCCGCACTCAATCAATAATCTAAATTAATAGGCTGCCCAGTCAACGGCTTCACTCCAACGCTCGAAAAGCCGCTCCAAGCGCCACGCCGCGTTGGCAGGACTCGTCGACGGCAGCACGATGGCGGGTAGCCCCGTCCGCTCTTGTAGATAGCGTTTGTAAAGCCGCCCGGCCGTACCGCCGTTACAGACCACCTGCTCGATAGGGGCTGCACCGGCAATGCGCTCGACATGCGCCAGCACAACGTTTTTGATGCTCGCGTCGCTCGAGCCCTTAATGTCGCAGCTCTCGATCACGTCCCACAGGGCCACGCCGCCGTTCAGCAGCATGGAGCGCTTGGCGGCAATCGAGGCGTCGAGCGTCGCAGGCTCACTGCCCGCCAAAGGGTCGCCCTCGTTGGGCGGCACGGGCACACCGAGGCAAGCGGCCATCACGCGCCAAAAGCGGTTCTGCGGATTGCCATAGTAGAAGGCATTGGCACGCGAGAGCACCGAGGGAAACGACCCCAGCACCAAAATGCGCGAGCGCTCGTCAAACACGGGCTCAAACCCATGCTCAATATGTTGATAGCCCTCGTCGGATGCAGCCATGGCCTAGGCCCTCAACAGATAGCGCACCTCGTAGGGCGCAAGCTCAAGGGTACCCGTCAGCTCAACCGTGGGCGCGCCGTCGGCAAGCAGGTCAACAAAAGACCCGTTGAGCTCGCCAGCGCCAAAGGCGAAGGTCTCGTCCACGGCATTGACCGCCACGAGCACCGTCGCGTCGTCGCAGGCGCGCTCAAACAGTAGCTGCTTGTTCTGGATCACCACGTTACGGTACGCGCCGTAGTTGAGAGCACGGGCCGCCGCGTCATCGGCCGAGCGCAGGCGTGCAAGCCGCTTGATGAAAGCCGTCAGCTCGTTGGGTGCGGGCTTGTCGAGCGCAGGACGCAGCGTCCAATCGCCATCAGGGCCGCCCTTTTCGCCGGCAATCCCCCACTCGCTGCCATAATAGACACATGGGATGCCCGGCATGCCAAACAGCATGCCATAAGCGGGACGCAGGCAGGACTTGTCGGTGAGGATGCTTGCCAGGCGCGGCACGTCGTGGTTATCGACAAACGACAGCAGATGTTTGCTGCGGTAGATGCACCACGGATCGCCGCCAAACTGGCGATGCAGCGAATGGGCAATCTCGAACATGTTGACCGAGTTAAAGCTGGAATACAGCCCCTTGTAGCACTCGTAGTTGGTGCAGGAGTCGAGCATCTCGTCGTTGACGATCTGGTTGTAGTCACCGTGGAGCGTCTCGCCGATCAGCACGAAGTCGGGCTTGAGCTCACGGGTAAAGGCGTGCAGACGACGCATGAAGTCGCGGTCGAGCATATAGGCGACGTCCAGCCGCAGGCCGTCGACGCCAAAGACATCGGCCCAACGGCGCACGGACTCGAGCAGGTAATCAACCACGGCGGGATTTTGTAAGTTGAGCTTCACGAGCTCAAAATGGCCCTCCCAGCCCTCGTACCAAAAGCCGTCGCCATAGCAGGAATCGCCGTCAAAGCTAATGTGGAACCAGTCCTTGTAGGGCGAGTCCCACTTATGCTCCTGCACATCGCGGAAGGCCCAAAAGCCACGGCCCACATGGTTGAAGACGGCGTCGAGCACCACGCGGATGCCGTGGGCATGCAGCGTCTCGCACACGGCGGCAAAGTCGGCATCCCCGCCCAGGCGGCGGTCGATATGGCGCAGGCTGCGCGTATCGTAGCCGTGGCTATCAGACTCGAGCGGCGGGTTGATGAGCACGGCGCCAATATCGAGTTCTTGCAGGTAGTCGGCCCATTGGGCTATCTTCATGATGGGGGCATCGGGGTTGGGCGCGGCGTTGGCAGTCTGGGCGAGCTCATCCTCGGCAACGGACGCGGCGTTTTCGCGCGGAGCTCCGCAAAAGCCCAGCGGATAGATCTGGTAGAACGTCGTCTCGTATGCCCACATAGCAACCTCCCGGTAAGCCCAACACAACGACATCCATTGTATGCCCAGCAGGGTAGCTATTTTGGGACGGGGCTCTTTTAGCTGCACCAGCCCCTTTCTAAGTTGCGGTGAAATACGGACTGTTTGCCGGGTTTATTGGGCTCAGCAGTCCGTATTTCACCGCAACTGATGAGGGGACGTGATTAGGCGACGGGCTTTGCGCGGCGTATGG
>ERZ1031020.305-NODE-305-length-22007-cov-36.761434_pt1 | contig 22007 bp, 16 predicted proteins | sample MGYA00517109_ERZ1031020 | MGnify/ENA primary metagenome ERZ1031020 (study PRJEB33719, sample SAMN04261270) | wastewater metagenome | biome: rural village; feature: human; material: feces | host: Homo sapiens | place: El Salvador | collected 2013-01-07 ... | reverse complement strand
CCTAAAAATTTCTTTGCGGTTTTTCGTGCCCTAATCAATATCTCCTAAAAAGACTAGTTATTACATATTCATAATGTTATGATTTTTTAATTAATTTGCGTAATATTTTTTCCCACTTTTTTTCAGTTACAAATGATTCTGGAAGATTTGGTAAAAAAAACAAAAAATTATTAAAATAATCGATCCAATCATGAATGACGAAGCAAAAAAAACAAATTATGCTTGATAATATTTTTATTATTTTGTTCATGACAATATTGTTAAATTTTAGTAAAGGTATGTAAGCATGATAACTTACGGTGTAGAAGGTCTCAGCACCGTTGCAATACTTCAAAGAAGCAAAATGTGAATATTTTTTGCCTCTTCCTGTTGATTTTACAGGAGGTTTATATCCTTGTCTTGATGATACATACATATGTTCTTATTTTGGTGTTATAATAAAAGAACGAAGATTGATAAAGTTTATTGCTTAGGATTACATCATTTTACAAATGAAAACACTATATGCTTGTGTCGGAAAGGTATATATGAGCTGATGGTAGAGTCGTCATCAACAACAATGGCCCTGATTTGATAAACTCAGCAGGAATACTTGCTATTCATTTTTTATGATGGGGTTATGTTCACAATTTTGAGATTTCATGTAAAAAAGTCCTAATTTCTATGTTTCTCTTCTTGCAAATTATGGGATATTAAGAAAAATATCGTATCTTTGTCCCCGAATTGAGGCGTTCTTTGCATATTGCAAAATACAGAAACGAGCAGAAGTCCGCTCGTTTCCATATTGTTACCTATATAATATAGGCAAACGCCCAACTTCTTGATTTTCAATCAAAGTCCAAATTAGAGCGAGTTATATTAGTTAACAACAATGTTTTATATTGCTTAAAAACAATGTTCTATATTGCTTGAAAACGATGTTTTATGTTGCTTAAAAACGATGTTTTATATTTCTTGACAACAATGCAACATTAAAATTTCGGATAAATAGTAATATAGTAAGTGATAAATGAAAAAGAAAGCAGTTTCGCTGTTTGTTGTTTTGGCAATTAAAACAGCAGGTTACTCGCAAGATTTCGCTCTGAAGACGAACGGACTCTACTGGGTGACAACCACACTCAATCTGGGCGTAGAAAAGGCAATCAGCAACCAGGTAACCCTGGAAGCAGATGTTGCATACAACCCCTGGACATTCAGGGAAGACAAGAAGATGCACCTTCTCTTGGTGCAGCCAGAAATGAAATACTGGCTGTGCGAGAAGTACGAAGGTCATTTCGTAGGTATCCACCTGCATGGTGCTCAATTCTACGGAGGTTTTGGCAGCAAGCTCTACGATGGCTACTTGGCTGGCGGAGGCGTAACATACGGTTACGATTGGATTTTATCCCCTCACTGGAACCTGGAGGCAGCCATCGGTGTGGGATACGCCCACCTCTGGTACAAGCAAAGCCCTAACTTGCCCTGCATCAAGTGCCAGAAAAAGAAGAACGAGAACTATATCGGTCCTACCAAGGCTGCACTATCATTAGTCTATATCTTTTAAAAAAAGTGCACCATTTAATCACAAAGAATATTATGGATGATAGAATGAAACTCAAAATAGCATATCTGGCTATAGCTGGTATAGGCTTGGCTCTTCTGACGGTTATGTCTTCATGCAGCAAACAGAACATAGTAAGTGATAAAAAGATTACATGTACTCCCGACTCCTTTATGCTCCTGCCAGATAGCAGCAATCAGGCTGCACTCAACCTTCAGGTTCATATCCCGAAGCATTATTTCTCGAAGAGAAGCCGTCTCTTCGTAATACCCGTATTGACAGACAGCGACAGCATCGTGGCTAAATACAAGCCTATAGTGCTGGATGCGCCTATCTACAGAAAGAAGATGGAACGTAAATGGGTGCTCGATAGTATTGCTGACCCATACGATTCTATTGCACAGAAAGTTACGAACACGAAAGTAGATTTGTCCGTGTTATATAACGACACCATCACCCTGCCTGCCAACTTCCATAAGGGAAGCCTCGTGGCAGTGGCTTCTGCCGACGGATGCGGCGAATGCCGTGCCATCAGCCATACCAAGATAGCCGATGTGTTCCGTCCGGAAATCAAGAAGCAACTGAACCTCAACTGGATGAAGCATACCTTCGAGATCAAGCCGAAGATAAGAGAAGGAAAGGGCGTGGCACGACTTGAGTTTGCTATCAATAAATATGATATCAATCTCAAGATGAGCAACAACCAGGCTGAGCTCGACCACATGTTGAGCGATATAGCTCCAGTGCTCAGCGACAGCCTCGCTACCCTCACTTCTTGGGGCATCTATGGTCTGGCGTCAGCCGACGGCCCGCTGAAGTTTAACACCCCACTTTCCCGCAACCGTGCCAACTCTGCCCTGAAGTGGCTGCTTGCGCACATAGAGAATGGCGACAAGGTGAAGAAGATAGCCCGTATCGGTTCACGCCCTGAAGGATGGCAGCCAGTATTGGATGCGATGGTGGCCGCCGGCGATGCCGACAGCACGATGGTGAAGAACATCCTGACCAGATATGCCAACTTCAACGATGATGTGCAGGAGCGCTATATCCGCCGCCTGCCTATCTGGAACAGCATCAAGAAGAAGTATCTGCAGAAGAGCCGTAGCGTGGAATACACCTACACATACATCATCAAGAACTTCACCACCGATGAAGAAATGCTGCAGATGTACGAGCTCCGCCCAGATGCCTTCAGCGAAGATGAGTTCCTGCATGTGGCACAGATTGCAGAGAGCGCAGAAAAGCAGAAGCAGGTGTATGAGACGACGTTGAAATATTACCCTATGTCGAAGATTGCAGCCAACAATCTTGCCATCCTACTCGAGAAAGAAGGCAAGGTGGATGTGGCTGAGATCATAGAATAAATAACAGCGTATGACAAGATTAGAATTTATCATGTATGGCATGGCACTGGCTATGTCATTAACCTCGTGCGTCCGTGAAAATCTGGACCAATGTCCTCCTCTGCGTATCAACATCGAGGTGAAAGACAAGAATTATTTCAATGTCGACCAGACTGCACCCGAAGAGAAACGAGATGAAAATCAGGCTTTTAGATCATTTGTTCCGTCTCTTTCCTATCGCCTGAGCCGACTCAACGACGACGGCACTCAGCAGGTTGTCGTAGAAGAAAAAGGTTTCGGAGTAGAGGGTGACGGATTCGCCTATCCCGTAAGCTTCGACCCCGACATGCCTTTCGGAAAATATGTCTTCACTGTATGGGGAGGTATGAGGAAGCGAGGCGAACTCAATCTGGATAAAAACGAGCTGTTGCTAGATTCGGAGCACAGTCAGGGCGATGATGTTTATCAGGTTTGCGATACCCTCGTCTATGATGAAAACCATTATTGCTATACCAGCGAGATGGAGCGCACCAAGGGAAAACTGGTTATATGGACAGAGAATCTTCCTGCGGGGTATCACCTGATGAATACTGAAGTAAGCCAGCTCTATGGAATCGTAAATCCAAGTTTCCTATATTCTGAAGAGACTAGCGTCTTTCATGAATCGGAAATTAAAGCTGGCGCCAAGACCAAGACCTCTATTTTCCTGGCTCCTTCTTTCCAGAAGGAAGAGTCAGTGGTGGATGTCAATTTCTATAAGAATAGTGGCGAAGGCGGCAATTCATCTGTGTTGTCACCTGATGACGTGGAGGTAAGCATGGAGCGCAACAAGATTACGGTGCTGAGATATGTGTACGATTCTAACCACAATCGCTTCACCATCTATATGAAGGTGAATGACAACTGGGAGGAAATTCACGGTATGATATTGGATTGATAATTAATAGAACTCAATTTTTTAATTTATTTTTATGAAAAAAGGTATGTTTTTTGCGCTTGCAGCAAGCAGCTTGCTGTTCAGCGCATGTAGCAGTGACGACGCTGTGGTTAGCACAGAGGGTCAGAACGAGGCAGTACAGCAGATTGTATTGCAGGTAGCAAGTAGTGGTGATGGCTTGAGCACACGTGCAGGTCGCCCATTGTATTCTTCACAGGCTTTGCAGACTATCCAGAATGTTCGCGTAATAATTTACAAGGATGATGCAACAAAGACTATTGTCAAAGACGAGAAGAAGGATTGGAAAACAAGTACAACGTATACCAATCATGGTCGCGAGCTTACTCTTACTTACAAGGGTGATCAGAGACTGGGTGAAGGTAACTACAAGGTTATGGCTGTAGGTTACAGCGATAACAGTGACTACACCTATGCTTTGGATGTAACAGGTGCAAGCCTTACTGGTAAAACTTACAGTGATATTACTGCAACCTTGAAGGATGGCAAAAAAGATGCAGAGGAAGTATTCGCTGGTGATGCAACGCTTACAATCGGCGATGATAAGAAAATCACCAACCTTACTTCTGGTGAGGAGAATGGCGTAGCAGTAACCTTGCATCGTCAGGTAGCTGGTAGCTTCGGTTATTTCCAGGACGTTCCTGCAAGTGTAAATGGCAAAGCAGCCGCAACCCTCCGTCTCGTAGTAAGAGATAAGAATGATAAGTTGACTTTCAACAACTTCAACAGCTCATTCACAACAACTGGCAACACTATCCAGTATTATGTTAATGGTTCTACATCAACAGCTGCACCACTTGCTACAGATGCAAAGTTCAAAGATGGCAGCAATGGTTATGTGCTCTACTCTATCGATTTGAAGACATGGTTCCCTCAACTTGATGAAAACGGTGACGGTCTGCTGAATGCTGAAGATACCTGGAATCACCCTTCTGATGTAAAGACTACCATAGTTAAGGGTTCTGTATTCGGAAGCAACTTCGTCATTCCATTTAATTTAACTAGCGGCAAGAGCACCATGGAGCTTCAGCTCTTGGATAAAGCTGGCGACATCATCAAGACATGGACCGTCTCTATCCCAACTTCAGATCAAAATACTGATGGCACAAAGGGAGCTACAGACGAAAGTGCTTCTATCTTCAACGTGGTTCGTAACCACATGTACAACTTGGGTGTGAAGCCTTCTAATGGAGGTAAGACAGATCCAGACCCAGGTAATCCAGATCCAGATCCAAAACCAGATCCAGATCCTGATAAACCAGATCCTGACAAGCCAGAAGACTTGAGCAAATCTCAGAACCTCATCTTGAAGGTGAACGACAACTGGGAGGCTATCCACCAGATGGAGCTGGGTGATTAATCTTACTACGTGCTCATAATATAGGCAGTATTAAGAAAATATATCCAAGGGATGCACTGTGCCCGCTATAGGCACTCGCATCCCTTATTATCCCAACATTACAATATTTAATTTATTATTCATTTTATACGTAATACCCATTCAAATCGAATAGGCGAACATTGAAATCGAATAGACGAATATGATGAGAAAATCTATAAATATAATCCTCGCTGCCAGTCTCCTAATGAGCTGCAGCGCAAGCAATGATGCGCCTGATACCCTCGCCGACGGCTCGCATGCCGTGAAGTTGAACATGAGAGTGGGTGTAAGCGCAGGTGTTGTTACCGGCTCACGAGAACTTGATACGTGGGATGGAGCACAGCAGGTGAATGATATGAGAATCTACGTCTTCAGATGCCCCGAAGACAAGAAGGGCACCTCAGAAGAAGCATATACCTATTGCATCCCTATTGAAACGGAAGCAGCCAAGAATGGTTACTATTCCGTTGACGCATTCAACAATAGAGAACCCTACTATTCTGCCGAGCACCAGAACATGCCCGAGCAGCATCTATACACCTTCGAACCCTATCTGCAGAACGGCTACTACTACCAGTTTCTAGCCATAGGCAGAGATGACAAATACGCAACAACGAAAGTACTTACAGAACCAAACTTCACTGAAAACGTAACGAAACTGGAGGACGCAAGAATCGCCCTCACCGAGCAGGCAAAAAACAGCGCCAAACTCGGTATCCTCAATACCACAGAGCTGTTTAGCGGCATTCTGCAAGACGAGAATACCCATGAGAAAGCCCCCGTTCTCGTAACGGAAGAGACGAAATACTTCCACCGCACGCTGACCGCCAGCCGTAACGTGGCTGGTCTGATGATTTACGTAGAAAACATCCCGGCACAGGTGGAGTCGAATGCAGCAGGAGACGTGAGCACTGTTACCTTCAAGCCCACCTCTTTATCCGTTGTAGCCACCGGCATCAGCACCGAAACGCTGATAAGGCAGAAGAAGGCACCAGCAGATGCTGAACTGTTGACTTATCAGACGTTGGGCACCATCGACCTCACCCCCTCAAACGGATGGACCGTAGATGCTACAGAGAACATATTCAAGCGAGCTGAAGACTCCCAGAAAGGATGGAAGGCAAACAGCTACATGATAAGCAACTTCATGATGCCTACACCAGAGAAAAAAATGCAGAAAAGCAAGAACTCGGCAAAGAACGAGACCACCTTCTATCTGCATTACACGGATGGCACGCACCACAGGTACGACAACATCAGGTTGTCAGCAGCCACTGGCGACAAGTTCAAATTCCCTATCGAGGCAAACCACCTGTATTGCCTGGGAGCCAAGAGCAAGACCGTGAACCAGCCATACGACCTGAAGGAGTATTACGAGCCAGTGATGACCGACGTGAACATTGAGATAGAACCAGCCTTCGAAAAAAAACATGTATTTGAAACAGAATAAACGTTACAAAACAGCATAAAACGGAAATAGAATATGCAGAAATCAAGATTTAGCATCTATAAGATAAGCTCCATCAAGATGAACGCCATCAGGACAGGCATGGCGGTAGGGGTTTGCTTCCTCCTCGCACTAGCCGCGGGATGCAGCAGCGATGCCGATCTGCCACCTTATCCAGATGGCAGCAATGGAGATGCAGGCATGAATCAGCCTTCAGAAAAGGACGACGAGATTACGACTGTTCCCTTCACCATCACTCTGGGCGGATTAAGCGGCAGCGATGGCAATGCCAAGCAAGATGGCAGAAACACCCGTGTAGCCCCTCCTGGTGCAGGATCCTCTTCCTCGTCGGGCACAACAGGCGAGGACAACGGATATGCCGAGACCGACAACGTCAATGCCGTAAGGCTGATAGCTTTTCGCCGAAGAGTTCAGAACAATGGAGAAAATTCTGCAACCTATGATGCCGCAGTCAACGATATCCAGGGCTTCGAGTACGACCCTACCAACGACAGGGTGATTAACGGAAAACCCATGGTAGAAGACGGCAAGAAAGACGATTATCTTTCGGGAAAGCCCCACAGACACTATGTGGTAAATGGCACCTTCGGCATCAGCAGGGGCTACGAATATCGCATCATTGCCCTCGCTTACAATAGCCAGGAGAAATCGCCCTATCCGCAGTATCAGACAAACAAAGTGATAACCAATGATATGCTCAATATCAAGAGAGGCACTACATTTCAGGAGTTCAAGGCCACGTTTGCGAGTTACCTGGTTAATGATAAGGGCAGAACCGACACCCCCAACAACTGGCTTGACTATCTAAAAAAAATAGTTCTCACACTAAATAATGTAAAATGCTTGAGCCGCCAGCTCATCACGGTGCCGCAGCTCTTCTATGGCACCCTCTACCAGCAGGGGGATGACACCCAAAATCCAATCATCTCTTCTGCTGATTACCAGAAGGAAAATCTGGGAAACAACACCCCTACGCCGCTTGTAGGAACACTCTATAGAGGCATGGCAGAAGTGGAGGTTCATATCACTTCTGCCGCCCATTACAGCATTACAGCGCAGACGCAATGGTATTGCCTACTTGCCGACAACGTGCTTACCCAGATGCCTCTTACCAGCTACGACGGTTTTAAGCAGGGTAGGGAACCTGTCGAAAAATATCCCCAAAAGGGAGGCTCCTATACCGCCATTGCCTATGCCCCCTTCCCAGGTGAAGGCAACGAAGTGGTTCTCAAGGCATTTGTGCTGCCAGGCAAGACACATCTTGCCGTGAGAATAGGCTTCGATGCCTATCCTCACGCCCACAACTATCAGATAAAGGCAAAGGATATGATGTCTTCTGAAGCAGCCACGGGCGTTATCGTGGTAGATGGAGTCAGCAACCTCTTCTATCTGAGGCGAAACCATAAATATGTCTTCACATACGCTGGTCAAAGCAAACTTACAGACTCCAGACATTTGCTCGAATAAGATCAAGAGAATTATCAAGACGTTATGCTATGTTTTAAAATCAAACAGACAATGAAACAGCATTTTATATACAAAACTTTCATATCATTTTTGTTGGCATTCCTGATGGTTGTGCCCGCCTCTATCCAGGCGGTACAACCCAAGGATGACAACACCAGTCCCTATTTCGAGAGTGCTGCCGTTAGAGACTCGTTCATGAACTGCAAGAAACCCATCTGGACCAACAACTGGGATGATCTGCCAACCGACAAGCAGCAAAACCATTTTGTGGAGTTCAACAATGACCCCAAATATGGCAACATGACATTCCGTGAACTGCGCAACCGCCGTGCCCTTACAGGCGAATCGTGCACCATTAACAAATTGATAGGTGTGGTAGGCGTAGGCAGCTGGGCAAAGGATATGGGCGCCCTTACCGACGATTCACTCGACAACTATGCACAGGTGAACTCCGTGGTACGAGCAGGGGTAACCGTAGACCCGATAGTAAGTGTAAAAGATATGGATAATTACTATTCCAAGGGCACGGTGGCAGGCTATACCATCGTAGCAGGTTCGGGCAGCAGCGTGCTCAGCCTCGATGTAATCAAGGCTTTCTCCATCGGATTCTATCGCGACGGCAAGCTGCAGGGCGTAAAGGCGGTGAGAGAAGGACAGGATGGTTCGGGAGTAACGCTGAAGCTGCTCCAGATACCGGGTTCCGACAACATCTGCGCCATGCTGACGGCAGAAAGCGACTGGCTCTTCGATGAAATCACTCTCGACTGCTCGGGCGGCATTCAGGCAGAAGTGGCGAATATTCTGAAAATCAAATATGCCTTCGTGGGCGAATCTACGGAGTTTACCATCACCGATGGAGGCATCAAAAAATACAACGAATATTTCAAAGACGACAAGCAGGTGGCGCTCAAAGAGATGAAAGGCTGGCGCCCTATTATCCTCGGCCTCCCCCTGCCTTTCCTGGACAACGATATAAAGAAGATGACAGATGATAATCTGGACAATTTCGCCACCATCGTCCCTCTTCTTGACATAGGTTACCAGGGCGGAGCCAAGTTTATGATGCAGAACGACAAGAACCCGCAAGGCGAAGCATTCGAGGCTGGCATGGAGGCTGGCTTCAAATACAAGATGGATGCCCTGCTGAGCCTCAATGCAGGAACATGGGTCAACGTGCTGCTCTTCGACCACAAGGGAAACAAGGTGCAGGAAGAAACGATTTCTGCCCAGGTGCTCAACCTCTCGCTGGTGCAGATTGGCGACGGAACGGTGAGCATCAAGGCAAAGGTGCCGTTTTCAGGATGCGAAATCAGATTCCTTACGGTTCTCGGAGTTGACGCAGGCGCCATCGGCATCCACTATGGATTCGTAAGAATGGCTCCAGATGTATCCCACCGGTGCCCCATCAATCCTACCATCAGCAGCAATGTCTGCCAATCGCAGACTTCCTTCAACCTTCGCTCCAACCCCAAGGTGAGCGTAACATGGAAGCTGGTGAATGCATGGGATTTGAAAAATAACGATATTCTTGCCACCACACCTGTAAAGGTTACCTCTGATGGTCAAGTTACCAATCTGGAACCTGGTAAATATACCTTCAGGGCCACGGCTCAGGACGGATGTTATGATGAAACCACCATTACAGTAGGTGGTTTTAATGATGGAAATACAACTTGCGGCAAACCACTTGTCAACAAACTGGGTGAAGATTTCTACGAGGTATCGCCTAAGATTCACGAAACATCCGGCTCGCTGCTTTCTGTCTCTGAACTCAAGGATAGAGACAATATTATCAAGGGTGAATATGATCAGTATGCCGAATATATAGGTGGCTTGAATCTTGCCGATAACCTCTGCATCATCGGAATTCACCGTAAGGATGGTCAACTGATATACGATGCTACCGACCGACACGAAGGTGAATCAGAGGCGGATGCCGTCAAGAGAGCTCAACCTAAGCGCATTGGTTTTGTGGTAGAGGCGGATGCTACAGTAATCAATTTGCATGCCCTGCAATTCCTGCAGATACGCTGCTATAACCAAGGCAAGGAAGTATATCGCCATCTGATAGATGAGAACAATGCGATTGGTGCAGATATCGCAGGTTCAGGCAAGCTGCAAAAGATAAGATATTCTATCGAAGTTCCAGCCTACGACAGCAAAGGCAACCCGATTCAGATGGATGAGTTCCAACTCTGGAATTCGGGTGTACTCAATCTGGGCGGTTCTAAACTCCGTATCTACTATGCCTTTATCGAGGAGGCTGCCGACGACTGTTCTTCGCCACTTGCATGTAGCAGTATGGTGATGTCGCATAATCATTCACATACTACCATCAATGCTAATGAAACCAAATTTGGCGGAGCGGTGAGTGTGGCTACTGTAGATGATAACTTAGGTTATCTGGTGGATGATGACTTGAATACCTATATGGCGGTTGCCAATACGGTAAGTCTGGGAGTTGGTCAAACATTCGCCGTAAAGATGGGTAGAACACTCGACTATCATCATCAGTTGGGAATTGTCATTGACAACAAGACTTTCCTGGCAGCCGTAAATGTAGGAGACTGGCTAACGGTAGAAACCTTCAAAGACGGTAATTCTACGGGAGATAAATTTACCGACTGGAAGGTGATTTCCGCTGATGTAGCGGGTTATGGCGATAAGAATATCCTCTTCTTTCAGCCAAAGAAAGCGTATGACGAGGTGCGATTAACTTTAGCCAAAATTGTAGGCGCATTGGATGTGCAGAAATTATACGGACTCGTGACACGTGGTGATATTGATAATGATGGTATTCCTGACTGTAAGGACGACAAGTCGTGCGTAGATGGTGTAGACGATATCGTTGTCAACAATGTATGCGTAGGAGATACGATTGTCGTAACTGCTACCGGATTAACCGGAGTAGATTATCATCTTTACTTCGGTGATAAGAATGCGGGAGATAATGGCATCGTGTCTCTGCATTCAACATCAGACACCAAGAACAATATCCAATATACCTACACCACAAAGGAGCCGGGCGAATATCAGCTCACCTTCTTCGACGGCAGCTGGACGCCACTCTCTTCAGTAGTATATCAGGTTCATCCATTACAGACCCGATGGCTTCCGAGTGCATCTACCAATGAATGGAACAAGTGGGACAACTGGAGCGACGGTTCGCCTTACTGCTGCACCAACGCCATCATCTCGTCGGATGCCGATAACTTCCCAATGCTGGGCACGGCAGAGAAGCCAGCCGACTACTGCTGCAAGGACATCTTCTTCGAACCCCGTTCGGCGGTGGATAACGTGCCATCGCTCAACTATCGCAAGGCATGGGTAGAACTGGAGCAGAAGCCGAACCATTACTATCTGCTGAGTGCACCACTCAAGCAGATGTACACGGGCGATATGTTCATGCCTGCCGACACCACGAAGGCGAACTACTTCGAGGATCTGAACGAAGAAAACTGGAAGGAACAGCGCTTCAACCCGAGCATCTACCAGCGCCTCTGGGCGGCTGCATATCCGGGTAAGATTTATTCGCTAGACAGCAAGGAAAATCCGGTTTTGAATGATGAAACGCTTGCCGTGAACGAGGCCACCTGGTCGCACAACTTCAATGCCGTGGCTAAGCCTTACGGCATGGGTGAGGGCTTCTCTATGTGGATAGACAACGGCAATCTGCCGGCTACCAATAAGTTCAGTATCCGCCTGCCTAAGGCGCATAAAGAATATAGTTACTTCGTGGATTACGATCAGGAGAAAGTGGCTAGTGAAACAGTGACGAAAGATGCAAATAAGATAAACCGCTTCATCTACGAATCGGATTCTCCGAAGGAAGGCGACTTGACGATGGAATATAAGTATCTGTCGGAAGGCAAGGAAGTGACGGAGAACCGCACGGTGTTCGTGGGGCAGAGCGAGTATCAGATTACGCTGAAATCGGATATTCCTACGCAGACCTTCTTGCTGGGCAACCCATTCATGAGCCGACTGAATATCAAGAAGTTCCTGGAGGTGAATGAGAACGTGGGCAGTGTGAAGGTGGAAGTAGAGAATGAATCGGGAGGCATGGAAGAGCAAACTGTAAGCAAGGTCGCTTCTACGGGCAATGCCACCACCATCGCCCCAATGCAGGCATTCTATGTTACCACAAATGATGAGCCGAGTACGAAAATCACCCTGCTGCTCACCCCAGAAATGATTGGTGGAAGCAAGAAGGCTACTGAGGAAAGTAAACCTGCTGAAGCCAAGGGACTGAAAGTGTGTGTGGAAAGCCTGAAGACGCGAAGCAAATCAGCAGCTATGCTGGTGATGGAGAATTCTGAAACTGCTTATGATGTTTCTGCCGGTTCTTCTTTCAAGAACTCTGTATGGGTTCCAACTCTTCTGGATAGTGAAGTGAAGTCACCTTTGAAGGTATTTGGTATTCAGCAGAGTCAGGCATACGATATCCTTCCGATGACTGGCGCTACATCTTTAGGAATCTATCTGTCGCAAAAGGATAGCATCCGTATCGAGGTAAAACCCATTCAGGGTGTTGATATGAGCGGATATGTTCTCCATGATATGCTTTCAGGTGCCGATTATTCACTCGATTCTCCTCTCATTATTGCGGATGCCGAGACCTCGTTAGGCAGATTTGTTATCAGAAGCCGTTATGGAAGTACAGATGTGACATCTGTCGATACTGATCAGCGCATCAGTATTGTTCAGGAAGGTTCTTCTGTCCTCGTGCAATCTGCCGGCGGTCTGCTCAAGAGTGTCAAGGTCATAGACCTGAATGGCAGAATCATCAGCAGGGTACAGGGAAATGGTTCAAGGTGTTTAAAGGCGAGCATAGCCACAGGCATTCAAATCATACACATAGAATTGACAGATGGTAGCAGTAAGGACTATAAGATGATTTTCTAAGTGAAATCAGAATAGCGAATTACATCTTTTACTTATAATTATCCCTGCCAGCTTGTGAAAGCTGGCAGGGATTTTATAATAGTCTTTCCCGAAAGAATAACAACATAACAATAAGGAACGCAAGCCCCGCCTAGCAGAGTACAACGCTCTCGCTAGGCGGGGCTTTTGTATATACTTAAAAACCGTAATAATATGAAAGAAGAAGAACAAAAACCAAAAAGCAATCACTGGGCTCCTGATGATGAGGGAGCCAAGAACTTTGTCAACCAGCCGGGCTATCAAAAAGGTGCCATAGGTATGGTTAACCTGATCGTTGATGTAATGAATGATACCCATGAATACAAAGAGGCGATTTTCTGCAAACATTTACTGATGGAATTCAGCCGCAAGCATCATCTTGATTTAGAAGAGCAGATAGAACGTGTGGAGGCACATGCTCAGGATATTGATGAGTTTGGAAAGTATATGAAAGCCAAGAATGGCGAATTGAACCCCAAGCGTATATCTGAGCAGGAGTTTGCTTATGCCATCGACCAGCTGATGGAGTCTGTAGATGAATCTGGCAAGTACATATTCAAGATTCAGCGCCACTGGATTGCTGTGTTCAGAGTAGCCGTAGATTTGCATTTAATAGGAGAGAATGACTACAAGGGTTTCTGTAACTGGATAGATACGATTCACCCGGGAGCTTTCAGAGTGAAGCTGACGCAGGGTGATCTGAAGCAGATCAGCAACTCGGATTGTTATATGAAACCATTCGATAAATGGGGATATGCTCCGATGGGAAATGTGAAGAAAGAACCTTATGTCGCGATGACCCATGTGGTGGTTTGCTTCAGAAATCTGTTGGGAATCGACGAAAAAATTGCTTGAAAACGGCTCAGAAATAACCCTCGTTATAACTTTATAACCCTCGCAATAACCGCAGGGTTATTTGCTTGGTCAGTATCGGATTTCGCCGTACCTTTGCCTCGCAATCAGATGATAAAGTCTGGTTGCGGGGCTTTTCTGTATCTGGAAAACCGGTACCATTTCCTGGTACGGAATTTAGCGGATGGTCGCAGCCCCAACGTGATAATACATATATGAATATGGATAAGAACAATATGAAGCCGTATGTTTTCAAGCATCCGGAGTATGAATGGAGAGTATTTCTAATTAACAACATATCTTTCTAAAACTTCAATATATATGAGCAAGAAAAGTTTTTCTGCAGCCGCAGAGGCTGCTGTACAGGCGCTTTTGAACGCCCAGAAGGTAGATGCCAGTATCATTACTGACGAGTGTGGTAACGTAGCTATCCGTAAGGCTCCCTGGAACGATGTGGAAACCATCTGCGAGGTGCCTAAGGTGATTCCGGGCAGAATGATCTGCAGCGGTGGCGAGCATGGCGACCAGCTCGACTTCAAACCTTACGCTCAGTCGGGCGGGAAGCTTTATACCGAGATTATCCATACCTCGCATGGCGCCCTCCGTACCTCGCCGCAGCGTGTGTTCGCCTCCTTCTCTTTTCCTAAGGAGATGAACAAGTCGGATATTCTGAAATATCTCTACAAAGAGATGATGGAGATGAAGGGCAAAGCTAAACATTTCAAGGAGAATATAGCATGGGAACAGTACAAGTAATGGCTCTGAATCCGGCACGCAAGGGCAATATGGGAAGATTGAATTCTTCCCAGCCCCTGTATGTCTATGACACCCTGATAGCACAGCCGTGGCTGAAGGGTGTGATTGCGCAGATACGTGGGGAGAAGGCGATTCCCGGCGTAGATGCTGGTGATGAAAAGGCGGTGAAGAAGGCGAAGGAGGGGCTGAAAAGACAGCTGCCTATCCGTGCCATTCATTATTCTAAGTTCAGGAATAATCACCGCTCTAGTGAGGATGCGGTGCCTGAAAGCTTCCTCTTTCAGACTACCATCGATGTGGATGATGTAGAGTATGTGGATGCTGCCCTGGAGAAGGCTCGTGAGCTGAACTGCAGCAACACGATATGGAAGGGGAAGCTGCTGCATCTGGAGTATTCGGCTAGAAAGAAGCTGCATATCGATATCCGTATGCCGATGGGCATGACGATTGAGGAGACGCAGAAGGCGTATTGTGAGGCGGCTGGGATTCCATATGATAAAAGCTGCATCACGCCGGAGAGAATCATCTTTATCACGGATAAGGACTCGGAGATTTACCGCTCCAAGGAGTGGTATGGGGTTCTGCCGGATGAGGAGATCCAAGCCCGCAGAGAGGCTTTTCTCAAGCGTGGGCTTACTATTGATGGAAAGGGGACGGCTCGCTATAGCTTGCTTGCCGGGGATTGCAAATCCCCGGAACGCCTGGCGGGAGACTTTCAGGGGCAAGTACCTAATGATAGTAATCATAAAGTTCAAAGTTCAAATCTCAAAGTTCAAAGTAACGGAGTTCAAAGCTCAAATCTTAAAGTTCAAAGTAATGACGATGTTCAAGACAATCGATTTCAGGGCACTGACAGCCATTCTGCTGTTTCTTCTGGCGCTGCTATTCAGCCTGCCCAACCTGGTAATAGCCATCGTGCTGATGATGATTATATCAGCCATACTGGAGGTTCTCAGAAAGCTGGCGGACTGGCAGCCCAAGAAGCAGAAAGTGCCAGTGAGAAGAATCTGATAGCCTTCGACCTCTTCCAGGATTCCGCAGGACTGAAGGGGATGAATATCGATACCATCGGGTCCAGACATTCCTCTCTGCTCGCCATTATGAGTGCCGGCGCTTCTCGTGTGATGAGTGAGGAGGAACTGATGAAGGTGGTGGCGAAGAGGATGCCGAGCTATTATCAGGAGAATGACTGCCACCAGCTGATTCATGATTTCTATGCGAAATATGGAGACAGTTCGAAGCCTTTCTCACGTGATGTGATTCGTGTGAATGCTCAGGCAGAGAAACAGGCGAATGATGCTAGTCATAAAGTTCAAAGTTCAAATCTCAAAGTTCAAAGTACAGAAGATGAGGATTATCCTGACCCTCCACCGATGCCGAAGAAGCTACCGAAGCTGGTGGAGCTGCTGATATCCAAGACTCCGGAAATCTATCAGCCTGCTGTGGCGCACGCCATTTTTCCTTCGCTCGCTACCCATCTCTGGAGAACCAGATTCAGATATATCGACAACGTGGAGCACGAAGCTACCCTGATGACCTGTCTGCTTGCAGGCACAGGCGCAGGTAAAAGTTGCGTACAAAAACCTATCGATTTCATCATTGAGGATATCCGTAAAAGAGATGCCGAAAACCTGAAGCGTGAGAAGGAATGGAAGGATGAAATGATGCGTAAGGGTGCCAACAAGGATAAGCGCAAACGCCCTGAGAATCTGATTATACAGGAGATTGATGCCGATATGACCAACCCTGCCTTCGTGATGCGTACCGCTGAAGCCAAGGAACATTTCCTTTATACTTCGCTGAACGAAATCGACCAGTTTGATGCACTCAAAGGTAGCGGTTATCAGCAATTCCGCATTATGTGCCTCGCCTTTGATCCGGGTAACTTATATGGACAAACACGAGTCGGAACCCAAAGTGTAACCGAGCGTGTTACCATCCGCTTCAACTGGAATGCTTCTACCACCATCCATAAAGGCATCAGGTATTTCAAGCGAGTGCTGACCGATGGTCCGGTTTCCCGTATCAACTTCTGTACCATCCCCGAAAGAGATATCGGCGAGGACATTCCCGTCTATGGAACCTATGATGAGGAATTCAGAAATTCTCTGAAACCTTACATCGATAATCTCTGCATGGCTTCGGGGCTGGTGGAGTGCAAGGAGGCTTTTCATCTTGCCGAGGTGCTGAAGGATGAGAATGCGGAATTCTCCCGTCTGTCGCAGGACAGAGTCTATGAGAATCTGAGCTTCCGTGCCAACGTAATCGGCTATCTGAAGGCGTGTGTGCTCTATGTGGCGAACGGTTACCAGTGGGAGCCTGAGATTGAGGATTTCATCCGCTGGAGCGAGCGTTACGACCTCTACTGCAAGATGCGTTTCTTCGGCGATGCCATCAAGAAGGCGGAGCTGGAGTGCGATCAGGAGAGCAAGAGAGGTCCGGCAAGCATCCTGGGATTCCTGCCTGAGGAGTTCAACTATCAGCAGGTGGAAGCCTTGAGAGTTGAGCATAAGATGAGTGCGAAGGGCACGATGAAGATGTTGAACAACTGGCTCTTCCGTGGCTACATCAAGGTGAAGGAGAAAGACTCAAATACTCAGTTACTCAAATACTCAGTTTTTATCAAGACCCATTCCAAGAGTGGGGATTGAATCTTATCAGAAAAATATTCTTGATATAATGAACGAAAAAATCTATTTTATATGGAAATTGTTGTAGAAAGAATCGCAAAGAAGGAGATTTATACCATTGGCCGACTTTATCTGTTGGCTGATGGTGACGTGAAGCGCAAGGTGCTTAGTGGCAAGACTGCTGGCGACAAGCGCAGTTTCGAACATAGTTTTGACTTGAAGAAGTTGTCTAAGGACAGCTACTTCTGTGATACCCTGGAGCCTACGTGGCGCAACCTGAAGGGCGTGGAGCTCCAGCCCGGGGAGGAGAATGCCCGCTTCAGCAGAGAGAGTGGCAAGGTGGCAAGAAAGATTCCGGGGCATACTGCCATCCCTGAAGGCTCGTATCGTGTGCTCATCACCAAGTCGCCCCGATTCAAGAAGTGGCTTCCGTATGTGCAGGGTGTTCCCGGTTTCGAGGGCATCCGCATCCATGCCGGCAACTATCCCGACGATACCCAGGGCTGCATCCTGGTGGGTGAGAATAAGCTGAAGGGTATGGTGGTGAACTCCCGTATCTGGCTCCATCGTCTGATGAATCGCATCCAGGCGGCGGAGAATCAGGGAGAAGGTATCTGGATTACCATCATCTAAAAAATGCAGTGCGCTGCAAATTTCTTATGGAAACTAGGAAAATTTGCAGTGCGCTGCATTTTCTATTTCAATCCTCATTCCTTCCGGGTTGAACCGGATGCCGTCGCGATCGATGAATCTCGAGAGGGAACCATCTGCGGCAAGCGACTTCGGGGTGCCGATGGAGAGACGGTCCTGCTCCATCAGCCAGAGGCTGTCGGAGAGCTGCAGCGCCAGCTCTACATCGTGGGTGGAGAGCAGGATTGCCTTGTGCTGCTCGTGTGCCAGGCGGCGGAGCATCTGAAGGGTTTCTACCTTGCTGGGGAAATCGAGGAAGGCGGTAGGCTCGTCGAGGATGATGATGCGGGTCTGCTGGGCGAGCGCCTTGGCTATCATCGTCTTCTGGCGCTCGCCATCGCTCAGCTCGGAGATGTTGCGCTGGGCGAGGTGACGGATGCCGACCTGGTGGATGGCTTCATCCACTATCTGCTGATCTGCCGGAGTCAGGGTGCCCCAGAAATTGGTGTAGGGAGACCTGCCGATGCCTACGATCTCCCTGACCGACAGCTGGGGAACATCGATACGGGAGGTGAGAACCACGCCAATCTGACGGGCTAGCTGCTGCGCCGGATAAGCGGAAAGAGGCTGAGCCTGAAGGAAAATTTCTCCATCCAGGGCTGGCTGGAAACCGCAAAGGGTTCTGAGCAGGGTGGATTTGCCCACTCCGTTGGCGCCGATGAGGCAGGTGAGCTCGCCCGGATGCAGGGAGGCAGAAACAGCAGAGGCTATCACCCGGAGCTGATGCTTCGGACGATAGCCAATGCTTAGATTCTTGAATGTAATGCAGGATTCCATCAAAAATATTTTTCCTTGTTGTTTTCGGACCTGTGATTCCTGGAATGCAGGAATTACTTAGCTGCCAAAACCTCAACCTCTACGAGTGCGCCCTTAGGCAACTTCTCTACGGCTACTGCTGAGCGAGCAGGATATGGCTGGCTGAAGAACTCGGCATAAACCTCGTTCATGGCTGCGAAATCGTCCATGCTGTTCAGATAAACGGTAGTCTTCACTACGTGAGAAAGATCGGTGCCGGCTGCCTTCAGGATGTTCTGGGCATTGGTGAGGCTCTGGCGAGTCTGCTCCTTGATGCCACCCTCTACGAAGTTGCCTGTTGCAGGGTCGATAGGAATCTGACCTGATGCAAATACGAAACCGTTTACTTCGATAGCCTGGCTATATGGACCGATAGCTGCAGGCGCATTGTCTGTATGAATTGCGTTCATGATAATTGATGTTTTATAATTAATAATTTACAATTTAACATTATATGATCCAGAGATGGAAGCCCTTCTGTTCCAGGGCATTCTTGATTTCCTTGACGTGTTCCTCGTCGCGGGTCTCCATGGTGACACGGAGTACGCAGGCATTCACCTTGTTGCGGTTGGCAGAACGGTCGTGATGAACTCCCGTGATGTTGCCGCCCAGGCTTGCGATGACGGAGGCTACCTCTACCAGCTCGCCCGGCTTGTCGTCCAGCTCCATCTCGATGGTGCAGAGACGTCCACTCTTTACCAATCCACGGTTGATGACACGGTTGAGGATGGTTACGTCGATGTTACCGCCGCTTACCACGCAGATGGTCTTCTTGCCCTTCACCGGCACCTTGTTGTACATCACGGCAGCCACACTGGCTGCTCCGGCACCTTCTGCCACCATCTTCTCGCTCTCAAGGAGCTTCAGGATGGCTGCGCAGATCTCGTCCTCGCTTACGGTGACGATTTCATCCACATAGTTGGAGCAGGTTTCGAAGGTAATCTTTCCCGGTTCCTTCACGGCGATGCCGTCGGCTACGGTTGCCACAGATGGCAGCTTCTCCTGCTTGTGGTCGTGGAGGCTCTGAACCATGCTGGCTGCTCCCTCTGCCTGGACTCCATAGACCTTGACGTTAGGATTGAGCGACTTGATGGCGAAAGCGACTCCCGAAATCAGTCCGCCGCCGCCTACCGGTACTACCACAGCTTCTACATCAGGCAGCTGGTCGAGGATTTCCAGTCCGATGGTTCCCTGTCCGGCAATCACCTTCTCGTCATCGAAAGGATGCACGAAGGTATAGCCGTGCTCATCCTTCAGCTGCAGCGCCTTCTGGTAAGCGTCATCATAGACGCCCGGAACCAGGCAGACCTCTGCACCCAGACGCTTGGTAGCCTCTACCTTGGAGATAGGGGCACCCTCGGGCAGACAGATGAGGCTCTTCACTCCCATGGCGGTAGCACCGAGAGCCACACCCTGTGCGTGGTTGCCTGCCGAACAGGCAATCACACCCTTCTCCTTCTCTTCCTGAGAGAGTTGGGAAATCTTATAGTATGCACCTCGAATCTTGAACGACCCCGTCTTCTGGAGGCATTCCGGTTTCAGATAAACATCACTATCTGGGTTGATTCTCGGTGTGTGAACCAGCTCAGTTTTTCTAATCACGTGGCTCAGCACGAAGCGGGCCTTGTAGAAATCGTCAAGTTGTAACATAATCGTTGATATGCTTTAATTCTGTTATCTGTCAGGATGATAGTTCCTGAGTGATTTTTGACTGCAAAGGTACTCTAAAAGGAAGAAAACACAAAATATTTCAATTTAATTTTTGTTATTCCCGTAAAGTTTCCTTAGTGGTTGGAGTAAGTATGTGGGGGCGAGGGCCTGCTACATGCCGAAGTGCTCCAGCGCCGCAGCTACACCGTCTTCCTCATTCGAGAGGGTGATGTAGTCGGCATCGGCTCTTACTTCCGGGGCGGCATTCGCCATGGCTACTCCCATGCCTGCAAGCTTCAGCATGCTCAGGTCGTTGTAGCCGTCGCCGAAGGCTATCATATCGGCAGGGGTGAGATTGATCTTCGCGAGGAGTCTTCTCAGCGACTGCGCCTTGTCGATTCCCTTAGGCACCAGTTCGAGGAAGAATGGGGCTGAGCGGAAGACATCCATCTTATCGCCCACCACATCCAGCAGTTCCTGTTCAGCCTTGAGCATATCCGATGGGTCGCCCGTCATGAGGAGCTTGGTAGGATGAGGCTCCAGGGCTTCGAGCAGATTCTCTACCTTGCGGATGTTCATCTTGTTGATGCGCGATTCTTCCTTCACATACTGATCGTCTGGCATTTCGGTGATGATTTCATTGCCGGCGTATCCCAGCAGGGCATGGCTCTTCTCTCGCGCGTACTTATATAATATAGGGATTACCTCATCTGGCAGAAACTGGGTGAAGAGTTTCTCGCCGGTCTGGGCATTCACGATGTTGCCACCATTATAGGAAAGGATGTAGCCCCCTCGCTTCTGCAGTTCCAGGCATTCTGCCACCGGTTCGATGCCGTAGGTTGGGCGACCGGATGCAAGGATGATGACGGCTCCCTGGCTGGCAGCCTGGAGCAGCGCTTCGCGGGTTTTCGGGGTAACCACCTTCTCGTGGTTGGTCAGGGTGCCATCCAAATCCAGGGCGATGGCACGATAAGGTATCTGTTTTGCTTTTTCCATTGTTCTATGTGATTCTTTGTTTTTTATGCGTGCAAAGATACAATAATATTCTGAAAAATGGGAAGTAAAGTGTATTTTTGCTAATTTTGTTCCCAAAAAGGTGGTCATTTGAACGAAATGACTCTGTTTTTATCAGTGTTAAATGGTTTTTGAACGATAAGCACCTATCTTTTGTTGTTTGATATACACTATATTCGAAAATTATTGTTATCTTTGCACCGCAAATCATATAACAATAATAAATTTTAAACCTATCAATATGAAGAGATTAATTTCAGCAGTATTGCTTTCTGCAGCCGTAGCTATGCCTACGATGGCGCAGAAGCAGAAGACATTGAGCAATGGTTATCCATTTACTCAGGTTCCTTTCACCAGTGTGAAGATTTCACAGAACACCTTCTGGGGTGCCCGACTGAAGGCTGCCCGAGAGGTAACCGTGCCATTGGCTTTCAGCAAGTGCGAGAGCGAGCATCGTTACAAGAACTTCGAGATGGCTGCCTATACCTTGCAGCATCCTAACCACCCGGGCTTGGATACCAAGGAGTGGGATGTGAGCAAGTT
>ERZ1031020.301-NODE-301-length-22259-cov-31.871780_pt1 | contig 22259 bp, 20 predicted proteins | sample MGYA00517109_ERZ1031020 | MGnify/ENA primary metagenome ERZ1031020 (study PRJEB33719, sample SAMN04261270) | wastewater metagenome | biome: rural village; feature: human; material: feces | host: Homo sapiens | place: El Salvador | collected 2013-01-07 ... | reverse complement strand
GGGACTATTTGATTAATTAATTAACGTGTCCAATTTTTATTGGACACTAATGACTAAAAATAACAAATAATGAATTTCAACAAGACATTTCTTACCCTCGGTTTGGCTGCAACACTCTTGCAGATGCCAACCTCATCGTTTGCCCAGAATGCAGGCGGCAACCGTCAGAACCCTCTCCTGGTAAAGAGCAGTCTTCCTTTCGGCGCTCCAGATTTCAGCAAGATTCAGGAGAGCGACTACCTCCCAGCCTTCGAAGCTGGCATCAAGGAACAGCGTGCCAATATCCAGAAGATTATCAGCAACAAGAAGAAGCCTACCTTCCAGAACACCATCCTCGCTTACGAGAACAGCGGTATGTTGCTGGATCGTGTTTCCAATGTATTCTTCGGTCTTACCAGCGCACACAAGACTCCTGGAATCGCAGAGGCTCAGAAGAAGGTGATGCCTTTGCTCACCGACCTCGACAACGAGATTTCATTCAACCAGAAACTCTTCGAACGTATCAAATACGTTTACGACCATGAGTACAGCAAGCTCAAGGGCGAGGACAAGCGACTCACCGAAGTCATCTACAAGGGCTTCGTCCGCTCAGGTGCCCTGCTCTCTCCAGAGAAGATGGAGCGCATGAAGCAGATCAACACCCGCATCTCAGACCTCCAGGAGCAGTTTGGCAATCTTCTTCCTGCTGCTACCAACAACGCCGTGGTTTGGGTGAACAGCAAGGAAGAACTTGCCGGACTCAGCGACGCCGACATCGCACAGTGCAAGAAAGATGCAGAAAGCCTGGGCAACAAGGCTCCATACTGCATTGTCATCGTGAACACCACCCAGCAGGCTATCCTCACCAATCTCCAGAACCGTGAGCTCCGCCGCAAGGTTTACATGGCAAGCATCCACCGTGCCGACGGTACCGACCCTAAGTTCAACACCTTCCCTATCGTAACCGAGATAGCCAAGCTCCGTGCCGAGAAGGGACAGTTGATGGGCTACAGCACCTATGCTGACTATTCACTGGAGAAGACGATGGCAAAGAATGCCAAGAACGTAAACAACTTCCTGCAGAGCCTCATCAAGGAATACGCTCCTAAGGCTGATGCCGAGACCCGCGAGATAGAGGCTTACGCACAGAAGAGCGAGGGCAAGGACTTCAAGCTCCAGCCATACGACCGCTTCTACTATTCTGCCAAGATGAAGAAGGAGATGCTCAATATCTCTGACGATGAAATCAAGCCTTACTTCAATGTGGATAGCGTTCAGATAAATGGTGTATTCTATGCTGCTCATCGCGTATATGGTCTGAACTTCAAGCAGCGCAAGGATATTCCTACCTATCATCCAGACATGAAGGTATTCGAGGTAAGCGACAAGAGCGGCAAGCCTATCGCCCTCTTCTACAGCGACTACTTCCGTCGCCCTACCAAGCGTGGAGGTGCCTGGATGAGTGCCTTCGCCAAGCAGAGCGACAAGTGGGGACAGTTGCCTATTATCTATAATGTATGCAACAATGCCAAGGCTCCAGAGGGTCAGCCTACCCTGATTACATGGGATGAGGTTTGCACCATGTTCCATGAGTTCGGTCACGCTCTCCACGGCATGTTGTCAAAATGCGGTTACAATACCCTTTCTAGTACAGCTGTGGCTCGCGACTTCGTGGAAATGCCATCACAGTTTAACGAGTCATTTGCCAGCATCCCAGAAATCTTCGATCACTACGCCCGTCACACTGAGACCGGTGCAGCGATGCCAGCAGACTTGAAGGAGCGCATGCTGAAGAGCATCAACTTCCAGCCAGCCTATGCTTTGGGCGAGAACCTGGCAGCTACCTGCCTTGATCTGGCTTGGCACGAGCTGACACCAGACGAGATTCCATCTCCATATATGGCAGGTGCGTTCGAGAAGGAAGCCCTCAATAATGTGGGCCTGCTCAATTCCCAGATTCCTCCTCGCTATTCTACCACCTATTTCAATCACGTATGGGGTGGCGGTTATGCTGCCGGTTACTACAGTTATCTCTGGACAGAGGTGCTCGCCGTAAACGTGGCAGATTACTTTGCCAAACACGGTGCCTTGGATCCAGCTATCGGTCAGGCATTCCGCGACAAGGTTCTGAGCCGTGGTAATACCAAGGACCAGATGGAAATGTTCACCGATTTCACGGGTATGAAGGAACCAGATGCCTCTGGTTTCCTGAAGGCAAGAGGATTGTAAAAGACGCATAAAAGGAAAAATGTAAAAGACATATAATGATAAAAAGCTCCACACGCCCTTTTGGGTATGTGGAGCTTTTTTATTCAAAACTGCAGCTTAACTGCTTTTCTATTTTATATTTTTTCTCCCTTACTGCTTCACCGCTTTAGGAGTCCAGTTCTTCAGGAATCGGAGTGTCTTCTGCTCATCATAGCCCTTGCCCTGCTCCAGGAAGCTGGAATCCTGAATATGGAGTACATTTCCATTCTCGTCCAGAACCACGAAGACTGGGAAACCGAAACGCTGAGGATAATTCAATCGCTTCATCAGCTGCGCAGCCTTCTCAACAGAAGCATCGCCTTCCTTCTTGCGAGGATTGTAATTCACGTGAAGATACACGAAGTTATCGTTCACCGCCTTATTCACCGCCGTATCCTTCTCTACGAAATCAGCAAAGCGCAGGCACCATGGGCACCAGTTGCCACCCACCTGACAAATCACGAACTTGCCCTCAGCCTTCGCCTTCTGCAATCCCTCGTCTATCTGAGTCATCGGGTCGATAGTCTCATTATACACTCTCTTCAATGCTCCCTGAGCATGCGCCATCATCACGACAACCGTCATCATGAAGGCAATGGTAATCATTTTTTTCATACGATATCTCTATTTTTTCTAATTCATTTATATACAATACATTTTATCAATCATACATCGCAGGACTTACATTTCGAATGGAGTCAACACATTCCGAAGCTTTTCGAAATCGGATTTCGAGATTCGTCTGCCCCGAAGACTTCTCACCTGCGGATAATCCTCAAAATAAGACTCCTGGGTGGTGTACCAGCGATGAGAACGGAGCTCGTGAACCAGAGATAGTTTCGATTCGATGCGGCGGGCAAAGCTGGGATTCACACGCGAAAGATAATGCTTGCCATCCTGCATTTCGATGGCAAGCATCAGATAGGTTTGCGGTCCCTTCGCCTTCTGCCTCTCCTCTACCCGCTCACTCACCTTCCAGCCCTTGGTGGAAGTCATCACCCGGATATCCCAACCGTATTTCCTATTCAGATTATCCATCATCCCCCTGAACACGATGCCGTGAGGAGCCGTATCCTTCAAACCGGTAAAGCCGATGATGTAGTGAATCATCTCGTGGAGCAGGACGCTCTTTGCCTGCCGGTCGGTCATATCGTAATACGTACTCATGGAAAGCTTGAAATCATAGAGTTTGGTGCGCCCCCATCGGGTGGCACGCTTGTAGGCAAGCTGTCCCAGGCGGGTCTTGGCACGGGTCAGCCCCAACTCCGGAACGGGCAGTTTGCCGCCGAAGTAGTCGTGGTCGAAACGCCGAAACCACTCTTCCATCCATTCTACTGTTACAATCATGGCGGCAAAGGTACAGCATTTTGCTCATAAAACAAAAACAAATCACTTAAAACTGGTTCAAACTGGTTCAATTTGTTTCATTTCCCTTCTTTTTTGAAAATAATCCCTTAAAAATTTGCAACCTATCGTTTTTTTCCTTAAATTTGCAGCCAGAGATACGTTACACTCGGCTATTTTAAAAAAGACATTATACGAGATGCAAGAAAGAGTAAATGATTGGTACTTAGCAGAAGACAGATGTTATTGCAAATACAATTATTAGAAATATGATAAAATGACTTATAATCTTTAACGAAGAACTTATGGAACGATACGATTACGATTTTCATTGTACGAAGCTTTTCGAAGAAGGCGTACGCGCTCATCGCTATGGCGATGTTTCGATCATTCATCAAAGTAATGATGCAGATTGCTTCATCCTAGACATTCCTGGCAAAGTAGAGGAGATGTTTAGAGAGAACTTCAAGTTGAGACAGGACGAGATCATCCTGCTGGCTCGCGATACTTCTATCTGGAACAACCGGACAGAGGGACTGGTTATCACCAACAGACGCATCGTCTATATCCCAAAATGCATTGGCAGCAACAAGAATATCTACGTGATTAACTATGCAGACTGCCAGCAGATTAACACAAATACAAACTCTGTACTCTTCTGGAAGAGCGCAGAAAGCTATCTAGCCATTCCAAAGAGTTTCTTCTTCAAGACAAGATGGAAGACCTATGACTTCGACAGAAGCATAGAACAGCTTACCATACTCCTTAAGAAAATGGGCGAGGCACATTCCTTGCATAACAACACAGCCCATCTTGCATATATTACGAATAAATATGCAGAAGTTTAGACTTCTGTATCTCCATATCAAACTTTTTTAGCCTCTGCAACAGGATTGTAACTTGCAGAGGCTATTTTTTTGTATTTTTATAGCATTTTCTTGTCGAAAATGAGTAACTTTGCAGACAAATTTAAACGATAAAATGAACAAGACTGCACAGCACATCATAGACATACAAAATGTGTCGAAAAGATTCGGCGAGAAAACAGCCCTCAACAACATTAATCTCTTTGTGAGAAAGGGTGAATTCATGACCATTCTCGGTCCCTCGGGATGCGGAAAAACTACTCTTCTGAGACTCTTGGCAGGATTCGAAACAGCCACAGAAGGCGTGATAACCATCAGCGGCAACGACATTACCAACCTGCCACCCTACAAACGAAACGTGAACACAGTGTTCCAGAAATATGCCCTGTTTCCTCACCTCAATGTATTTGACAATATCGCTTTCGGCTTGAAACTCAAGGACACGCCGAAAGACCAGATCATGCCCAAGGTGAAGCGTGCCCTGAAAATGGTAAACATGAGTGATTACGAATACCGCGATGTGAATTCGCTTTCGGGCGGACAGCAGCAGCGTATCGCCATCGCCCGTGCCATCGTCAACGAGCCGGAAGTACTCCTGCTCGATGAACCGCTGGCAGCACTCGACCTCAAGATGAGAAAAGACATGCAGCTGGAGTTGAAGGAGATGCACGACCGTCTGGGAATCACCTTCGTATATGTTACCCACGACCAGGAAGAAGCATTGACCCTGAGCGACACCATCGTGGTGATGAGCGAGGGAGAAATCCAACAGATAGGAACGCCTACCGATATCTACAACGAACCTGCCAATTCATTTGTGGCTGATTTCATCGGAGAGAGCAACATCCTCTGCGGAACGATGATCCACGACTGTCTGGTAAAGGTTGCCGGATCGGAGATTCCTTGTGTGGATAAGGGATTCGGATGCAACCAGGAGGTAGATGTAGTGATTAGACCGGAAGACATCGAGGTGAGCACCGACACAGAGCACGCCCAGTTTGTCGGCAAGATTACCTCATCCATCTTCAAGGGCGTACACTACGAGATGCTTGCCGAGAGCGACAAGGGTTGCGAATTTCTGATTCAGAACTACAAGCATTTTGAGGTGGGACAGACCATCGGCATGAGCGTGATTCCCGACAACATCCACATTATGAAGAAGGAGCGTACCACCAACACCTTCGAAGCAAAGGTGAATGGCGACGGCACCATCGAGTTCCTGGGCTGCGAATACCAGATAGAGATTCCGGAGGATAAGAAGAATCTGATTCATACCGATGAAGACGGCAAGGAAGTGATCAATGTCAACGTGGATTTCGGAAAGATCGAGCTCTTCGACAACGAGAGCGAAGGAACCTTTACCGGCGACATCAGCTTTATCCTCTACAAGGGCGACCACTATCACCTGACCATCGACACCGACTGGGGCGAGAAACTCTATGTGGATACACAGGATGTATGGGATCTGGGCGACCACGTAGCAATCACCATTTCTCGAGAGAATATTACTTTTTAAATTAAAAAATTGCAGATCAGAAATTGAAACTCATTAAGTTTATCTCTTCGCGACAGAGTTGGTCGATTCCGTACGCCATCTTCGCGGCAATTTTCGTGGTGCTCCCCTTGCTGCTCATCGTGTTCTTCGCGTTCACCGATGAGTATGGTCACATCACACTCTATAATTTCCAGAAATTCCTAGCGCATCCCGAAGCCATCAATACCTTTGTGTATTCCATCGGAATCGCCTTTCTCAACACCCTGCTCTGTATCCTGCTGGGCTATCCGGCAGCGTATATCCTCACACAGACCAAGATGAAGTATGCCAACACCATCGTGATGCTCTTCATCCTGCCTATGTGGGTGAACATCCTGGTGAGAACACTCGCCACCGTGGCACTCTTCGATTTCGCCGACCTGCCACTGGGCGAGGGAGCCCTGCTGTTTGGTATGGTATATAACTTCATCCCCTTCATGATCTATCCAATCTACAACACCCTCCAGAAGATGGACCGCAGTTATATCGAGGCAGCAGAAGACCTGGGCGCATCGCCTTGGCAACAGTTCTATAAGGTGATACTGCCCCTGTCGATGCCGGGCGTGGCAAGCGGAATCCTGATGGTATTCATGCCAACCATCTCAACCTTCGCCATCTCAGAGCTGCTCACGATGAATAACATCAAGCTCTTCGGTACCACCATCCAGGAAAACATCAACAATTCGATGTGGAACTATGGTGCAGCCCTCTCGCTCATCATGCTCTTCCTCATCGGTGCCTCTACCCTCATCGCAGGCGACGGCAGTAAACAGGAAGGAGGTATCAGATGATGAATTCACTGTTTACCAAGGATATGATGAAGAAGATTTTCTGTCAGGGTTATCTGTGGCTGCTCCTGCTGCTGCTCTACTCCCCTATCCTCATCATCGTGATCTTCTCGTTTACCGAGGCCAGGGTCATGGGCAACTGGACGGGCTTCTCGCTGCAGCTCTACAAGAATCTCTTCGTAGAAGGTACCCACCACTCGCTCACGGCGGCACTCATCAATACGATTACCATCGCACTGATCACCGCCACCGTATCTACGATTTTCGGAACCCTCACCGCCATCGGAATCTACAATCTGAGAAACCGGTATGCGAGAAACGCCATCCAGTTCGTCAACAACATCCCGATTCTGAACGGCGACATCATCATCGGTATTTCGCTCTTCCTGCTCTTCATCACGCTGGGCATTCCGCAGGGCTACACCACGGTGGTTCTCTCTCACATCACCTTCTGTCTGCCCTACGTCATCCTGAGTGTGATGCCAAGACTGAAGCAGATGAACCCGAATCTCTATGAGGCGGCACTCGACCTGGGTGCTTCTCCGATACAGGCATTGCGCAAGGTGATTATTCCGGAGATTCTTCCCGGTATGATTTCGGGCTTCATGCTCGCCATCACGATGAGTATCGACGATTTCGCCGTCACCATCTTCACCATCGGAAACGAGGGACTGGAGACGCTCTCCACCTTCATCTATGCCGATGCCAGAAAGGGAGGCTTGACGCCGGAGCTTCGTCCGCTGAGTACGATCATCTTCGTATTGGTGCTCGTGATGCTGATTATCATCAATCGTCGTTCGGATAAAAACAAGAAGAAATAAGAATGAAGAACAAGATATTTTTAGGAGTTAAAGGAGTTAAGACTATTGCTTTTCTCTTCCTGAGCCTGCTGATGATTCTGCCGCTCTCTTCCTGTTACAACAAGGAGAACAGAGAGGAGATTCTGAAGGTTTACAACTGGGGAGATTACATCGATGAGGATATCCTTGCCGAATTCCCGAAATGGTATGAGGAGCAGACGGGCAAGAAGATCCGCGTCATCTACCAGACCTTCGACATCAATGAGGTGATGCTCACCAAGATTGAGCGTGGTCACGAAGATTATGATGTGGTGTGCCCATCAGAATACATCATCGAGCGAATGCTTCGCAAAGACCTTCTGCTGCCTATCGACACCGCTTTCGGCAAGACGCCGAATTATCTCAAGAACGTGTCGCCATACATCGTGAAGCAGATTGATGCCACCTCGAATCATGGCAGAATCGCCCACAATTATGCCGTGCCATATATGTGGGGAACCTGCGGCATCTTATATAATAAGGTACACGTACCTATAAAAGATGCGCAAACCTGGGGCACGCTGTGGAGTCCCAGATATCGTGGCAAGCTCCTGATGAAGGATTCCTACCGCGATTCTTACGGCACCGCCCTGATCTGGGAGCACCGCAAGGAACTGGCTGCCGGCAAGGTGACCGTTCCGGAACTGATGAACGATTATTCGCCAAAAGCCGTTGCCATCGTAGAGAAACAGCTGAAAGCGCTGAAACCGAACATCGAGGGATGGGAGGCTGATTTCGGCAAGGAGACGATGACCAAAGGCAAGGCTTATCTGAACATGACCTGGAGCGGTGATGCGGTTTGGGCGATAGAAGAAGCCGGGAAAGTGGGCGTAGATCTGGGATACGAAGTTCCTAAGGAGGGAAGCAATGTATGGTTCGACGGATGGGTGATTCCGAAGTATTCCCGCAATCCGAAGGCAGCTTCCTACTTCATCAACTATCTCTGCCGAGAGGATGTGGCTCTCGCCAATATGGAAACCACGGGATATGTGAGCAGTATTGCGGGCAAGAAGGTCTTCGAAGCAATGAGCGACAAGGAGGCTTATCCTGAGACGGTGAATCTGGCTTATTTCTTCGGAGAGGAAGGCAGAAAGGCGCATCTCAACCCGATTATGTATCCTGACAGCACGGTAGTGGCAAGATGTGCGATGATTCATGATGCCGGTGATCATACTCCGGAAGTTCTGGATATGTGGTCGAAAGTAAAGGGTGACAACCTGGGTGGCGGCATCGTGATTTTCCTTCTTGCAGTGGTCTTGGGCTTAACCGTCTTCGTTTCTATCAAGAAAATCGAGCACTACAAGCACAGAAGATTGTCGAGAAAACATCGCAGACACCACATTATAAAAGTTAAAGGGTAAAAAGTAAAAGCTCCTAGCCCAGGGCAACACCCTGGGTATAATGGCAGTCAATAAGACGCCCTGAAAGGGCAAAAGCCTTCTTTTTAGGGGAAAAATGAAGTTTTTTGAGAAAAAAGTGAAAAAAGATGCAGAAAAATTTGGTGGAATGAAAAAAAAGCACTACCTTTGCACTCGCTTTTAAGAACAAAGCTTTTTCCAAATAAAGAATGTTCGCAAATCAAAAGCTTTTGGGTAGTTACCAGAGTGGCCAAATGGGGCAGACTGTAAATCTGCTGGCTATGCCTTCGGTGGTTCGAATCCATCACTACCCACTTTTCCCAAAAATAACTCAAAGATATAAAGATCCGGTTTTCATCATGAGAATCGGATTTTTTGTTTTTATATATCCACATAATTTCAGTAATAAGAGGGCACTAGGCACCTTACAGCCTAAAGACTATAAGGTGATTATCATATACAGCTAGCACATTTCTGCCTCTGAGCAGGGCGGCTACAGGCTTGCCTTTCAGTTTTCCGATAGAGGAACCATCGGGATGAATCAGCCTAAAGTTAGATTTGTCATCCCTGTTTTGTATGCAAAGCACATCATCCAAACGGAAACAAACGGAGAAGGTCTCGTAGAGATCATAAGATTCAAGAATGTCCAACTTGTCATTGAAGACAAAAAGCTTGTTGGTACTGGTCTGCATCGGGCACACCTTGTCGAATGCCTCCACTAAAGTCAGCTTTGGTGCAAGTCCATGAAACGCATAGAATGGTTTTCTCAACACCATAGTCAAAGCCCCATTGGCACTGCGATCCCAATCTTTGCTGATGACAGCAGAATCAGCAAATGACAGATATACAGCCTTGTCGGAACCAGCAAGGAAGACACCACTCTCCGTGAGCATTCCGTCGTTCATGATATGCTTCTTGTCGTATAAAGGAAACATCTTCTTCCTATCTCCCGTCTGTGCATCAAAAGAAGCCAAGAAAGGCTTGCCACACTTCACCGTACCTCTCATAAGACTCTTGCCATAACCGTAATTGAGCATCAATATCTTGCCATCCCTAAGCAGAAGATGAGCCGTAGAAGCCTCCTTGTCCTGGAAATCATATTTCCAGCGTGTTTGCAAACTGTCCGCTCCCAAACAATAGAGGCTTTTTCTATCACTAATATACAAGTCAGAGCCCACCTGAAGGATATTGGAAGTCAAGCCCGTAATGACATATGGATTAAGATTATAATAATAATAATAAAAAGGAGAATTAAATCCGATGGTGACTGCCGCAGACAAGACATTGGTCAATGCCAAAGCCATCATTCCCTTTGTATCACTGATGCCAGTCACAGCCTTCACCTTCTTGATTTCACCCGAATGGATGTTGATCTCGTTGATGGCATCCCCCACAACCACCAGGTGAGTGGAATCCACCATGCAAGCATCTTTCCATCCCACGTTCTTGGTCATCGGAATCTCGGCATCCCACAACAGCATTCCTGTGCTCAGGCGATAAGCGTATGTCTTGCTACCTCCCACTTTTTCTAGTCCTATCACGATATCCAAGCTATCATTGAAATAGACAGGATAAAGATACTGCGTCCATAGCGACCGGCCCGTCTTAGTATCAGACAAGGTCAAGAGCGACTTGCCAGTACTTTTCAGAGTGGAGGAGAGCAGCACTCCCTTGGAACAGACGCCATAGAGTTTTGACAAAGAAAGTTTCAGCGACTTTTGCCATTGCACTTCCAGGGTATTGGCATCTAGTGAATAGAGATAGCCAGTATCGGTATTTTTTCCTTTTTTAGTGGTATCACAAGCGAAGACGATGAGCGTACTATCGCAATTGTAGGCCTGGAGAATGCGTTTGTGCAAATCTATTGACTTGCCACAGATGGGGGCACCTTCATCCATATCCGCAACTTGGACTGATTCTACAGTCGTCTGCGCTGACATCCCTATCGAGAAGATCAACTGCAAGAATAAAATAATCTTTTTCATATTTATGTTAGCCTTAATTCCGCAACACTATTATAAATTAAACTTTTTAAGTAACTGGGTGGGCAAGTTACAAAAAGAAGAGCAGCGATCCAACCGTCGCTACTCTTCCCTATCCATATTTTGTATTTAGTCTTTCAAACTATTCTTATACCACTCGAAGAGCTTCTGTACACCATCCTCAATCTCAACCTTGTGAGTCCAGCCGAGACTATGAAGCTTATCTACAGAGATGAGCTTTCTTGGGGTTCCATCTGGCTTGCTGGCATCAAACTCTACCTCGCCTTCAAAACCTACGGCCTTTACTACAAGCTCTGAAAGCTCACGGATGGTAAGTTCCTTACCGGTTCCCACATTGATATGGCAATTACGAATCTCACCGAGAGATGGAATGGCTCCGCCACGACCCTCTGAATTGTTTCTATCCACAGCACCATCTACCTTGGCACCATAGAATACAGAACTGTACTTCTCGATACCGATGATGTCCTTGAAATCCACATTCAGGAGCACATGTACGCTGGCATCAGCCATATCCTCGCTCCAGAGGAACTCACGAAGCGGTGTTCCGGTTCCCCAGAGCACTACCTTATTATCATAGATACCATAGAACTCCAATGCTTTCAGGATGCGCTCATGAGAGTTGCTTCCATCCACATTGCCCTCGCCGATGATGGCACGAAGCTTGTCTGTAGGATTGATAGGACGCTTGTTCATATCTACCTCGATGCTGTGCCAGTCGCCGTCGTGGATGAGCTTGGCAAGATAGATCTTGCGCATCATCGCAGGCATCACGTGACTATTCTCCAAGTGGAAGTTATCGTTCGGACCATAGAGGTTGGTTGGCATCACAGCGATATAATTGGTACCATACTGAAGGTTGTAGCTCTCGCACATCTTCAGTCCGGCAATCTTGGCGATGGCATATTCCTCGTTGGTGTATTCCAGCGGAGAAGTGAGGAGCACATCCTCCTTCATTGGCTGCGGAGCATCCTTCGGATAGATGCAGGTAGAGCCCAGGAAGAGGAGCTTCTTCACGCCATGAGAATAAGCGTTACTGATTACGTTGCATTGCATCTTCATATTCTGCATGATGAAGTCGGCACGATAGAGCGAATTCGCCATGATTCCGCCCACGAAGGCTGCGGCCAAGACCACAGCATCCGGCTTCTCCTCATCAAAGAACTTCTCTACTGCATACTGGTCGGTCAAGTCGAGTTCTTTATGAGAACGACCCACCAGATTGTGATAGCCTCTCTTCTCGAGGTTATTCCAGATAGCAGAACCCACGAGTCCGTGGTGTCCTGCTATATAAATCTTAGAATCTTTTGATAACATTGATTATTATTGTAAACTATCAACCGTTAACTATCAACTGTTAACTATTACTTAACAATACCCTTCTCCAAGTATTCCACGAGGTTGCAGCGAACCTTCTCACCGGCAGCCTCGGCAGCCACCTTGGCCATATCGCTCTCTACCATGATCTTGACGAGATCCTCGAAAGAGGTGGTGTTTGGATTCCAGCCGAGCTTAGCCTTTGCCTTTGTTGGGTCACCCCAGAGGTTCACCACGTCGGTAGGACGATAGAAATCAGGAGAAACCTCAACGAGAGTCTTGCCGATAAGCTCCTCAGGACCCTCAACGCAGATACCCTTCTCGTTCTCATTCTTGCCTTCCCACTTCAGTTCGATGCCTACGTGGTGGAAAGCCAACTGGGCGAACTCACGAACTGAGTGCTGCTTACCTGTTGCAATCACGAAATCCTCTGGCTTCTCTGCCTGGAGAATCAACCACATACACTCTACGTAATCCTTGGCATAACCCCAGTCACGGAGAGAATCCAGGTTACCGAGATAAAGCTTGCTCTGCTTGCCCTGCTTGATACGGGCTGCAGCCAATGTAATCTTGCGGGTTACGAAAGTCTCACCACGGCGCTCACTCTCGTGATTGAAGAGAATACCCGAGCAGCAGAACATATTGTATGCCTCACGATACTCCTTGACAATCCAGAAGCCATACTGCTTGGCAACTGCGTATGGAGAATAAGGATGGAATGGAGTGTTCTCATTCTGAGGAACCTCCTCTACCTTACCATAAAGCTCAGATGTGGAAGCCTGATACATACGGCAGGTCTCGGTCAAACCGCACTGGCGGATAGCCTCCAGGATACGGAGCACACCTGTCGCATCTACGTCGGCAGTAAACTCAGGAGAGTCGAAGCTCACCTGTACGTGGCTCTGCGCTGCAAGATTATAAACTTCTGTTGGCTTCACCTTGTTCATCACCTGGATGATACTCATAGAGTCACCGAGGTCGGCATAGTGAAGGTGGAAATTTGGGGTACCCTCCAAGTGAGCGATACGCTCGCGATAGTCTGTTGAAGAACGACGGATTGTTCCGTGAACATCATACCCCTTACTCAACAACAATTCGGCTAAGTAAGAGCCATCCTGACCTGTGATACCTGTAATTAAAGCTACTTTTCTATTTTCCATTTACTTCTTTATATGATAAATTAATAAATTCGTTGCAAAAGTACGACTTTTTTCTCAGACTATCAAACTTTCTGTCATTTATTTACTTTTTTCTCTAACATTGAACCGTCTGCGTCTCCGGCCAGTTCACCAGATACAGCATTTCCGTAGCTCGCGTAAAGGCGGTATAGAGCCAGTGGATATAATCGGGATTGAGCATATCATCCGTCATATACCCCTGATCCACATACACATGTGCCCACTGTCCGCCCTGTGCCTTGTGGCAGGTTACGGCGTATGCGAATTTCACCTGCAGAGCATTGAAGAACTGATCCTGTCGGATTGCCTTCATCCTATCTGCCTTGAGCGGAATATCCTGATAATCCTCTTCTATCTGATGGAAGAGCTGCTCCTGCTGTTCATGGGTCAGGGCAGGTGCCTCGCTCGTCAATGTATCCAGCAGCACCGTAGCTTCCAGCTCATAGTTGCCGTAATCGGGAAACTGGAGCAGCAGCGTGGCAAAGCGGAAGCCATAGAGGTCAATGCGGCGGCGCACCTTCAGCACTTTCGCCCGATCGCCATTCGCCAGAAAAGCAGGAATCTCGTTGCTTTGAAGTTTATTATTACTCTTCCTCTCTTCTTCCATCCAGTAATAATTGTTCTTCACAATCATCAGGATATCGCCCTGCGAAAGCTCTTCCTCCCTATCCAGCACCATATTGCGGATGCCCTGGTTGAAGATGTTTGCACGCTTGTTGCTGCGGGTCACCACAATGGTATCGTCCAGACCCACATGGTGATAGCTGTCGGCTAGAGCCTCTATCAGTTCGGCTCCAGGCATCGGCTTGATATCCGAATAACCAGCGAAATGAATCTTCGGAAGTTGGGTAATGTCATCATGCGTAATCATCTGTCTGATCATCGTGGCATTATAGAGAATACCCGATTCCTCGCTCTGTCGGAGCACCTCGTTCAGATCACATTCATACACCTTCAGTCCATATCCCTCCAGCATCGCTGCATGCAAGGCTGGCGATTCCTCCTCGCCGACAGGAGGCAACTGCGCCTTGTCACCTATCAGCAGCAAGCGGTCGTTACGTCCCTGATACACGAAATGCACCAGGTCATCCAACAGACATCCGCTTCCGAAGCTCATTCCACCCAATCCCATATTGGCAATCATCGACGCCTCATCTACCATGAAAAGCATATCGGTATAGAGATTATCATTCAGATTAAACTGTCCCTCTACCCCCGAAAACGATTTTTCACGATAGATACGGCGATGAATGGTATAGGCAGGCGAACCGCTGTTCAGCGAGAAAACCTTCGCAGCCCTACCCGTAGGTGCCAGAAGCATCACCTTCTGGCGAATCTCCTTCAGAGTCCTGACGATGGCACCCGAGAGCGTTGTCTTACCCGTACCCGCACTACCTCGCAAAATCATCACGGCATGCGGATCTCTATCGGTAAGAAACTCAGCAAACACCTCCAGGGCATGTGCCTGTTCCTGGGTTGGCGGAAAGCCAAATTGCTGCAATATCTTATATTTTAGCTCGTCTATTATCATCAATTTGTTATTTATCCTTTAATAATTAATAATTTCAACACCAAATATTTTGCGTTATCTCCGTTTTGCATTATCTTTGCAGATACAAAAGTACTAATACTTTTTGAAATGAGAATGAAATTAAGAAAAATAAACAATAATGCCATTCTGGGCGCCTGCGTCATCATCATGATGCTGCTTTGCGCTCTCAGTATCAGCCAGCCTCTCATCTTCGAGAAACAGATGGCGAACCGCGAAGCCGAGGTGAAGGAGAAACTGATGCTCATCCGTTCTGCCGAAGAAAGATACAGGGCGAAGCACGGAGTCTATACCGGCGATTTCGCTGTCCTCATCAAGGCAAAGTATCTCAAGGCTGAGGATACCCTCATCCCTTATTCCGATGGCAGGAAATTCTCGCTCGCCGCCACTACCATTATCCATAAAAGCGGAAAACAGATTCCGCTGATGGAATGTGGAGCCACCTACGAAGACTATCTCGATGGTCTCAACGAGGAGGCGATTCAACAGGTAACAGAAAAAGCTTCCGATGCCGGCAACTTTCCTGGATTAAAGATCGGAGACATCACCAAAGACAACGACAATGCAAGTAATTGGTAAAAAAAGAACACAGCAAGCACGACTCACCATCCGTGTGAGCAAGAATACACTCAGCTTCTCGGTTGTAGATCGTGAAGCCGAGCACCAGTTGATATACGAACCTTACACCGTGAAAAGCGGTGTATCGATAGCAGCCAACCTCAGACAGGCTTTCGGCGAAAGCGAACTCCTGCAGCGCGGCTATCAGAAGGTGCGTGTCTATATCGATACGCCTATCCTGCTGGTACCTATCGAGGAATTCCACGAGGAAGACCTCACCGTGCTCTATCAGCATGCCTTCACGGGCAGCCACAGCGATGCCATCCTCTACAGGGTGCAGCCGAATCTGAATGTGGTGGCCGTTTTCCCAATCAACAAGGATCTGAAGATGGTGATAGAAGACAACTTCCAGGATGTGCGCTTCACTCCTATCATGCAACCGATGTGGAACTATCTGCACAAGCGCAGCTTCACGGGTATCTACCACAAGCTCTATGCGTATTTCCACGACAAGAAGGTGGACATCTTCTGTTTCGAGAAAAACAGATTCAAGTTCTACAATTCCTTCCAGGCTGATCATGCCAAGGATGCACTCTACTTCATCCTCTTCGTATGGAAGCAGTTGGGATTGCAGCAGATGCAGGATGAGCTGCATGTTTCGGGCGATATTCCGGATAAGGATTGGTTCCTCTACAATGCCAAGCTCTATGTCAAGAAGACTTTTCTCCTGAATCCAAGCGCCGAATTCAATCGTGCGCCCATCACGGAAATCAAGGGAATGCCGTTCGATCTGCTGACGCTCTACTTAAGCAAGTAGGAGTGGATTGTTAAAAACTGATTGTTAAAAGTTGATTGTTAAAAGTTGATAGTAAAAAGTTAATTATGAGAATCATAACAGGACAATATAAGGGTCGCCACTTCGACATACCACGTTCGTTCAAGGCGCGACCAACTACAGATTTCGCAAAGGAGAACATCTTCAATGTTTTACAGAATTACATCGATTTCGAGGATGCCACAGCCCTCGACCTCTTTGCCGGCACAGGCAGTATCTCGCTGGAACTGGTATCCCGTGGATGCAGCCGAGTAATCAGCGTAGAGGCCGACCGCGACCATGCCAACTTCATCCGCGAGTGTTTCAAGAAACTGGGCGAAGACAGGGATCTTCTGATTCGCGGCGATGTATTCCGCTTCCTGAGAACCTGCAAGCAGAAGTTCGATTTCATCTTTGCCGATCCGCCATACGCACTGGAGAAGCTCCCCGAGATTCCAGACCTCGTACTCAATGGCGATCTTCTCAACGAAGAGGGCATCTTCGTTTTCGAACATGGCAAGAACTACGATTTCTCCGACCATCCAAGATTCCTGGAGCATAGAAGTTACGGAAGCGTAAACTTCTCGATATTCAGATAAAAGCAAATTTAGGCACGGCTTAATAAAAATCCGTGCCTAATCACAGCAGCGGCGAAAGCAATCTTACGATACTCTCGAACAATCTTTTCAGGAATGGGCGCCTTACGAAATACGCCACATCATCCACCAGAATGCTGCTGGATTCATCCTTCAGATAAATCCGCTTGATTCTCTGCGCCATTTCCTCATCATAGAAGAAGGCATTCGCCTCAAAATTATTCTCGAAACTCCGGAAATCCACATTCGTGCTACCCACGGTACAGAGGTTGTCATCGCTCACCAGCAACTTGCTATGATTGAATCCACCCGTATAGAGATAAACCTTCACACCAGCCTCTATCGCCTCCATCAGATAAGAACGCGAAGCCCACTCCACCATCCTGGCATCGGAATGTCTAGGCATCAGCAGGCGGATATCTACTCCCGCCAGAGCCGCCGTGCGCATCGCAAAGAGCACAGGTTCGGTAGGCAGGAAATAAGGTGTCTCCATATACACATACTTCTGCGCCTGAAGCAGAATGCGCACATATCCCTGCATGATATCAGGCCATGGAGCAATCGGACTGCTCGTTACTACCTGCACCAGACAATTATTCCTGATTTTCGAATCCACCGGAGGATAATACTTTCGGTTTGACACCAAGGTGCGATCCACAAAATACCAGTCTATCAGGAAAGCACGCTGCAGGGCATACACGCCTCCGCCCTCTATCCTCAGATGCGTATCGCGCCACTTCTGTTCCCCGGTGCCCTTCACATAGCGCTTGGCGATGTTCATGCCACCGATAAATCCTACCCTACCGTCTATCACGCATATCTTGCGGTGATTGCGGTAGTTTACCTTGCTGGTAAACGCAGGAAACCTTACCGGCATAAACGAATGCACATCGATGCCCGCTTCCCTCATGCGCTCAAAGAAGGCATCCTTCACCTTCCAGCAGCCCACGTCATCGTATATCAGTCTGACTTCCACTCCCTGTTCCGCCTTGTCTATCAGGGCATCAGCCACCAGATAGCCCAGGGCATCATCCTCGAAGATATAGGTATCGAGATGGACATGATGCTTCGCCTTACCTATATTATATAATAAGGATAAGATGAATTCATAACCATCGGTAAAGATATCCACCTGATTGTCCTTAAACGGGAATGCCCAGTTCTGATTGGTAAAGAGATTCATCAGCGGCTTGTTGTTGGCTGGGATATGCAGATTCTCCTGCTCGGCAAACTCCAGCATCGATCGCTTGGTCAACTGGTCCATGCTTCTATCGCTGATCAGCCGTTCCTTTCTCGTGTTCTGCCCGAAGAAGATGTAGAAGATGATTCCCACGAAAGGCATGAAAGCGAGCACAAGAATCCATGCCATCGTCTTGGCGGGCTGTCGGTTGTCCATCAAGACGGTGATGATAGCGGGAATCATGATTGCCATATAAAGCAAGAGATAAATCCAATGAAAATATATCATACCTTTCTTTTTTAATCTAGTTGAATACCGAGTTGGTCTGGCTGGCAAGCAGCGAGTTCATCTTCTTCAGTTTCATAAACTCCTCCACCAGCTCCCTGTTCGAAGGATTTCTGGCAAATTCCTGCTGCACCTCTATCAGTCGCTGTGCGATATAATGTGTGCGGAAGCTCAGCAGATCCTTGAAGACAAACTGGCGCAGCTTCTCAGCATTCAGCTGCAGCTGCAGACTCGCCGTAGAAACCTCCTGTTCTCCCGTCGGCAGACTGGCAATCCTGCTCACCTCCGGATCCGGATGGTTGGCAAAATAGGTTTCCGCCACGAAGTTCTCATCCTCCAGATGCTCCAGCGTTTCCTGCAAGATTCTGTTATAAAGTTCGTTATGAAACCTGAACTCATCGCCCGACATATCCAGATAGATATATTGTGCTATCGGCAGTTCTATATCGTTGCCCTCCACATCCTTCACCACGATATGCTTTTCTCCGTGGTGTATGATCAGCTTCACCAGCAGGTCCTCCACCTCCAGCAGCTTGTCCAGCGGCGTCACGCCCCTCATGGCAGCCTGCATTCCCTGCTGTGGGGCAGTAGCCTTCGGGTCTCTCAGTCCAGCCGCGCGCCGTTCTGCCTTCACCTGCTCGCTCATACCGTTTCTCACGAAGTTGTTCAGCGCATTCACGATAATCGCCTCGTTCACACCCAGCCGGTGGGCGCAGTCGGTGATGTAAGAGGCTCGGGTAATCTGGTTCTTGATCTTCGAGATGCTCTCCACGATGCTGTTGATTGCCTGGCTTCTTTTCACCGGATCGGTCACGCCGTTCAGCGAGAGGTCGGTCTTAAACTGTATGAAGTCCTTCTGGTTTTCCTCTATGTATTTTCTGAAATCTGCAGCGGTATGGCTTCGGGCAAAGCTGTCCGGGTCGTTTCCATCCGGCAGGAAGAGCACCTTCACGTTCATCTCCTCCTCCAGCAGCATGTCGGTACCTCGCAGCGCTGCATGCACGCCCGCAGCATCGCCGTCGTAGAGCAATACGATGTTGCTGGTGAATCGGTGGAGCAGTCTGATCTGATGGATGCTCAGCGCCGTACCCGAGTTGGCCACCACGTTTTCGATGCCGCACTGGTGCATGGAGATTACATCCGTATATCCCTCCACCATATACACGCAGTCTTCCTTGGCGATGGCCTTCTTTGCCTGATACAGTCCGTAGAGTTCCCGCTCCTTGTGGTAGATGATACTGTCGGGCGAGTTCACGTATTTCTGGCTCACGCCCTTGGTACGGGTATCCAGCACGCGTCCGCCGAAAGCCACCACCTTTCCGCTCACACTCAGCCACGGGAAGATGGCGCGCCCCGAGAATCGGTCCAGATACTTGTCCTGTCCGCTCTTGTTGCCCGCTTCCTCCTTGTCCACCTTGAAGCAGAGACCGGTATCCACCAGGTATTTCGGCTGATATCCTTTCTTCACCGCCTCGTCGAAGAGCGCCGTGCGCTGGTTCAGGGCGAATCCCAGCTGGAATTTCCGGATGATGTCGTCTCTGAATCCTCGGCTTCTGAAATACTGCATGCCGATGGCTCTTCCGTCCACATCATTCTGCAGGATGTCCTGGAAGTATTTTGCCGCCCATTCATTCACGATGAACATCGATTCGCGTTCGTTTTCGCGCTGCTTCTCCTCGTTGGTCATCTCGCGTTCCTGAATCTCGATATGGTATTTGTTAGCCAGCCATCTCAGTGCCTCAGGATAGGTCATCTGCTCCAGCTCCATCAGGAAGTTGATGGCATTGCCACCCTTTCCGCAGGTAAAGCAGTGGCAGATGCCACGCGTAGGAGAAACGGAGAAGGATGGATGGGAATCGTTGTGGAAAGGACACAAGCCGACATAGTTGATGCCGCGCTTTTTGAGCGTGACGAATTCGGACACCACCTCTTCTATCTTGGTGGAGTCCATGATACGTGCTATCGTCGGTTTGTCTATCATATTTTCTATCTTATTTTTATGTTGCAAAATTAATACTTTTCTCTGAAAACACAAAACATTTAAGGAAAAAGACGTACAGAAACCTCATGAAAAGCCAAAATGAAACAAATAAGCCGGCTACTGCCGATGGCATCCACACCCTCACCCTCACTCCTAACGACCCAGCCATCGTCTTCGAGAAAATCGTGATTGATGGAAGAGGAGGGAAAGGGAGAGTCAAGGTAATATAAAGGTATAATATAATAATAAGGTTATAGGCACGCCCCCGAAAGGATGCGTGCCTATTTTTATAAAAAAAATGGTTAATTTATTTGGTAATCAGAAAGTTTCCTCGTATATTTGCAAAAATTATCAAGAGAAATCGCTTATGTGCAAGTATGAAGAAATAGAAGGTTGGCGTCTTTCCAATGGCAAGACCATCCGAAAGATTAAAAAAGCCGTACATGAGAAGATAAATTTGGGGCGAATATATCTCATCATTAGCATTTTGCTTGCTTATATGGGAACTATTAGCATGCAAGCTCAATCATGCGAGGGACGAGTGTACCTAAAGAATGGTATCCAGCAACTCTATGAAAGTAATGACCGAATAGACTTGCCACGCAAGAAAAAGGATGTTCAAGTTTATAGAAACTTCTTTTCTCGCCAATGCACTAGCGATGTGATACCTTTCGCCAACATTGATTCTGTAGTGGTGTGGAATGCAACCTCCAAGCAAAACGTACGCACACTTGTTCCTTTGGAAAATGTGGGATGGAGCTGGCTATATATCAACCACCCACGATTGCAAGTCTATATTTATGCCTCCCAAGGTTATTCCGTGACGGACATGGGAGGAATGAAAGCTAGGCAATGTAACACAGCAGCAGCAATGTTTTTCATCCCAAGCAAGACGGCTTGCGACTTCTATGTCAAACAGACTGATGGCAAGCTTATATGTCTGGGAGATACCTATAAGAAATGCGACAAATCCTTTATCCGAGAACTTTGCCACTGTGTAGGACTTTCGCAGGAATGGGAAAAGAAACTCATTGGACTAGGTGAACACAACCGAAGTTCTATGATACAACGAGTGATAGAAGTATTAGATGACAAACAATAAATAACAACTAAAAGGAATCATTATGAAAGCAATGAAGTTTTGGCTGCTCATAGCAGTAATGGTGGTAGCGATAGCTGCACACGCTCGCAAGAATGACGACCCAGAAATGCGTCATGTTCGCCTCACTATGATGGATGGCAAACAGATAGAGGGCTATATTCCTAAGAAGTACATGGGGTGGGCGCTAGAATATCAAGTAAGACTTGCCGAGAATCCAGATGGCAAAAAAGCCAAGAAGTACGATGCTGAGAAAGTAACCAAGATGGAATGGCTTGCACTCACAGAGGAACACCCGGAAGGCGAAGTGTGGGAACATTGCCAAACGATAGCACGTAATTCGATTAGGGCTGTAAAAGAGGATCGACTTATGGAACTCCTTTACCGCGGCAAGAATGCATCTGTCTATCAAGTTCACGTATTTCTGCCTGGCAATGGCATAAACACAGGAAACTCTTGGGCTACTTGGTATGCACTGAAGCCTAATGGACAGAAAAGGGCATTTATTCTTTACAATGCAACGCTTGGCAAAATGGGAAGTCTGGATAGACAATTCAAGGATCAAAAGGAATATGAGGGACTGAAGGATTACATTCTTGAATGGTGGAACAAAGATAAGTCTTTAGCTAGGAAGCAACTGAATGATGGCGTAGCTATCTTTAGCCATATCTATGATGAATGGAAAGCTGCTTCCAGTAAACAGTAATAGTTCCTGCGGAGGGCACTTTCGTGCCCTCCGCAGGA
>ERZ1031020.299-NODE-299-length-22315-cov-25.973944_pt1 | contig 22315 bp, 23 predicted proteins | sample MGYA00517109_ERZ1031020 | MGnify/ENA primary metagenome ERZ1031020 (study PRJEB33719, sample SAMN04261270) | wastewater metagenome | biome: rural village; feature: human; material: feces | host: Homo sapiens | place: El Salvador | collected 2013-01-07 ... | reverse complement strand
AAATAGATTTCAACAACAAGGGAGAGTGGAAGAGCGTGGACTGCAAGTTCTCTGCATTGCCTTCTGGCATCATTCCTGATGTTATCGCTGCGGATATTGCCAAGCGCTATCCTTCACAGCAGCCGTATAAGATAGAGAAGGAGATGGGTGGTTACGAAATCGACATCCCAGGCTACGACCTGTATTACAACAGTGCCGGTAAATTCATCCGTGCTGAAATTGACCGATAATCCTATCCGGCATTAACACTCATTCAATCCTATATTTTAAGCAAATCCCCCATCCGGCTTGAGAAAGCAGGATGGGGGATTTCTGTTTATCTGTTACTTCTAAAATAATATCTTATTTCAATTTTTCTATCTGTTCCTGGGTTAGTCCGGAATACTTCATGATCAGATTGATGTCAACACCATCAGCAAGCATATTCCTGGCAATATCCAGGGCTTTCTGGTTCATACCTTTTTTCATGCCTTTTTCCAAACCTTTCTCCATCCCTTTTTTCATACCTTTCTCAATACCTAATTCCATCCCTTTTTCCATCCCCTCTGCAAGACCTTCTTGCTTCGCCGTATCAATGGAGTTCTTGATATCCCGGTATGCCATCTTGCTTGCTTCATACTCCCTCATCTCCTGAGGAGTGAACTTGGCAATCTCGGCTTCTTCAAAGAGGCGGTCGAAAACCTTGTCGCACAACTCCTTCGGGCGCTGGGTAAGCTTATAGAGATTCTTCAGCGCATAAAGCCACTTCTCGTAGAGTGTATCCAGTTCTCCTAGTGTCTTATTGAATTTAGCAATCTCTACATAGATAAACTCCAGCTTGTCGTAGAAAATCTTGTGGGTGGCGGTATCGCACAACTGTACATGATGGCGGATCTTCTCCTTGTCGAAGGCATCCTCATTCATGTTGAAGTTGAGCAGCGCAACAGTATAGACATGATTGAGCTTGAAATCCCAGTCGCTCCCCTTTGGTGCCTGCTCGCGAATCGGGAAAGTGGAGTAGAAGAGAGAGCGGTCCTTGAAATAAGTCTGGTAAGCATTCTGCATTTCCACGATGAACTTCTCGCCGTTTTCGCCTTCGCAATATACGTCGAAGATGGCCTTGCGGTCGGTATATACATCTCCCACGTGCTCCGGATTCAGATACGACACATCCTTCACAACCTGTCTGCCATTAAACAAGCTGTTGAGGAAGCAAATGAGCAAATCCTTGTTCATTGCCGTTCCGAATATTCGCTTGAAGCCGAAGTCGGTCAGCAAGCTGATGTATCTTTCTTCTACCTGTTTCATACGCCATTCATTTAGTTCAACATTTTGTTTCACTGCAAAATTACGCTTTTTTCCTGAAACGACCAAATAAAAAGTAGGAAAACTGGCTGATAGACATTCATAAATCTCTCTATCACATAAGCAAAACCCCATCCGGCTTGAGAAAGCAGGATGGGGGATTGCTTGTAAGCTGAAAACTATTGCTTAGTATTGCAACATAGCAGCAGGAGTAATATTCAGTACCTTGCAAAGCAATCTGGCAATTTTTAATGTAGGTTCCGAACGTCCAGTAATATAATCGTTAATGCGGGAAGGGCTTATTCCGATTTCTGTTGCTAATTGTTTTTGTGTCATTTCTTTTTCACTCAGTGAAAGTTCAATGAGTTCGGATACTGAAGGCTTTCCTATAGGAAAATGTCTCTTTTCGTATGACTCCACAATATCTGACATTAATGTCAGTTCAATGGCATTTTTATCATTAGCAGGAGTTTCATCCGTTACCAATGGTAAAAGCTCTTCTATTCTGTTGAGTGCAAACTCATACTGTTCTTTTGTTATTTTTTCCATAATTCTTGATGTTAAATGTTGGTACAGTCAATTTTGTCGTATTCACTATGTGTTCCGACAAATCTTATAAAAAGTCGGCCTATAGTGAATTTTATGACAACTACTAATCTATAGTTATTTCCTCGGATGTTGAATACGTAATGTTGATTACCTGATTTAAACTTCTAAGTGCAAAGATATATATAAATTTTGAAAAACGATATATTTTGGCTATATAATTTTGTGTTTTAGAATAAATTAAGGTATTTACTGCTTTATTTCTGCTCTGGGGATATGTTATCCCCAGTAATCAGGCTGTAGCCGGCATATCGATGGGATAGGGGATTGCAAACCCCCATCCGGCTTGAGAAGGCCGGATGGGGGATTTCTGTTTATCTGTTACTTCTAAAATAATATCTTATTTCAAGTTTTCTATCTGTTCCTGGGTTAGTCCGGAATACTTCATAATCAGATTGATGTCAACACCATCAGCAAGCATATTCCTAGCAATATCCAGGGCTTTCTGGTTCATGCCTTTCGCCATACCTTTTTCCATACCCTCTGCAAGACCTTCTTGCTTGCCTTCTTGCTTCGCCGTATCAATGGAGTTCTTGATATCCCGGTATGCCATCTTGCTTGCTTCATACTCCCTCATTTCCTGTGGGGTGAACTTGGCAATCTCGGCTTCTTCAAAGAGACGGTCGAAAACTTTGTCGCACAACTCCTTCGGACGCTGGGTAAGCTTATAGAGGTTCTTCAGCGCATAGAGCCATTTTTCGTAGAGCGTTTCCAGTTCTCCTAGTGTCTTATTGAATTTCGCAATCTCTACATAGATAAACTCCAGCTTGTCGTAGAAAATCTTGTGGGTAGCGGTATCGCACAACTGTACATGATGGCGAATTTTCTCCTTGTCGAAGGCATCCTCGTTCATGTTGAAGTTGAGCAGCGCAACAGTATAGACATGATTGAGCTTGAAATCCCAGTCATTCCCCTTGGGTGCCTGCTCGCGAATCGGGAAAGTGGAGTAGAAGAGGGAGCGGTCCTTGAAATAAGCCTGGTAGGCATTCTGCATTTCAACGATGAACTTCTCGCCGTTTTCTCCTTCGCAATACACGTCGAAGATGGCCTTGCGGTCGGTATAGACATCTCCCACATGCTCCGGATTCAGATACGACACATCCTTCACAACCTGTCTGCCATTAAACAAGCTGTTGAGGAAGCAAATGAGCAAATCCTTGTTCATTGCCGTTCCGAATATTCGCTTGAAGCCGAAATCGGTCAGCAAGCTGATGTATCTTTCTTCTACCTGTTTCATACGCAATTCATTTAATTCAACATCTAGTTTCGCCGCAAAATTACGCTTTTTTCTTGAAACGACCAAATAAAAAGCGGGAAAACTTTCGTAGCGCCGGCTATGCCCGTCCTCCGCTAGGCGTCCCGGCGGATATCAAATCGGTCGGGACGGGTTGTTTTATATTTTATTCATTTGCGATTTCAACAGCCTGATTTCATCCAGGCTTAACCCAGTCATTTCTATAATAGTGGTATCATCTAAGCCCTTTGCCAACATCTTTCGGGCAATCTCAAGGCTTCGTTGTGACATGCCTTTTTCCATGCCTTCAGCTCTACCTTTTTCCATGCCTTCAGCTATTCCTTCTTCCTTACCTTTTTGATATCTGTCATCCAGGAGGGTTCTTTCAACACTTACTGAATCCCAGAACTTGTCGTAGGCTCTGAGTTCGGCATCTGTAAAGCCGGAAATTTCCAGCTCTTCTACGGCTTTTCCAATCTCCGGGTCATTGAGCAGGTCAGCTGGAATCTTCTGCGTATTGGAATTGATTTCCGTGAGGAAACGGAGCCACAATACCATCATCCGCTTGTCGGTGATGGAATGTGGAGTGAACTTCGGAAGTTCTATGAAGGTGAAATGCAAGCCTTCGATGACCTTATTGCTGTCCTTGTCATGCACGATTCGGTAGTTGTGGATGAAATCTGGAGTATCATGCGCAAAGATATCATTCACAAGATTCAGGGAATATACGGGTTGCAGTTCACTGTATTTTCCTCCCTTTTTAGCCTGGCTCACATAGAGCTTGGATGCATTGAACAGTACTCGCTGCTGGAATGCGTCGGACCATTCCATCTGCATTTCCACACAGAACTTTCTGCCTCTTGCATCGGTGCAGAGTACATCCACAATGGTGTTCTTGCCCCCTTCGAGCTGGGGTACAAGTTCTGTAGGCAGATACTTTATCTCGTGTATCTGCTCTTCTTCGTTGAGTGGCAGGAGTGCGTTCAGAAGGCTGATCATTCTTTTAGGATGATTGCCGAATATCTTCTTGAACGTAAGGTCTGCCTTAGGATCTAAATACTTCATAACCATCCGTTTTAAAATTATATAGCGCAAAGTTACGACTTTATTTTCAAACCTGCAAGAGAATTCTGTGAAAAGTTTCAGAAAAAGTTAGGATCCCATAATTTTAAGGTAGAGATCTGTGTAAATCTGTGAAATCTGTGGGACAAAGAATAAATCCCACAGATTTCACAGATTTACACAGATTCAAGGCTTGGGGGGATTACAAATCCCCCGGCTTAATAGGTCGAACCTTTTTTTACGACGGATAACATATCCGTCGGAACGCCTGGGGGATTTCTGTTATTTCTTCCTCAGAACCTTATCCAGGCTGGACACGATATACCCTGCGGGATTCTTGATCTCGTGCTTTCTCTTCGCTGCATAGGCTGCCAGAAAGCACTGGTTCACGGCATCCAGGTCTGACAGGGTGAGGCGATCGCTCAACTCCTCTGCTACCTTGTGGCTCACGTTCCAGTAGGAAGAGGTGAGTAGCTTTCTAAAGTTTAGTTTCTTCATTGTCAGCTTTGTTCTGTCTTCATCGCTCAGCATATCTGGGTCATCGTTGCGGTACTTGAGGCCGAAGATTACCAAGCAGCCGTATTTGCCTACTACCTGGTTACGGGTAGTCTCTAGCGTGTGTATCACGATATAGTCGAGACGGTTCAGCTTGTAGGCATTTCTGATCTCTTCTTCGGCAGTAGAAAGCTGGGTATATTCCAGATTCCCCGTGCCACGATATTGGGTGTGGCTGGTGAGGAGCGCAAGGATCTCGGGAGGCGTAAACTTGGTGTAGCCCTTCTTCAGTCGGCTCTCTGTCAGGAGATAAAGGCAGCGGGAAGACTGGTGATGGAATGACTCGTAAAGCTGCGGCGAAACCTTGAAGTAGCCCAGGTCCAGGGCGAAGTAGTACTGAGCCACGGGAATCGGCATCTCCAGGATGGCTCTCTTCTCCTGACCCTTCTTGGTGTAGTCAACGAAGTGGTAGAGGTAGTCGAACTGCTTGTAGCACAAGTGGTATGTTCCAGGATTACCAGATTCTGCGACGGTGTAAGGGATACAGACCGGCTTTTTGCCTATGTCGATAAGGGCAGTCTCCAGGTTGTTGTAATGTGATTTGGTTGCTTCCAAAGCTCTGTAGGGTACTTCGAAACGTAACATATTTTCGAGGTGCTCGAAACCATTGAGGTTCAGTTGACCGTGGTGTGCGTTCTGGCTGATAGCCATTTTGATCTGTTCCTGATTGTACACGTCAAGTCTGAAGATGTACTTCTGTTCTTGCGGGCTGTAGCTGTGATGCAGGGCGCAATGAGTGCCAAGCTCAGTGGCTTCGGCTACGTTGAATGTAAGGTTCTTGTTCATTGCTCGTTGTTTTAATAAAGTTATAAAATGGGGGTGGCAATGAAAAGAATTCTGGGGGATGCGAAATCTCAAATGGACCAAAAATATGTTGGAGCTTTTTTTTTGGCCCTTTTCTCAATTTTCTCATCAGGCCAAAATTATTCCATGTCGCACCCCCGTATGATTCATTCATAGAGAATGCGCACGAAAAATCTAGCCTGAATTTACAATTGAGTACCCCCATGCAAGGATTTAGCTCCACACCTTACAGAGGGGTTTGAGATGTAAACTCAGCATTTATCATGCTTGGGGCATCCTGTTGCCAGGGTGCCGATGTCCGCTCCTCCGGTATTTCTACAGAAAGAGCGCTGCAAAGATATATAAAATTTCTGAGACTAACAAGTATTTTACAAGTTTTTTTAGAAAAAAGAGAAAAAAACTTTGAGAACCCATCATGACCATTTTTCTTGTTTATTTCTTATATATCATATTATCATATTTCTTGTAGCGCTATTTTGGTGCGTAACTATCAGATAGTTAGACTAATAGGAAATGCTGTTACCATGGGAGGTAACTGACGGAAGGCGTTATCCCGCGAGATGTAACGGTTTTCTCTGATGAGATGTAACCCTTTGGCAAGTTTGCCCACGAGAGGTAACTATCTAGACATTTCTCCCACGAGAGGTAACTAGTTAACTAAATATAAAACATTCCGGGGTGAGTGGAAATTCGCCGGAAATCGACGGCTATCGCCAGTTGGAGTTAGGAGAAAATCTTATCTTTGCAGTGTTGAAACATTAAAAACATCAGCTTATGACTAGAGAAATTACAATGATTGTGGTACACTGCAGCGCAACCCGCTGCAACCACCCTTACACCGTGCATCAACTTTACCACGACCACGTGGAGGTGAACCACTGGCGTTACATCGGTTACCATTTCTTCATCAGTCGTGACGGCAAGGTACATGCCACCCGTCCGCTGGAGCGCATGGGTGCCCATGCTCGTGGCTGGAATGCACATTCCATCGGAATCTGCTATGAGGGCGGACTGGATGAGAACGGCTATGTGGCAGATACCCGTACCGGGGAGCAGAAGAAGGCGATGGAGAAACTGATCGTTCAGCTGAAGATACAGTTTCCCGGCATCCGCACCATTCTGGGGCATCGTGACCTGCCTGGGGTGCAGAAGGCGTGTCCCAGCTTTGATGCCACCACGCTGCAGCCCTTGTTACATCTGAATTGTAAATATTAAATTTTGTAATCAGATGAAACACCCTATCCGATTTTTTTGTAACTTTGTAGAAGAATAGATTACTAACTAAAAATTAAAACTAGATGAATGTTACCAAGCAACATTTCGTAGAACGTAGAGTGATGAGCAAGCAGGAGCTTGCTCACCTCTACTGTCCTCACAGCCGTTCCAAGGGGCATGCTGCGAGAGATGAGTTTATGGATTGGGTGAAGCGCTGTACTCCGCTCTATGTCAAACTGCAGGAATTGGGTTATAAACCTTCGCTGCATAGTTTCACGCCCAAGATGGTAGATTATATCTTTTACTATCTCGGAGAGCCGGATGGAGTGGGGATATAGCATTGGTAGTAATAAATAACTTTACAAGTTAAGCGTGGCGGAAAAATCTCTTAAGAGAAGCCGTCGTTTTCCTTAAGGAAAAATATATTTTCCCTTAAGGAAAAAAATAAAAACCCTTAAGGGAAAATTCTCAATCTCTTTTTTCCCTATTTTTCGGGCGTTTTTGCCTGTTTCTCTCTTCCTTGAATAATGTTTACACGGATATGGAGAGAAGATGGGGATGGGGGTAAGGTTAAAAAATAACAGTTTGGAAAAATCAAAAGTATATGGAAATAGTTATAGATCGTTTTGGCAGTTATCATCATGCCGTAAGTGGTAGATTGCTGATTGATGGTCAGCATGTTTGTGATACGTTGGAGGAGGATGTGCATTGTCTGCCGGAAGGCGAGTATGCCCTGCAGCGCAACAGCAAGCTAGCGCTGCCTTATTATATAAGACTGGCGGATGCTGATTCTGGAGTTACCTCTGGGTGTGCCTCTGGTGCTGACTCCCATGTTGCCTCCCGTGTATCTTTCTCCAGAGGTAATGGCATTCATGGTTGGCGCAACCACTGTATCATTGTAGGAGAGTGTCTTCATCTGGGTTTCCTCATTCATAGCGAGGAGTGCTATGATCTTCTCATTGCCCGCATTCGTATGCAGTTTGTTCGTCATCACGCAGTGGTGGTCAGAATTTCCCGCTCTCCCGATTTTCTGGAAGTAGCCTGATATCTGTGCAGCTATTTACGGCTATTTTAGCAAACAAATCTCCCTATAAGTCAGACGCATGCCGCCTGCTTATAGGGAGATTTGTTTTATATTCCGTTAGAATAACTCCAGGATCTTGTCGATAATCTTTTCGATGCTGGAAGAATCAGTGGTTTCTTCGAGCTTCTGGTTGATTTTCTCTTCTACCTTCTTGCTCACTTTATCCGCTGCCTTATCGAAAGCCTGATTGGCTTTCTCTTCCAGTTTCTTCTGCATTTTTGTGCTGAAGCTGCCTTCATCGCTGTCAGCCTGATTGTCATTGACGTTACCTTCTGAATCTGAGCCATCCATATTAGGAGTATCAGAGGATTCTGTTGATTCTGACTCCTCGATATGGAGATTATCGGCTGATTCCAGTGCTTTTACCATATCGTCGGCATTCATCGTATAGACGTTGCCGAGAATACCGAAACTCACGGTATGCGGCTTGCCGTTGAACTCTACAGAACCCGTAGAGCAAACGATATAGTTGTGGTATTCGAAAAGCTGGTTCATCGCTTCGTCCATCATACTGCCAGCCATCATCTTGGCTACAGAGCGGAGTGCCTGCGAGAAGAAATTGTTGTCGGTAGATCCTACCGCCTTTTCTACTGCCTTGCTTGCCTCCGTGCGAACCTTCTCCTTATGAGCATCTGCGCTCGGATTGGTTACGGCAAATATGGCAAGGATGAAAATGATGAGTCCTATCACCAGCTTCATGGCGAAATGGCTCGTCTTCTTCTTAGGCTGCTGCTGGAAATTCGAATTCATCGCTGCTCCCTGCTGGAATCCCTGCTGATAGGCTTCCTGCTGGACTTTCTGATAATCCTGCTGATGAGCCTGCTGCTGGTTGGCTTCTTGCTTTTGGGCATTCTGGTTGCTCTGGTTGGCTTCTATTGCTTCCAATACAGCTTTCAGTTCCTCTACCTTCCAGGCAGGAGTCCAATCTGCCATTCCCTGCTTCCATACCAGTGTTTCGGGACTGATACCCTTCTGTACGAGTTGGTCGAAACTGAAAGGACCTGCCTGCTGTCCATTACGATCGATTATAAAAAATTCCATCTTTGTCCTTTTAATTTTTAAATGTGAACATTCAACTTTATTAGTGGGTTGCCTTCCACCATCCAGTCTTCTCTCTTCCCTTGAGAGCTACACTGTGCTGGCTCGGGTCGGAGATGGAAAGGCCGCAATAGCTCTTCACCTGGAAGGTGGTTCCTCTATAGGAATCCTTCAGCATGGTGAATGCCTCATCGGTATGCGCTGCAGCCTTGATGGTTTTCTGCATCTGGGCGGTAAACTGGTCTTTCAGATAACCGCTTGGCTTGAGGCTATCAACATATACCGACATGTCATAAAACAGGTTGGGAGTGAAGCCGTCGAGAGGTTGGATCGTTTCTAGAGGAATGGAGGAATCGAGTGTATATTTGCTGTTGATTTCCTTCATTACGCTAGCCAGGTTATCCATCTCGCGACAGTCGATGGCTGCCATGTTGCAATAAGGTACGTAGCTGGATTTGTAGAAGTTGACAATACCGTTTACGATGCCGGAATAGTTGGGCGTTGCGGAATTGAGCATGCTCCAGATGCTTCGGTATGGAAAGCCCAAACCCATCACCTCGCTGCTCGAACTCATGAGATAGTTGGTGACATCCTTCAGCTCGTATGCAGTCTCCACATTTCCCATATAGCAGGCATCGAAGAGAATGTATTGCATCTTCAGTCCGCTCTGTCTGATTCCTTCTGCCAGGGTTGGGATGTCCATGGCATGACTCTTGGAATTTACACTTCCGAAGAAACGGGTGACTGGATGGTCTGGGTCACTGCCAAACTGGATGCCGCTGAATGTACTGGATGGCTTGCCGGCTGTGGCAGTGCTTCCGAAGCCAGGACGGGCATAGTTCGGATAATTCTCCCAATCTTCTGCATAGGTCCATCCGGATCCATGTACTCCGATGATGAGGGCATAGTTGAGTGCCTCGGCATTTTGCTTCACCTCATTGAGAAGGTTGGCGAATCCCTCTGCCGTGCAATAGCTGTTGTCCTCGTAGGTCTTCACGGGCACACGGTTTACCTTCCTGCTGGCGGCATCGTATTGCAGATCGTAGAGTGTGCTCTTGTTGTATTTCTCGCTGAAAAATACCATCACACGTGAGTCACTAAGTCCTTTCTTGGCTACGATACCCTGGCAGATGCTGTCGATGTTGTTGGCAAGGTATTGCTTCAAACCCGAACTGGTGGTACTGCCTGTCCATGGATAATATACCAGGATGGTCTGCTTGTTGACGCTATCCACATCAAAAGCCTCGTCGCTACAACTGGTGAAAGTCATGGCGAACGAAAACATACATATAAATAAGGTGAAAAGCTTCTTGATCATAATAAAAAAGTTGAATGTTGAATGCTGAATGCTGAGTTGCAGAATGGCTGACGAATTCATCCGTCTGAGAATCTGCATTCATCATTCTACACTCAACATTCAACATATATAAAAAGAATCTGTTACTTCTTCTTGAGTTCCTCGATGGTAGCCTTGAGGGCTGCAATCTTCTCTACAGAGTCGCTTTCCTTCTTGCGCTCCAGGGCTACTACCTTCTCAGGAGCGTGAGCTACGAAGTTCTCATTGCTGAGCTTCTTGCGTACACCCATCAGGAAGCCCTCCAGGTGCTTGAGCTGGGCCTCTGCCTTCTCAATCTCGGCTGCCACGTCGATGAGGTCGCCCAATGGTACGGCAAACTCGTCGGTGCCTACCATGAAGCTGGATGCATCGGCACTCTTCTCGGCTATCACCTCAATCTTGTCGAGGTTAGCCATCTTCAGAGTTACGTCGTTGTATGCCTCGAAATCGTTCTTGCCTACTACCTGCAGAGACAACTGCTCCTTCTGGGCAATGTTCTTCTGGTTGCGCACGGTACGAACGCCTGCAATGATCTGCTTCACTGCCTCGATATCTGCTGCCAACTTCTGCTCCTCGGCTGTAGGTGCAGGAATCTCCAGCTTCTCGCGCATGATGCTCTCGCCATCCTTGCGGTCGTAGATGTGCTGCCACAACTCCTCGGTGATGAATGGCATGAATGGATGCAACATCTTCAGGAGGGCATCGAAGAAGCGGAGGGTAGCGTCGTAGCTCTTCTGGTCGATAGGCTGACCGTAAGCTGGCTTCACCATCTCCAGGTACCAAGATGAGAACTCATCCCAGAACAGCTTATATACAGTCATCAATGCCTCAGAGATACGGTAGTCCTTAAACTGCTTCTGCATCTCCTCGTTCACCTCCTTGAGCTTGGCATCAAACCACTTCACGGCGATTTCAGCACTCTTAGGCTGCTCGATATCTGCAGTCTCCCAACCCTTCACGAGGCGGAAGGCATTCCAGATCTTATTGTTGAAGTTACGTCCCTGCTCGCAAAGACTCTCGTCGAAGAGGATGTCGTTGCCGGCTGGAGCACTGAGCATCATACCCATACGGACACCGTCGGCACCAAACTTATCGATCAAATCCAATGGGTCTGGTGAGTTACCGAGACTCTTGCTCATCTTGCGGCCGAGCTTGTCGCGGACGATACCTGTGAAATATACGTGCTTGAATGGCATCTTGCCACGATACTCGTAGCCAGCCATGATCATACGTGCTACCCAGAAGAAGATGATGTCCGGACCAGTTACGAGGTCGGAAGTAGGGTAGTAGTAGTTGATCTCCTCGTTGTCAGGATTCTCGATGCCATCAAACAGAGAGATAGGCCACAGCCATGAAGAGAACCAGGTGTCGAGGCAGTCGCTCTCCTGCTCCAGGTCCTCAGCCTTGATGTTGGCATTCTTCTCCTGAGCGAGTTTCAGAGCCTCCTCTGCAGTCTCAGCTACCACGAAATCCTTTTTGCCGGCATTGTCGAAGTAGTAGGCTGGGATGCGGTGACCCCACCAGAGCTGACGGCTGATACACCAGTCCTTGATGTTCTCCAACCAGTGGCGATAGGTGTTCTTGTACTTCTTAGGATAGAACTCGATATCATCGTCCATTACTGGAGGAAGGGCGATGTCAGCAAAGTGCTGCATCTTGAGGAACCACTGTGTAGAGAGCTTTGGCTCGATAGGCACATTGGTACGCTCAGAGAAGCCCACCTTATTATTATAGTCTTCAATCTTCTCCATCAATCCGGCGTTCTGGAGGTCGATGGAAATCTGCTTGCGCACGTCCATGCGGTCCATACCTACATAGAGACCTGCAGCCTCGCTGATGGTACCGTTGTCGTTGAAGATATCGATGGTTTCCAAACCGTGCTTCAAACCGAGGGCGTGGTCGTTGATATCGTGAGCTGGAGTTACCTTCAAGCATCCGGTACCGAACTCGATATCTACGTATGTATCCTCGATAACAGGAATCTCGCGGTTTACGAGAGGCACGATCACGTGCTTGCCTTTCAGCCAGGTATTCTTCTTATCCTCTGGGTTGATACACATGGCAGAGTCGCCCATGATGGTCTCAGGACGGGTAGTTGCTACCACTGCATAGTAACCCTTTTCATCCTTGTGCATCACGTTCTCCTCGTCCACCTGCTGGCAGTCCTGCTCTACTACGTAGTACTTCAAGTGGTAGAGCTTAGAGTGCTCGTCCTTGTAGATAACCTCCTCGTCAGAGAGCGCAGTCTGAGCCTTAGGGTCCCAGTTTACCATGCGCACGCCACGATAGATGAGTCCCTTCTGGTAGAGGTCGCAGAATACGTGGATAACGGCACGCGAGCGGGTCTCGTCCATAGTGAAGGCTGTGCGGTCCCAGTCGCAGCTGGCACCGAGCTTGCGAAGCTGCTTAAGGATGATGCCGCCGTGCTCGTGAGTCCAATCCCAAGCATGCTTGAGGAACTCATCGCGGGTAAGGTCGGTCTTCTTGATACCCTGCTGGGCGAGGCGGTTAACCACCTTAGCCTCGGTAGCGATACTGGCGTGGTCGGTACCTGGCACCCAGCAAGCGTTCTTGCCCTCCATGCGTGCACGGCGAACGAGAATATCCTGGATAGTATTGTTGAGCATGTGTCCCATGTGGAGCACACCCGTTACGTTTGGTGGAGGGATTACCACCGTATAAGGTTCACGACCATCTGGCTTAGAGCTGAAAAGCTTGTTGTCGAGCCAGTACTGATACCATTTACTTTCCACTGCTTGTGGATCGTATTTACTTGCTAATTCCATTGTTTCTATCTAATTTTTATTCTTTTTCTTTCTTTTTCCTTAAAAAACGGTGCAAAGATACGAATTTTTGAGCGAAAAATGCTATCTTTGCATCAAAATTATTAATTTTTGCACAAAACGATGGTTAGTAATGCAGTAAAAGAAGTTTCAGAGCAAGATAGAAGAAAACTGCTAGCTGGTTTTCTCTATGATATGGCGAAGCTGATGTTCAGTGGCGTCGCTGTTGGTGGTTTGTCGCCCCTGTTCACTGGTAAGGGCTTGGGTGACATCAATATTGCGTGTGTAATAGTTGGCTTTATTGGTGGCTGTACGCTTGCTTATATTGCCAATGAATTGTTAAAAATTAAAGAGTAAGAATATGAATTGGGATATTATGGGAGCTTGGTTTCTCTTCAATGTAATGGTGTGTGTGGCTGCTGTTTCTTTCGCCATTTTCCTTAATACGAAAGCGGGGAAGAAGTGGAAGAAGAATCTTTAAAAAATGGAAGCATATTTGTTTTTTAATATAATGATGTTTGTGTTTGCATTGTCTTTTGTCATTTTCCTCAACACGAAGGCTGGCAAGAAATGGAAAGACAATCTTTAATGTGAGGTTATAATTATGCATACGAAAGAAGAGAAAATGGCGGCGTTCAGCCGCTTGCTGGATGTGCAGGACCGTTTGCGCCTGCAGTGTCCATGGGATAAGAAGCAGACATTCGAGAGTCTTCGTCCGAATACCATTGAGGAGACTTTCGAGCTTTGTGACGCCTTGATGAAGCGCGATTACAAGGATATCAAGAAGGAACTGGGCGATGTGCTGGAGCACGTGATGTTCTATAGCATCATCGGCAGAGAAGACGGCGAGTTCGATATCTGCGATGTCTGCAATCAGGAAGCTGACAAACTGATGTTCCGCCATCCTTTCATCAACTGGAAGGAAGAGGGCGAATGGACTGTGGCGAATCCTGATATGTATATCAATGATGAGGGACAGGTGGTATATAAAGAAACTGATGAAGCAGAAACCGGGGAGGCAGAAGCTGCCAATACGGAAGAAACTCGGAAGGCAGAAACTGCCAATTCTGAAGAAACCCTGGCTCTTGGTGCCACCAAACCCAAGAATGCTGCCTCGGTAGAGAAAACCTGGGAGCAGATCAAGCAGCAGGAGAAAGATGGCAACGAGCGCGTTCTGAGCGGTGTGCCTAATTCCCTGCCATCCCTTATCAAGGCCTATCGCATTCAGGACAAGGCACGAAACGTGGGCTTCGACTGGAAGGAGAAGGAGGATGTATGGGACAAGGTACACGAAGAACTGGAAGAACTCAAGGCTGAACTTGCCAAGGACGACAAGGAAAACTCTACCCAGGAACTCGGCGATTTCCTCTTCTCCGTGATCAATGCAGCCCGTCTCTACAAGCTCAATCCGGACAATGCACTGGAGAAGACAAACCAGAAGTTTATCCGCCGTTTCAACTATGTAGAAGATCATTCGATCAAACAGGGTAAGAATCTGAAAGACATGAGCTTGGAAGAAATGGATAAACTGTGGGATGAAGCCAAGGAACAGGAAAGACTTCAGAAAAAATCGTAAGCTTCAATAGGAGGAGCTTCATGATAAACAAGATAAATAGGACGTTTTTATAACAAGAAAAACTATAAGGATTATGAAAAGATTAGTTTATATGATGATGGCTTTGGTGGTACTCTTTGCTGCTAATAGCTGCAAGGATAAGAAAACCGCACAGGTAATCACTCCTACAGATTCCCTCGATTTGGAGGAGGTTGCCGATGATTCAACCATCTACGGTGTTTGTGGTGAGGGTACATCAATGCACAATCTGGAGCTGATTTCTGATGAGGGAGATACGCTCTCAGTCTTTATCGATGATGAGCAGCCAGACATCGTGCAGGGTGGTTTGCTGGCAGGCGACCGCATCGCTCTTATCGGTTACAAGGCACAGGATGGAGAGATGATGGCACAGAAAATCATCAATCTTACTTCACTCTTGGGCAAGTGGACTTCACTCGACAAGAACTTCGACTTGCTGGAAGGCGGAGAGGTAAAAAACAATGTGAAGGCTGAGACTAATCCTTGGACTTCATGGAAAATCCTGAACGGAAAGCTCCTGCTCAACAAGGATACCTTTGCCATCGATAAACTGGGCTCTGACAGCTTGATGCTTGAGAATACCCAGGGCATCTATGTCTTCAAGCGCCAGGAGTAAATTGTCATTCTAAATTTTAGATTAAGTTGGAACCATTTAAGATACATATACTGGGGTGTGGCAGTGCGCTGCCAACCCTGAAACACAATGCTTCCTCGCAGCTCATAGAGATGCGGGGAAAGTGCTATATGATAGATTGTGGCGAGGGTGCACAGATGCAGTTCCGTCGTTCCCATATCCATTTCTCCAAGCTCAATGCCATCTTCATCACCCACATGCATGGTGATCATTGCTTTGGCTTGATGGGCTTGCTTTCTACGCTCGGAATGCTCGGACGTACATCTAAGTTAAGAGTCTATGCTCCAAAGGATTATGCTCCTCTGTTTAAACAACAGGTAGAATTCTTTATGCAGACGATGGAGTATGAGATGGAGATGATTCCGGTGGATACGGAGAAACAGCAGATTATCTACGAAGATCATTCTCTGTCGGTGGAGACGGTGCCTCTGAAACATCGTCTGCCATGCTGCGGCTATATCTTCAGAGAGAAGCCTACGCTGCCTCATATCAAGAGGGATATGATAGATTACTACGGCATCCCAATCAGTCAGATCAACAACATCAAGAATGGGGCTGACTGGACCAACGAGGATGGCGAGGTGATTCCGAATGCCCGTCTGGTGACACCTGCCGACCCGCCTCGCAGTTATGCCTATATGAGTGATACCCGATATATTCCGAATCTCTGGGAAAAGGTGAAGGGGGTTACGGTGCTTTATCATGAAAGTACCTATACTTCGGAGCAGGAAGACCGGGCTAAGATCTACAACCATAGTACGGCGAAGCAGGCTGCGATGGTGGCAAAGGCTGCCGGGGTAGGCAAGTTGCTCCTGGGACATTATAGTGCGAGATATAATGATGAGACGGTTCTGCTGAAAGAAGCCAAAGAGGTTTTCGAGGAAAGCTATCTCACCAATGAGGGAATGGTTATCTCGGTATAAAAACAACCTTGCATCAAAAAAAGTTTGTTTTTTGGTGCAAGGTTTTGTGTTGATATTCGTTTAATACATAAATGATAGAGAAAATTGGAATCTGAAAAACTACTTTTGCACGACATCAAAGGCGGCAGTCGGGCGGCGATGCACCGGCTCTACGACCGCTACGTAGGATATGCCATGGCGGTAGCGCTGAGGTATGTCCCTTTACGTGATGATGCGGAGGATGTAGTGCAGGATAGTTTTGTGAAACTTTTCTCTGGTATTGCCAACTTCGAGTATAGGGGCGAAGGTTCGCTGAAGGCGTGGTTTCTCCGGATTGTGGCAAATGAGGCTATCAGCTTTACCCGAAGGCAGAGTCGCATCACTTTCGTGGATGAAGTTCCGGAAGATGTGAGTGACGACGAACCGGAGGTAGAACGGGTGCCGCCTGCCGTATTGACGAAGATGATCGGTGAATTGCCCGAGGGCTATCGACTGGTTCTGAACATGTTTGTGTTTGAGCAAAGGAGCCATAAGGAGATTGCTGATCTGCTGGGCATCAAGGAGAGTACCTCTGCTTCGCAATATCTAAGAGCCAAGAAGTTTTTGGCAAAGAAAATAAATGAATATCTAAATAATATAAACGAGAAAGAATATGAGTAATCAAGATTGGACAAGCAAACTTCAAGAGCAGTTGGCAGACTATCAGGAGTCTGTCAGCCACGACTTGTGGGCAGGCATTGAACAATCGCTTGCTCAGAATAATATAGAATTAGGTTCGTCGAATCCACAGACGATAGCTTCAGAAAGCTCAGAATCTACAGATTTACACGTTGGTTCAGAGGCTAAAAAGAATGCCAGGATAGTCTATTTCAAGCGATGGTCTGCGGCAGCAGCTGCTGTGGCATTATTGGGAATAGGTGGAAGCTATGTTTATCTGCACCAGGAGGATGTAGAAAAGGGTAATCTGCAAATGGCATCTCTTTCATCTCCTGCCGTTTCATCGGATTTGCAATCCGTTGCATCCCAGCCAGCTCCATCTCACGTTGTTTCATCGGATTTGCAATCCGCTGCATCCCAATCCGCTGCATCCCACGCTGTTTCATCGGATTTGCAATCCGCTGCATCCAAAAGGAAAATGGGTAATGTTCTTGTGGAAGAATCAGAGAATGAAATCTCTTTGCTTGCAGAGAATTCAGATCCTGCAGAACCTGTATCTGAGGATAAGGCTACTGATAGCTCTACCGACCATAAGACCTTAACCCGCTCTTCCGATCATAAGGTCTTAACCCGCTCTACCGATCATCATGCGGCAGCGTATGCTTCTCAATCTTATCATTTTGAAAAAAATGAGGAGGTTTCTGGCTGGTCGATGCAACTCTATGCCGAAAACCTGACGCCAAGTCTGGGAGGGGTTAATTCAGATGCGTCTGGAGGCTATAATGATTTTAGCTATGGCACGATGGCAGAACCGATGCCTGGAGTCATCCCTGATCCAACGGCTGGAGGCATATATGGAGAAGAATATCTCTTGGCATCCTATAAGGCGATTCAAAGAAACCAGCAGGGGAATGCCAAGCATCATGCTCCGGTTTCCGTAGGTTTGCAGGTAGCCTTTGGCATTGCACCTCGTCTGTCTTTGAGCACGGGCTTGGTATATACCCGCACTTCTTCTGATTTCTATCCATACGCACCAAGTAGTAGCTACAATGTTCATCAGGTGCTTCATTATGTGGGTATTCCGGTGGGATTGAATTATGAATTCTGGCAGAGTGGAGGCTTCCATGCTTACGTGATGGCTGGTGCTGAGGCTGATTACAATGTGAAGAATGATACCGAAGAAGAGGGAGTAAAGAAAGAGGATGCCAAGCGAGACAGGGTGCAGTTCTCTGGAAAGGCTTCGCTCGGTGCGCAGTATGACATCACACCAAAGGTGGGTCTGTATATCGAACCGGGTGCTAAATATTATTTCGATAACGGAAGCCATGTGGAAAATACCTTTAAGGATAAGAAGTTGAATTTCAATCTCCAGTTCGGTTTGAGATTCAATCTCTAGTATATAGTATCAATTACTCCCATCTTTTTGGAGAGTAATGAATAACGAAAAAGGCAGATTGCTAATTTGCAACCTGCCTTTTTTCGTTGTTCTATATGATATACTATTTCTTCAAAAGCCTCTCACTCATGTTGAGCGCAGCCTTTCTACCATCTCCCATAGCGAGGATCACGGTAGCGCCACCTCTTACGATGTCGCCGCCAGCATAGATTTCCTCAATAGAACTCTGCATCTGGTCATTTACGGCAATCGTATTCTTTCTGCCAAGTTCCAATCCCTCGATGCTCTGAGGAACGAGTGGGTTAGGGCTTACGCCAACAGCTACGATTACCTGGTCGCACTCCAAAGTGATGGTCTCGCCTGTAGCTTCCGGACGGCGACGGCCGCTGGCATCTGGCTCTCCGAGCTGCATCACATCCAAAACCACAGCCTTAACTGCGCCCTTCTCATCCGCCTCATATTCCTTTGGATTATGTAAGGTCATGAAGTTGATGCCTTCTTCCTTGGCATGTTTCACCTCCTCAAGTCGGGCTGGCATCTCTGCCTCCGAACGGCGATATACCAGGGTTACTTCGGCACCGAGTCGCTTAGCGGTGCGGCAGCTGTCCATCGCGGTGTTTCCGCCACCTACTACTACCACCTTCTTGCCCAGGTTGATAGGGGTGTCGGTATGAGGGTTGGCTGCATCCATCAGGTTCACACGGGTAAGATACTCGTTGGATGACATAATGTTCAAGGCGTTCTCACCAGGGATATTCATGAAGTTAGGAAGTCCTGCTCCCGAACCTACGAAGATGCCCTTGAAGCCCTGCTGCTCCAAATCCTTCACGGAGATAGTCTTGCCCACGATGCAGTCGGTAATGAACTTCACACCCATCTTCTGGAGATTCTCTATCTCCACATCCACGATGGCGTTTGGCAATCGGAATTCTGGAATACCATATTTCAATACACCGCCAATCTCGTGCAGAGCTTCGAACACGGTGACGTCGAATCCCTTCTTCGCCATATCGCCAGCAAAGCTCAGGCCGGAAGGACCTGAACCCACTACCGCCACCTTGATGCCGTTTGCCTCATCGCATTTTGGCACAGAGATGTTGCCACTCTGACGCTCGTAGTCGGCTGCAAAGCGCTCCAGGTAGCCGATGGCTACGGCTGGCTCGTTCATCTTGAGATGTACGCACTTGCTCTCGCACTGTTTCTCCTGAGGACAAACACGACCGCAAACGGCTGGGAGGGCAGAGGTGTTCTTCAGAACCTTGGCTGCAGCCAGGAACTGTCCACGCTCGATGTTCTTGATGAAGGATGGAATGTTGATGCTCACAGGGCAGCCCTCCATACAGGTTGGTTTCGGACAGTCGAGACAGCGCTTTGCCTCTGTCAAAGCCATCTCCTTGGTCAAACCGATGTTTACTTCCTCGGTGCGGGTAGTTGCACGATATACTGGGTCCAGCTCTGGCATCTTGACGCGCTCGATAGCGGTGCGTTCCTTTGCTTTCATCGAAGCACGTAACTCCTTGCGCCACGCTGCGTTACGGTCAGTCAGTTCTTCTATTGGTGCATCTGTTGGCTCTACATCCATCGTAATGTCTGTAGTCTCCTTCTTCTTCCCTGCATCCACTGTAGCCAGATGCTCCTCGAAGTGCTCCATTTCCTCGCGCTCTACATCCTTGAAAGTGCCCATACGCTTGAACATCTCGTCCCAATCTACCTGGGCGCCATCAAACTCCGGACCATCGATGCAGACAAACTTGGTCTTGCCGCCGATGGTGAGACGGCAGGCTCCGCACATACCGGTACCATCCACCATGATGGTATTGAGAGAAACATCAGTAGAGAGATTGTATTTTTGGGTAAGGAGGCAGCAGAACTTCATCATGATAGGAGGACCGATGGCGAACACCTTATCTATATGTTCCTGGTTGATGAGCTTTTCGATGCCCACGGTTACTACGCCTTTCTCGCCGTAGCTTCCGTCATCGGTCATGATGATGAGTTCGTCGCTGGATGCACGCACTTCGTCTTCCATGATAACGAGGTCCTTGCTTCTACCTGCAATCACGCTGAGCACACGGTTGCCTGCTGCCTTGAGTGCCTTGATGATAGGGAGCATAGGAGCTACACCTACGCCACCACCGGCGCAGATCACGGTACCGAAGTTTTCGATGTGGGTAGGGTTGCCGAGTGGTCCCACCACGTCGTGAATCTCATCGCCCTCGTTCAGGGCGCAGAGCTTGGTAGAGGAGAGTCCTACCTTCTGTACCACCAGCGTGATGGTGCCTTTCTCGATGTCGGCATCGGCGATGGTCAGCGGCATACGTTCGCTGTTGTTATCTACACGGATGATGACGAAGTTGCCAGCCTTGCGGCTCTTGGCGATGAGTGGAGCTTCCACATCGAAACGGAATACCTTTTCAGAGTATTGTATTTTCTTGATAATCTTGTTCATGGGCTATTAACTTTTTATGTTGAATACTATCTGTGTTTCTATTTCTTATTAGTTGTCTTGATGTTTGCTCATGGTATATAAAATGCAAAAGGATAACTGCGGCCGCCTTTTGGGTAGCCGAAGTTATCCTCGTACAATATGTTTTATTTTAATTTTATCGAATGAATCGAAGTTTTATCGAATGAATCGATTCTTTTCGAATTAATCGAAGTTCTTGTCATCGAGCATCTCGAATCCGCAGTAAGGAACCAATACCTTAGGTACGCGGATACCCTCTGGAGTCTGGTTGTTCTCCAGGATGGTTGCTACGATACGTGGCAAGGCGAGAGCAGAACCGTTCAAGGTGTGGCAAAGCTCAATCTTCTTGTCCTCTGCATGGCGGTAGCGGCAGTGGAGACGGTTAGCCTGGTAGCTCTCGAAGTTAGATACTGATGAAACCTCCAACCAGCGACCCTGTGCTGCACTCCATGTCTCGAAGTCGTAGCAGATAGAAGAGGTGAAGCTCATATCACCACCGCAGAGACGGAGGATGTGGTATGGCAACTCCAACTTCTTCAAGAGACCCTCTACGTGGTCGAGCATCTCGTTCAGGCTCTCGTATGAGTGACCTGGTTTGTCGATGCGTACAATCTCTACCTTGTCGAACTGGTGCAGACGGTTCAAACCACGAACGTCCTTACCATAGCTACCAGCCTCACGACGGAAGCAGGCAGAGTAAGCGCAGCGCTTGATAGGGAGATCCTTCTCATCGAGGATAACATCGCGGAAGATGTTGGTTACAGGAACCTCGGCTGTAGGGATGAGGAAGAGGTTGTCGAGATTAGCGTGATACATCTGACCCTCCTTGTCTGGCAACTGACCTGTGCCACGACCAGAATCCTCGTTAACTACGTAAGGAGGCTGAATCTCCAGGTATCCGCTCTTGCGGGCCTCATCGAGGAAGAATGCCTCGAGAGCACGCTGGAAGCGAGCCATCTTGCCGATATATACAGGGAAACCAGCACCTGTGATCTTCACACCGAGGTCGAAGTCAACGAGGTTGTACTTCTTCAGGAGATCCCAGTGGCAGAGAGCGTCTGCGCCGAGGTTAGGCTTTTCGCCGCCTTCCTTTACAACTACATTGTCTGCAGCATCCTTACCTTCAGGAACCTGCTCGCAAGGAATGTTAGGGATTTCGAGCAACTGGTTGGTCATATCATTCTGAGCCTTCTCCATGATCTCTTCCAGAGCCTTGGCATCAGCCTTGAGCATAGCTACCTGAGCCTTAGCGCTCTCAGCCTCCTCTTTCTTGCCTTCCTTCATCAGGGCACCAATCTGCTTGGCAAACTGGTTAGCCTGCTGCTTGTTGTTATCCAACTTCTGCTGAGCTTCGCGACGAATCTTGTCGTACTCCAAAACTTTCTCTACTGCCTCACGAGCATTTGGAAAATGCTTCTTTTCGAGACCTTTAACTACACGTTCAGTTTCTTCACTGATGAGTTTAAGTGTAAGCATAAAATTTCTTTTTTATATTAATTTTCCTATTTGAAGGCAAAATTACAAAAAATATTTGTGATAGCGCAAAAAAATGCCAACTTTTTTGCAGAGAAGGGTAGAATTAAAGTTTTTTCGTGGTTTTTATGGGGGTTAAACGAAGAAAGCCTGCTCTAGGTATGAGCAGGCTTCTATGTTGTTTGTTTGGA
>ERZ1031020.291-NODE-291-length-22877-cov-17.321576_pt1 | contig 22877 bp, 20 predicted proteins | sample MGYA00517109_ERZ1031020 | MGnify/ENA primary metagenome ERZ1031020 (study PRJEB33719, sample SAMN04261270) | wastewater metagenome | biome: rural village; feature: human; material: feces | host: Homo sapiens | place: El Salvador | collected 2013-01-07 ... | reverse complement strand
CTCCAAATCATCGGACATGAATTACTCCAGTCCAACAATCGGGGTGCGGTTCACATCATGGTACGGGGCGCTATTGTATTGCGATTGCCAATACTGCCTATTTTTATCTGATATTTATCTGACGATAATCCAATCTATCGGTTCCATTTAATACGCGCCACGCACGTATTGCGGCTGATAGGGCGCATTTTCGGTCGGAATATCAAGCTTGGCTGCGGCACGCAACGGCCAGTTCGGATCGCGCAATGCCGCACGTCCGATTTCGATGGCATCGGCGGCACCGGATTTGAGGATCTTCTTGGCCTGCTTCGGCTTGGTGATCAGACCGACCGCCGTGGTTGGGATTCCGGCGCGCGAACGCACCTGCTCCGAGAACGGAACCTGATAGCCGGGCTTGACCGGAATGGTAACACCCGGAATCATGCCTCCGGTGGAAACATCCACCAGATCGACGCCATGCTCCTTCAACACTTTGGCAAGGTCGACGGTCTGGTCGAGATCCCAACCGCCGGCGGCCCAGTCGGTTGCGGAAACACGTACCAGCACCGGCATGGTGTCGGGCACGACGGAACGCACGGCGTCCACGACCTCGACCAGCATGCGGATACGGTTTTTGAACGATCCGCCATACTCATCCTCACGCTCGTTGATCAGCGGGTCGAGAAACTGCGACAGCAGATAGCCGTGGGCCGCATGAATTTCCACCGCGTCAAAGCCGATATCATAAGCACGCCAAGCGGCATCGCGGAACTGGTCGACAATGGCATGGATCTCGCCAACGGTCAACGCGCGAGGCTTGGTCAGCGAGCCGAACGCGTTGGCGCTTGGTCCCACAGTCTTCCAACCGCCCTGCTCCTCCGGCACACTCTCATGCCCGAAACCAATGGAGAAGCAGCCGGTGGAGGCCTTGCGTCCGGCATGGTTGAGCTGCACCGCCATGGTGGCGCCGGCGGCCTTCGTATCGGCAACGATCCAACGCCATGCATCCATCTGCTCGTCGGCCCACAATCCCAAGTCACACGGCGAGATACGGCCCTCCGGCGCCACTGCGGTGGCTTCCACGATAATCATGCCGAAACCGCCCATGGCACGCGACACATAATGCTGGTAGTGGAATGGCGTGGGCAGGCCATCCTGGGCCAACGCGGAGTACGTGTCCATTGGCGGCAGCCAGATGCGGTTGCGCACGGTCACGCCACGCAAGGTCATAGGATCGAACAGTCCAACCGTGCCATTGGTTTTGGCCTTCTTCGACTGCTTCGCTTTCTTTTCGTCTTCGCTCATCGTAGTAGCTCCCCTCCGGTCGCGTCTACTGGCTTCATGCCGATCGGCTGAACCTTCTTCTCGTATTCCCCTTGAGCTTCTCTGGAGATTTCGTGCCATAGAACCGGCACTATCTGCATTCTACGCAGAACGCCCGCCGAGCGTGGCGGGCGTTCATTGATTGTTCACTTCCATTCGTTGCATTGCGGAAGTGTCACTCATCTTCGGTCTGCTACTGATCCTGATTAGACCGCTGGTCGTTCTGCTGGCTTTGCTGCTGAAGCGACTGGTTCTGCTGCTGAATGATTGTGCTTTGCTGCTGTGTGGCATTCTGCTTTCCACCGCCGATCCTGGTGACCGCGCTGGATGTTGCGGAATACTTGGCCGCAGGCTGCCCATAATCGTTGTCAATCGGCAGCTGTTTGCGTTCCGCATAAGCATTCATAAAGTCACGCCATGCCGGGGCCGCGATGGTGGAACCATCCCAGTAGCCGTGGTATTGGCCGTTGATAGCGATATTCGCAATCGGGTGTCCAACCGGATTCTGCACGTCACCGACAAGCACGAATGTAGCGATCTGGTTCGGAATGAAACCACCTGTCGTAACTAGCTGATCCTCGTGGGTACCGGTCTTGGCGAAGGTCTTACGTCCGTTGGTCAACTGTGCCACACCGCCTGCGCCGTCGGGACGAACAACGCCTTGATTCATGGCCCAAGCAAGCGTTTGAATGATTTCCGGATCAACCGCCTGATGGCAGTTCGCGGAAGGCACCTTAATATCATTGCCGTCCGCATCAGTCACCTGCTTCAGCGCGATCGGATTGCATTGCACGCCATTGGACGCATATACAGCGAAGATGCTTGCCATCGTCAGCGGGGACACGTTGACGTTACCGACCATCATGGCAGGCACGAATGATGAGGTCTTGTCGAGCGTCTCACCGGTATTCGCATCATGATAGCCAAGTTCAGTTGCGGTATCGGCGATCTTGCACAAACCGATGATGGATCCCATGGAAGCCTGCGTGGTGTTATGAGACCTTGCCAAAGCCAATGCCGGCGTTTCCGGGTTCACCGTTCCATTGGTTATTGCGTTGGTGACGTTCCACGAATCGGTGCCGCCGGTATAACGATCACATGCGAACAACGAGGTCGAATACCTCGTAGACGTCTGCAGGTTCTCGTTGACAGAATGTCCCGCTTCCATCCATGCCACCAGATTGATAGGCTTCCACGACGAGCCGATGGAGAAGCCCATGCCGCCGCCGTCTTCTCGGTCCACGGCATAGTTCATGGAATCCCTGGTCTGGTCGTTCTGCGCCGCTTCGGTGGCATCATACGTTCGATTCAGACCGAAGCCCAACACTTCTCCGGTACCCGGTTTGACGGACGCCATCACGATTTCCATGCCGGAGGAATCTTCCGGTGGAATGGTGTTGCGCGCGGTTTCGTTCAACAAGGTGTTGGCATCGATATCCAACGTGGTGACGATCTTCAGACCGCCCTCTTTCAGCAGTCTTTCCCTGTCCTCGCTGGTCTTGCCGAATTCCTTGGAATTCAAAATCTTATGCACCACGTAATCGCAGAAATAGCCCGCATCATAATCCGCGGCCATGCAACCGGTGGAAATAGGCTGGACATCAAGCGTATCCGCGAGCGGAGTATTGACCGCCTCCTGATATTCCGCATCCGAAATATAGCCCTGTTCGTTCATCAACTGCAGCACGATATTGCGTTGCTTCTCGGATTCCGGCTGGTTCGATTCGACGGAAGGATCGTACGCGTTCGGATTCTTGGTGATTGCCGCGATGGTGGCGGACTGCACGATGTTCAGCTGATCTGCGGTGGTGTTGAAATACCGCTTCGCAGCCGCCTGCACGCCATAGAGGCTATTGCCGCCGAACTGTGCGATATTGAGATATCCCTGCAAAATTTCAGGCTTGGAATACTGCTTCTCCATTTGCACGGAAATCAGCATTTCCCTCAATTTTCGTGCGATGGTATCTTCCGACGCATGGTATTGCGCAATCGGATCGTCATCCTGCTGCGCCTGCAGGATCAGCACGTTTTTGACATACTGCTGGGTAAGGGAGGAACCGCCCTGATGGTCGCCCTTCATGTATGTTTGGACGAACGCACGGAACACACCCTGCACATCAACGCCGCCGTGAGTGAAGAATCGTCTGTCTTCACGCGAGACCACGGCCTGCTGCATGTATTTGGAAATCTTCTTCAACGGCACGACTTCACGATTCTGATCCCAGAATTCGGTGATTTTCGTGGTGCCATCGGAAGCGTACATGGTCGACTTCTGCGGCAGGCTGGTCACATCAAAATCAATACCTTCGACCGACAGCGACGGAATAACCGCCTTGGCGACGCTGTTCGCGCCGAAAACCGCCGGTAGGAGGAACAAACTGGCGGCCACGCCGCCACCCACACTCAGCGTGATGTAGGCAATCACGAGTGCGAGCACACGTTGAACGGTCAAAGTCTTCTTTTCGGGCATGGTGCCCATTCTAAAGTGGTGGGTCTACTAATCAACCGCTCGCCCGCAGGCGTCACGGGTTTCTCACAAACAACCGTAAAACTTAAAAAACGCTGGAAAATAGTCGATAATTAACGTCTCGATCGCCGAATAAGCATACCCGGCTGGTAGATGATGATGGAACGGCCCTCACGCGCAATCCATCCACGGTTGGCGAAATCCATCAGCGCCTTGTTCACCGTTTCGCGCGACGAACCGACCAGCTGCGCCATTTCCTCCTGCGTCAGATCGTGCGGTACCTTCAATCCCGCCTCGACCGGCTCGCCGAAACGTGACGCCAGATTCAGCAGCGTTTTCGCCAAACGTCCCGGCACGTCCATGAACACAAGTTCCGAAATGCGCTCGTTGTTGTCACGCATGCGATGCGCGAGCACCTGAAGCATGTCGACGGCCACGCGCGAATGCTCGTCAAGCCATGCGAACAGGGCGTCATGTTCAAGCCACACGACTTTCGTGTCGCTGGTCATGGCCACGGCGGACGCGGTGCGCGGCCCACCGTGCGGATCGAACACCGGAATCTCACCCAGCACTTCGCCGTACGCATGAATGCTCAACAACTGCACACGCCTATCGGACGATTGCCGGATCAGTTTGACGCGCCCGCGTTCCAGCAGATACATGCGATGATCGGTGTCGCCTTCGCGGAAAATATAGTCGCCCTTGTTGTATTCGGCATGCTGCAGATGCGGCAGCAGTTCCTCCGCCTCTTCGGAAGAAACCTGCTTGAACAACGCGGTGTGCAGCAACGTCGCGCTTTCGCCACTGGGTCCACTATTGGTCTCGTTTGGCGTAGCCATTTGTCACACCTCCGTTCATAGGCACATCCTCTAGGCACGCCGCCAGGCGTGTTGCCGGGCGCGCTGCCGCGGCTTCGAAAGCTTGCTGCTTTCCACATGCCCTCACGGAACACCAAGCTTTCGTAACGTTCTCATCGCCCTTGACATTAGGGCGGCTTCGGCCATCGGGCTACATTGTAACTCGCCTGGCGGCGTCGAGCAGCCGTTCAACCACGTCTTCACGGCTCATGCCCGTCTGCGAGCGCATTGGATCGACTCGTTTTACTGCTGATTTCACCGCTTTGTCCGACATTTTTTCACGTGAGGTGTTCAACACCCGCCCCATTTTTTCCGCGTCGATATCGTAGGCGAGGGTCACGTGGTGCAGTATGGCGCCAGGCCCTCCCTCTGCTGGCGTGAAGCGGCGTTGCGCGGCTCCGCCGAGTTTGCCGTATTGCGTGGCGATGTCGTTGAGACCGGCGAATCGTACGTCGAGCCCGAGTTCCTTAAGCGCGCGCACCAGCCAGAAATCGCAGAGCCGGTATGATTCCTCGATGCTTATGCCTTGGGCGAAATCGAGCGGCGCGTATAGCGAGTAGGTGATGGTGTTGCCCGGTTCGATGAACATCGCCCCGCCGCCGGTGCAACGTCGGACCACGGTGAATCCTTCCTTCTGCGCAACCGCCGTGTTGACTTCGTCTTCGAGCAACTGGAATTTGCCGATGACCACCGCCGGGGCGGCCCATTCCCAGATACGCAGCGTGGGTTCGCGTTTGCCTGCCGCCACTTCGCGCGCCCATGCGATGTCGGTTTCCATTTGTTCGTTTGGATTTCGCGGTTTGTCGTGGATGACGGTCGGTTTCAGGGCCTGCCAGCGTTCCAGATATTCCTCTTGTGTCAGCGCATTATGCATTTCCGGTTGTTTCCCGGAATATTGTTTCGTAGACCGCGCGATATTTCCGTTGTTCGTTGCATCTTCCGCATTGCGCGATTCGCTGTCTGTGATTGCGCGGAGGAAAGCGATGGCGATGCCTTCTTCCGTCATACCCACCAATCGCACGTTCGGATAGTTCGCGGTAATCGCTTGCAATCGTCGTGTAATGTCGCGTTCGGGCGCGCTTCGCTGGCTTTGCAGCAAGTTTTCCCAATCCTGCAATAGTCGGCGGGAATCCTTGTCATCGCCGTCAAGAAAGAAATCGCCGTCGATCCGGCATTGTTCCACGGATTGGGTGGAACTTGCGCATTCGCGGGAATATGCTGGAACGGCATCAGAAAGCCGGACGGAAACCCCTACGAGTTTGCCGCCCGGCTGCTTGTACAGGCCTCTGCCCATCAATCTTGGCTCTCTTGGCCGGAATCGTTGTAGCCGGCATTGTTGTCACTCATGGTTCCAACAATATCCCATAATTTGCCTTGTTGCTTTCATCCACCCTGAAAGCAATCCCTGAAATTCCCCTGAATATGCGTGATGCCCGTCAAATCAAGCGTGAAACTCGATTCGACGGGCATCTCAACAGGCGAACAGATCCAGCAAAATCATATAATCCGGATCATGACCGTCACATGCGTGCCAGGATGTCGCGTCCGACCTTGTCGGTGGAGCGGGTGGTGGATCCCAGTTCCTCAATGTCGGCTTCGACGGCCGCATCGATCTTGGCTGCGGCTTCGTCGAATCCAAGGTGGCGCAGCAGCATGGCTGCGGAAAGGATCGCGGCGGTCGGATTGGCCTTGTTCTGGCCTGCGATATCCGGTGCGGAACCGTGAATCGGCTCGAACATGGACGGGTATTCGTCGGAAGCGTTGATGCATCCGGAAGCGGAATAGCCAACGCCACCGACTACGGCGCCGGCCTCGTCGGTGATGATGTCGCCGAACAGGTTGTCGGTGAGGATCACGTCGAAACGAGACGGATTGGACACCATGAAGATGGTGGTCGCGTCGATATGCAGATAGTCGTGGGAGACTTCCGGATATTCCTCAGCGACCTCGTCTACGATGCGCTGCCACATGTCGCCCGCGTTGACGAGCACGTTCTTCTTGTGCACGAGGGTCACATGCTTCCTGCGCTTCATGGCCAGCTGGAAGGCGTAACGTACCACGCGCTCCACACCGTAGGCGGTGTTGATGGAGACTTCGGTGGCCACCTCGTTCGGGGTGCCGCGACGCACCGCTCCGCCGGCACCGCAGTACAGGCCTTCAGTGCCTTCACGCACCACAACGAAGTCGATGTCGCCCGGATTGGCGAGCGGGGAGGTCACGCCCTTGTACAGCTTGGAAGGACGCAGGTTGACGTACTGGTCGAGATCGAAGCGAAGCTTGAGCAGCAGGCCACGCTCCAAAATGCCGGCCTTGATACGCGGATCGCCGACGGCACCCAGCAGAATCGCGTCGGTCTTCTTGATGCGCTCCTCTTCCTCTTCCGGAAGAATCGCACCGTCACGCAGGTAACGCTCGGCACCAAGATCGAAATTCTCGTAATCGAATTCGGCGACGCCCTCGGCCGCCTTCTCCAGTGCCTTCTGAGCCCACGGAGTCACTTCCTTGCCAATGCCATCGCCCGGAATGACGGCGATGGTGTACTTCTTTGCAGAATCACTCATAGCACGCGACTCTAGTCAACGAATCAGCACGTGGACGCGTAACGCTCAACTAATGGACACTCCATGCCGCTTTCCTGTACGAAACACACGAAAAGCATGAATCATACGAATCTCACAAATCGCACAACCTAATCAGCTGGTAATACCCATCACGCCAAGGCACCAGGCATTCTCATAGGAGATCTCCTCCCACTGCTTGTACCTTCCGGACGTACCCCCATGACCGGCCTCGACCTCAATCTTCGCCACAGCATCCACACCGGCACGCTGCAGGCGAGCCAACCATTTCATCGGCTCCACATACAGCACACGCGTGTCATTCATCGACGTGGTGATGAAAATCTTCGGGAAAACCGCAACTCGAGCATCATTGGCATCAGCCGGCGCATTCTCATACGGCGTATATTCCTTCATATACCGGTACACGTCCGCATTATGCAACGGATCGCCCCACTCATCCCACTCCGTAACGGTCAACGGCAACGACGGGTCAAGAATCGACGTCAACGCATCCACAAAAGGCACATCCGCCTCAATACCGGCAAAACATTCGGGAGCCATATTCGCCACAGCACCCATCAACAAGCCACCGGCGGAACCACCATCGGCCACCGTGCGAACAGGCGACGCCAAACCGGCACGCTGCAACGCACGAACGGCATCAACGAAATCCTCAAACGAATGCTTCTTATTGAGTAAATGCCCCTGCTCATACCAGGCACGACCCATCTCACCGCCGCCGCGAATGTGCGGCACCGCATAAAGCACACCACGATCAAGCATGCTGATACGAGACACCGAGAATCCCGGATCCGAACTGATCTCATACGCACCATAACCAGTAACGAACATCGCCGAATCACAAGCAGGCACGTCACGACGCCACACCAAGGAAACGGGAATACGCTCGCCATCACGAGCGGTAACCCACACTCGACGTTCCATATATTCGCGCGGTTCAAATCCGCCAAGCACGGTGGCACGCTTCAACAGGCGATCCTCGCCGGTTGCCGGATCGATATCATGCAGCTCGCCGGGGCGCGTGTAACTGGCGAACGAGTAGCGTATACGGGGCGCATCATATGAAGGATTACCTCCCAGACCGATCGAATACAAGCGCCTGGTCTCCCCCGGCATCGCATCGGCGGTCGCACCATCCGACGAGGTCATCGCCTTGCGGGAAAACCCATGCACGGCCGACCCTTCGCCTTGCGCAGCGGCCAACTGGTCGAGCGCGCCCCACACTTCGGCACGCTCCACGTTGATCTCGTCCACCGACTCGTCAACATCCCAATCGCCTTCCAACGCGTGCGGAACCAACTCGGTGAACCGCCACGGTCGCCCTGCAAGAAAATCCTCCGCGGCCGCATCCTTCGTCATCACCGCGATATGCGCCAGGCTTTCCGCACGGTACTGCAACGCCACATAATGCCGGTGAATCGAAATTCCCTCGATGCCAAGACCGTGCGCACCCTGCAAAATGGCGGGATTGCAAGGATTCGAATACGGCGTGCCAATCGGCATCGAAGAAGCGCCCGATTCGACATCGTCACCATGTTCGCATCCGTACGGCGAGCCAACGGCCACACGCACACCCTCGCCCAAACGGTATGGGGGCTCATGCAAACGCATGTCGATCACATCGATTTCAAAATTCGGGTTCAACGCATTATGGTAGACTACAGCGAGCGGGATGTCCTCGCCGTGCTCGCCGGCACCTTCAAAACGGCTGAAGCTCACATCGTATTCCACATCCGGCTCGCGCGGAATGAACGCACGGAATTCACCTTCCGGATCGTCGGTGGAAAGCAGCAGCACTTCGGTGGTGGTTTTCGAACCGGTGCAGATCACCAGATTGCGTTCGTCGAACGACAGGCCGATGCCCACCCAGAATCGTTCGTCCTGTTCGCGATACACCTCCACATCGTCGGTGATGGGAGTGCCAACGCGGTGACGCATCACCGTATATGGACGCCATGCGTCGTCGAGCAGCACATAGAACACCCATTGCGCGTCCGGTGTGAAGCAGGCGCCGCCGATGCCTTCGAACACTTCCGGCAGCTCATCGCCGGTTTCGATGTTGCGAATACGGAAATCGTAACGTTCGTCGCCGCTGGTATCAGTGCCGTACAACATCCAACGTCCATCTTTGGAAATATCCATGCCTCCGACGCGGAAGAAATCGTGGTCTTGCGCTTCGGCATTCGTGTCGAACACCACTTGCTCACCATCCATGGGCACGCCGATCTCAATGGTCGGCGGATCCCAATCGTCTGCGCCTCGAATCGGCACACGGCATTGCACCGCATACTGCTGGCCTTCCTTGGTACGTGTGAAATACCAGTAGCCGTCCATGCGCGTCGGCACGGACATATCAGTTTCCTGTACGTGCGATTTGAACTCGTCGAACAATGTGGTGCGTAGGTTTTTCAACGCTTCCATGCGCTGTTCGCAATATCGGTTCTGTGCGGCGACGTAATCCTGCACGTCCTGCGATTCCTTGTCGCGCAGCCATTCGTACTCGTCGATGAAGGTGTCGCCGTGGAACACGCGCTCCGTTGGCACGCGTTTCGCGATCGGCATCCCGCATTCGTCCAGACGGCCCTGACGGCTCTTGCCGCTTTCCCGCGCGCGCGTTGCGCCCTGTTCACCCCGAAAATCAGTCATGCAGGCGATTATACCGGCATCGCGGCCCCAATCCAGCGCAACGCTCATCCCCCTTGCTGTAAGTTGAAAGAAAAACGTCAGACGCCCAGCTGTTGTTTCAGGAACGGCAGCATGGTTCTCATCAGATTCGATCCGGTCGTTCCCGTGAATACAGGAACGTCGGTGACTGGAATCGGCTGCGTGGACGCACGCCCCGCAACGGTGCCGAGATTACCGGCGGCCTCGCGTGGAGACAGCTGCCGAATGCCGATCGCAAGCACACGACCCGGATACCGACGCGCGATCGTGGCGTACGTGGTCGGATCCTTCTGCCCATCATCGCCGATCAGAATGAACTTCATATCGGGAAAATCAGCCATCAATTGTTCGGCATACTCGAGTTTGTGCTGCACTCCGGTAGGAATGAACGTTTTCGGGCGGGGATCGAGGTCACGCAGCAGCAGCGGTCCTTCCGGGAACCCATGGTCGGCGATGAAATGCCTAATCGAGCTTTCCACGTTCCACGGCGACGTCGACAGGTAAAAGAACGGGGCGTCCGGAAACATGTCCGCAATGCGGTTGAACAGCAGGTTCATGCCCGCAACCGGCATTTTCTTCTTCGGATCGAGCAGCAGCAGATTGTAGGCCGCTTTCATCAGGCTTGGCGCCTGCGTGACCATGACGGTGTCGTCCACGTCGGAGATCACACCGACTTTCGTGCCACTGGGAATGGTGAACAGGTTGGCTTTGACCGGTTTGCGGCTGCGCACCTTGTACGACACGTCGTGCACGCCGGGTTCGAGCAAATGTTCGGCCACGAGATCGAGATAGCCTGCGGAATCGGATGCGGCGAATTCGCTGGAAACATTGCGCTGCGCATCCACTTCGTCATACACTTCCGACGCCCCCACCTGCACGGTTTCGAGGGGCACGCCGTCGATGGCGATGCGCACCTTCGTATGCGGCGAGGGGATAGTGAGCATAGCGCGGATGCCTCGGGTCAGGCGGCCAGCCTGGCGTTTAAAGGGCCCGTACACGGTTCGGCAGATCAGGCGCGAGTAATGTTCGGTACCATAACCGACATACGGTTCCACGCGCGGATACCAGTTGAAATTGCGCACCACTAGCGTGGAGATTTTCAACCAACCACCGAAGGTCTTGGTAACGGCACGGCGAAACAGCTGTGTCAGCGGAGGCTTGACTTCGATGCGCTCATGTTTCGAAGCGGCATCGAAGGTGGTGACCACCTTGCGTGCGGGAATGGGCACGGTCGGCATGTCATCTTCGGATATGGCATCCGGTTCACGCTGGGGCAACGGCTGTGGTTCGGTCATATCCCCACTATAAAGGCGATTGCCGAACTACCTGGTGTCCCAGCCGTGAAAATCAGGGATTATTCAGGGAACGGTAACGATTTCATACCTGATTTCGTGTGCAGTTCCCTGTTTCTAGATGTTTCTAGACGTTTCTAGACGTTTCTAGACGTTTTGCCAAGCCGTTTATTCCGCCACGATGTTGGCGTATTCCTCGGAGGAAAGCAGTCCCGGTTCGTCATCCTCAAGCTCGATTTTGAAAATCCAGCCTTCACCATACGGGTCACCGGTAACGGTGCCCGGATCGTCGGCCGCTTCGCTGTTCACATAGCGGATTACGCCAGCCACTGGAGTGACCAACGGCGTAACGGCTTTGGAGGATTCCAATTCCGCCACTTCGTCGCCGGCCTGCACTTCGGTGCCGACTTCCGGCAGATCGATGTATACGAGTTCGCCAAGCTGGTCGGCCGCATATTCGGTGATGCCCACCATGGCCGGTTCGGTGGAGGCGTCCACCCACACATGCTCGTCGGAGTATTCGAGATGCTCGGGAACGTCCAGATTCGGCTTGTTTTCGTTTTCTTCACTCATGAAAGCTCATTCTACGTCAATCACGTGCATTTCCCATAGCGCTGTACCGAAACTTGTTACGGCAGATCGTGGCCGAGCCATTCTTCGATCATGTAGCGGGCGATGGTGGCCTTTCCGGGGGATTCCATACGCCCTGCTACCAGCTCGTTCATATATTCGTCTCGGGTCATCCAACGCGCCTGCAGGGTCTCGTCGCCGTCCACATACACGTCGGTGGTATTGGCCATGCCTTTGAACGCCATCATGAGCGAGGCTGGGAATGGCCATGGCTGCGATCCCAAATATTTGAGTTCGCCCAGTTCGACGCCGACCTCCTCTTTGGCTTCGCGCCGGCATGCATGTTCCAGGTTCTCACCCGCCTCTACGAAGCCTGCGGACACGGAATACAGGCCGGTATTGCGCCATGCACTGTTGTGCTGCAGCAACAGACGGTCCTCATGGTCCACAATCGCCGTGATAACGGCCGGCTCCACTCTGGGGAACAGTAGCCGTTTGCCATCCGTTTCGCTGGTGCACCGCTGCGCCCATCCGCCCAACGCGGGTTCGGTCGGGGCGCCGCATGTGGGGCAATGGCGTTGACGCGCATGCCATACGCCCAGCGAGATCGACGTTGTGGCCTGGCCTGCTTCGCGTGCGCTGGCATGCGGGGCGAAGCCACGCAGATCAACCCAGTCGAATCGTTCCGCCGCGTTTTCCAACAGCGATTTCGACGCCGTCGCTTCCGGCTCACGCTGTTCGTCGAACGCGTCGTCCGCTCCCATATGCTCGCTGCTCGCAGCCATCGGCTCCGCAGCCCTCACACGAGACACATCAACGGCCACCACATGCTCGTCACGATTGCCACCATATGAGCCGAGGAATATGGCGAGCGCCGTCGGATGCGTGTGCAGTTCCGTCATCACGTAGGCTCCGGGCAGCTGTGCCAAACGCATGTGCACGTTGGCGTAGTCCGCGATGGCGCCTTGTCCGCGTGGCACCGCCACCATGCCGTCTTTGACGAGAATGACTTTCGTGGCAGGTTCCATCAGCACCGTGTCAAACAGGTCGGGTTCGTCGCGTCTTGAAACCTCATAGTCGATGTCGCCTTGTGCAAGTGGCAGGAACGGCAGTGCCTGAGTCAGCGCCAGTGGCGAGAACACGCTCATCGATTGCTTCTTTCCTTGAATACGATATATGGAAGATATATTTTTCTATATACATCGTATTTTCTTTATATTTTTTGTACATCTGATTGCGCTATTGACGACAGTTTTGGGAATATCGTCTACTGCACTCTGCGCACCAGTGCAAGCAGCGCATCGGCGACCGCCTGCGGATGCTCATAAGCGCTGAAATGACCGCAATCAAACACCACCGTCATATCCGTGCTCGTAGCCGTCATCGCATCGGCGATCGGTGCCATCACGCTCGGCGGGCTCGACGGATCCTTGTCGCCGCAGATCACCGCGACCGGCGCTGTAATCGTTGATAGCACATCATTCAGATCCGGGCGCCCGGCCGCCATGCGTTCACGCCAGGCGATGCCTTCGGCCGGCTGCTCGTTGATCCATGCAGTGAACTGTTCGCGGTAGGCGTCCGACTGTTTGATGGTTGAATCCTCAGGCGTAGCGGCTGCGAACCCCATAACTGGCTCGTGCGTGCCCGTCGACTCGCATTCCTTGGCAATCGCGATGCGTTTCGCACGCATCTTCTCGGAATCAGCTGCGGCCTTCGTGTCGCATAATGCCAGTGCGGCGACGGCTTCGGGGTGCAAACGCTGAATGTCGAGAATCAGGTAGCCGCCCATCGAAAGACCCACCCAAATCGCCTTGTCGTATCCGGCAGCGTGCAACAGGTCGACGTAAGCGTCGGCCATGCGGTCCAAACCGTTGGGGAACGCGCCGTCCGCGTCTGTGCCTCCACTGTTCTCGTCGGAAGGAATCGGCCCTTCTCCCGCGCCGGGCATGTCGGGAGCCCAAATCGGGAACTGTTTCACGCCATGTTCCGCAGCGGTCGTTTTCAACGCATCCGCGCATTTGTTCCACATGCGGTGGTCCACGGGGAACCCGTGCACCAGTACCACGGGAATCCCCTCACCCTCACAATACACGTTGTTATGCAATTCGATCGTCATATGCGTTCCTTCGTTGCTCTCCCCTGTTGTTGCATGTATTCGCAGCCTATTTGCCGGTCCACGCGATCGCCTGACGCACAATCGTGCCATATCCGTTGCTCATCTGGTTGACGAAAGTGTCGAGGATCTCACTGTTCGGATTGACCCATTCCACGTCGAGCGTCTCGTCCTGCGGCTTGCAATCGCCCGCAATCGGCACCACATAGCACAATGCGATCGCATGCTGGCGGGAATCGAAATAGTCGGACAGTCCGGGCGTCGGGAAAAATTCAGCCACGGTGAACGGCTGTAGGCTCACTGGCAACTGCGGCAGCGCGATATCTCCCAAATCCTTGGCGATATTGCGCGCCACGGCCTCACGCAACGATTCGTGGTAGAGCACGCGGCCGGCAATCAGCGTTCGTTCGATGCTGCCATCGTCAGACACACGCAGCAGCGATCCGACCTGTGAGACGCGTCCCAGATCGTCGGTGCGCACCGGCACCACGAGCACGTATGGTATCGGCATTTCACCGCGCATACGGTTGATTTCGCCGGAAGCAAGCCATCCTGGAGGGTTTCCTATTCCACGGATGAAATCCTCCGGCGTGATGTCGTCGAATTCTCCACGACGGCGGCCTGCATCGAAATCGCCCTCGTCGGGCACTTCATCATTCATCACTGGCATAGTCCCATTATCACGCATCTTGTGTGAATTGGCTGGAAAAGCATGCGCTGGAAGACGATTCCTCTGATAGCGGATCTTGCGCATGCCGGGAATACGTAGGGTTGGGGCACGGTTATATACTTCAAAGCAATCGCATACGAAGGGCGTAGCCCGTCACGCGCATCGATGGCACGAACAGCAAGGAGCAATCATGGCAACGCATGCAGTCACTTCCAAGGATTTCAATCAGATTGTGGAATCCAACGATCTGGTATTCGTGGATTTTTGGGCGACCTGGTGCGGTCCATGCCGCGCATTCGGTCCAACGTTCGAAAAGGCGAGCGAAGCGAATTCTGACATTTATTTCGCCAAGGTCGATATCGACCAGAATCCGGATCTCGCTTCTGCAGCCAAGGTACAGGCTGTGCCGACGTTGATGGTGATCAAGAATCAGCAGATTGTGTTCCAGCAGGCCGGTGCGTTGCGTGCGTCGGATCTGGACGATCTGATCGCGCAGGCCAAGGCGTTGGACGTCAACGCGGCCGCTGCCGAAGAGACTGAAGCGCAAGCAGAGTAGGCTAAAAATTACGGGTCTTCGGAATATATAGTGGAATTAGCATTTTGATAATTCGAAAAAAATAGTGGTTAAATCGGATTGTTTGGTGGAATGCTAAGGAAAAATAATAATACCACAAAATTATAAATCAAACACGGGTGATTACGGGTAGGTAGTCAAACAAGAGGGAATTATATTTTATCTTATTAAGGCGTTATAATGTACTGATAAAAAGATGCTCATATATGAACTTCAGGTTCTTGACACAAAAAACTATTACACTATATAATGTAATTGTATATAAAAATTGTTGGGGGGGATAAAAAAAATGGAAACTGTTGTATTAAAAGTTGAAGGATTAGATTGCCCATCTTGTGCTAAAACAGTTGAAAAAGGTTTGAAAAAGTTAAAGGGAATTGAAAAAACAGAATCCAACTTTTTTGCCGAGAAATTGACTGTAACTTATGATACGTCTCAATTAACAATGGAAGAAATTGAAACTAGGTTGAAGAAAGTCGGGCACCCTGTTACAAAATAAAGGGTCTTCGGATTTTATAGTGGAATTATCTTTTTAAAGTTTAAAAATAATTAGTGTTCAAATCGGAATATCTGGTGGAATACTAAGTGTCATAAATGTATCAATTAAATACGAGAGATACGTGAGAAAGTTAAAATAGTCTAACGAACAAGAGCTAAGAAAATTTATGGCACAATACATGGAAAAAGTGTGTGACATACTGGAAAACAGACCTTATTGTTATGACTTATACTGTATCGAGGTATTCGAATTATTGTATTTGTACCTATGTAGCAGATAAATTAAAGGACAGTCATTAATATAAGATATAGGAATTGACAACAATACTATTACACTATATAATGCAATTGTGAAATTGGTAATAAAAAGTATTATCGTTTTACTTAAATAAAAGGGAGGAATTTAAAATGAATTCAGCAAAAACTGATGTTCTAAAAGTGGAAGGTTTGGATTGCCCTTCATGTGCAACAACAGTTGAAAAAGCTTTGAAAAAATTAAAGGGAATTCAAAGTACAGAGGCTAACTTTTTTGCGGAAAAATTAACTGTAACTTATGATGATTCCAGAGTAACTCTTGACGACATTGCTGATAAATTAAAAAAAGTAGGTCACCCTGTAGTTAAATAACTCCAGTTTCCCCACTTAATGTTATCCCTTTAGATAACTTTTGAGGGGGGTTTAGTATTTAATTTATCTTTTCCTATCAAATGAATAAAAACATATCAATTTTTTTGATTACATTTTAAAAATGGAACATAAATAAGGAGGAACACAGAAATGAATACAAGGTGGTATAAACACCCAAGGACAATACTGTTGATTATTGCCGCAACCGTCACAGCATTTACACTGATTGCAGAAATTGGATTCGATCTACCTGAAATGTGGGCGATTATTTTATATAGTATTGCAATTGTTGTTGGAGGGATCTATCCAGCAAGAAGTGCATGGGTTGAATTAAGAAATGGAAGTCTCTCCATTAATACATTGCTTATTGCGGCAGTAATTGGAGCTATTTATCTAGGATTATGGGAAGAAGCTGCGGAGCTTGTCGTTATTTTCTCTTTAGGTGAATTAATGGAATCATACGCATCAGATAAAGCCAGAAATGCAATTAGAGCATTAGTTGAATTAGCCCCTAGTGAAGCAACAGTCATTCGAAATGGTCGTCAAATGCGTATATTGACAGAACAAGTGGAAATCAGAGATATCGTTCTGGTACGTCCCGGAGAAAAAATACCAGTTGATGGTGTAGTCACTAAAGGTTCAACTACAGTTGATCAAGCTTCCATTACTGGAGAGTCAATACCTGTATCAAAACAATTAGGAGATGAGGTATTTGCTTCAACATTAAATGGACGTGGTGCATTGGAAATAGAAGTGACTAAACTTGCTCAAGATACAACCCTAGCCCAAATTATTAAATTAGTAGAGGGCGCACAAATGAAAAAAGGGAAAGGACAGCGGTTCAGTGAGAAATTTGGTGCCATTTACACGCCAGCCATGTTTGTATTAGCGATCATTGTGGCTATTGTACCTCCCCTTTTCTTTGGTCAACCTTTTGATGAATGGTTATATAGAGCTTTAGTGGTACTAGTCGTTTCTTGTTCTTGTGGATTAGTACTGTCTGTGCCAGTCGCAGTCGTTACTGGTATTGGAACGGCAGCTCGAAGTGGAGTAATGGTTAAAGGCGGTATTTATATAGAATCAGCTGGTAGTACTCAAGTTGTGGCATTTGATAAAACAGGAACCTTGACAGTTGGAAAGCCTTCGGTCACGGATCTTGTAACGGTATCAGACCTTTCAAATAAGCAATTATTGGAGATTGCTGGTGCGCTTGAAAAACAATCCGAACATCCTTTAGCTGATGCGATTATGGAAGAAACATTAAACAAAAAGATTACAATTCCAGATGTAGAAGAATTCGATTCACTTACAGGTCGTGGGGCAAAAGGTAAGATTAACGGAAATAATTACTACATTGGAAATCCACGCTTGTTTAACGAATTAAAAGTAAACATAAATAAAGACCACGTCATGCAAATTGAAAAGCTGCAAGGACAAGGGAAAACTGTCATGCTCTTAGGAACTGCCAATGAAGTACTTGGGATGATTGCAGTAGCTGATAGACCCAAAGAAAATGCAAAACAAGCTATTCAAAGTTTGAAAGAAGCTGGTGTGAAAAAGGTTGTTATGCTAACAGGTGATAATAGACTAACAGGTGAAGCAATTGGTAAAGAACTTGGCGTTGATGAAGTAAGAGCAGAACTCCTTCCAGAAGATAAGATTAACGCAGTGAAAGAATTGCAAAAACAGTATGGGCAGGTAGCGATGGTAGGAGATGGTGTAAATGATGCACCAGCACTGGCTCAGGCTGATGTAGGTATTGCAATGGGAGTTCAAGGAACAGACGTTGCACTAGAGACAGCAGATATTGCTTTAATGCAGGATAATTTAGATCAACTAGTATATACACTAAAATCAAGTAAAAAGACAGTTTCTAAAATATACCAAAATATTGCTATTTCGTTAGCGATAGTTGCGTTCCTTGTTGTGACTGCCTTGATCGGAGTCATGCCTCTTACATTAGGTTTAATTATAAATGAAGGAAGTGCCTTGATTATCATTGCAAACGCAATGTTCCTTCGTAGATATCAATGGAAAAAAGAAGGTATAAGAACTAAAAACAATGCAAGTGATATTCCATTGACTAATGTAGAATAATCCAAAGAAATGCAATTTGACATATGAATAATTACACTATATATTGTAATTGTGAAATGGAGGAGGAAATAATGGAAGAAAATTGTTATACACCTAAACCTCAGCTAACGGATCGTCCTTTGTTGGATATAGATTATGCGGAGGGATTGAGCGAAACGTTTAAAATCCTTTCAAACGGCACGAGGCTTCGGATATTACACGCAGTGATTCGAACACCAAACATATCCGTTACTGAGTTGGCTGAACAACTCGAAATGAAACCTCAAGCCATCTCTAACCAACTTCAACGATTAGATGATAAGGGCATTGTTCGTTCGTCTCGTGAGGGAAATTTTATTCGGTATCGAGTTGTTGATCTTTGTGTAACCAGCCTTTTACACGAAGGATGGTGCCTAACAGAAGATTTACCAAAATAGGAGGAGATTCAAAGTGGAAAAATGTGCACGCTCTAACTGTAATTGTCTTATTGGTGAGAACAAAGTAGAGGTTGATGGAAAAGTTTATTGTAATCAAGAATGTGCAGATCATTGTACTGATGAAGTTTGCGAGTGCAAAGATTGTAGCTGTGCAACTGCATAATTGAATAATAATGAAGGTTATCCTGTGCAACTATAGGATAACCTTTTTTGTACATAGGCTATCCAACGATAGGGTGCATTATTTAATGCAAACTCTACAAAAGGAATTTTCCAAACTATTTTCCTATCACCTATTGTATATGCTTTATGGGATGTTCTAAGAGCATTTGTGGTCACAAAAAATATTTAACAATTTTAATTTTGATATCAAATCTATACTTGAAAAACACGGAGTAGTAAAGGATGAACAATATGTCAGACTTATTATTACTACCAGATCTTAAAACAATAGAACCACCACAAGAAAATGAATCCGACATGATGTTTAAAGTGGAAGCAACTTTTCCACCAGTACGTTGCCCTCAATGTGGCTTTGACAGGCTATATAAACATACATCAAGAAAGCAACTAATCATGGATCTGCCTATTCGTTTAAAGCGAGTAGGATTACAATTAAACCGCAGACGTTATAAATGTCGTGAATGTGGCACAACTTTTTGGGAACGCCTTATATCCATTGACGAAAAGCGTAGTATGACTAAAAGGCTTATAAGGTCTATTGAAGAACAATCTCTGTCTAAGACCTTCGTAGACGTAGCTGAAAGTGTTGGTGTAGACGAGAAAACTGTTAGGAACATCTTTAAAGACTATGTGGCATTAAAAGAACGTGAATATCAGTTTGAAACTCCTAAATGGCTTGGTATTGACGAAATACACATTATCAAGAAACCTCGTCTTGTATTGACCAATGTAGAACGTAGAACTATATATGACATAAAACCCAATCGTAACAAAGATACGGTCATTCAACGCCTTTCTGAAATTAAAGACAATACATATATCGAATATGTCACAATGGATATGTGGAAGCCCTACAAAGACGCAGTTAATACAGTTATACCTCACGCTAAAGTAGTTGTAGATAAGTTTCATGTAGTCCGAATGGCTAATCAAGCCTTGGATAGTGTTAGGAAGTCTCTTAAAGCCAATATGACAGCCAAAGAAAGTCGTACCCTTATGCGTGAGAGGTATATCCTTCTTAAACGAAAGCATGACTTGAATGAACGAGATTCATTCCTTTTTGGATACTTGGTTAAGTAATTTACCTGAACTAAAAGAAGCCTACGAACTTAAAGAAGAGTTCTACTTGATATGGGATACAGATGACCTTGAGCAAGCCAAAGATCGTTACAGGTATTGGAGACAATGCTGTTTATCCAGCAACTCTAAAAACGCCTATAAAGACCTATTAAGAGCCGTAGACAACTGGCAGGATGAAATCTTCAATTACTTTGATAAAAGGCTCACTAACGCTTATACAGAGTCTATAAATAGCATCATTAGGCAAGTAGAACGAATGGGTAGAGGGTACTCATTTGAAGCCTTACGAGCTAAAATAATTTTTAATGAAAAGCTCCATAAAAAGAGGAAGCCACGATTTAATTCAAGTGCATTCAGCAAAGCTATGTTATACGATAGTTTCAATTCGTATCAAATAACAGACCGAGACAAAACAGGCAACTATGGTGTAGATTTTTCCACACTTATTAAGAAATTGGAAAAGAGTAACTTATAGGCCCTTTTCCACCATAAAATCCGAATACCCAAAATTACAACGATTTCACAGGTGTCGTTCGATGGTAAGCATCAACGGCACCTTTTGTTTTGCGTACCTGTTGCTTACGATTGCTTTGCCCGCCTGTTACATATGCGCCCGCCCGGTTTCCATGGCGTGAGGTAAACTCATCCATTAGATGCGCGCTTTCCGGCGAGGCCCCTTGTGGCAGCGCGCCGCATGCCGAGCATGCGTAAATTCGCCGAGGATCTGAACGCGCGTATAGGAGCAGAATGGCTAACCACAGCAAGCATGCCCGATCGTCTACCTTCGTCATGCCGAGCAAGTCCTCGCTGGTGAAGATCGCCGCAACGGTCGCGGCGGTGGGCCTGTTGGCTACCGGCGGCATTATGTCGCGCAATCTTTACACGTCCGCGAAGCAGAGTACAACCAATCAGGCCACAGCTTTCTCCGTCACAGATTCCGCGGAGGCGTCCCGTGGTAATGCCCGCGAGCTGCTTAATGGAGACACCTCGTACGTTACCGTGAAAGTCAACGGCAAGTCGCGCGTGGTGCCCGGTGCCAATTTCACCGACGTGAAATCCGTGCTTGACGCGGGTGACATCACGCTCGAACCGGAAGACACGGTCTCCCCCTCGCTCACCACCAAGGTCGATGAGAAAACCGTGATCACCATTCAGCGTGCCGGCGCGAGTGTCGAGGTTGCCGACACCGCCATTGGCTTCAATGTTGTCAAGAAGGAAACCTCAAGCCTGCCGGAAGGCCAGGAGAAGGTCGAGACGGAAGGCGAAGAGGGCGTGATGGAAACCACGAACCTCGTGACCAAATCTGGCGACACCGTGGTTTCTTCCAACATGATCAGCTCGTATGTGAAGAAGGCTCCGGTCGACAAGGTCATTCTCGTCGGCACCGGCTCCGCTTCGTCGTCGTCCTCCAACGCTTCCACGTCAATCGGCACCACTGTGCCGGCGGGCGAAATGCAGCAGTGGGCTCACGATTATCTGCTGTCGAACGGCTACACCGAAGCCGATTTCACCGCCACCGTATACATCATCACTCACGAGTCCGGTTGGAGTGTCACCGCAACGAATCCGAGTTCGGGCGCCTATGGCCTGCCCCAGGCATTGCCTGGTAGCAAGATGGTGAGCGAGGGTGCCGATTGGGCCACCAATTATCAGACCCAGCTCAAGTGGTTCTGGGGCTATTGCGCACAACGTTACGGCTCCATCCAGGGAGCCTATTCGTACTGGCTCGCCAATCACTGCTACTGATATGCTTCGTCACGCTAATTTCAGCACGATCAGATGGCAATGCTCGTATTGAAATGTTTACAATGATTGGTGATTAATATTATATTTACGTGATTCGGCGCACATAGTTTGAGCCCCGTAATATTCGAAGATATTACGGGGCTCAAACTATATTGTGATTCGAGATATCACCAAGATACTATCGGTTTCACAGGGCGTTGTTGGCACCGATCACCGTAGCTTCCTTGACATCGTCGATCTTCCTGCGCTTGCGGCCGCCATGCCCGGCCTTCGGACCGCGCTTGCCGACGGTGCCGCTACGAACCCCATTCTTGGCGTCGAAGAGGATCACGCGCTCATCGCTGTGATATTCACCTTCCAAGGCGAAGTAGGCGATCTTGTCTGCAGGCACTTCCGGGAAAGTGAAGAACTTCTGCGTTGCAACAAGCAGGTCAAGATTGCGAGTGGTCACGGAAGCCGGACGATCAGCGTTCGGATCGTTGAACTGAACCGCGAAATCGTCGTTCTTGTCGCACACCTGGATCGCGAACTTGCCACGCTCGTAATTCACCAGCAGCTTGACGAATTCCGGACGGCCAAGCACTTCGGAAACACCCTTGGAAAAACGAACAGATTCAAGCATGACCGTCATGGTCAACTTGCCACCCGTTCTTTCGCCAACTTCTTTGAAACCATCAAGAACGGACATGTAAATCCCTCCTTTATTGTAAATAACTACGTAAAATACTGTACCTCATTGTCGGCAATAAAACGAATCGAATCTTAGGGAATACATATCCGTATTTTTAAGAACACAACATAATACGGAAAAACTTAATGAGGCCATCTCGCGCAACCACTTTTTGTAATCATCTTCATTTTTAAAATGTTTTCCCAGCAACGATTTTCATTGGAATTTCGCCATTTCTTGGTACTTTTTACACTCCAATTGAAATGGAACATACACTACACGGTTACAGCATCGCAAACGCAATCAAAGAAGATGGAATCCCGTCGCAAAGCAGGATTCCGACATTGCTAACAGAGTGGCAGAATCCTTGAGTAATGTGGTGAAAAAGTCGCTGCACGCTTCCAGCAAAGAGTCGCCGGTGAAGCTTTTCATGGTGCAGCGCACCGCGGAGTCCGTAGCTCCCAGCTCC
>ERZ1031020.272-NODE-272-length-24941-cov-36.859118_pt1 | contig 24941 bp, 17 predicted proteins | sample MGYA00517109_ERZ1031020 | MGnify/ENA primary metagenome ERZ1031020 (study PRJEB33719, sample SAMN04261270) | wastewater metagenome | biome: rural village; feature: human; material: feces | host: Homo sapiens | place: El Salvador | collected 2013-01-07 ... | reverse complement strand
CGGTGGCCTTGAAAGGGAATAATCAGTGGCCTTGAAAGCTGCAAATATTCAATTGTGGATTGGCTACAATGTATTAGACAGTCCGATGAGGGACGAATGACATGAGATTGGAGGCCGACGATGGCCGACCCGAAGCATCCCCGCCACTACGAGGAGTCGTTCAAGCGGCAGATCGTGCAGCTTTACGAGAACGGCAAGCCGGCGCGCGAGATCAAGGACGAGTACGACATCTCGCATTCCACGCTGCACCGTTGGGTCCAGGGCATCCGCAACAGCGGCTCCACGAAAGCCGCCGACAACCGCACCCCTGAGCAGAACGAGCTGATCGAGCTGCGCAAGCGCAACAGACAGTTGGAGATGGAGGTGGACGTTTTAAAACAGGCGGCGCTGATATTCGCACGAAAGTAGCAGTGATACGGGCCAACGCCTCCCGTTATCCGATATCGGCGCAGTGCAGAATACTGGGCGTTCCCCGCTCCACCTACTACTGGATGATCGAACATCCCGAAGCCGAGCGGGTGGACCCGATCGCCGGCGACGTGCACGCGATCTGGCGCGACAGCCATGAGCGTTACGGCGCCAGGAAGATCAAGGCCGCGCTGGAGCGGAGGGGCGTCACCGCCTCCAGAAGGCGCATCGTCAACATCATGAAACGGCGGGGCATGACGAGCGCGTACGCGCGCAGAACGTTCAAACCACACAAGACGCGGGTTAACGAGGCCAGGCTCGCGAACATCCTCGACCGCGAGTTCGACGGCTACGAGCCGCGCACCCACCTGGCCAGTGACCTGACGTACGTGCGCGTCGGCGGCAAGTGGGCGTACGTGTGCCTGCTCATCGACCTGGCGAACAGGAGCATCGCCGGCCACAGCGCCGACACGGGCCGCACCGCCGACCTGGTCATGGCCGCGTTCGCCACGCTCGACTTCCCCCTGACCGAGGTGGAGGTGTTCCACACGGACCGGGGCAGCGAGTTCGACAACGCGAAAATCGACGAGCTGCTCGACGTGTTCGACATCAGAAGATCGCTGTCAAGGAAGGGCAACCCGTACGACAACGCCGTGGTCGAATCCACCAACAGGCTCCTGAAGAAGGAGCTCATATACCGGAACCACTACACCAGCCTGGAACAACTACGCTCCGACCTCAACGACTACGTGTGGTGGTTCAACAACCAGCGGCTCCACTCCACCCTCGGATACCGGAGTCCGAAGGAATTCACCGAACAGGGACTCGTCCTCTAAGAACCTGTCCAACACACCGTTGCCAATCCACCCACGCCCTGATGGGATAGGAAGAACAACGGCGGCGGGTCTTTCGCTTAATTGGACTGAAACCCGCCGCTTTTTCGGACTGGACCGACACGCTGTTTTGGACTACTTCAATTTGACAAAACACAGCTCGTCTGGCGACGCAAGCCCTTCCGGGATTTGAGGGACCTGGAATTGGCGACGTTCCGGTGGGTCTCGTGGTGGAACTCGAAGCGTCTGCACCAGTCCTTGGGCTACAGGACACCGGAACGGACCGAAACCGAGTATTATGCAAACCAAGCGGCGCAAGCCGCCCCACTATAAGGGCGGAACAAAAATCAGGCCATATCAGGAAGTGACACAACCTGATTGAGGAGTGGGAAAAATATCAAACCATTTCAATCCACACTTCCCTTGCGGGAAGTGACCGGAGGCAATGCCGCAATCGCTCTCGATGACCATATTTCAATCCACACTTCCCTTGCGGGAAGTGACGGTTGGCGGCCCTCTGTCTGTTCTGCTCGGCCATATTTCAATCCACACTTCCCTTGCGGGAAGTGACTTCGAGCGTGGGCAAATCGCAATTCCCCAATTCTCATTTCAATCCACACTTCCCTTGCGGGAAGTGACCTTCCTAGCGCACCCAAGCATATCCAAGTCAGCGTAATTTCAATCCACACTTCCCTTGCGGGAAGTGACCTCGCGCAACGTTCCAGCCCCGTCTAGTAAAAATATTTCAATCCACACTTCCCTTGCGGGAAGTGACTGTCCGGGGTTCGGGTCCACACGATGTTGGACTGATTTCAATCCACACTTCCCTTGCGGGAAGTGACGCAAACGCTCGTAGGACTTCTCCATGGCCTGCGTATTTCAATCCACACTTCCCTTGCGGGAAGTGACTCTATCATGGCGTCCGTGATGGTCGGACGTTCCGCATTTCAATCCACACTTCCCTTGCGGGAAGTGACCGTAAGTCGTGTAACCTTTGGTGATCGCGTCGTTATTTCAATCCACACTTCCCTTGCGGGAAGTGACCCGGTAGTCTGCCCACTCTTCTGCGCTTCCGGTTTATTTCAATCCACACTTCCCTTGCGGGAAGTGACGGTGGTCACAATCAACGGCAAGCCACTACGATAGCGAATTTCAATCCACACTTCCCTTGCGGGAAGTGACTTGGGATGACGGCAGCGCGATGACTATTCCAGAGCCTATTTCAATCCACACTTCCCTTGCGGGAAGTGACTGGAAGTGTCCTTAGCATCGGTCTGCACGGAGCGATTTCAATCCACACTTCCCTTGCGGGAAGTGACCGACCGCGACTATCCGTGGGACAGCCTCTGCCCATTTCAATCCACACTTCCCTTGCGGGAAGTGACCACTCGCTTCTGCGCCGTCAAACGTATCATTGTAATTTCAATCCACACTTCCCTTGCGGGAAGTGACTGTTGGACATTCGCCGTGTGCCAGCGCGTAAGAATTTCAATCCACACTTCCCTTGCGGGAAGTGACTCGTTTCGATGCCGTTATCGACACGAGCGGATATATTTCAATCCACACTTCCCTTGCGGGAAGTGACCCATTATACCATGTTGCTTCGCGTACTACGGTGCTATTTCAATCCACACTTCCCTTGCGGGAAGTGACCTAGTCCGACGTCACCGCCTTTAAACGGAGAGTGATTTCAATCCACACTTCCCTTGCGGGAAGTGACCCGAGGACCAATGCGAGCCGGCCACGCGGTGCGGAATTTCAATCCACACTTCCCTTGCGGGAAGTGACCCCGTTCTCCATCACTCCGTTGACGGCTGGTATTGATTTCAATCCACACTTCCCTTGCGGGAAGTGACCTGCCGGGTATCGAACCATCGGGCAGATGCAACGATTTCAATCCACACTTCCCTTGCGGGAAGTGACCGAGACCGCGTACATGTTCTGTCCGCTGTCCAGATTTCAATCCACACTTCCCTTGCGGGAAGTGACCATCGTGGCCTTGCCCCATTTCTTGTTCTTGTTGATTTCAATCCACACTTCCCTTGCGGGAAGTGACCGGTGGATTACGCGCCGGACATGAACAGTCTCGTGATTTCAATCCACACTTCCCTTGCGGGAAGTGACCCAAATAAATTGTGAGGTTCAAATGGCTTCAACATTTCAATCCACACTTCCCTTGCGGGAAGTGACCAAAACAGATCAGCCAGGCCTTGCACGTCTGCAAGATTTCAATCCACACTTCCCTTGCGGGAAGTGACCCGGCGTTTCTGCGGGACGCCTAGTTGTTCCGTGTTAATTTCAATCCACACTTCCCTTGCGGGAAGTGACCCCGTAACAAATCCATCTCACATCCCACCTAGCTAAAAATTTCAATCCACACTTCCCTTGCGGGAAGTGACCCCCAAACCGTCGGTAATGCGGTCAAGCTCGAACTGATTTCAATCCACACTTCCCTTGCGGGAAGTGACCTGTCAACGCGCAATTCATGATGTTATCTGATAAAATTTCAATCCACACTTCCCTTGCGGGAAGTGACCCGGAACGACAGCGGGTACCGCCAACGTTTCCGTATTTCAATCCACACTTCCCTTGCGGGAAGTGACCCACAGCTCCCCGAAGCCCTTTTGAAAAATCAGAAATTTCAATCCACACTTCCCTTGCGGGAAGTGACCCAGCCACTCGTCTCGCAATATGGACGGATACATGATTTCAATCCACACTTCCCTTGCGGGAAGTGACCATGTCCCAACTCAACACTATCGGCAGTGGTGTGGTATTTCAATCCACACTTCCCTTGCGGGAAGTGACCTCGTTGCGACGTCCGCTCTCCAATTGGCTGCGCACATTTCAATCCACACTTCCCTTGCGGGAAGTGACCAGCACGGCTTGAGTTTTCGTGTTCGTCTCGGATGATTTCAATCCACACTTCCCTTGCGGGAAGTGACCTTGGTGTCGATGCCGGCGAAGCTCATGGTGTTCATATTTCAATCCACACTTCCCTTGCGGGAAGTGACCTACTGCTCGGGAAACTCCCTCAGCGCCGCAGCCGTATTTCAATCCACACTTCCCTTGCGGGAAGTGACCTAGAACGAGCGGGGGCACATCTGCTTGTAGTTATTTCAATCCACACTTCCCTTGCGGGAAGTGACCCGCTGCTTGCTCTTCTGGTCATGGTCTATGTCGTATTTCAATCCACACTTCCCTTGCGGGAAGTGACCAAGGTTCGCAGCTCGCTTCTGGCAATCATCCGCGAATTTCAATCCACACTTCCCTTGCGGGAAGTGACCTTCCTGCCGGCGTCCGAATAATCGCCAGCAAACAATTTCAATCCACACTTCCCTTGCGGGAAGTGACCTTCCAAAATGCGGATAAAGTCCCAATATGTGAGATATTTCAATCCACACTTCCCTTGCGGGAAGTGACCTGTTCTGGGGTTAATGCGTCTCGCCACGCTTGAATTTCAATCCACACTTCCCTTGCGGGAAGTGACCTGCGGCGTCCAACCGTTAAGGACGGACAGTTTGATTTCAATCCACACTTCCCTTGCGGGAAGTGACCCGTGCGAGTGCAATTCAGCGACTTGGACGATTTATTTCAATCCACACTTCCCTTGCGGGAAGTGACCGCAAAAATGAGACATTCTTGACCAAATAATGATTCAAGCAAAACCTCATCTCCGCTAAATACACATATTACATCAGTTCCACCGCCCCGAACACGTCCAAATACGACGTATCGAGCCCTATCTGGCCACACTTTTCGATTATCAAACAACAACCCGAAATTACATCGGGGTTCCAGCCTTAATTTCCTCCGCACAAAAAGGTGCGAACTTACCCGTTAACTCATGACTGCTTCATGGTCGCACTACATGTCGTTTGGAAGTCATATCATCATGATTCCATCAACGGGAACATGACGCTGAACACCTAAATACTCAATGCGCCGCGAGTAGTTTGTCCCCAAATTGTAGTATCTCAAACTATCCGTTTTTACATCAATGATATTTAATAAAACATGCTTAAGTGTGAGATACTCTGCAGAAGTGACGCTGCACTCGAAAACGCTGTTTTGTACACGTTGCCCATATTTCATACAACTTTTCGCTACTAAACGCAGACGTCTTTTACCAGCTGATGTCTCAGTGTTCACATCATATGCCACTACAACAAGCATCATTCATTTCCTTCATCAACAGCTTCATGTCCTATCACTTCCACATGAATGGCGGATAAGCGTCGATATCTCCACGAATAGCTCTCGTAAGTAATAACGCTTGGATATATGGGACTAAACCCCATGGCATCTTTTCTCCCAAGAACGGGTGAGTAATCACTTCTTGTTTGCGTTTCTGCCAAGCAGCTAACACAGTTCTTCGCCCAGCATCATTAAGGAACACACCACCATTTTCTCGCTCCTCGAAATCGCCAACCGAAATACTTCCACGATTGACCAACGTCAGCGCAAATCGATCAGCAAGGGCAGGGCGAAACTCCTCCATCAGGTCTAACGCCAAGGACGGCCGACCAGGACGATCTACATGCAAGAAACCCACATAAGGGTCAAGTCCCACACCTTGTAACGCAGCAAGACAATCACCTGTAAGCAAAGAATAAGAGAACGACAAAAGCGCGTTCATACGATCAAGTGGTGGTCTGCGACTGCGCTGCTCAAAGAAGAAATCATCTTTTGACCGAAGAATCAAATCGTCAAACGCGTAGAAATAGTTCTTGGCAGCTAAGCCTTCCAGACCTCGAATGGCATCAACATCGTTGCAACCAGAAACCTGCTTTAGGTATCCAGACAAAGCTTGGCTTTGACCATTGAGCCTTTCAGTGTTGACCCGTAAATTATGGTCACGCTTGGTACGTTCCAACACCCAACGACTGTTGAAGATCTTTCCAATGATGAAAGAGCGAGCAAACTTAGCTGCAGAATCTAGATCATCGGCAAAATGATACTGAGAACGCCGCAGTAACACATTACGATTATTCTCACCAAGGATCGAGCAAAGATATCTGCCTCTCGGCGTATAAAAGGACAATCCCGTGCCAGTCTGCGCACATTTACCCATTAACGCAGGAGATGCACCTTTGTAGGAAAAGCTCAAAATCTGTTCCAATGAACGCAATGGAATCTTGGCCAATGCCGTTTTATCACGTTGCACGACAACATTGTCATTCTCCAACGAAAGGTAAGCGTCTTCGCTGGTAACAAATAAAGTGTTCAGCAACTGCTTCATGCCGTCTCCTCACTCACGTAAGCATGTATGTATTGCTCGGCCGATTTTGCTTTTAACAGTTCCGGCAAACAAATTTCTTTCAATGAACATGCATTGCACGCCTTCCGTGGTTTTACGCGAGGAGTATATCCTCTCGAAAACAACTGATGCATTTCTTGAACCATGGCGGCCACTGTGCCGCGAAGTTCCTCTGTTAGCTCTACTCGTTCACGCCGCCGTGTCCGCTGATAGAACAAAGCTCCTTCATCAATTTCGCATGAGAGCATTTCCTCTAGGCACATGGCTTCAGCGCACAGTTGCAGGCGGTCAGCATCCACAGTTTTAGGTTGCCCATGCTTGTATTCGATAGGATATGCACCCCATAGCCCATTCCGCCCCTGTAAAGGAACACCATCATCGGATTGATGAAATTCCACGACATCACAAGCACCTGTAATACCAAGATGACGCGAGAACACACGCAAATCTCGCATAATGAGGGTATCTCCACGAGATTCAGATTGCTCGTAATCATGCGCACGTTCATGCTCGAGATGACCGGCAGTGGTGAGATAGTTCTCCTGCCACTGCTGCTCAATATGAATCAACGCCCACTGCCGGCGACAGAATGCAAAGTGCTGAAGGCCAGACAGGGCCAGCCAGTCCTCTTCTGGATATTCGCTAGGCCCTGTCATAATTTGCTCCTCTAATCAAGATGAGTCGCTTCATCGACCTTCAAGAATTTCGTATTCCAGATTTGGAATCTCGCTTTCGTCAACAGTCACTGTGCCATCTGTAGCCACATTCACTGCACGATGAACTTTGGCTGAGGAATACTGACCGCCCTTGCAGTTATGTGTGAACCACACAACCTTCAGCACCTCCATGGACCCCGATGGCCGTGCGGAGCTCTCATCATTCTCGAAAAGCGTGGTCAGAGCTTGCTTGATTTTCTCGGCATCCTCATCGGAGAAACCAGTTTTCTCCGCCAGTTGGGCGCTGATGCTACCAAATGTCTTATAAACTTCCCTGCCAGAAACACGATATTTCATGCCCATGGTGTCAGAAGACTTCTTGCCGGAATCCGTCGTCTCGCTGTTAACCGACTTGGTGATCTGGACATCATCGATCGCAATTGGTTCCAAAGAAAAGGCCGATTGTATGCTCACCGGACCACGCACGCCCAACGAGACCTCATCGACATCTTTGCCTTTTTTGAAGGCAAACACCTGACCAAACGCACGCACATCCAACCATTGACCGCAAACTTTATCGAACACCACATTCTTCTGTTTCTGTTCATCTTTGGTCAACGTCTTCAAATAGTCATTGAAACGGGCGGACAGCGACGGTTCCCCATCATCAGCGCGATCCGACGACTGAACGAAAATCGATTCTCCTTCGTCTTGCAGGCGATTACGGATTTTCCGTTTTAGTGCGGCGTCAGACACCTCTCCTAAACCTTCGGATGTAGTTCGCGGACGATTGCCGTTGAGGGGATCCCCGTTTGGATTAGCATTTGATACGGCAAATACCAGAGCAAAATCGATTTTGTTGCTAAGACTAGTCATTGTGACTCCTCAATAGAATAATTAGCTAATGAATTAACTGTGTCAATTGTTGTTTCCGCGGCTTTTCGCTTCCATCGCACGTTCCCGCGAATATCGACGCTGGTGGGAATAACCAAGCAAGAAAAGCGGAGACAATGGCCGATTGTCTTCATACTCACCTGCGCGGAATAAAGACATAACCTCATCAACGTCATTCTGGAACCATGGAGCTCCATTGGCGGCCTTAAGATAGGGAACCAGCTGTTTCATCAGTGTTCCCCAAGTGACATATGGTTTTGATGTGAAATTGCTCATCAGCTTGACTGCATTCGTTGGCCTCGTGCCGTCAATGCCTTGCTTGTACATCGCACTATGCTCGAAACCATCTGCCAATGCCAACAATCGCCCATATAGATAATCTCGATCTGTTCTGGCGACATCCAATTCCATGGTCACCTCTTTCTGTTCAGGATTGCTATTGCTTTGTGTTATGAAATATTGTTTCCACAGGCTGCAAGCAATCTCCAATTGGCTGTTCCACGTCTTCAGATTGGCATATCCAAGCGGCCTGGTCACCTTGTGATACGAAGCATCCAGAATGGAACGAGGCAATGCCTTATCCCCGAACATACATTCCACCAATTGCTTCTTCACATTCTTGGCAAATCGCTTGTATCCGTCACTGGAGCGATCGGCGATATCGCTCGCGCAACTGATAATGTCGTTGAAAGACGGAGCACCAATGAATCGGACGACTTTTGCCGTTCCATCCGACGTATCGATATGCGTCAGATGCCATGCCGCCGACTCATGCCAACGCATAATGCTTTCAATATACTCACCTTCCGGCAACTCCCGATAGAAAGTGACACTGAGTCGACCAGATGTGGCGGCGTCCAAGATGACGATGGCCATCTTGCTATTATGACGTTTGAGGAAATCACCATTCCCATACCCACGAAGAAACTTAGCAAAGCGTTCCGCATAATCAATATCCGTGACCTGAGCCGCATGTGCTACGGGATTCACAGGTTCATCCTTGATTTGAGGAAACAGCTCTTCGAAAACATCGCCGGCATCCTTTGAGTCCATCTGTGGATCGACAACGGGCTCCGTGGGATGATCGATGGCCCAGATGATAATCGCCTGAGAGCCTGTTAACGTTCGATGGTTGTTAGCGAGCCATTGCAATGTAGAATGTATTTTCTGCGAAGCGGCCGAGTCGATTCTCAACGCCTCACTCTTATTGGAGAACCGACCTCTATACGTGAAATTCGTCGAATCATTCGCCGAAATCAACTTAGCATTGCCATTAATGCTCACAATCTTTTTAGGGTAATTCTCCGCTTGACTATGGAATGCATTGCCGAATAAATCTCGGCCTTCCGTTTTCGAGCCTGATTGCGAATACGCGATCCAACGAGCGCGAATCTCTGGATCAGTGTCGGCTGCAGAATCCCGCTCGCCAGTTTGGACGCAAAAACGCACACCATCCTTACGGTCTTTTTCAGTGAACTCGACGCCGGCTTTCAATGCATCCTCGGTAATGCTCTGTGAACTTACATACCGATAAATAGCATTTAACTTTTGATTATCACCCTTCCATGCAGCCAGCTGTTCGAGATACATGGATGTCTTCTCCGCATCGCAACCTCTGTCTACATATTGCAACTGATCACATAGAGGATGAGGAACCGCCTTGCTGGTCCGGCCCATGGAGGCCTCCGTGCATGGGATAATAATAGGCTGCGGCTTTGCACTCTTGAAAATCGGTTGGCAAAGATTGCCATCAGCGTCCAACGTCACATTAATCTGAACCTGCAATGTCGTGTGATTCAAAGGCAGCAAAGTCTTTTTGACCGCATCGTCAGATCCGGAAAGTGATGCAGGAATTATTCCCGCCGCATCTTGCACCGCGTCATAGGTTTCCAAGAGATTCGACCATAGACTCATGATTCCTCCTGTGCGACAGGGCACATGTTGCCACCGATGGTGAATGGCTTGACCTGCTGATTTTTGCGAATGATCCGTCGATCAAGCATCTGCGACTCGGGCCTGGGGAACTCGATGACTCCGTCGCGCATCGTCGGAGCCCAGAACCTAGCAACGAAATCATGATTCAAGTTCTCATCGGGATAAGTGAACCCATGGAACATATATCCGAGATTCCACTCGCCGTAGTCATCATAGAACCCCTTGCCGGAACCGAATTCGCACGGCTCGACATATCCTTGGCACTCGCGAGTACCAAGGAACACATCGCGACGACCTCCCCGTTCCACCGAACGCTTGGCAATCTCATGATGTTTGTTCTCATTACGGTCTGCCGCAAGATCCTCACGTTGCTCATTCCACTCGAAATGAGCCAACACTTGATAGTTCACATCTTTAAGATAGGTGTAATAGGAAAGATCATTGCCACCATTCATCTTGATTGGCCGTATGCCTTTGCCCTCCGTCTGAATCTTATTTATGACACGAACCGCATCGATGACCCAAGTTATTGTCGGTTTCCAGTAGATGCTCTCCGTGATCCCCTTCAAAGCCTGATACGTGGGCACCTGATAAGAATATTTCTCACCACCCACACGAGTCACCACTTCGGAAAACAAGGCATATCTGCCATATACTTGATACTCAATCGAATTTCGATGTCGCTCAATCGGAACTTTCACAGTTCCTCCTTTCACAACTGCCCCTGCCATTGGTTTCCCAAGCCAGCGTCTTGAATGACAGGCCGGGATCATATCGAATCAAACACGTTCCGACACCACGTCTACATCTCCGGCTACGTCGGCGTATATACGGATAACAATCCCAAACAACATGCTAATTATCGGCTTCATCGCCGCCTCCTTGTCGTTACATACATCATTCTAGCGAAGTTTTCGTTGCAGGTATGCGCTTTTCTTAATCTGCTCATCGGTTCTCCAACCATTACGCTCCATCAATTGAACTAGCTATATGAAAATTCCTTCCTGACCGCTATCGACGACCACGCCGTACTGCTCGTCATAATGCGACATATCCAAGGCATACACACCGAAATCATCATCGGCCAGAGAAATCGCACCTATCTCACTTAGCTTCTTGAAGTCATGGTCAAATAGCGAAACCGTGTATTCCTGGAGCTTCCTCAATGTCCGAATACGGGTGTTCCAATTCCCACGGGACAACTCGCTCAATAGATTCAACGATTGGGCATAAGGAACCACTACATCATGTCCGTCCTGGGCAATCACATGGAAAGAGTCTCCCACCGTTCTGAAAGACTGCGCGAAACAGTAAGGATACTTTGAGCAAGTGCCACTGCTTCGATGAGCGTAGTTCCCTCTTCCCAATGTATTAGTTGAAAGCAAATCATAAGCAGTGTTTCTGTCATCAATTGGATAATCCATAGCTCCGTACTTCTGCCGCTTGAGGAAGTATCGATAATATTCGTCGACGATATTCTCATCAAGAAAATCTGCGCCAGGATGTTCACGGACAAGCTGCTGCGTAATGTCTTTACCAGTTTGAATGTCCGGCAGCATGGAAAGATTTTCACCCTTGAGAGGATATACAAACACGTCCTTCGGCGTGGCAGATTCCCCATTCCTATTGCATCGACCCGCCGCCTGCAGGATGCTGTCAAGACCAGCCATAGCACGAACCACACACGCGAAGGAAAGGTCGACGCCAGCTTCAATAAGCTGTGTGCTCACACAGATCACAGGCTTATGTGCGACGAGCGCCTCCAGGACTCCGTCCAAGGCATCGGCACGGTGTCTGCCACACATTGAAGTGCTCAGATGTACAAGTTCGAACTCACGCTCCGCGTCCAAATCACGCAAGTGTTGAAAGACTTCATGCGCTTCTCTTTTCAAGTTCACAATTGCCAAGCAATTACCATGCTCCCGCGCATGCGCGAGCACCGCCCGAGCGAATTCCGAGCAATCTTTGTCCCCATTGTCTTCCGGCATAACGATATGCGTGCGCCTAAGCTTGTTGGACAGCTTCAAGTCTCTGCTGATTAAATCCGGCTGATCAGCCAACAAAAGATTCTCTCTATCGGTTTTCTCCAGCAATGGTTGCGTCGCGGAACAAAGCAGAATGGTTGAATTCAATACCGCGGAAAGAAAACTCACCACCTCATTGAAAAGGTTGATGGTGTTAGTCGGCAAGGATTGAATTTCATCGAAAATAATCACCGAATCCGCCATGTTGTGGAATTTGCGTAAATCGGTGCCATGCGATGACATCACCGTTTCAAGGAACTGCACCATAGTCGTCACAATGATGGGGCTATCCCAACGTTCGGCCGCCAACTTGCGATTATGCTCCATCGGGCTTTCATTCTCTTCATTCTGTCCATTGGCGCTTCCTCGTTCGGATTCTCGCCCTTGAGCACTTGAATAGTGTTCAAGCAGCACCGAACTTTCCTCGCCCAAATTCAACATGCTTTTGAAGGTCTTCGAAGTCTGCTCGGTGATGGACAGATATGGAATCACGTAGATGATGCGTCGTTTGCCTTGGATTGCAGCATGATGGAGCGCATAATTCAGTGAAGCCAGTGTTTTGCCGCCACCTGTGGGCACAGCAAGTCTGTAGATACCAGTTGGTCTTGATGCTGCTTCACGGCATTTCCCCGAAATAACCCCTCGGATACGGTTGATTTCAGAATCCTGCTTGAATGAACACATATTGTGGTCAAAGACATCGATGAGAGACTGCCAGTCCACGACATGCTCAGAATAAGTGATTCCCTTTTCAAAACATGCGGCGTCAAGTCTATCGGCATCGACCAATTTTGAATAAAGGTATTTGACGAATAAGCCGAGATAGAAATTCACGCTGTCCCTCGATAACGAATCGCCATTGCTTTTCCTGAGTTGATTAATCCGAGATACCAAACTCTCTATATCAATGGAACTTTGACGTAACCGCTCATCAATATCAAGATCAAGTTCACCCTCATGAGTCTTGACCTCTTCATAGGCGTATTTTCCATTAGTTTTCTTCTGCTCGGAAAAATCTTCAAAGAAGATTTTCATGCCAGTGTCACCTATGCAATCAGGCAAATCTCCATGATGAGAGGGAATAACTAGCTCCAGAATCTCTTTCACCAATCGCGCAGCAGGCTTATGATCTTGAGGCAGGGGCAAATCATTAACTGCAAATGCGCCTTGCCATGCATGAATAACATCGCCACGACGTCCTTCCCCATTCAAAAGATATCTTTGAAATCGTCGTTGAGCTTTACCAAAATCATGCAATACAGCAGCCATAGACGCAATATCTGCATACTGTGATTCAAATCCAGCTGCATAATCCGCAGCATGGTGCAAATGATCAAACAAGGTCTGCATTCTGCCAGATTCATCTTTACGCGCCATTAACGGCAATGAACCATCATTCCAAAAATCACCTGATTCCTTCATTTTTATTTGAACCGCACTCACACCCTTCTCCATTGCTGTGGTAATACCCGAAAGACTGCATACTTTTGGTCGCGCCCATTCATGACGCAACAATCAGTTCATTTTTTTCACCAGCATGCCGTCGAGTTGGGACATATCCAGATAACGGCGAGCGTTTCTTGTTCCTACGATCACATAACGATTATGTATCGAATGAGCATCACTGTACTGTCACCGTCCGAAACTGCCGATGACGTGCTGAGACTCAAATCTACTTAGCGGCCTGTTCGATCTTGATGCAGAACAGGAAAGGAAAAGCGTCACGAATACGGCAACTTGTCTATTCGTATACTTGTTCATATACCTTTCAATCTCATAGGGGTCAGATATGTCAACCGCATCAATGCTCAACAACATGGTCTCCATCTCCAGCCTCAACCATGGCGAAGCAGGCAAGGTGCTAAGTAAAGTCAACAACAACCATCCAGTCATCGTGCTCGATGACAATCGACCCAGCGCGGTTATCATTACCCCCGATTACTATTGGCGCCTCACTCAAGCGGAAGAGGATTTCGCACTATACCAAGAAGCCATGGACCGCCTACACAATGGCGACGGAACACAATTGACCGACATAGACGTATTCGGCGAGCATTACCATTCCGTCAACGACGGTTTTGAACCAGAATTTGAATAAGGCTTGCAACAACGCCAGTTTCGACAAGATTTTCAGACAGCATAAGGAGAACACATGCGGTTGGAAATGACAGGAAGTTTTAATACCGATGGGAGTACGGCATCGTCCAACGACCTGCTGTTCCTTGGATTCCACGGGTACAGCAACGATGAATCGGAGATGGTGCGCATCATCAACGCAATCTGTGCAACCGGCAGTCCCGACAACACACATCACGCCAACGGCAACGCAAACAGCAATGCCAATGGCATCAACAACCGCAATCACCTTTCCAGCTTCCCCATCAAGCCCAACTACATCTCATTCCGCGGCACATATACGCGCCCATACATCGGCAGCCACTACTGGTATCCCGACGGATGCTCCGTCAGCGAGCGCCAACATGAGTGCAGCCAGGTCGGCGCCGAAGTGGTGCGTATGCTGCAATCGCCGGTATTCCAGAGTTTCCGCAAGGTGTTAATCGGTTTTTCACAGGGCGGATACCTGTCGTATCGCATGACTACGGAGTATCCGGACGTGTTCGATATGGCGGTGTTGCTCAGCCCGTCATTCAAAGGGGAAACAGCGGACGCGATCCCTGCCGGCCGCACACGATTCGTGCTTTGCTACGGTAGCGATGACCGTACGATTCCGATCGCCGACCAGCAGTGTGCCCGTGAACAACTTGGTTCGACCGGTCGTTGCACGTATTTCGAATATCCCGGCATGGCGCACAACATATGTGATCGGGAAATCACCGACGTGCGCGCCTGGCTGGGATTGTGAGCCCGGTTTTAATCACCCCCTTCGCAATCCGGCGGCATATTCATCAAGCACGTCAAGAATGCCACGATGCTCGTATACAACGCTGCGTTGCTTTCCTGTACGCGCCATCACAACGCCACGCTCACTCAAAGTTTTGATCGCACGCTCCGCTTGCGGTTTGGACAGTCCCACTGTTCGCTGCAGGTATCGCGTGTTGATAATCGGCTGAGCAATCAAATTCGGCAGCACACGCCAAACGGCGGCATCGGAACGCACACCGCGCAGATTCGAACGTGCTTCATCCAACTGTTCGCATAAATCATCGATGAGTTTCCTGCCGCTTGTCGCGGCGAACCGACAAGCCTGTGCGAATCGTCTGACAATCGGCGCGGCATCACCTTCACGGAAAAGGGTCAATGCTGCGAAATAGTCCTCGGTATCATGCAGCAAACCGGCGGAAACGGGAGGCGTGGTATTACGCGACAATCCCTTATTGCGAAGAATCGCATGCACCAGCGCACGCCCGCACCGACCATTGCCGTCAGCGAATGGGTGAATGGTCTCGAACTGCGCGTGAGCAATCGCACATTGCGCGACCACCGACAAATCATCACGCTCGATGAACTCAAGCAGATCCGCCATCGCGCCAGCGATCAGCTCAGGCTGCGGACCGACATGAGCAGCGCCACGTGGCGAATAACCATCGGTACCAACCCATACCAGATTGGTACGGTACGTACCCGCGTATTTTCCCCAACCTCGTTGAGCGGAGAGCAGGGCCTCATGCATGGCAAGAATATTGTTTTCCGTCATGCTATCGCCCAACTTCAGCGCAGCCTCCATGGCACGCACATTGCCAACCACGACCGCCGCATTGTCGCTCGTGCCCTCATCAATAGTTTCCAACGCAAGATTCTTCGCACCGACCGTCAGATTTTCTATCTGGGAAGACGACGAAGCTTCCGTGCGCAGCAGCACCGCGCTCATTGGACCAAGCACATGGCTACCCTCCCCCAGTTTCGCAGCAGCATAGGCGTCGAAAGACGCCAGCGCACATGATGCCTCCTCACAATCCGCAAGCAACTCGGAGGGAAAAACAAAACGCAAATCCGCAAGACTGATTGGAATAGTCGACTCATATTCGCCATTGCCACGAGAACGACGGGACCGTGAGACAGGAGCATCTTCCGGAATATGCCAGACATGGTGCTCTTTTCCGAGCGGAGGAATTACAAGGCTTTCATCACTATCCATGTTTCCCTCTTCCAGTTAGCTACACTTATTGAATTAAGTGTAGCTTAATTCTGCGTTAGCTACACTTATTTGAATAAATGTAGCTAACTAACGGGCGGTGCGACGGATACATTAGATGCACTAGGTAATGCGGATGGACATGCACGTCTGCCCAGGCAAACGAGTCAGCGCAGCTCTGCGATAATTTCGCGTCGATGGCGACGTATCGGCGAATCGCATTTACATATAGAAAAAGCCGGACGGCGGTTTTTCGGCGGCATACCCATATTGGGCATGCCCTTCAAATCCGGCCGTCCGGCAACGCGACTGCTTCTCAAGAATGTGTGCTTGACTCACATGGATGGTACTGAGAACCATTCGCTTAACGATCTGCTTCCACATGCTTCGGCCACGTCAAACAACGCGGCCACGCGCACGGACACAAATCAAGTCTTGCGCGGTTCGAGCCGCGGTGGACAATGCCACGGCGGCTCGAAAGCCAAAGGATTACTCTAGCCGCAGCTTGGAATAATCGCAAGCCGATCGAAATCCGTGAAGTTCATGAAAACTTATGAAAGTCCACAAACTTCACGGAATACCAATTTAAACCTTGGCTTGGTTCAGGCCTTGGCGACTTCCACGGCCAGCTCAGAGCCTTCGGCGCCGGCTTCCACGCTCACGCTGTCGGCGGAGGTGTCGTGTGCCACCAGATCCTTGAACTGTTCGATCTTCGCCACGTCGCCGGCCGGAACGGTCAGCTTCAGCGTGATGCGGTCGGAGATCTCCAGGCCGGCGGCCTTACGGGATTCCTGCACGGCGCGGATCACGTCGCGGGCGTAGCCTTCGGCCAGCAGGTCGTCGTTCAGTTCGGTGTCGAGGATCACGAAGCCACCGGTCGGCAGTGCGGCGGATACGGAGTTCGCGGCTTCCTGCGCGTCCTTCTCCTCCACACGGTTGATCAGTTCGTATTCGCCTTCCTCAAGCGCGATATCGCCGTTCGGGGTCTCGCACACCGGTGCACCGTCCGCATTAACATGCCACGCACCGCTCTTGGAGGCCTTGATGGCGAACTGCACGTCCTTACGCAGGCGCTTACCCGCCACGCGTGCGTTCACGCGCAGCTCGTTCACGATCTTCAGACCCTGGGAGCCGGCGTCCTCCAGCGTGCAGAACTCGATGTCCTTCACGTTGAGCTCGCCCTTCAGCACGTCGCTGTATGCGGCGACCGCATCCGGGTTCTCGACCACCACGGTCAGCTTGGCGAGCGGCTGGCGCACGCGGATCTGCTTGGCCTTACGCATCGACAGCGTGCCGGACACGACCTCGCGCACCTTCTCCATCGCGTCCACCAGCTTGGCGTCGTCCTGCAGCACGGCACCCAGCTCAGTGGTCTCGCCGGTCTTCTCGTCGGCAAGGAACGGCCAGTCGGCCAGATGCACGGATTCACCGCCGGTCAGGCCGCGCCACACGGCTTCGGCCTCCATCGGAGCCAGCGGAGCCAACACTCGCATGAAGGTTTCCAGCACGGTGTACAGCGTGTTGAACGCGTTCTCATCACCGGCACCGAAACGCTCACGGTTGTTGCGGATGTACCAGTTGGTCAACACGTCGATGAAGTCGTTCGCCGCATCGCACGCGTCGGAGATGTAGAAGTTGTCCAGCGCATGCTGGGTCTTCCCCACCAAGCGGCGCAGGCGGGCCAGCAGATAGCGGTCCATTTCCGGCAGCCCCGCCACTTCGTCGGCGCGAAGCTTGCGCGCGTCGTACCCGGCCGCGTTGGCATACAGCGTGAAGAAGTAGTAGGAGCTCCACACCGGCAGCATGACCTGGCGGACGGTGTCGCGGATGCCATCGGCGGTGACGATAAGGTTGCCGCCGCGCAGGATCGGCGAGCTCATCAGGAACCAACGCATGGCGTCGGAGCCGAAGTCGTTGAACACGCCGTTCACGTCCGGGTAGTTACGTAGGTGCTTCGACATCTTCTGTCCGTCGGAGCCGAGCACGATGCCGTGGCAGATCACGTTCTTGAACGCCGGCCTGTCGAACAGGGCAGTGGCCATGACGTGCTGCACGTAGAACCAGCCACGGGTCTGGCCGATGTATTCCACGATGTAGTCGCACGGGAAATGCTGTTCGAAGGTTTCCTTGTTCTCGAACGGGTAGTGGTACTGGGCGAAGCTCATGGAGCCGGATTCGAACCAGCAGTCCATCACGTCGCTGATGCGGTGCATGTGGCTCTTGCCGGTCGGGTCGTCCGGGTTGACGCGGGTCAGCTCGTCGATGTACGGGCGGTGCATGTTCACATTGCCCTCATGATCGCGCGGGTAGTCGCCGAAGTCGGCCTTGAGCTCGTCGAGCGAGCCGTACACGTCCACGCGCGGGTACTTCGGGTCGTCGGAAACCCACACCGGAATCGGGGAGCCCCAGAAACGGTTGCGGGAGATGGACCAATCGCGTGCGTTCGCCAGCCACTTGCCGAACTGGCCGTCCTTCACGTTGTCCGGAATCCAGTTGATCTGCTGGTTGAGTTCAAGCAGACGATCCTTGATCTTGGTCACGGACACGAACCAGGAGCTCACCGGCTTGTAGATCAGCGGGGTGGCGCAACGCCAGCAGTGCGGGTAGGAGTGCACGTAGCTCTTCTCCTGGAAGAGGATGGCACGCTGCTCCTCCGGAATGCGGGCCAACGGGCCGTCGCCGGCGCGCAGGTTGCGCAGAATCGGCTTGTTGGCGTCGAACACGTACATGCCCTCGTAATCCGGGCACAGCGACGTGAACTTGCAGCCCGCGTCGAGCACGTCCACGCTCTTGATGCCCTTGGCGTTGAGCGTGTTCATATCGTCCTCGCCGTACGGTGCCTGGTGCACGAGGCCGGTACCTTCAACGGTATCGACGTAATCGGCGGTGAAGATCTGGTAGCCTTCCGGACCCGGCACCTTGCCTTCGGCGGCGTTCTCGTCGCCTGCGAAGTACGGGAAGACCGGGTAGTAACGCCAGCCTTCCATTTCGGCGCCCTTGAGCTCGCGCACGATCTCGTAGTTCTCGCCAAGTTCCTTCTCGTAGGAGCCAAGCAGCGGCTTGCCGAGGTAGAACTTCTTGCCGGCGAACTTGCCTTCGGTCGGGCGCACCTCGACGTAGTCGATGTCAGCGCCGACCACGATGGCGAAGTTGGTCGGAACGGTCCACGGGGTGGTGGTCCAGAAGACGGCGTAGGCATCCTCCTCGTCGCGCAGCTTCACGGCCACGGACACGGTGGTGTCCTGACGGTCCTGATACACGTCGGCGTCCATGCGCAGCTCGTGCGCGGACAGCGGCGTCTGGTCCTTCGGGCAGTACGGCAGCACGCGGTAGCCCTGGTATGCCAGGCCCTTGTCGTACAGCTGCTTGAAGGCCCACATCACGGACTCCATGTACGTGATGTTCAGGGTCTTGTAGCCGTGCTCGAAATCGACCCAACGGGCCTGACGGTGGACGTACGCCTTCCACTCGTTGGTGTACTTGAGCACGGACGCGCGGCAGGCGTCGTTGAACTTGTCGATGCCCATCTCCTTGACCTGATCCACCGAGTCGATGCCCAGTTCCTTCTGCGCCTCGAGTTCGGCAGGCAGACCGTGGGTGTCCCAGCCGAACACGCGGTTGACCTTATGGCCCTTCATGGTCTGGTAGCGCGGGATGACGTCCTTGGCATAGCCGGTCAGCAGGTGGCCATAGTGCGGCAGGCCGTTCGCAAACGGCGGGCCGTCGAAGAACACGAATTCGTTCTGGCTGTGGTCGCCGGACGGACGGCGGTCGATGGACTTCTGGAAGGTGTCGTCCTTATCCCAGTAGTCGAGCACGGACTCCTCCAGCTTGGGGAAGCTGGGGTTCGGCGCGACGTTGGCGCTCTGCTCGCCGGCAGCAGCCTTCGGATACACATGATTGGTGGATTCGCTCACCGTATGCTCCTCGTTTGGCGGTTTCATTACTTACCTTACGAGGACGATGGCTTCCGTGCGATCGCGCACGTCCGGCACCGCGGTACCACCTCGCTTGCCGCACTTCCCTGTTGTTCTCACGCAGGTTGTCCGCCTGCGCAGGTTTCGTACGACCGCTTGACATTCGGCTGTTCGGGCCGACCCCGCCGGTTCTACTGAGCCTGCGATCGCACCGCGCGATTTACGCGCGACGACCGCCGCCGTTCTTCCGGAAGCTCCCCGCTGATGACGGATCGTTGCTTTGCTTTTCAGTCGACAGCGTAGCACGCACTACGAACGTAGGTAAACGAAAGAGCCGCATGGCATCCACCATGCGGCTCTTCCTGCGCGACGACCGCGGTTCAATCGCAAATCAATCGCGCCAATCGCTTTCCGAGAGCGAATCAGCCTTCGTTGAGCTGCTCTTCCAGCTGCTTGACGATGTCGGCGTGCATCTTCTCGGTGATCTTCACCTTGAGCAGGAATACAACGCCGCTCAGGATGATGACAGCCAGCGGCACATAGAATGCCCAGACCTTGAAGGTGTGGATGTTCGCGGCGGTCATGTCGGCGGCGGTGGCGGAGCCGATCATGCCAGCGGCGATGGCGACGGCACCGACGATGCCGTTGGAGCAGGCGCCTGCGATCTTGTCGAGCATCGGACGCACGGACAGGGTGACGGCCTCGTTACGTTTGCCGTTCTTCAGCTGGCCGTATTCGATGGAGTCGGTCAGGGAGAGGATGGCGGTCATCTGGATGAAGGTCTGCGGCAGGTAGAAGAACACCAGGCCGACGGTGACGACGGCGAGGTTGTTGGTGCCGACGATGAACAGCAGGTAGCCGAGGACCATGAGCACCATGCCGCCGAGGTACAGGTAGCGGCGCGGAATGCGCTTGTTCAGAATCGGGTACAGCGGCGCCATGATGATGCCGGCGATGACCGAGACAACGCCGACGATGGAGTAGGCGGCGTAGTTGTTCAGGATGAACTTGAACATGTACATGAGCACGCCGGTGGTGGCCACGTTGGCGATGGCGTACAGCAGGTAGGACAGGGCCACCCACAGCAGCTGGTCGTTCTGTGCGAGAGCCTTGAACGCGGCGAGCGGGCCGCCGTTGTCCTCGGCCTTGGTGCGCAGGGTGCTGGAGCTTTCCTTGGTGCCGAACGCGACGGAGCACACGGTGAGGACGCCGAGAATAGCCACGATGATGGCGAAGCAGGTCCAGCCGCTCTGGCTCTCCTGATGCTTGCCGGTGAAGATGTAGCTGAAGTAAGTGACGATCGGAATGACCACGATGGTCAGGCCGTTGTAGCCGATGGAGCCGCCGAAGGAACCGAGGGCGGTGTAGGTGGAGCGCTCATGGGAGTCGGAGGACAGCGCCGGGATCATGCCCCAATAGGAGATGTCGCGCAGGGAGTAGAACACGTCGAGCACGATGAAGGTGATGACGAACAGCACGATGAACAGCGTGGTGTTGACGTTCACCAAGCCGAACAGACCGGTGTAGACCAGCACGAGCAGAACGGCGGAAACGGTGCCGCCGATGAGCTGCCATGGCTTGAAACGACCCCACTTGGTCTTGGTGTTATCGATGATGTTGCCCAGCAGCGGATCGATGAAGATCTCCGCGATGCGGATGACAACCACAAGGCCGGTGATGACGCCGATGAGCTTGGCGGCGAGCGCCTTGTCGATCCCGGAGAACAGCGAGCTGGTGACGTAGACGATGAAGTAGGTGCTCAGCGCGTTGTAGAAGGCGGATTGGCCGACGTTGCCGAATGAATAGGCCACGCGGGACAGCAGACTGCCTTTCCTGGTTGGCTTCGCAGACTGCTGCGTCTCCTTCGGTGCGGCTGCGACATTGGATTCTGCCATCGTACTTCTCCTTAGAAGTTGTGATTGAAGCTGTAATCGGAAATCATCATTTGATTTCGCATGAGTTAAGTATATCCCTTTACCCCTGTTTAGTAAAATTTAACATCTGCGTTGTGCACTATTGGGCGTGTCGCATTTTGTGCGATTCTGCACATATACATGTCATATTGTGTGCGATTCGCGGTATTTAGCCGACAGTAGACAAACAAAAGGCGATTGATGACGCAGCATCATCAATCGCCTTTCATATTTTTCCGCACATACGTACGCTAGGCAGCCCGTTTCGACCGGGCAGATCGCTTCGATCGGGTCTGCAATTTTGGCCGCGATTCACGTTTCGGCTGCGCCGGCACGAAACTATCTCGCACTTCCAGCGTCGTCGACAGGTACGCATGCTGCCGTACTGTGCGCTTGCTGGCAATCGCATCGGCCAAGGTGAGAATCGCAACGCGCGCAAGCTCGTTCTGGTCGATTGAGAACGTGCTCAACGGTGGCGACGTAAGCTGTGCGATCGCCTGGTTGTTGATGCTGATGATGCTGATGTCGCGGGGCACGATCACACCAACCGCGTTGAACGCCTGCAGCACGCCGACCGCGATGATGTCCGCCGAAACAATAACTGCGTCAGGCAGTGCGCCGTTGTGGTCACGGATAAACTGCTCCCCCAGCTTGCGACCATTCTCCACGGTGAACAAGCCGTCAGAATACACCAGTCCACGCAGGTCGAGACCATAACGGCCCATTTCACGCCGAAAATATGTGGCACGCCCCTCTTCGTCCACCTCATAAAAATTCGTCAGCCTCCCCTTGCCGCCGATGAATCCGACACGCTTCATGCCAGCCTTCGCACATGCTTCGACCGCGTCATGCATGGTCTGCTGTAGGTCGGGCTGCACGGAATCGAACAGGTTCGGTGCGGGATTCACATCGATGAACACACCGTATGGCATGACCTCATGCAACTTCTCAAGGTCGCTTTCGGCTATGACATTGGCGCCGATAGCCATGAAACCATCGAATTTCCCCTTCTGATTCAACATCTCGTCAAGACTGTGGAAAACAGTGAGCTCCATACGCTGCTGTTTGGCGTTATGTTCCAGCGCCGAACGCAAATCGGCAAAATACGAATCACGCAGCGTTTCGTCGGACTCCTCGTTGTCCAACAAGGCTACTTCGTGCGGAATGACGATACGCTTGGCCTGGGCGCTGTACCCCAAATCCTCGCTGGCGCGGATGATCGCGCGACGCGTCTCCTCACGCACGGACAGCGTCGGATCGCCATTCAACAGACGCGACACCGTGGCCTGCGAGAATCCCGTACGTTTCGCAATCTCCTTGATGGTCGCCATCGCTCCCTCGCCCTCCCATGGATGCCTCATCAGATTTTAGTAAAAGCATTACTAAATCCATCATACTACATTACCGAACGTATTCTTATAGCCATGACACAGCCAGAGCAATCACGGAAACCGCGAATCGCGCATCAGTCCACGGAACGGATGAACGAACTGCGTGCACAACAAAAATCCTTTGCCCTGCAGAACATGCGGAGCAAAGGACTCAGCAACGCCGGTCTGCCTTTCAAAGCGACCGGTCATAAAGGTGGCATCAGTCGGCAGGGTTCCAAACGCGGCTGACACCGTGGAGAAACGCGGTCACCGTCAGCCCCACGGGCCTACGGCTGGAAGCGCCCGCCCTTCTGCGTGGCCGACTTGCCATGTGAGCCACCCCTCGATGACGCCACGCTCCGCATCGGTTCTACCGGACGCGTATACATCAGGCCTCTCCCCGGCGATGCTGCGGATGGAACCATACACATATCCACATTTTTCACGGAGACGGTTGCGGGGCTGCCGGCTTTCCATATACCGTCAGCGCATGGAAAGCTTTGGACACAATACATTTTTCACATTAGAGCAGGCACGGGAGGAGGCGGCGAGACGGCATCTTGAATGCAGGCAGGTGTTGTCGCGGATAAGGTCACGCTCCTCGCTTCCACTCTATGTAAGCCACGGCACAGCGCTGGAGCTGCATGGCATGATTGCCACCATGAATTATTTACCCGGATATGGTTCGGAGCTCGTTCACGTTTCAGTGTGCCGGCAACGTGACCTGCGGAAAATCCAGGGGATGAAATTCCATTACGCAAGGCATGGCGTAGACGTGGTGCACGCCGACGAATTGGTGTCAAGCGTCTCCGCGATGCAGGCGGTCTGCCAGATTGCGCCCTATGTCGACGAACGGAGTCTGGTGATCGCCATGGATTGGCTCACTTGCGCCAATCCCGATTTACGCGTCTGCACTCACGATGAGCTCTCCGACTACATCCGGAGTGCGCCGCGATTCATTGGGAGCGCCAAATGCAGAAAGGCCTTGCGCCTGTCCAAACCAGGTACTGATTCCCCGCAGGAAACGGTGCTTCGTTTGGAGAGCGATGCCTACGGGCTGCCTGAGGCACATGTCAATTATGAGATCATTGACCACATACGCGGCTCGGGCACGATGAAGGTGGATATCGCCTACCCGGATGACCGCATCTGTATAGAATACGACGGAAATTACCACTACACCCACGGCCGCTGGATGTATGACCTCGATAAGCGCAACCGGCTGAGGGATCTTGGATTCACGCCTTTTGTCGCCACCCGCGAGCATTTGACATCCAAACAGAAGCTGAACGAACTGTTCGGCATGGTCGCCCGAGCGATAGCCAGTCACCGTTACGGCTTGGACTAGTTCCGTAGGTGGTTTTTCGCTTCCGTAGGTGGTTGGTCAGAGTATCGGGGTTGGAGAAAGGCTTTATTCTGGCCGTTTTCATGCCGGGTATTCAGACCCAACCACCTACGGAACACCCAAACCGCCTACGGAACCGCATGAGTAGTCCCCGCAATGGATTTTTCGCCATTGATTCGGGGAATCCATGAAAAGCCACAGCGGGCGCACCCTGCGTAAAAGGTCATGCCCGCCGATTCATGGGAGCCATATGCGCAAGGGCCGTGCGGAAGCCACATATGTGGCTTCCGCAC
>ERZ1031020.262-NODE-262-length-25475-cov-9.615067_pt1 | contig 25475 bp, 17 predicted proteins | sample MGYA00517109_ERZ1031020 | MGnify/ENA primary metagenome ERZ1031020 (study PRJEB33719, sample SAMN04261270) | wastewater metagenome | biome: rural village; feature: human; material: feces | host: Homo sapiens | place: El Salvador | collected 2013-01-07 ... | reverse complement strand
TTATCCTTGCACGCTCAAAACTCAAGAATTTCGCACCAAAGATTTTGTTGTGCGCTGAGCGAGGAGTATTGAGCGTTAGGAATGCAAATATTGTGACGAATATTACGGATTTGGCTGATTATTCTGAAAACAGCTAACGCAAGGGCGTAGCCTCAGACGAATCAGCCAAATCCGTAATCTCAAAAAATAAAACATAGCTTCTTGTCAAAAATACATGGCATCTTGTCAATAAAGCGTACGTGGGTGCGGGGCTACGGCGAGACGCCATAGCCTCCTAAGTTTGTCTTGTTTCAACAAATACCATGTCTACTTGCCTAAAAAACATGTCTTCTTGTCTAAAAAACTTGTCTTCTTGTCAAAGTCGGCTTACTTGTCAAGCACTTCGTAGACGGAGTTGTTGCTCTTAAACTCCGGCACGATTTCCTTCATCTTCTTTACGGTCGCCATGTCGTCGTAATGCTTGCTTGTCTCGACGAGGTCTTCGATGTCGCGCTCCACGGTGTCGTAGTCGTACTGGCGCACCTTGGCGATGCGGATCTTGTCGTGGAAGGACGGCATGGTGGTCTCCTCCTTGTTGAGCACCTCTTCATAGAGTTTCTCTCCGGCACGCAATCCCGTGTATTTTATCTCCACACCCGTGGCTCCACTCAGCTTTATCATGCGCTTCGCAAGGTCTGCAATCTTGACGGGATTGCCCATGTCGAAGACAAATATCTCGCCGCCGTTGCCCTTCGTGCCAGCCTCAAGCACCAGCTTGCATGCCTCGGGGATGAGCATGAAGAAGCGTATGATGTTGGGGTCGGTGACCGTGACCGGACCGCCAGCCTTTATCTGACGCTTGAAGAGAGGGATGACCGAACCGTTGGAGCCGAGCACATTGCCGAAACGGGTGGTGACAAACTGCGTGACGCCTTTTATCTTGCCCGTCTTGATGGCATGGTCGAGGCTCTGTACGTAAATCTCGCAGATGCGCTTTGAGCATCCCATCACGTTGGTGGGGTTGACAGCCTTGTCCGTGGATATCATCACAAACTTCTTTACGCCGTACTTCACCGCCATGTCGGCAAGAATCTTCGTGCCGTAGACGTTGTTCTCGATGCTCTCGCTCGGATTGTTCTCCATCATCGGCACGTGCTTGTATGCGGCGGCATGGAACACGTAGTCAGGACGATAACGGCTGAAGATGTCCTCCATGCGTATTATTCCGCTTACGGAGGTGACGATTGTCTCAGCCTTTATCTCGGGGAAGTTCTTCGCCATCATGAGGCGGATGTCGTGCTGCGGCGTCTCGGCGCTGTCGATGAGCACCATCTCGCGCGGACCGAACTTGCATATCTGCTTCACTATCTCGCTGCCGATGCTGCCAGCCGAGCCGGTCACGAGGACGCACTTGCCACGGAGCGTGTCTGCCACGCTCTCCAAGTCGATTTTTATCTCGTCGCGCGGAAGAAGGTCTTCGATGCTCACCTCCTTGAGCTGCTGTGTCTGCGGCTGCGCCGGATTCCATTCGTTTGCCTTCGGGATGTATATATGTACGCCAGCCGACAGTAGGTCGTCCTGCAGTTCCTTGTTGTTTCGGAACGAGTCGAGCGCTCCCTGCGCCACGAGCAGACATTCCACGTGGTGCTTACGTATGACGTTCTTCAGATTGGAGTCGAGCGGATAGACGCTCAGTCCCATCAGCACACGATGCTTCACATGCTCCTCATCGCTCACAAATCCGGCAAGCGACATCTTGAGCGTCTTGTCGTTACGCACCTGCTTGGCAAGTCCCATGCCGCCCTTCGTCACGCCGTAAATCAGCGTGGCACGGGCATTGAGCTTGTCAATGGACACGTCATACACCGTCTTCACCAGCACACGCACAGCCCACAGCAGAAGCGTGCTTATTATGGAAGCAAGAGCTATCTCACGTCCACCTATATACACTCTCTGGAAATACTCAAACTGCATCAGTCCGAAATGTCCCAAGTAAGAAAGTACACAGCCAACAAGCGACGCATAACCGACACGTTGCAGGTCAACAAACGATGAGTAGCGCAATATACCATCATAGGTATGAAACATCTTGAAGCCAACAGCGAAGAATACAGCATAGACCGCACACATCGAGCATAGCTGCCACAATACGCCAAGTGTTTCCGCCCCACTGTATATCTGCTGATAGACAAGCAGGAAGGACAAGAACACAAGAAGGCTATCAAAAAAGAATATGCACCAATAAGGCAAAGACTGCTTGCTGAAGTACCAATTTACAAGTTTATCGAAAAATTTCATGTCTATCGTAAGTTAATAAATTCACTTATTATACTAACGCATAATAGCACGTTTTATTACATCTACGATATACATTACATCTTCGTCGGAAACACATGGTCCGCTCGGAAGGCAAAGTCCGCACTTGAAGAGCGACTCGCTCACGCCGTTCACATAACACGGGCTGTCGTTGTAAACAGGCTGACAATGCATCGGCTTCCACAAAGGGCGAGCCTCCACATTGGCCTTGTCGAGAACAATGCGCATGGCCTCCACATTGCGGTTAGGCTCAAGCTGGGTATGGGCAGACTTGGCTGCATGCGTAACGCCGGCAGCGCCTCCAACAGCCCCGTTGACCACTTCAGCATAGACGGCTTCATCACCCTCCACACGCATATGTTCGTCAAGGAGGATGGTACAAAGCCAGAAGTTGGAGTCAATATCGGAAGTGGCATTGTCGTGCACGGTAATACCCTCTACGTCTGCAAACAGTTTCTTATAAAGGTCGTGCACATGGCGATGATGAGCAATATGGTCATTTACGACTGTCATCTGACCGCGTCCTATACCGGCACAAACGTTGCTCAGACGATAATTATAACCAATCTGCTCATGCTGATAATAAGGATAAGACTCACGGGCCTGTGTGGCGAGGAACATGATATTGTTCCATGCCTTGTCGTCAGGACATATAAGGGCGCCACCGCCACTCGTGGTTATCATTTTATTGCCATTGAAGCTGAGCACGCCATATCTGCCGAACGTGCCGCAGACCTGCCCCTTGTAACACGAGCCGAAACCTTCTGCGGCATCCTCAATGACGGGAATTTCCCACTTGTCAGCCACAGCAAGCAACTCCGAAATCTTTGCCGGCATTCCATAAAGATAAACCACAATGATGGCCTTAGGCTTACGTCCTGTCTTTGCCACACGGTCAGCGATAGCCTCATCCAACAAATGAGGATCCATGTTCCATGTGTCGCGCTCGCTATCTACAAAGACCGGTGTTGCGCCAAGATATTTCACAGGATTGCTTGAGGCACAGAACGTGAAGGACTGTACCATAACCTCGTCGCCAGCGCCCACGCCACAGGCAATGAGAGAAAGGTGGACGGCTGACGTACCCGAACTGAGAGCCACGACACGCTTATCCTCACCGACAAAAGTCTCAAGGTCTTTCTCAAAGCCGTTTACGTTCGGACCCAATGGCACCACCCAGTTAGTATCGAACGCTTCCTTTATATAATCCATCTCCTTACCGCTCATGTGGGCAAGGCATAAGTATACTCGTTTTCTTTCCATGTCTATTGTTTTTTTAAATCATTTCATTGTTATATTTTATCCGCTTGCCAAGGACTGTCGCAAAAATCATCTTTATGTCAGCCAAGAAGCTGTAATGGTCAAGATAATAGAGGTTTATGCGCACCTTGTCAGGATAGATTACCTTATCATTAAACTCCTGTGGATTGGCTTGACCGGCAAGCAGAACTTCCTCGTCACGATACTTCAGACTCGCCGGACCGGTTATGCCGGGACGAAGCTGCAGCACACGACGGTCGTCACCTTCCAGTTTGTCTGCATATCCAGGAACATCGGGGCGCGGACCGACAAAACTCATATCGCCGATGAGCACATTCCACAATTCGGGCAGTTCATCAAGCTTGTATCGACGAAGCTTTGCACCAAGCGGAGTTATTCGGCTCTCGCCTGCCACCGACACAGTGGAACCGCTATGGTGTGCGCTCATCGAGCGAAACTTATACATAGTGAACTGCTTGCCGTCCTTGCCGACACGCTTTTGGGTGAAAACTGCCGGTCCGTCGGGCATCTTCACGCGGATAAGCATCCATACCACAAGCAATACTGGACTCAGAACTATGAGTCCGACAAATGCCATGATACGGTCAAAAAGGTATTTTGCTATCATTTTTTCCCTCTTATTTTCAGTCCTATTACTTTAAATATTCCTATTAACGACCCCCAACCGTAAGAAAGATGGAGCGTAAGGAACGACATGAGAAGATAAAAAAAATTCAGTCTTTTCTCCTTCCATATCGCAAGGCTGACACCCCCCAATGCTGTCAGGTATGCACACAAAGACATCAGCGACAATGCTCCTATCCATACATTCAATGGCATAAGCAATACAGGCAACAGCAACGACAGAACAAAAGCCAAGGGAATGAAATGGCGAAGCGACAATGAACTGAAATACTTGGTGTAATACACGGTCAGTATGTTCCACTTGCCGTTGCCGTAATTGTTCTTAGCCAATGCCTTGAATGTCTCACGCGCCAGATAAGTGCACGAGATTTCAGGAATGATGAAGATATGACCACCACCCCGCTTGATGCGCTTGTTAAGCTCAATGTCCTGATTGCGCACAAGGCGCTTGTCGTAGAGTCCGTATTTCTGAAACACCTCACGACGCCAGCATCCGAAAGGAACAGTGTCTACCTCGCATGCCGACGACACGCCTGTTCTGAACGACGAATTGCCAACACCGAAACGATTGCTCAGCACCTCACGTATGGCAAGGGTCTTTGGGGTTTTGTTAAGTACGTCAGTATTGAGGACACAACCGATGTTGTCAGCATTCAGCTGATACAAACGGCTCACAAGCGTAGAGAAATAGTTGGATGGATACAGGGCATGTGCGTCCAAGCGTATGATGACCTCTCCCTTAGCCTCCTTTATGCCGACGTTCATCGCACATGGAGCCGTGCGCTCCGGATTGTCAAGAAGACGAAGGAAGGGATACTTGGCTATGTATTGCGAAATTACCTGACGTGTCCTGTCCCGACTCATTCCGTCTACCAGCAGCACCTCCATGTCGTCATGACTGAAGTCCTGCTGCAGAACCGAGTCGAGAAACGGGACGATGTATTTCTCTTCGTTATAAATAGGACAGATAACAGACAGTTTCATATTCAATAATACAAACAGTTTGTGACTATTTATGTTAGAGTCTGCCGTCTATGATATCGCGCGCCAATACGCCCTTAACGTCATACACCACGCTGTTCGCGGCACGAACGGCAGAGAAGTCGAGGTCGCGGAACTCGTTGTGGGCTACGGCGAGGATTACGGCATCATACTTCTCGTCCGGAAGCTGCGTCTTGATGCTGATACCATATTCGTGCTCAACTCTTTCGGCGTTAGCCCACGGGTCGTATACGTCAATGTTATGGGTGTATTCGCTAAGGGTGTGATAGATGTCCACCACCTTAGTGTTGCGGATATCCGGACAATTCTCCTTGAACGTGATGCCGAGAATGAGAATCTTGGCGTCCTTGACGAGGATGCCTTTCTTGTTCATACACTTGATAACCTGATTGGCAACATAGTCGCCCATGCCGTCATTCAGCCGACGTGCTGCAAACATCACACGCGGAAGAACGCCATACACCTGTGCTTTCTGGATGAGATAGTAAGGGTCGACGCTGATGCAATGTCCGCCCACCAGACCCGGCTTGAGCTTGATGAAGTTCCATTTGGAAGCCGCTGCCTCAATGACGTCGTTGGTGTCAATGCCCATAGCATTGAATATCTTTGCCAGCTCGTTCATAAAGGCGATATTGACATCGCGCTGCGAATTCTCTATTATCTTAGAAGCTTCAGCCACACGGATGCTCGGCGCCTTGTGTGTGCCGTTGACGAGTACCGAATTATAGACGCCATCCACGATATCAGCCACCTCGGGTGTAGAACCAGAGGTCACCTTCTTTATCTTCTCCACGGTGTGAAGCTTGTCGCCCGGATTGATGCGCTCGGGGCTGTAGCCTGCGAAGAAGTCCTCGTTATACTTCAGTCCGCTCACACGCTCCACTACGGGCAGACATTCTTCCTCGGTAACACCAGGATAGACGGTCGACTCATACACGACGATATCGCCCTTATTGATAACCTTACCCACTGTCTCACTGGCACCCCAAAGTGGCTTGAGGTCAGGATGGTTGTTATTGTCAACGGGTGTTGGTACGGCTACAACGTAGAAGTTGCAGTCGCGTATATCGTCGAGGTTGGTGCTACAGACAAAGTTATGGTTATGTATAGCTTCGCCAAGCAATTCATCAGACACTTCCAATGTGGAATCATGACCTTGCATAAGCTCGTCTACACGATGCTGGTTCATATCGAAACCAACAGTCGGATACTTTGTTGAGAAAAGACGCGCCAACGGCAATCCCACATATCCAAGTCCGATAACAGCAATTTTTATTTCCATATTTATTATATCTTTTATATGTTATATTTCTATTTTCTGACATAATCCACTATATTACGAATAGCGGCTATAATTCTTGTAGCAAGGAATGGCGTATTGTAACACGGGAATCCTTTTATATATATTTTTAGGTATTCCCCGACCAATCGCAGTTGTCCTGCAGCATAAACCTTGGCACTTGTCTTCTTTCGCGAAGCCGATTCTTTCCTTATTCTTCGATAATAAACAGTATCTGACGTGGCTAAACGTATCTTATCAATGCCGTTGCTTATCAAAGTCATAAAAAGCGAATCCTCACCAATTCTATATCGGCAATCAAACCGCCTGCCTCCAATCACAGACCTACGTATTAACTTGCAACAGGACGAAGAGAGAAAGCTACGAGCTGACAGTAATGTCGGTCGTATCTTGCGCTTGTTCATCTCAAAAGCCAAAGAGAGGTAGTCGTCTACGTAACAAGCAGAGCTTTCATCATACCCCTTAACATTTGCCTCAACAATGTCGGCATCACCACTTGAGGCTTCAATAAGGTTTGCGATATAGTTTGGCGAAACCCAATCATCATCATCTACAAATGCCACATAGTCGCCTTCGGCCTCATCCAACCCCATATTACGTGCATTAGAAACGCCAGGAGTTTCGGTAAAGAGAAAATTCGTCTTGATTCCCATTCCTTCTTTACCATCCAAATACGACTGGATAGCATCCTTATATCCGTTTACAACCCCATTAAGAACAACTATCAATTCTATACATTGCTTACTGACTGTCTGTTCGTAAATACTGTCCAGACATTCATACAGATATTCTCCAGGCTTGTATGTCGGAATGATTATAGACACTTTATGTTTTTCCATCATCACTTTTCCTTTATATATTGCTTTAGTTCTTTAAGCATATTAAGTTGAGTGTGGTCCGTCTTGCCAAACTTAATGCGCATACGTTCTCTTAAAAGCTGTAAGTTAATGCAACGAAGCCGGTTTATAAGAGTCTTGCGCTCACTGTAACCTTTTTTTTTGTTTTGAATAATAGACACATCAATAAGTGTCTTCTCATATTTTATATCTGGTAGACGTTCTTTTGTAAGATGCAAATATCCCAGACTCTTATCATACACCATTTTGCAATCTTTAAAATGATGTAACAAACGATAGTGTATGTCATCCTCCTCGCCATACAGGAACACACTTTCGTCAAAAAGGCCTATAGCCTCAAACATTGCCTTGTCGATAAAGAAACATGATCCTGAGAAATGCATGTATTTGGCTATGTAGATATCAAGGCGTGTACATAAGGCAGAGAGCAAAGTCGACAAATAGCCGTTCATCATATAAGTGCATGTAAACGAGTTTGTGCTAGGTATCTCTGGAGTTAGCCACTGCTTCATGCCGAGCACACACATGTCCTTGTCCTTTGCAAAGAAATTTATAGCTTTTCTGAATATAGGACATAAAAGCCTTACGTCAGGGTTCATGATAAGCACCAGTGGAGCTGAACAATATTTTATGCCCAAATTATTGCCTTGACCGTAGCCGCCATTGATGCTGTTCTTTATTAGCACTATGGCTTCTCCCCACAAGGTTTTGAGCCTGTCAAACATGGCATCGCATCCAACGCTGTTGTTGTCGACAATAACAAGCTCTATTTCCTCCAACGGAATATCTGCATATTCCATTATTGAAGTAACACAATCATAGATATCCGTATCCGAATTGTAGGTTACTATTATTATTGAGACCTTCTTCATTTATTACTACCTTTATCAATGTTAATCATTGCATTTGTATTGCTAATCCCATACTTTTAACTATTGTTTCTGCGCATTGATGAGTTTTCTTATTAAAGCAACTTTCTTCTTACGCCAACATGCATTTTTTAAAAGGTATATAGCAACTGGCAATTGTCTTGCAAAACGTGCTGGCAGAAGTTCCTGAAGCAAAAGCGTAATGCGTATCTGCCACTTCAGCATACGACTATGTGACAAATTACGCTCTCTCACACTGTTGACAAGTGCTTCGGCAAGCGAAAGGTTGAGACCTTTGCCTGTCATGCCTGAGTTGTAGATGCTGAGCATACCATCGTAAAGATAACTATCGTATCGTATACCTGCTATACGTCGCACGGCATCATACATATTACCATTGGCACGGGCATGGCTTTCTACATGTGCCTGTGTACTTATCTTCTTCGATATGGATGAAGTGGTAAAAAGACGATAACCGTAGTCCTGCAAGGCTCCGTCGGCATAATCATAGCGCAGTCCGGCTGCTATGGCTGAGATGTTGAAGTCGGCGTCCTGCAAAGAAAGGAGTCTGTCGTCCCACGTGAGACGGTTGCGGCGCAGCGACTCGGTGCGATAGATGTTGTTCCAGACTATGAACGGAAGCCTACGACTTGCGAACATCTTGACGTCATCCTCTGCCACACGGTATCCGAAGTCGTAAGGATGCGGCGCGGTGACGAACTTCTCGTCTACATAAACGCCAGAAGGGAAGACCATGAAGTCGAGCTCGGGACGCTTGCTGAGCATCTCCACTCGCTGACGCAGACAGTATGGGGCTATGTAGTCGTCCGAATCGAACACGATGACAAACTCGCCACGCGCCATCTCCAAGCCTATGTTGCGGCAAGTCTGCGCACCCTTCGGCTGACGGTCACGCCTTACCACTCGTATCCGGCAGTCCACCTCTGCATAATGATAAAGCAGCTGCAGCGTGTCTTCCTCCGAGCCGTCGTCAATGGCAAGCAGCTCCCAACCACAGAAATCATTGGCACGGATGCTGTCAATCATCGTTCTTACTTCGTCACGATGATTGAATACGGGAATTATTATGGTGAGAGGTATTCTGAGCGGTTCCATTATAGACTTTTAATTATTGCAAATTATATATTATAATATATAAACGCCCGACACAGTACAATATTGTATCGGGCGCTGTAATAATAACATTTTATTCGGCTTGAATCAGTGTTTACGAAGCAATTTGTTTCGTATAAGGGAGTTTACGTATTGGCGTTCGTTCTTACGCAGTCCTATGAAGTAAAGCAGCAGAACAAAGTAAGCATAAGCCACCACCACGCTCTGTATCGGCCCCGCCACCTGTTTCAGATAGAGCGTCGGGGCGAAGAGAAGCGTTATCAACAGCACCGGCACGTACGACCCGCGCACAAGAGCCCATACATCGAACTTCATGATGCGGATGATGATGAACGGACGCACAAGGAAAACCAGGAACGAGAAGGCTATGTAGACATAGAACAAATATTCCGGCGGCATGCCACGTCGCATCGCCAAGTATCCCACGACAATCGAACTTACAAGCAAGGTGTTGACAATAATCTGATAGAGCTTTATCTTTCCCGTGGCGAACACGAAGTCGTTGACGCCAGCGTTGATGGAGAATATCAGGATGTCCACGATGAGCAGATGGGTGAACGTGATGGCATACGGCGGCACTTCCTTCAGCCACAGACCGAAAATCACTTCCGGCGCAAGGATGAAGGGAATGGAGACGAAGAACATAGAGAGGTAAGTGGCTTTGGAAGCCAGACACACCAAGGACGTGCAACGGTCCAGATTGCCCGCAGCATAGTTCTTCACTATCTGAGGCGAGATGGGTTTCTGCGCATTGTTGGCAAATGTCTGAAGGATGGAACCGACGGAATTGGCGACGGCAAGTCCTGCATTCATCGTGGTGCTGAAGAACATGTTGATGATGAGCGCACCACCCTGAGCCTTGCCGATTGTGGCTATGGCTCCGATACCTATACCTATGGAGAAATTGAGCACGTCATAATACTTGCGCCACTCACGCACAAACACAAAGCGGGTGATGGCAGCAAACTGCCTACGGCAATAGGCGAAGAACACCAACGTGGGGAAGGCGGTCATGAATGCCATTACGTAGGTATAGATAATGAGCTTGTGCTCGAAATGGTCGATGAGCAGATAAGTGAAGAACAGCTTGAAAAGGCTCATCGCCACGTCCGTGGAGCAGAACACGAAGAAGCGCTCACGGGCTATGAGCAGTCCGTTATAGGGCACGCCGACGAACGACATGGCTGCTGCCACAATGGAGACATCAAAGACACGCAGCACGGTCTGCATATCACCGTCATAGCTGACATGATGCATGATATACCAATGTCCGGCGGGCAAGGCTATTGCCACGGTCAGCAAGGCAATGATTACATGTATGACAAGATTGACATTAAACTGACGGCACACCTCCTCCCCGTCGTTCTTGCCAATGGCGATGGCAATGAAACGGTTGGACGTGGTCACCATGATGGTGTTGATGATGCTTATGAAGGTGATGATGCAGGCTATGACCGAATAGAGTCCGTAGTCGCTTATACCCAAAGCCTGCAGACTGAAACGCGTATAGAGCAGTCCGCTTATGGATATGATGGCGAGTCGGATGTAAAGGATGAGCGAGTTTACCGCTATCGATTTGTTTGTATTTTCTTGCATTCTTAAGTAATTATTGTACACACTCTCATTCTGCCATCAAAGTACACTTATCCGCATCATCATAAACATAATGGGAATAGTAAAGCAATGCGAGAGGATATAACATAAAGTAATAAGGGTACATCTCAAAAAGAGACATAATCCAAAGGCAAGCAACAGAAAGTAATAACAACTGTATGTTCTTTTCCTTCAGATACGGCAGTACGTTCTTGAAAACCTTACTACATATAATTATATATATACTCAGCAATATCACTCCACCATTAATAAGTATGGCAAGAATGAAGTTGTGAGGACCGATAGCGAACGAAGACATATTTGACTTGTACCAATCGGCATCGGCAAAGCCCCACCCCCAAATAGGCGATTCTTCTATAATCTTTAAGGCACTCTCCCACATGTGTGTACGATACGTAAATGTAAGATCTTTCTTTAACACATCCTCAACAAGATATACCGCAAGTTCATTGTTCTCAAGACCACGACCATTGAAGACCACAAATACCTGAAAGAGTAGGAAAACTGCAAATAAGCCACAAATTGCAGATAGTCGTAACTTAGATGTTGGTAACAGACAGCAAACAAGGAAAACAACAATCATAGAAAGCGAGGTCATCGAACCGACCATCAACAAAGATACTATAATTACCACAGCCATTATGATGAAGTTGAAGAGCCATATACGCGAATAGCGTATGCACATCAGGTTGACTGCCAATGCCACTATCATACGACAACCCATTTGGTTATAGTTGTCGCCAAGCAAATAGCCCATACCTTCCTTATGGTCTTCTACAAGCCAAAGCAATGGGTGAGTAACGAGATGAAAAAGATTAAGCCACATACAAACCGTAAAGGCTATGGTGAAACACTTCAAAACCATACTCACACGATGGCGATAATAACGCATGAGGAGCAGTAAGAGACCTATAGCAATACTATTATAAATATCGTTTTTTATATCGTTGACATTAACTAATGTCATTGCGAAAAGAAACAACAAGAAGAGAAAATGCATAAAGCCATAACGAGATATCTCCCTATCACGCATCACTAACGCCAACATAAATAAGAAACTCACAATAACCATTGCAAGCACCGCATACGACAAAAGTTGCATCTCCAAAGCAGACAGCGAGAGTGTCGTGTTTATCACAAGGAAGAATATCATGACAGTAGGCAGGAACGTCATGTCATGCAGATTGACGCGAGTGGATATTTTGTCGAAATACAGTGGTATTCGTTTGAAAGTGAACAGCGACATTTATGGGTCTCCTTTTTAATAAATAAATGGGAAGGCAGTGATGCCTCCCCTATTTTGATTATGCTTTTGTAAAGAGCTGCTTGCGCGCAAGCCACAAGGCAGTGACGAATGTGGCAAGGAAGCACATACCGAAGATAAAGATGATGCGCTTCGGACCTGCGGGCTTCACGGGCACCGTGGCACTCTCAATGGTGGTGAACGCCGGGGTCTTCTCCTGAAGCTTGGCACGCATCGCCTCCAGCTGGGTGCGCATGGCGCTGTAAGCGTTAAACTTCAGCTGCATCTCGTTCTCCAGCTCGTCACGCTTCGATATGAACGACTGGAGCATTACGTCCTGGTTGGCATCGCAGTAAGCGCTGTATTCACGCACGCAATACTCATACTCACGCTTCGACTGCTTGGCGAGCTTCTCGTAGTGCTCCACGTCCACGCGTGCCTTATTGGTGCGATACTTGGTGATGAAGGTCTGCAGATGATTGCGCACCGAGTCAGCCATAGTGGCGCAGATAAGCGGATCCTGATCTTCCACCTTTATGGTTATCACCTCCGTCTTCTTATCGACGTCGCAACTGATGTTCGACTTAATCTGGTCGAGTAGCTCGCTATCCTTCTTCGACATGCGGAAAGCGCTCATGCCAGCTCCCTTGCTGGGAGGACCGGGCTGATCCTTTGAGGCGAAAAGCTTTGTCACCGAACGCATCATCTTCTTTACCGGCGCCGTAATGGGGTTCTTCTTCTGAAGCTTCGACATGTAGTTATAGTAGTCGGTATTGACAAGACCGTCCACCGACTTCACGTTGATGCCGAGCAGCCCGATGGCAAACTCGTTGGAGCTGACCACATCCGGATAGAGAAGCGGATAGATGGCGTCCTGCGTGGCACCGCCAAGGTTAACGCCGAACTGCGATGCCAAGGACGAGAGTCCGCCTGCCATGTTCTCGCTCGTTGCCTCAGGAGCAAGCTTTACGCTGCAGCGATAGTAGCGTGGCTGCGGAAAGATATACAGGCACGACAGCACAAACACTATCGGCAGCACGATGAAGAACACCTTCTTCTTCGTCTTCAGCAATTTCCACACTTCCGTGAGGTCTATAACGTCTTTCTTTTGTTCGTTCATTGTTGTAAGAATATATCCGTGATTAAGTTTCTGGATTACTTCATTATATTAGAGATGGTGGCAATCATCGCTGCGATTGACGACATGCTTGATCCCATACTCATCATCTCTGCCGTCGACATCTTACGTCTCAGCTTGGCAGGAACGACAATCTCGCAACCCGGCTGCACCTTGGCACCATGACCAATCTTAGCCACCTTGCCGTTCATATATATAATGTATGCACGGCGCTTGACGGCATCTGCGGCGTAACCACCAGCCTGGTCGATGTAATAACCGGCACGCTTGCCCTTCTCGTAAGCCACGGTGTTGGAGTACATCACAGCACCGTTGATCTTCACCGTACCGTTATACTGCGGTACGATAAGGCGGTCGCCGTCACGAAGCACCACGTCGGCGTCCGATCCCGGCTTCTTCATAGCCTCCTCAAGGTCCACACCGACGGGATATTCGTCAGGCACCTGGAACTTCTTGATGTTGGCATTGGCAGCTCCCTGAGCCGTTGACTGCACGGCGCTGGCGTTATTGGATGAAGCGACAAGCGTCAGAAGGTTCTTCTGCTGCTCCTCCTGCTGCATCTTCAGCACAGCCTCCATACGAGCCTTCTCTGCCTCGTTGGCCTTACGCATCAGATGCGCACCCTTGATATAGGCAAGGCCGTTTGATCCGCCTGACATGCGGAAGAGGTCGCTAAGGCGTGTGTTGTTGCGCTCAAGAGCGTATGTTCCGGCGTAAAGCACCTCGCCTTCTACAGTGACGTTCTGCTGCTCGGTGTAGCCCGGCGAACGCATCACGTAGACCTCATCGAAGGGCATAAGCGTGAAGCTGCGGTCGCCGTCCACAGCGAAGTTCTCCTTAAGCGCCATATTGAACGTACGTGCGATGACGCTGTCAGGACGCACAGCCTTCGAGTCGCTCACACGGCGGCTGATGCTGACGTTGGAAAGCGAAGCCTTGTCGGTCAGTCCGCCAGCCTGTATGATAAAGTCCTCAATGGTCTCGTTGTCGGCATACTTATATACACCGGGGAACTGCACCTCGCCGCGTATGGTGATGGTACGCTCAGTCATGCGCTCCGTCTTCGTGGCTACGAAGAGCACGTCGTTCTCCTTCAGCGGAATGTCAGCCACCTTGCCGCTCATGATGCCTTCCACGTCCACGCTGATCACCTCTAATGTGCGGTCCGGCTTCATGCGGTGCATCACGGCACGCGATGTGATGGCCTCTTCCGTCACGCCGTCAGCATGCTCGATAAGCGAGCGAACGCTGTTCACCTGTCCGTTCAGATTATACTTGCCCGGACGGAACACGGCTCCCTTTATCTCCACGGTGTTGGAGTAACGCGCCATAACGGAGTCGACGCTGACAGAGTCGCCGTCGGCAATGCGGAAGTTAGAGAAGTCGAACTCCTCCACGTTATATGCAGAATGGTCGATGCCGCTCTTACGGTTGACGCTGACAGCCTTGCGGTAAGCGTCGCCCGTGAATCCGCCCGAATACTTAAGGAGCGAAGCTATCGACTCATTGGCTTTCATCTCATAATACATAGGACGCTTCACCTTACCCGTGATGTTCACGAGGCAGTCGTACGGTCCCACTACGATGACGTCGTTGTCGGCAAGGCGTACGTTGCCCGTAAGCTTGCCGTTGAGGATATAGTCATAGATGTCGACTACCGTAACAAGGCGGTTGTTGCGATAAACCTTGATGTTACGCAACGTTCCTATCTCGTTCGTGCCGCCAGCCATGTAAAGGGCATGGAACACAGTGGCGAAGGCAGAGAGCGTATACGTACCCGGAGTCTTCACCTCGCCCATCACATTCACCATGATGGTGCGGGTCTGTCCCACGGTCAGACGAATCTTGCTGCTGCTGTAGCGGCTGCCGAGTGTGGAGCGCAGACGAGCGTTGGCCTGCGCGACGGTCAGACCGCTTACCTGCACCGGACCGAAGCCCTCGATGGTAATGCTACCGTCAGGCGAAACCGTACACTGCTCCGACTTCTGCGACGCTCCATATACGTCCACAAAGACGGCATCACCAGGACCGAGACGATAGTTCTGCGGAGTGGCAATGTTCATGTTCGGCTCGAAGGTAAGCTCCTCATTGTTAAAAATATCGCGTCCGAAAACCTTCTTCTTTCTGGCTTCACGCTCGGCAAGAAGCTGCTCCAGCATCTGCGCAGTATCGGGCACCATCTCGAACATCTCCTTCTGATAGTCCATAAACTCCTCGTCGGTTTCGTCGTACGTATGCTTATAGTTACGGTCGCGCTCCGACTTCACACGCATATTCGAGTAGTTCTGCGCATAGCTGTCAGCCTCACGTCCGTAGTCGCTGCGGGTGTACTGGTCGCGCGTCTTGCCGTTGTTGGTGCGCAGACGTGTGTCCGTCTTTGCAGAAGTGTCGTCGCTAACATTGCCAAGACCGCCCTGCTTCAGCTGGCGCTCATATTTATTGCGCACACGGCGAATCTGCGAAATGTCAACGCCACGCTGCATGAGGTCAGTGACAATCTGCGACTGAGACTTGCCCTGCTCCTTCGCCTTCATGACGTACTGCATAACCTGCGTGTCGGTCATGGACGACTGTGCCGAGACAGCCATAGGCATGATCAACATGAAGATTAAATAAATCAAGTATTTCTTCATAACTTGTAGATATGTGTGTGTATTAGTATGGTTACTTTTTTCTTATTACTATTATATATTAACTCAAAATAATACATTTTGTTGTACCGAAAGCCATATTAATTAAAAGCTTTTACTTATTAAGCGCTTTCTCATATATATCTTCCAGAACCAGTCCGGCAATGGTAAAGCCGAAAATAGCCGTGATGTGCGACATTGATCCGTTAATCTGCGCTTTCTGGAACGAGCAGGGATCGTCGCCCGTGTCCGTGCCGCGGTTTTCGAGCAGTTCTTCGCTGTAGACACACTGGAACTTATGAGCTGGAATGGTCTTGGCACGCTTCATGCGCTTCCTCAATGCAGCGCCGAGCGGACAGCCGCGCACCTTCCAGAATTCTGCCACACGAATGCGCGTCGGGTCCATCTTGAGCGCAGCTCCCATTGACGAGAACAGCACAGCCCGCGTCTGACATGCCAGCAGTATGAGCGCTGCCTTGTCCTTCAACGAGTCGATGGCGTCCACAATGTAGTCATACTCGTCCAAAGAGAACTCCGAAGCGCTCTCCTCCGTAAAGATCTTCTGAATGGCAGTAACCTCACACTCAGGATTGATCTCCAGCAGACGTTCCTTCAGCACCTCCACCTTCGGACGGCCCACAGTCTTCGTCGTAGCCATAAGCTGACGGTTGACGTTAGACAGACACACGCAGTCGCTGTCCACGATGGTGATACGGCGGATGCCCGAGCGCACAAGACACTCCACGCACCAGCTTCCAACGCCGCCGACACCGAATATGATGACGCGCTTGGAAGCTATATCCCCCATTACGTCCTCACCAAGAAGCAGTTCGGCACGCTTGAAAATGCCATTCTCTATTCCCATATTCCTAATAATATTCACATTGTTACAAGCTGCAAAGTTACACAAAAAATCCCAATCACTTACTATTCCACTTTTATTTTCATCAGACAAGGAAGACAGAATCTTTTTAGTAGATAGCATAATGGCTGTTTGCCGTCAACAGACCGGCAAACAGCCATTATTGATTTATTCGAAGTCAGCTTGTTGTTTTTCCAATAGCCTAACGACACATATATCGGGGCATTACTCTGCCACAAGTCTTACTGGCATGGCACGGTATCGCCCCTTGTTCTTTCCAGACGAACCCGACACAAATCGGTAGTTTGACAAGTTTAGGCTCTTGCCGAAAGCGTCGAGGTACAAGTACCAAAAGCCGTATTCAGGACTGCTTTCCGAGAATCCTTGGTATTCTGACAAACGTGAGCTTGTCCATAGGTTGGCATGATAGCTGTCCTTGTAAACCGCGTCCTCGTCGTTCTTGCCCTCATAATATCCGCTCATAGGGATAAATATCTGGGGAAAATCCATGTTTCGCGTAGTAATTCTCAGACAGTTGTACTTCTCGCCATAATGAGTCGTCTCCTCTTCTATCGCCAAGTTATTGTTGTTGTCTATAAGACCTTGCAGACACATGTTGTCGCACACCTTGAAGTCGCCTATTGCCAAAGCATCTACCACACGGTTATCTGTTTTTGCCGGGTATTGGTCAGAGTTATCAGCCTCCGAAATCTTAAAGTAGCCACCTTTTGCTCCCTCATTGCCCGCAAGCGCGGTTGTGGAAGGAGAATAGTAGCCGTTGTTTGTGGCACCAAGGTTGCGGTCGAGCATGTAGTAGGCCTTGTACCCGGTAGTTCCGTCTGTATAAGTAACATGAGCCACTACGTCAACCATCTCATAATAGTACCATCCCGAAGCCTTGCTCTTGCCAAGCTGATAGTCGGTTGCTGCCTTTCCGGTCAACTGTGCAAACAATCCTACATGATAAACCGGATAGGTTACGGTAATCTTGGTTCTCGCGTTGGTGGTGGTTGTAATGGTAAATGCCTCATTGCTAATCCACCTATTATAATTATCGTCGTTATACGATTCGTCCGAATTGTTGGCAAGCGTCACCTTGTAGAATCCGTTGACGCTTTTCTCGTCCACCTTAACTCGTTTGTCATTACACGTGAGTTCGTCGCCCTGAAGCTTCGGAATGAGATAGTAAACCTGATTTTTTCCCACAAAGAAGTGGAGTCCGTCGTTGCGCACTCTGCCTTGGTTTTCCTCTGGCCTTATGCCCTGAAGCTGCTTCGAGTCCATCCAGCTGAAGTAGTTGTCTTGGTTTAAATCTGGACTTTTATTTTCAAGATCTCGTATCCGCACAATTCTATTAGGATCAGTACGGAAGTCGTAGCCCTTCTGGATAATCTCTACCTCGCGCGACAAGTCGCCTGATGTTATTGTCACAATACCAGATTGCGCAGTCGATTGGCAGTTAGCGGTCAGAGTAAGATCAATAGTGTACAGTGTGCCTGTTGACGGGTGTTCAGCAGATGTTGGCAAAACAACACTCTTTGTTTTCGTGCAACCAGTAATCCAATCTGCATTCCACTTCACAGTATATTTGGAGTCTGGCTTGGTTGTTACAAACGTAATTGTAACCGTCCCTGCATTACCCTCTACAGTCTGCTTGTCACACACGCCAAGTTCGTAGTCCTTACATGCTATCATGTTCACAATAGGCGGATTGTCGTCAACCACTTCTACAGACAGTCTGTTCTCTGTAGGATTGTCTATGGCTTCCTGCTCTTTCGACCATCCTTCATGGTTTACAGCCGTAACCTTAACCTGATAATGATGGTTGCGCAGAAGAGCCATCTGCGTTGAAGTGCCGTTGTTAAAGAACTCCACTTTATAATAGGTATCTGGTCCGCCATCATACTTTGCCTTGATTATCATGTATGCTTTGCCAGCAGGAGTCTCGTAGAAAGGATGCTCGCCCATACTATAGTCATCCTCTTTCGTGTAAGCTACCGACGAAGGCAGAGACACATCGGTATCCAACTTAGTGGTGGCTATTGTGCCCTTTGTTGCCGTATTGAAGAGCTTGAAACCAGTAATCTCGAAGTTTTTCACCTTAGTATCATCCTTTGTAACAGAAGCCTTGGCAAACTGTCGGAACAACCACACTTTGGGGCTTCCACTAAGCAGGCTGTCCACCTTTACGCTTCCCCAACAAACGGGAGCGTCGAGGTTGAGGTTGCCCTCGCGTGTTGCTTTGTACAGGTTGTTCTTGCCCTCAGCATCCTTGGCGTCGCTATCTGTTATGGTGGTGTTGGCTACAATATGTAGCGTGGCAGTTCCTTCCACAACCTTAACCTTCACCTTGCAGGAGCCGTCGTTATTCGGCTTGATGTCCGCGCCTGTGATATTGCTCTTGCCGAGATAATTGTCTCCTGCATCGTAGCACAATACGCAGAGTTTGTTGATTTGCTGCTCGTTTGCTCTTGTCGCCACAGTATTCTTGGTGAAATTAGGCAACTTAAGAGTCAGCACAACTCCATCGGACGGCAAGTCTTGCGTGTCGCCTCCTACAATGTCTCTGATGTCGCTGCAAGCAGTCGACACCATAGCCAAGAGCATGAAGAACCAAATTGTCAATTTCTTGATATACATATCGTTGTCTTTTAATTGTTACTTTTTAAAAGGGAGCTCCCTGACTCCATGTCTTTGTGTCCGAATCGAAACTGCCTTCCACAACATAACGATTGCCGTTCTTCTTGGTTGAAGGATAGTTCTCACCGTCGAACAGTTCAGTATGAATCTCATCACCATTTACCTTAAGCTTCAGAACCTTATCATACTCTCCTAATGGGGCTTTGAGGTGAAGTATGGTCTTGTACCAAGTATTACCATCTTTATCTTTCTTGTCGCATTCTGTGCACTTAAACTCGTTTTCGACATTAGGGTTGTCGCTCTTCATTTCAAATTTACCTTTACCATCTTGACTGTTTACTCCATATTTACAATACCAAGCAGTTATTCTTTTGTTCTTGGTATATATGGTATACTCTACGTCTACAATGGTAGGTTTCTTATCATATACTCTGTAGTAAGGATCAGACAAAGGGTCGTACAGATACCAGCCTTCACGATCCTCATAGTTGAAGAGTGTGATGCCAGGGTCGTTGTGATGAGTGAAACGATGCGGCTGGAAGCCCGCATCGGTGTATGTACCATTGCTGAAAATCAGCAGGGTCTGTCCTGGCTTTATCATCTTTTTAGCAGTAGTCTGTGCCTGTCCCTTATTGTTGTTTCCTTCAGACTCAGCATTATGCGCTATTTTGTAATAGTACCAACCAGGGTTGTTATTGTCAGCCTTCATCGAGTGACCTGGCCACCCTCCGGTGAAATACCATTCTGCGACATTCTCGTCCTTAGTACCATCAGCCTTTGTCTCACCTATCTGTGTGTAGATGTAGACCTTGTGATAGTCCACGTGCGACGAACGGTCTGTACCCCAGTTAGCACCTGCTTGCACCCACCATCCATCTCGCCAGTTGTTGTTTTCTTTAGAATCATTGTAGGCTTCTTCATCAAGCATTTCAGAATGATCGAATTGTTCAAGGGTACTTGCGTTTAAAGCCCACGCCAAGTCGTTTATGGCTCGCATATAGATACGATAAGGACCTACTGGCGGACGCACCGTTACACGTATCTGCTGCTCAATCTGTTTCTTTGTACCGTCTTCACCTATCGACTTTACAGTAAACGTATGTGTGGTTGTTGTCTGAGGGTCGGATGTAGCCGTAATAGTAAATGTGCCTTCTGCCAATTGAGTATTTTTGCACTTGATGTTTATTGTCGACTTAGCATACGTAACATCATGTCCGCTGCCCAAAACCGACCATCCATTAGGGAACTCAATGCCACCAAGGTTGGTAGTGAACTTCACCACCTTTGTCAATTCGGGCGTATTTTTATTATCATACTGTATTACAATATCCACTGGGTCCACCTTGAAGTATGGCGTAACGTCGTACGATACATCAAGGTATTTCTTTATGTTGCCAGCCTTTATCCATACTTTGGCAGTACCTTTAAGAGCATCAGCTTTTGTAAAGTCGTCTACCGTAAGATCTGGATTTATACTGAATCTTATACGATGAGTTGCAATATCGTTAGTTGCGACAATAACGGGCAACTTTCCTGCTGAAATCTTTTCAATCTCCGTATCACATCCAAACGTAATGTTGCTTGCATCGGCATTTGTACCATAGTCGATGATAGCATTTTGCAAGGATGTTACTTCTGCACTTGTCTTCGAAACCCAAAGCGTAGTATGTGTAAAGTCAGCATCTATTGTTTCCATCTCCCAGGGCTTTACACCTACAACACAGTCGAGATCGATGTTGCCCAGACTCTTTATGCGTCCTACTATCTCGTAATATGTGCCGCGTGGGAAAGTTGGAACTTCAGTTGTTGAGGTCTCGTCCTTACGATGTCCAAGATTGATGTTGTAGTTGTTAGCGATAGCAGAACCACCTACAGCACCACCTACTTTCAATGCCGACTGCTGCGAAGCCTTAGCCACGTAACGCTCGGGAAGATAATAAGTAGCACGGAAGAGCCACTTCTCCTTTGAGTTTGCAGGTGCAGCTACGCCCTCACCTTTCACTTTGATAATGTCCTCGTTGTTGACATTGGCATTGGCTGTGGTTTCTGTCCACGAAGTATAGTAAGAGCCACTACTCGTATGTGACGTAGCGTCGTACAATTTCGGCTCGATGCCCTTGGCATAGTCGTCGCTTACATTGGGGTTAGTGAACTTGCCGTCCCACAACAGACTGGTCTGTGGCGAGAGTCGCTTGCCCATAATATCGGTTATCTGCAATCCGTTAGACTTCAACGCTGCATCCATGTCAGCGTCTTCGGGATTGTATATAAAGTTAAGGCACACCTTTACACAGGTGAATTGCAGATTAGCCATCACGGTCTGTGGAGCCGTGTCCGTTTTCTTTATGGTAATTGTTCCGTCGACAGCAGTTCCGTCAGCTGCCTTCGTTGCAGGCTCGTATATCATAGGGATATTTTTGGCTACGGGCATACCAGGCTTTGACATCGGCTGATAATACAACACCACTTTCTTCAAATCGTCTTCAGTTGTTATGCTATTGACATCGAGCACATCCTCCATGTTAGCCACCACGTACACACGATAGGTGCCCGGCTTAATCTTGAGCTGATAAGAAGCAACTTTCTCATTGAGCATATTGCTTGCCTCAGGCGATGGAAGTTCCTGCGAAAGGAATGTTCCGTTGCCCCTAACGGGGAAAGCATAAAGGTGCAGGTCGTTGATCTTGCACTCTTCTACAGAGGCATTGTATGTAGGGTTGCTTGGGTCGAGACTGCTCGTAACCTCATCGCCCTCGCGAGTAACTGGCACATAGACACACAGATTGCCCTCGGATGAAGCCGGGGTGTTGTACACATCGGCATCATCAGTACATGCTGCCAGCAACAACAGGGCAGCAAGAGAAAGGAGTATGTCTGCAAGTCGTTTCATTGTTTTTGTTGTAATTAAGTTCAATACTTTAGTTTAAGTTTCGCAAGCGAAAGGAGTTATCGGAAGTTATCTGAAGACTACTCACTTCGATTGTGAAGTTAATGGACATTACAGGCTGATGCGCTGAATGCGCTTTGCCCAGTCGAGCACACCAACAGAAAGGTTCAGGTACTGCCATTCGGTGCCGATAAGGAAGAAGTCGAGGCGATAGTCGTACTCGCGGTCGAGATATTCCTGGATGCCGTAGTTCTGGGCGGCATAGGCATCGCGTCCCTGCTGGAGGATGTCGGGCAGGTTGATAAGAGCGACGGTCTTGCCCGACACCTTATTATATATATGTAGCATGGCGTTGCGATCGTTCTCCTCAGGAGAATAATACACCAGTCGCGAGAGCATCAGTCCGGCATGAGCCGTACGTTCCTTCACGTTGCCCGAAGCATCGCGGAAGTCGGTGGTCCATGTACGGAAAGGCGTATAGCGAAGCTTGGTGTCGCGAGCCAAAGAGTTGTCATAGTTGATGTAGCCATTATCGGCTATTACCTCATAGCCGAAATCGTCGGCAGAGATTTTGTCAGGTGCGTCAATCTGATGCAGCGAGATGGTGAGCTGCTTGGTGTCGCGCACCAAAGAGATGGTGTCGTGGGTGGCTTCCATGTCGCGCACGGCTGTAAGGTGCTGCGAGCGGCCTATCCACAGCGTGTCGAGCGGAGCCGAACAGTCGACGTCAGCCGTTTCGCCCGCCCCATTGCGGTCGAGCACGGCACAGAACTTTGTCATGTCCTCGCCGTCGGCGGGAGCATGAATGCGAAACTTGGCGCCCTTGGTGGCAAGCGCGTCTTCGTAACGCTTCTGCTTGGCAATGGCGAGGAACTGGTATTCGCCGGGCTGCAAGTTGAGATGTACGGCAAAGTCATGGCGGCGGATGGGAGCGTCGGTGTCTGTGTTGTAGGCGTCCTGACGCATGAGATACTTGCCGTCCTTATCGTACACCATGACAACAACGCCTCCAACATGGTCGTTGAAGAGGTCGGCGCGCTGCGTGTTGTAGTCGTAGCGGAAGTGCAGGTAAGCGCCATTGTCGCATGGCTCAAGGTCGTCGTGCATCAGCGAGCAAGAAGCTAACAACGGTGCAAAGGCGAGGAGTGAGCATATATATTTAACCAGTCCGTGAAACATAATGTTTGCCGTTAATTTAATTAAGATTGATTTAGATATTGATGTTTGGATAGTAGCGGAGGCCGGAGACCTCCGCCACTTTTATGCTTTACAGTTTAGAGCTCGATGCTCTGGCTGCGCTTAGCCCAGTCAAGGATCTTAACCTCAACGTTGATGAACTTGGTATCCTCGTCGTCTGGGTCTGTAGGATTAACCACTGGAACGTCAGGATAACCAGGAGCGCTAAACTTAGTAACTTCCAAGTCGTACCAGTTGTTGCGGAGAACACCATAACGACCAAGGAACAAGGCGTTATTAGCGTCATTATTAATACCATAGGTTTCTCTGCTACCAGAAATAGAAGGCCAAGGAGTCAGCTCATTGAAGTGCTTGATACGTGCGATGTAGTAGCACTCACCGTTCTTGTAGGTCTTGATACCTGGAGTATTATCCAAACCAAGTTTGGTGTTGAGTTCGTCGTAATTCAAAGTAGTAGTAGTAGTAGTACCAGTTATTGTGATATCAGCTGCAGTAACCTTATGTGAACCTGCTTTCAACAAATCTGCACCATCATTAATCGTTACAGAAACTGATGTTGATTTAAGCAACTCCTGAACCTTGTTTGTTATTTGTTGCTTAAGAGTAGTCATTGTCCAAATCTTAGGATTGTTACCAATCATAAAGAAGGTCTTATCTGTTTCTGAAGCAACAGCTACAGGAGTGTAAGTAGCCTTGAACACTACACGTGTGGTCTGACCCTGCTTCATGTTGTCGATATCGAAGGTGTTCTCCAAGCAATAGAGAGGTTTTGTCTGATCAGACCATGTAGCTGTTGATTCTGTGACACCATTATATGTATTACCATCACGGTCGAGAAGATAGAATTCGTCCTTACATGCATCAACATCAGACAATGACGTCATATTGTAGTTAGGGTCGGTACCCCAATATACACGCTGGGGATCTGCACCAGCATGGAAACGATCAGCAGACCAAATAGTGGTAAACTTATCAGTCAATCCCGTAGTTGTGTGTACTGGGAATGTTTTCTGGTTCATAACATCAAGTGTCCATTCTTTAATTTGCACTTTATCTCCATCATAGATAGTTGAAGATGTTGCATCTACAGGCTTTGATGCAAAGCTCGTACTACCGATTGTCACCTTAGCCATACCACGCTCTACATATACTGTAGTGGCTGGTTTGTTCTGTGCCTCTGCCTTTGTACTATAGACACCCTTGATAGGAACAAGAGTCTGAGGCGCACCTGACTTAAGCAGAGGGGCATTTGACATATAGAAACCATCTGAAGTGCTAAGGAAATCAGCAGCACTCTTTGCGTTTTCAGCAACATTCCATGCGCTATATGTACCTGATGTAGGTAATTTTACCTTGCTCTCACCTCCGTTGTTGAGGATAATCAATGCATAGTACTTATCACCAGAATCAGTAATATCTACATGCTCCAGCTTGGCAGTAATGTCAGCATATCGTGTAACACCTTGGTTAGCTGTAGTCTGATTGTTCCAAGGCTCAAGGTTGCCAATAGGAACTGTCTCTACAAACTTATAATCTCCTTCACCTTTTGAAGCATCGGGCTTCTCGAAGATTACAAGCTGAGCATCTTTTACCGCATACTCATGAGCAGTACCGCCATTAAAATCAGCACCTGTATTAGGATCGACTGTACGTGTACCGTTTGTTGTAGGCAGCTGGATTGTGAACTTAGCATAGGCAGTACCTGCCTTGCCAACATTGTCTTTTCCATCAGGAGCGAGGTTGTCGTTGCTTGAACAACCTACCAAGGCCGTAGCCATGACAGCCATTCCGAATAGATTCTTAACGTTTACCATAGTTTAAAAGTTAAAATGATTAATGTTTATTTTTTAACCTGAGTTCGGGATAAGAAAGTCTTTATAAAAGTTGGTAATCTCAATATTT